>Ga0079224_100010203_pt1 | contig 12872 bp, 9 predicted proteins | sample Stecom2015_FD_80414 | JGI IMG/M metagenome (GOLD analysis project Ga0079224, IMG submission 80414) | Agricultural soil microbial communities from Utah to study Nitrogen management - Steer compost 2015 | ecosystem: Environmental > Terrestrial > Soil > Agricultural land | place: USA: Utah...
ACGATCGCCTTCACGTCCCGGTCCGAGATGTGCCGGTACTGCTCGATCGGCATCGGCGGACCGATCGTCGAGCCGTCCGGCCGCTTGCCCTCGCGGATGGCGCGGATCAGGTCCTCGTCCGACCATTTGCCGATTCCCGTCTCCGGGTCGGGCGTGATGTTGGGCGCATAGGCGCGGATGCCGTCCATCTCCACCACCAGCTGGCCAGCGAACTGAAGTCCCTGCCTCGGCCCCTCCGGGGTCTGCGGCGTGTGACAGTTGCCGCATGCGGCTATGGTCTGGGTAAGGTAGCGTCCGCGCTCGAGCAGGGTTTCCTCGGTCGCGCTGGATACCGCGGACATCGCGAGCAGGCCGACTGCCGCCAAGAAGGTCGTGCGCACCCCACCTCTCCCCTGCAAGGTCCCGTCGACGATTCAGCTAAGCGCCGAATCCGGCCCGCTGTCTACAGGATTCCGCTCATATCTCGCGCCGGGTTTCCGCAGCGATCGGTGGTGTGCGGTGGAGGCGTGCCCGGATCGCCTCGCGGTGGAAGGTGTAGACGCCGGTCGCCACGATCAGGGCAATTCCCGCAAACGTGTAGGCGTCCGGGATTTCGCCCCACACCAGGTAGCCGGCCAGCATCGCCCAGACGATGATCGAGAACCGGAACGGGGCTATGACGGCAACCTCGCCCGCCCGCATGGCGACGATGGTGAAGTGGTAGCCGCCGACCAGGCACGCGCCCGAGGCGGCAATCAGTGCCGCCTCCCGCGGCTCCGGCATCGACCATGTCTCGAACAGGCCCATGGTCGCCCCGCCGATCGTCACCACCGACGATGTCGCCAGCGTGACCACGATCGACGGCACGTGCGGCTTCACCGCCCGGGTGAGCAGATCGCGGACCGACGTGAACACGATGGCGATGAGGGCGAACACCGCAAACACGTTGAAGCCGTCGCCGGTAGGCCGCACAATGATCAGCATGCCGACGAAGCCGATACCGATCGCAAGCCAGCGCCGCCAGCCCACGGCCTCCTTGAGAAAGATCGCCGCCAGCGCCGTCAGCAGCAGCGGCACGGCCTGGGCAATGGCGCTGACGTTGGCGATCGGCATGTTGAACAGCGCCGTGAGGTAGCAGATCGTCGCGCCGAGGTTGGCAGCGGCGCGACTGAGCACGGGCGCCGTGAACGCGCCGCGGATGGCCGCGCCCCGGCGCATGGCGAGGCAGATGATGAGGATCAGGACCGTGGCCAGCCCGCCGCGCAGGAAGATGAGCTGTCCGGTCGGCAGGTTGGTGCTCGCAAGCTTCACCGTCACGTCATTGAGCGTGAGGATCGCCATGCCGGCGAGCAGCGCCAGGATGCCGCGCAGGTTGGCGGACTCGGTGGTGGCGGTCGTGGCGAGGGTCATTGCCAACCCCGACGCGGGTTGATCGAGAGGCCCGCGCAAACAAAAATGCTCCCCGCCGGAGGGGCGGGAAGTCACACCATCATTAGCCGAATCGCACGCACGTTTCCAAGCACCTGTGTGCAACTCTGCCATGTTGCCGGCGCAATGCAGCGGCCGATGGCGACGAGGTCGCCGGACCGGCTAGACTGCTCCGGCTGAACCCCGCGAGCAATATTCAGGAGAGCAACGTCCCATGAACAGGAAGGACCGCCGCGCCGCCCGGGCCGAGGGCAGGCTCGACACCACCGGCTTCCTCAGGCTCGCCGATCGCTTCATCGATCTCGCCAACCGCGAGAACCGGAAGGTCCAGGCTACGCAGGTCCATATGGCCTTCCTGTTCGCGGCCGCGCGCTACAACGCGTTCGTGGCAAAATCCATCCTGCAGATCGACAACCACGAGGAGTTCGTCGAGACGATGACGGGTGAGTATCGTGACATGCTGCGCCAGCACCTGGCTGATGACGCCATCGCCGCCCCGATGGAGAAGTAGGTCGCCCGGCAGGCCCCTGGCAATTGACGAAAACCCGGAACCAATTGCAATGGCGTGCGTTTCGCCCATCAAGCGCGCTATGCCGCAAAGCGGGGCGGCGACAGCGGGACGCATCTGAAGCTAGGGCCTGGCCCACGGGAGCCCCGAGGGATGAAGCAAATTGAAAGCTCCCTGCGTTGGGGAGAGCAGGGAACCGAGCCTTGGCATCTGTTGCTGTCCATTCCTGATTTCATCGAGATGCTCCCGGTTGCCGCGTGCGGCTGCGACGCGGCGGGGCACCTTCTCTGGTTCAATCGGCGGGCGATTACCCTGTGGGGTAACGAGCCGCGGATCGGCGATGATGCGGACGGGTTCTGTGGTTGCTCTCGGCCGCCGGTCGAAGTCGGACGCCTTGACGAACGCGGCGAATCCCCGATGGCGCGGGCGCTGCAGACCGGGACCCCGGTGCAGAACGCGGAAGTCATCATCGAACGGCCCGACGGAACGCGTGTGTGGGCGATGCTGCACGTCGAGCCGGTGAAGGCGGATGACGGCCGCGTCGTCGGCGCCATAACCTGCTTTCACGACACGACCGAGCTGCATCGGGTCCGGTCACTGGTCGTCGAGACCGAAGAGTGGTACCGGCAGATCCTTGAGGGCCTTCCTGCCGCCGTCTACACGACCGATGCCGAGGGCCGCATCACCTACTTCAACCGCGCCGCCGCGGAACTCAGCGGCCGCGAGCCCGAGCTCGGCAAGGATCACTGGTGCGTGAGCTGGCGGCTGTTCTCGCCCGACGGCACGCCGATGGCGCATGACGCCTGCCCGATGGCCATTACCTTGCGGGAGAACCGGCCGATCCGGAACGTCGAGGCGGTTGCCGAACGCCCTGACGGCACCATGGTCCCCTTCCTGCCGTTTCCGACCCCGTTGCGGGACCGTGCCGGCAACCTGGTCGGCGCGGTCAACATGCTCATCGACATCAGCGAACGCAAACAGGCCGAGACCCGCCAGCTCGTCCTCCAGAAGGAGCTCAATCACCGGGTCAAGAACAACATGCAGACACTGCAGTCGCTTCTGGGCGCGGCACAGCGCAGCGCCGGCAGCATGGAAGCCCGCACGGTGCTGCATGACGCCTGCCGCCGGGTTGCCGCCATGGCCGCGGCGCAGGCCGTGCTCTACGAGGAAGGCGCACCGACCACCTTCACGATCAGCGACTTTCTGGCGTCGGTGTGCCAGACCACACGCGATTCATTCCCCATCGAGCCCGACATCGTGGTCGATGCGACGGCGGATTGCCTGCCCAACGACACCGCGATACCGCTTGCGCTGATACTCAGCGAGTTGCTGACCAACGCCGTGAAACATGGTGCGAACGGCAACGGCGCGGCAGTCAGGGTGACGCTCGGACGTTGCGACCAGGGCTACGAGTTGCGCGTCGAGGACGATGGGCCGGGCTTCGAGCTCGGCCTCGTTCGCAATCGCGCGTCAGGCCTCGGTCTCGTCAGCGGTCTGGCCCGCCAGCTCGGCGGCAGCCTTGCAGTGGAGCGGTCCGACGGTGCGCATTGCATCGTGCGCTTCCCGGAACGCCGAGCTGGCGCGCGCTGAACGGTGGTCACCATCCAGAAACCGCATCTCGCAGGTCCTTTGGGACGGTGGCGGCACCTGTCGGCACCGGTGTACTCGTCGTCCGACGCCGGTGCCGCGGACAACCGTGGCCGCGCGGCAAGGATCATGGTGGTGGAAGACGATCATCTCGTGGCGATGGACGTCGAGGCCACCCTCAACGAAGCGGGATTCCAGGTCGTGGCGATTGCCGGCTCCGCCGAAGAGGCGTTCGCCATCGGACTGGCGGAACGGCCCGACATCGCCATCATGGACATCGGGCTCTTCGGCGATCGCGACGGCGTCGATGCTGCCATTCAGCTCTGCCGCGAGATCAATGTCCGCTGCATCTTCGCGACCGCGTACCACGACCTCGTCACCCGGAAGCGGGCGGAGGCCGCCGCTCCCTTGGGCTGGCTGGCCAAGCCGTATCAGCCCGAAGCACTGGTGCGCGCCGTTCGCCGCGCCCTGGTCGAGCTCGGCGCCACTTCGTAGCTGAGCGATACGATCATCCTCGGAGTCGCCGCCGGCAACCTCAGTGCTTGCCCACCAGCGGGATGCCGGTTGCCTCCGACGTGGCAAGCGTAATGGCGCGAAGATCCTCGGGCTCGAGGTTCTGCAGGTTGGTCTTGCCGGTGCACCTGGCCATCATCGAGGCTTCGGCGGCGTGCGCCTTTATCAGGTTCTGCACCGCCCGCGTCCGGTCCTCCTCGCTGCGGTCGGCGCTGAACGTCATCTGCCGGCGCATCGTGATTTCGCCGCCCGCCGCGAGGCCCGCGGCGACGCCGTAGATCACCGCCTTGGCGCCGAGGGCGATCAGCTTGGCCGCATCGGTACCCGACCGGGCACCGCCGAACCACACGAGATCGACGTGTTCCTCGCGGTTCGACCGGCGCAGGAACCGGATCGCGTCGCGCAGCATCGCAAGGTCGGCGTTGCGCGCAAGCTCCGTCCATTCGTGTGACAACCCGCCCTGGCCGTCGAGGACGACCATGTCGTAGCCGCCGGCAAGGGCCAGTTCGAGGGCTGGCTCGATCTGCGACCGCTCGGAAACGGCAAGTCCGAGAAGCTGGCCATCGGCCGCACGGGTTATGGCCGAGCTTTCTGAACCTTCGCCGTACACATGGATGACGCCCGCAGCCTGCGCGCTCGGCGTGTCCGAGGCTCCGGTGATGAGCTGCAGCCAGGTACAGCCGCCACCGGGATCGCGGCGGCCGAAATAGGGAGTATGCGAGTCTGCAAGGCCTGCACGGACGCCGGCCCAGACCTGTTCGGGCGCACTGTCGAACCCGGTCACGATGAACGGCTTCTCGAGCGCGAATGTTGCCGTCTGGCCGAGTTCCACGTCGACCCGGCAGGCTTCCCGGTAAGGATCGATGACGAGCCTCGACAGGTTGGCAGGGAGGAAAACCAGGTCGTCGAGGCTCGCCGATCGACTCTCGGGAAACGGGTTCTTGCGCGGCTTCAGCCGCTTGGCCATCATCACGCGGTGCTTGCGGAAATCGAGCGGGTTGGTGCGGGCCATCGAAAAGATGTCCTCGCGGTGCCTGACCGAATAGTCGGCCGATCCCGTCTCGGCGTCGCACCGGTAGCAGCGCGCGGCTTCGGCCTTCGCGGTCGCAAGGTCGTAGCCGGACTCGATTTCCGGAAACGCGACAGGGTTCTCGCCCAGGCCGTGAAACTCCTGTTCCTGGCGGGGGAAGCGCTCCCACATGATGTCCTGGGCCACCGGCACCCGGCGGGTGCGATAGGGCGTCCGATAGGGCAGGGGTTGCTCGTTGCCCTTCAGGAACTGTCTGACGTAGTAGGCGGCGCGCTGGCCGTGATGCATGGCCATGACGATGGTCGAGCCGCCGAACGCCCCGTCTCCGGCAGCGAACACCTTCTCGTCCTCGGTCCGCATGCCTTCCCAGATCGTCCTGACCCGATCCGACGCCATCAGGCCGCGCTCGGCGAGGTGCTCGGAGACCGCCTGCTGGCCGACGGCCGCGATCACCATGCCGCAGTCGATGTCATGCTCGGAGCCATCGACCACCACTGGTCGGCGGCGGCCGTCGGCATCGGGCTCGCCGGCGGTGGTCCGGACGCACCTGAGCGCCAGCCCGTTGCCCTTCGGCGTCACTGCGACCTGCTGGGTGTTGTAGATGAACTCGATACCTTCCTTGAGCGCGCCTTCGAGCTCGTCGCGCCGTGCCGGGATTTCGTCCGGTCCGCGCCGGTAGACGACCTTGACGTGCTTGCACCCGGGCATCCTGAGCGCCGAGCGGCAGGCATCCATGGCCACGTCCCCGCCACCGATGACGACGACCGTCTCTGGAAGCTCCGGCCGTTCGCCGGCGTTGACGCGGCGCAGGAAGGAGACGCCGTCGACGACCCGCGGATCGTCCTCGCCGGGAATGTTCATGCGCTTCCCCCACCACGAGCCGATGGTCAGCAGCACGGCGTCGTGGCGTTCCTTCAGCTCGTCGATGGTGATGTCGCGGCCGAGCGCGGTGTTGAGGTGCAGGGTGATGCCGGGACACTTCGCAAACAGGCGCTTCATGTCCTCCTCGATGACATGGCCGGGGCAGCGAAACGCCGGAATGCCCCAGATCATCATGCCTCCGGGCCGGTCTGACATCTCGTAGACATCGACCTTGTAGCCGGCGACGGCGAGATCGTGGGCGGCGGTCAGGCCGGCCGGCCCGGCACCGACGATGCCGACCGTCTCCTTCTGCGTCACCGGCATCGGCGTCGGGGTCCACGACTTGCCCAGCCGGTCCATCACCGTCCGCTTGAGGTTGCGGATCGCGAGCGGGCCGTCGGACTGCGCGCGCCGGCAAGCCGGCTCGCACGGGGCGTCGCACACCCGGCCGCAGATCGAACTGAAGGGATTGGTAGCGGTGATCGCCTCGAACGCCTTCTCCCACTGCTCCTCCCAGATGTAGGCGATGTAGGAGGGCGCGTCGGTGCCGACCGGGCAGGCGACCTGGCACGGGGCCGGCACGTAGTGCGCGTCGCGTACGTGGTCCTCGTAGTCTGGCGGAGCGTCCGGCGGCGCGATGCGATCCAGGCTGTACACTTCGCTCATTCGCTACACTCTCCCTGTCGTCTCGGCGACGGCGCACCGCCGGCATCTCCGGGTCCGGTGCCGGCAGGTCGCGGCGGCGCATTCGGGCCGTCCGGCCCGGCGCAGGCCGTTACCCGGCGACGATCCGGATCTGGTCGGTTGCGTCGCGGTACTCCGGTTCGTACGGCAATCCGGTGATTGCGGCGGCCTCGGGGGTCAGCGCCACCAGGTCGTCGCGGCTGAGCTCGCGCACGCTGCCATGGCCGAGGGCCCGCGTCAGCGCGGCGATCTGCCAGCGGACGGACTCGAAGAAGCGGTGGATGTTCTGCGCTTCCTGCTCCGGCTTGTAGCGCCTCTCGTGTTCGGGATCCTGCGTGGCGATGCCGGTGACGCACTGCCCGACGTGGCACTGCATGCACGCGATGCAGCCGCCGGCGATGATGGTGGAGGTGCCGAAGGCGACGGCATCGGCGCCGAGGCAGAGCGCCTTCACCGCGTCCACGCCGTCGCGCAGTCCGCCCATCAGGACCAGCTGGATCTTGTCGCGTGAGTTGATCTCCTCCAGTGCTTCGATCGCTTCGACGATGGCGGCGAGGGTCGGAATGCCGACATACTCGAGCACTTCCGCCGAGCCGGCGCCGGTCGAGCCCTGCATGCCGTCCAGTTCGATGAAGTCGAAGCCGTCCTTGGTGGCGATCTTGATGTCGTCCCGCACCCGGCCGGCGCCGAGCTTGACCGACACCGGAAGCCGGTAGCCCGTTGCCTCGCGGAATTCCTGCACCTTGATGACGAGATCGTCCGCGCCCAGGATGTCGGGATGGCGTGACGGCGAGCGCAGGTCGATGCCCGCCGGTATGCCGCGGATGGCGGCGAGGGCCGGCGTCACCTTCTTGGCCATCAGCTGGCCGCCGAAACCGGGCTTTGCGCCCTGGCTGATATAGATCTCGAGCCCGTTGGCCCGCTTCATGTCGTGGATGTTCCAGCCCAGCCGGCCGCCGAGGCACTGGAAGATGAGCTGCTTGGCGGCGTCCCTTTGCGCATTCGACATGCCGCCTTCGCCGGTGTTCTCGGCGATGCCGGCAAGCGACGACGCGAGACCGATGGCACGCTTGGTCGACGCCGAGAGCGCACCGTAGCTCATCGGCGCCACCATCACCGGCATGCTGAGCTTGAGCGGTTCAGCGCCGTTCAGGCCGCCGATCTCGGTGTACATCTCGACCGTCTTCACCACCTCGGGCTCGATCTCCTCGACGCGCACCGGCTTGCGGAACGCGAGATCGGAAAGATGCGGCAGTTCGCGCGCACCGCCGTAGCCCCGCACCCGGTAGCGGCCGATCTGCGCCTTGATGTAGATGTCCTCCTGCACCTTGGCGTTCCAGTACTCGGAATTGCCGGAGAAGCCGAAGAACGGGATCGAGCGCATCTGCGGCTCGGCGGTGCCGTAGCGCAGCCGCTCGCCGGCGCAGACGATCTTCTGCAGCGTTCCCCTGAACGGGATCTCGTGCCGGTCGAGGAAGGCGCGAATGTCGTCCATCTCCTCGGCCGCGATGTCGGTAAGTTTCGCGTCGGAGCCTAACGAATTGACCTCGCCCGCGACGTAGATCTCGCCGCCGGCCATGTCCTCGCCGACCCGTTCGCCCGAGGCGCCAAGGATGATGATGCGCCCGCCGTACATCATGTAGCCGGCCATGAAGTTGGCGTTGCCGCAGCACAGCAGCGTGCCTGCCTTCATCACCTGGCCCGCCCGCGAGCCCATGTTCCCCTTGATGATGATCTCGGCCCCGCGGATGGCGACGCCGGCGATGGCGCCGGCGTTGCCGCCGACGATGACGGTGCCGTTGTAGATGTTGTCGCCGACGCCCCAGCCGACGTTGTTGTCGATCTCGAACCGGGCGCCGTCGGTCAGCCCGGCGCAGAAGTAGCCGGCCGAGCCGCGCACCCTGACGGTGATCGGCGAGGTCAGCCCGACGCCGATATGGTGGCGCGCGTCGGGGTTGATGATCTCCACGTCCTCGCCGGCCTCGCCATACTGGCGGATCAGCTCGTTGGCCTCGCGTACCGGGACCGTCGAAAGGTCGATCACTGCCATGACGCGCCCGCCGTCAGCGGTGCCAGGTTGCAAACGTGCCCGGCGCGGGCTCGGAGGTGTTCAGCGCCTGGCCGGGAAACAGCTTGTTGAGTGACACCTCTTCCGAGGCGATGGCGATCAGGTCGTCGTTCTCGTACATGACCATCGGCTTTGCGGCCAGCCGGTCCTTGGCGAAGCCGATCTCGTCCTTGGTCGACACCAGGAACGAGAACGTGCCGTCGAGATCGTCGATCGACATCTTGAGCGCCTCCTCGAGCGGTATGCCCTGCTTCGTCTTGTCGGCGAGGTAGACGGCGATCAGTTCCGAGTCGTTGTCAGTGACGAACGCGAACCCGCGCTGCTCGAGGCGCCTGCGCATCTTCCAGTAGTTGGTGATCTGACCGTTGTGGACGATTGCGACATCGGCAAAGCCGGTCGCCCAGAAGGGATGCGCAGCCTCGGGCTTGACGTCGGACTCGGTGGCCAGGCGGACATGGCCGAGGCCGTGCGTGCCGGAGAAGTTGCGCACGTGGTAGATCTCGTCGACGTCGTGCGCGCCGCCCACGTCCTTGACGATCTCGAGGCTGGTGCCGATCGAAATCACCTTGGCGGCATGTTCGAGGGCGTAGGAGAACGCCTGCAGGTCGCCTGAGAAATCGAGCACCACGCGGTAGTTGTTGCCGATGATCTCGTCCTCGACGATGCTCGCGCCGTGCTCGCGGATGATGCTGCGGATGTGGTTGACGGCGGTGTCGGCCTCATCGCCGGTGCCGATGAAGAACCGGACGCGCAGCTGTCCGTCGAGCGCGTCGCCGTAGAGGGCGAACCCGGTGGAATCCGGCCCGCGATGCTGGCAGCCGTCGAGCATGTCGATCAGCACCTGGCCTGTCGGGGTGTTGCGTCTGCCGTTCTGCTTGAACAGGATTCCGGCTATTCCGCACATGGTTTTCCTCCTCCTGGGCCGGGCGTGAAGACCTGCAACCATCGCACCCTCGCGCCAGCATCCGCAACTGGCGGGCACGATGATGCGACTTTGCACTACAGGAAAATATTATAATCGGCAGGAAATGACTAGAGGCTGCGTGATGTTGACCGGACGTTGTTCACATGCGCGACCGGGTCAGCCATGGCCGCTGTGTCGGGCAACCGCGTGCCTGTGTGTCAGCGGCGCCGGGTCGCCGCCGGACGCCCTTTGCCGAGGCACCCCGCCAGCACTTCCGACAGTGCCGCCGCACCGGTTGCAATTTCCTGTTCGTCAAACCCTGCGAAGCCGAGCACGAAGCCGTGCGCCTTCGGTTCCTGCCGGTAGCAGGCCGACAGGGGCGCGGCGACAATGCCTGCTTCCGCGGCGCGGGCAGAGGCTTCCCGGTCGGTCGTCCGCGCCGCGAGGCCGTCGCGGAACAGCGCCGTGACGTGCATCCCCGCGTCCTGCTCCGGCGCGTGCAGGAAGTCCCGAAGCGGCCCGTCAAGGGCGGCGAGCAGGGCGCGCTGCCGCCCCGCATAGAGCCGGCGCATGCGTCGGATATGCATGGCGAACTCGCCGGACGCCATGAATTCGGCCAGTGCGGGCTGCGGCACCCACGACGCGGCCGGCCCCTCAGCGGCTAGCGTCGCCCGCACCGGTTCGATCAGTCGCGGCGGCAGGACCATGTAGGCAAGCCTCAGCGAGCGGAACATCACCTTCGAGAAGCTGCCCAGGTAGATGACGTGGCCGGTCCGGTCGAGGCTCATCAGCGCCGCCAGCGGGCGGCCGCGAAACCGGTACTCGCTGTCGTAGTCGTCCTCGATCAGCAGGCCCCCGGTTGCCTCCGCCCACGCGATGAGGGCAAGCCGGCGGCTCACCGACAGCGTATGTCCGAGCGGGTAGTGGCGCGACGGCGCAACGACGACCGCCCGCACGGAGGCGTTCTCCGGTGCCACGGCATCGAACATCAGGCCCTCGCGGTCGACGGGTATCGGCATGATCCGGGTCCCCGCGGCCGCCAGTGTCCTGGCTGCCGGCGGAAACCCCGGCTCTTCAACCGCCACCGTCGCCCCGCCGGAGAGCAGCGCGCGGACGATCAGCCCCAGCGATTCGACCACTCCCGAAGTCACGATCACCTGCTCGGCGGTGCACGCCAGCCCGCGCAGGCAGCGCAGGTGGGCGGCGATCTCCGCCCGCAGCGCCGGATGGCCGGCCGGGTCGTCGCCGCGCATGACATCGGCACCGGGTGCCCGCCACCACCGTGCCAGCGCGCGTGACCACCGCGCGAACGGAAACCGCCGCGTATCGGGCATGCGCGGATCGAAGGGCGCTCCATCAGGCCGTGCGGGTGTCGTCGATTGGCCGTGCGGCCGGTTTGCCCCGAGTTCCGTTGAGACGCCGCGCAATATGGCTGCGCCGAGCTCGGGCGAGACGAACGTGCCCGCGCCGGTGCGGCTTTCGAGATAACCCTCACTCTCCAGTTGAGCGTAGGCGGAAACGGTGGTTGTGCGCGACACGCCGAGTTCGGCGGCCAGCGCGCGCGTCGATGGCAGCCGTTCGCCCGGCTTCAGCCGTCCCTCGAGCACCAGGTCGCGGATCTGCTCGTACAGCTGGTCGCCCAGCGGGCGGCGGCCGCCGGGGTCGAGCGCGACGGCGAGCATCGACGTTCCAGACGACGTAGCTGCAGTCATTGGTATGATGAAATTTTCCGATATTGGATATTTTTATAAGACCGGTTTGCGTTTACGTCCAGCGATCATCCGACAGCAATCAGGTTGTGGAGAGTTCCGGATGCGAGCGAGATCTGCCGCCCCGAGCGAGCGCACACGGGTGAAGCGGGCCCATGAATGCGGCGCATACGACCGCGGGACCATCGACGCCATTCTCGATGCCGGCTGCCTGTGCCACGTGGGCTATGTCATCGACGGTGCGCCCTACGTGACGCCGACCCTCTACTGGCGCGACGGCGACCGCGTCTACTGGCATGGTTCCTCGGCAAGCCGCATGTTGCGGGCCTCCGAAGGCACCCCCGTCTGCGTGGCGGTGAGCCATCTCGACGGCCTCGTTCTCGCCCGCTCGGCGTTCCATCATTCGGCCAACTACCGGTCCGTCATGCTGTTCGGCGAGGCCGTGAAGGTCGATGACCCGGCCGCCGCCGCCGCACACCTCGAAACCTTTGTCGAGCGTCTGTTTCCCGGGCGCTGGGCCGAGCTCCGGCCGATGACGGACCGCGAGCTCAAGGCCACGACGCTGCTGTCGATCCCCATCGACGAGGCTTCGGCCAAGATCCGTACCGGTCCGCCCAAAGACGACGAGGAGGATTATGGGTGGCCGGTGTGGGCGGGCGTGCTGCCGATGCGAACGGTGCTCGACGCGCCTCTGCCCGATCAGCGCAATCCCGATGGCCTTCTGCCGCCGCGCTGCCGGCTGCCTATTGACTGAGCACGCGCCGCGGCTGGTACCCGTGTCGGCCGCCTGATCCCTGGCATCGGCCGTCTGCCGTCGAGGCAGGCGGCCGCTTTTTTCCTTCATTCCCGATGCTGCCCGCGTCGCGGCATGCCCGTTGCTCCGTCTCTTCCGAAAGGTTCCGCAACTGTCCCGAAACGGGACGAGCGGGAGTCGCGCGGACGAGAGGGAGAAGAGGCAGATGTCGGTTGCGCGAATGTTCAGCAGACTGGTCGGAAGGTTCGCCGGGGATCGCAGCGGGACTGTCGCGGTGGTGTTTGGTATCGCGTTGATCCCGATGATAATGGCCGCCGGCGCAGCGCTCGACTACATGCGGGCCTACACCGCCCAGTCTCGTCTCCAGCATGCCCTCGACTCGGCCGCCCTTGCCGCGGCATCGGCACGCGGGCTCACCGACAGCGAGCGGATCGAGCTTGCGGTCGCGGCGTTCAGCGCCAATTACCCGGCCGAAAAGCTCGGCGTTCCCGCAGCCCCCGACATCCGGATCGGCGACGGCACGGTGGTGGCGCGGGCCCGGGCGGAGCTGCCCACCACGCTGATGAACATCGTCGGCATCGACACGCTCAGTGTCGGCTCGAACTCCGAGGTCACCCTGCCGGGCGTCAAGGACGCCGAGATCGCTCTCGTGCTCGACTACTCGGAATCGATGAATCAGCGGGGCAAGTACCAGGCGATGCGCGATGCCGCCATCAGGCTCGTGGACACCCTGAGCCAGCAACGCCGCGACGAGACGGTGAAGTTCGGCCTCGTGCCGTTCTCCCACCACGTCTACGTCCGGCTGCCGAGCGACTACGTGGTCGGCGAGGACCCGGGCGGTGTGTGG
>Ga0079224_100010204_pt1 | contig 12872 bp, 10 predicted proteins | sample Stecom2015_FD_80414 | JGI IMG/M metagenome (GOLD analysis project Ga0079224, IMG submission 80414) | Agricultural soil microbial communities from Utah to study Nitrogen management - Steer compost 2015 | ecosystem: Environmental > Terrestrial > Soil > Agricultural land | place: USA: Utah...
AAGACGCCGGCCTTCACCATCGTCGCCGAGTGCAGGTACGCGGACACCGGCGTCGGCGCGGTCATCGCCTGCGGCAGCCAGAAGTGGAACGGAAACTGCGCGCTCTTCGTCAGGGCGCCGAGCGCGATCAGCACGAGCGTCGCCGCGTACCACGGGTGAGCCCGGATCGTGTCGCCCGCCCCGAGCACCGCGTCGAGGTCGTAGCTGCCGACTATCACGCCGAGCATCAGCACGCCGAGGAGGAGGCACAGCCCGCCGCTCACGGTGACGGTCACGGACATACGCGCCGCCCGTCTCGCCTCCGGCAGATGGTACCAATAGGCGATCAGCATGAACGACGTGAAGCTCGTCAGCTCCCAGAACACGACGAGCTGGATCAGGTTGCCCGACAGCACGATGCCGAGCATCGCGCCCATGAACGCGAGCAGGAACGAGAAGAAGCGCGGCACCGGGTCCTCGGCGGACATGTAGTAGCGCGCATAGAGCACGACGAGCGTGCCGATGAACGAGACGAGCAGCGCGAACAGCCACGCGAAGCCGTCCATGCGGAAATAGACGTCGAGACCGAACTGCGGCAGCCACTCGAAGCGGGCGCTCGCGACGCGGCCGTCCTGCACCTCGGGGTAGAAGAGCAGCACGAGGACCGTGCACGCGACGGTGACGGCGGTGGACCACGACGCCGCCGTGTTGCGCGCCGCGGCCGGCAGGAATGCCGCCGCGATGCTGCCGATGAAGGGCAGCAGGACGATCAGGGTCAGCAGCATGGTATGTGCGTCGGCTCAGCGTCCGGCCATTACTCCTCGATCGACTCGGGCCTCGGTTGCGCGCGCCGTTCCTGCGCCGCGAGGCAGATCAGCCGCGGCGCCCGGTGCGCCGTCGGCGGGTGAGCTCGGCGGCGGGACCGAGCCCGCAGCCGATGCGGTCTCAAACCAGCCCGAAGGCTAGCATTGCCTCCGCAACCCGCAGGAAGCCGAGGACATTGGCGCCCACCACGTAGTTGCCGGGGCAGCCGAACTCTTCGGCGGTCTGGTAACAATCGCGGTGGATGTTCTGCATGATCTCGCGCAGACGTTTCTCCGTGTACTCGAACGTCCACGCGTCGCGGCTCGCGTTCTGCTGCATCTCGAGGGCCGACGTCGCAACGCCCCCGGCGTTGGCGGCCTTCCCCGGCCCGTAGGCGATGCCCGCCTCGAGCAGCACGCGGACGCCGCCCGGGGTCGTCGGCATGTTCGCACCCTCCGCGACGGCGATGCAGCCGTTCGCGATCAGCGCCCGCGCGGAGATGTCGTCGAGCTCGTTCTGCGTCGCGCACGGCAGCGCGACGTCGCACGGCAGGCTCCAGATGTTGCCGGCGGCGAGGTATTGGGCATGCGGATGCGCCTCGACATAGGCGCTGATGCGCCCGCGCTCGACTTCCTTGATGCGCTTCACCGTATCGAGCCGGATGCCGCGCGGATCGTGCAGCACGCCGCTCGAATCGGAGCACGCGACGGGCTTTGCGCCGAGCATCTGCAGCTTCTCGATCGCATAGATCGCGACGTTGCCGGACCCTGAGACGATGCACGTCTTGCCCTCGATCGAGTCGCCGCGAGCCTTCAGCATCTCGTCGACGAAGTAGACGACCCCATAGCCCGTCGCCTCCTTGCGCACGAGCGATCCGCCCCAGCTCGGGCTTTTGCCGGTCAAGACGCCCGATTCGTACCGGTTCGTGATGCGCTTGTATTGCCCGAACAGGAAGCCGATCTCGCGCTGCCCGACGCCGATGTCGCCGGCCGGCACGTCGGTGAACTCGCCGATGTGCCGGTAGAGCTCCGTCATGAAGCTCTGGCAGAAGCGCATGACCTCGCCGTCCGACCGGCCTTTCGGGTCGAAATCCGCGCCGCCCTTCGCGCCGCCGATCGGCAGCCCGGTGATCGCGTTCTTGAACGTCTGCTCGAAGCCGAGGAACTTGACGATCCCGAGATTAACGGACGGGTGGAAGCGCAGCCCGCCTTTGTACGGCCCGAGGGCGCTGTTGAATCCGACCCGGAAACCGCGGTTGATATGCACTTCGCCGCGGTCGTCCTGCCACGGGACGCGAAAAATGATCTGGCGTTCCGGCTCGCAGACGCGCTCGATGATCTTGTGCTCGGCGTATCGCGGATACTTGCGCAGCACGGGGGCAAGCGTTTCCGCGACCTCCGTAACTGCTTGATGGAACTCGCGTTCGCCGGGATTTCTCCGCTCGACGTCTTCGATGATTCGCCGGATTCTCGCCACGATTTCAGCCATGTTCCTTGGCCCTTGGCCTGTGCTCGTTCAAAAACGGGGCATTGTAAGGGGGCGGCATCGGCGACGCGAAACGGCGACGGTTTCCGCCGCGCTTTCAAAGGGCCGCTGCAGAATTTTCCGCTGGCTCGCGCGAAACGATCGGTTCGGTTTCTAGGCCGGCCGTCCGGCTGGGATCGAGGTTTACGCGGGCCGAGGCTCTCGCGCGAGACCGCCGAGGACCTCGATCGCCCTGCGAATGTCGGCGCCGAGCTGCACTCCCGCGCTCAGCCGGATGAAGTTCCGATAGTGCCCGGTGGCGGAGAAGATCAGTCCCGGCGCGATGCCGATGCGATGCGCGAGCGCCGCGTGGAACAGCGATAGACCGTCGACGTGCTTCGGCAGCTCGAGCCACAGCACGACGCCGCCCCGCGGCCTCGACACGCACGTCCCCGGCGGGAACGCGGCGGCAATGGCCTGCGTGAAGCGCTGCACGTTCATCGACAGCTCCTCGCGCACGCGGCGCAGGTGCCGATCGTGCAGCCCTTCTGCGAGATAGCGCGCGACGACGTGCTGTTGCAGCGTCGGCGTCGCGACCGACGTGCAAAACTTCGCTCGCACGAGCTCCGTCGTGTACCGCGGGGCGGCAACCCAGCCTATCCGAAAGCCGAGCGCGACCGACTTCGAGATCGATGCGCACGTGATCACGGAGCCGGACCGGTCGAACGCGGCGAACGGCTTCGGCCGCTCGTTGCCGAAGTGGAGGTCGCCGTAGATGTCGTCCTCGATCAGCGGAATGTCTCGAGCCTCGAGGATTTCGACGATTCGGCGCTTCTCGGCGTCCGGCGTCGAGGCGCCGGTCGGGTTGTTGAAGCTCGACTGCAGCACGGCGGCCGCGACCTTCGTTCCGGAGACCGCGTACTCGAGCGCCCCGGCATCGATGCCGCGCTCCGGGTGGTTCGGCACCTCGATGACCTTGAGGCGCAGATGCTAGAGGAGCTGCAGGATCCCGAAGTAGGTCGGCGACTCGACGAGCACCGTGTCGCCGGGACGGCACACGACGCCGAGCGCGAGCGAGATCGCCTCCATCGTGCCGTTCGTGATCACGATGTCGTCCGGGTCGACGCTCGCGCCGCAAAGCGCCATGCGCTTCGCGATCTCGCGGCGCAGCGGCTCGTGACCCGGCGGCATCATGAACACGTTGGGCAGGTTCGGCAGCTCGCGCAGCACGCGCCGCGTAAGGCCGTTGAGGCGCCCGTTGAGCCGCGACGCGGGATTCGTCACGGCGCTGTTCAGTGCAACGAGATCGGCGCGAGCGAGCGATGCGAGGACCGTATCGACGACGCGCGGGGCTACGGTGCGGGGCGTGCGCGAGCGCGTCTTCCGTGCCGACGGCGAGTCGAGCGCGGCGGGACGCGGCGCGACGAAGAATCCGGAGCGGGGGCGCGTCTCGAGCAGCCCGCGCCGCTCGAGGTGCAGATAGGCCTGCACGACCGTGCCGATGCTGACACCCGCGTTGCGGCTCATCGTGCGTACCGACGGCACGCGATCGTGCGGCTTCAGCGAGCCGCTCGCGATCTGCCGCTCCACGAGATCCGCGACCTGCTCGTAACGCAGACCCTTGCGTGCCGCCATCCCCCCTGACTCCATCTGTACCAATAGAAATTCAATGTAGCTGATTCTGTACTAGTCGACCAGCCGGCCGTAACGTGCGCCTCCCCGGAATCGAGAGGTGTGAGTCATGGAAACGCTGCTGCCGCTCGTGAGCTTCGCGTTCGCGTCGTCGATCACGCCCGGACCGAACAACCTGATGCTGTCCGCGTCCGGCATCGCATTCGGGCTGAAGCGAACGCTGCCGCACATGGTCGGCGTGTTCGTCGGCTTCCTGCTGCTGCTTTTCCTGTGCGCGATCGGCGTAGGCGCCGCCGTCGAAGCGGTTCCGGCCGTCGCGCTCGCGATGAAGGTCGCGGGCTCCGTGTATCTCCTGTACCTCGCGTGGAGCATGCGCACCGCGTTCGTGCCCGCCTCCGCCGGGAGCCCCGCGCGGCCGCTGCGGCTCGTCGAGGCGGCGCTCTTTCAGTTCGCGAACCCGAAGGCCTGGCTGATGGCGCTGACCGCCGCTTCGGTCTTTGTGCCGCAGATTGCGCCCCGATGGGTCGGCGTCCTCGTCGTGTGCGGCGTGTTCGCGTCGGTCAACCTGCCGTGCATCGGGACGTGGACGATCCTTGGCGTGTCGCTGCGGCGGGGGCTCGCGCTCGAGCGCTGGGGAGAGTATCTCGGGCTCGTCGTCGGCGTGCTGATGCTGTACGCCGTCGTCACGCTGTGGGTCGGCGGTGATTCCCCGATTGCGCCGGTGGCTGAGCCGTGAGACAACTAGGTCTGCTTGAGTTTTGAACCGTTAGCGTCGGTGCCTTTAGCGCCGCACGGGGTTCATGAAGAGATGGAAGACCGTGCTTCTGGAGCGGGATGGACCATGCTTGCAAACTCGTCTCTGCAAATGATCGTTGCCTCGCGCCGAATGGTTGTCGCCGCGGTGGGGGTGTGCTGCTTGGTGGGGGCGGCGTCCGCGTGGGCGCAGGAGCGCGGGGATTTTCGCGAGCCGCCGGTGCTGCGGGTGTCCGCGACGGCGGAAGTGTCGGTGCAGCCCGATCATGCCGTCGTCAGGCTCGGCGTGCTCGCCGACGCGGCCGATGCCGCGAGCGCGCAGAATCAGGTCAACGAGACGATGCAGCGACTGCTCGATGCGATGCGCGATCTCGACGTGCCGGAGCAGGCGCTGCGCACGGAGGATCTGTCGCTGTACCCAGTCTACTCGAACCCGCGCTTCTCCGACGGCGGAGAGCAGCAGGAGCCGCGGATCGTCGGCTACCGTGCGAGCAACGTCTTGAGCGTCGAGGTTGCCGAGCTCGCGAGGATCGGTGCCGTGATCGACGCAGGTATCGGCGCCGGCGCGAATCAGCTGCAGGGCATCACGTTCGGCGCGCGCAACGATGCGGGCGCGCGGGCCGAGGCGATGCGGCTCGCGGTCGAGGAGGCGCGGATCCAGGCCGATGCGGTCGCCGACGCGCTCGGCATGCGGATCACCGGCGTGCGCGAGGTCGTCGTTGGCGAGTACAACGTGCGTCCGCCGATTCCGTTCGCCGAGCAGCGGCTCGCGGCGGACATCGCGTCGACGCCGGTTCAGCCGGGCCAGGTCGACATCACCGCGAGCGTCAGCGTGACTTACGAGATCGGCGAAGGCGCCGCCGACCGCAACTGACCCGCAACGAAAATTGGTGTCAGACACCTATTTCGGAAAAATCGGTGTCAGACACGAGTTTTTCCGGGAGCCTGCCGATGTCAAGGATGAAGCTCTTCGGCGAACCGGGCTGGGGCTCGACGATCGTCGACGTGCAGCTTGCGTGGTACGGATTCGACTACGACTTCGAGCCGGTCGGCGACCTGTTCGAGTCCGCCGAAGCCCGCGAGAAGGTCGCGGCGTTCAATCCTCTTGCGCAGATCCCGACGCTTGTGCTCCCGGACGGCAATGTGATGACCGAAAGCGCCGCGATCACGTTGTATTTGGCCGACCTCGCGAACGAAAGCACGCTCGTGCCCGCACCCGGCGACCCCGAGCGTGCGAAGTTTCTGCGCTGGCTCGTGTTTCTCGTCGCGAACGTGTATCCGACCTATACCTACGCTGACGACCCGTCGCGCTTCGTCGCCGACGAGTCGGCGCGGCCAGGTTTCAGGGACGCCGTGACCGAGCACGCGAAGAGGCTCTATTCGATGCTCGAGAGCGCAGCGGATGCGCCCTGGTTCCTCGGCGAGCGCTTCTCCGCGCTCGACATCTACGTGCGCACGATGACGCGTTGGCGTCCCGGCCCCGCATGGTTCGAAGCGCACACGCCGAAGCTCTCCGCGATCGCACGAGCGGCTGAAGGCGTGCCGCGGCTCGAAGCGGTCTGGCGCCGCAATCTAGTCTAGACGAGCGCGGTCCCGCGTCTCGTTTCAATCGCCGATTGCTCCGTCTACAATCCGGAAGGATTTCGGCTTCGGTGCGACGATGCCCGGCGGGGAGGCAGAGTCGGATACGGCTGGGCGGCGGCGGGGAAGGCGGTCGACGAGTCTGCGGCGTCCGGGGTCGATGCGGCGGCGAATCGCTTCGTGCTGGGGATCGATAATGAGTGATCACAACAAAGTGCTCGAGCCGCGCCGGCTCTTTTTTATCGCGAATTTGTCGATCTTCATGATCGGTCTCGGCTTCGCGGTACGCACGAACATCGCCGCGGATATCCAGGGCGGCATCTTCAACCAGATCGATCTTGCGCGCTCGGGCGAGATGATCGGCCTCGTGCTCGGCGCGACCTTCACGGGGTTTGCGTTCACGTTGCTGTTCGGCAGCGCGCTCGTCGACCACCTCGGCATGAAACGCATGCTGCTCTTCTCCGCGCTCGGCTACATCGCCGGCAGCATCATCGTGATCGCCGCGTCGCTCGTGCCCGTGACGGACGCGAGCTACTGGATGATCTACGGCGGTTTCCTGCTCACTGGTCTCGGCTGGGGCGCCGTCGAGGCGGCCAGCAATCCGCTCGTGACCGCGCTTTATCCGAACGAGAAGACGCACCGCTTGAACGTGCTGCATGCGTGGTGGCCGGCCGGCATCGTGATCGGCGGTCTGCTCGGCCTCGGGCTCGGCATCGTCGGCATCCCGTGGCAGTGGAACCTCGCGATCCTGATGGTGCCGGGCGCGATCCTCGCGTGGCTCGCGCTCACGGCCGAGTTTCCGGTCACGGAGCGCGTCGCGGCCGGTATCAGTCATCGCGACATGTACAAGGAGATCATCCGCTCGCCGGGTTGCTTCGTATGGTTCGGCTGCATGATGCTGACGGCGACGACGGAGCTCGCCCCGGGGCAGTGGGTCGACCTCGCGCTGACGAACATCACCGGCATGCCGGGCATCCTCGTGCTCGTCTACGTCAGCGGGCTGATGTTCGTGATGCGGCATTTCGCGGGTCGCATCACGCGCTTCATGCCGCCGGTCGGGCTGCTATGGTGGAGCAGCCTGATTGCCGCGATCGGGCTCTACGGGCTCAGCATCGCGCAGTCGCCGGCTCTCGTGTTCGTCGCCGCGACGATCTGGGGGGTCGGCGTCTGCTACATGTATCCGACGATGGTCGCGTCCGTCGCCGAGCGCTACCCGCGCGGCGGCGCGTTCACGATGGGCATCATGGGGTTCGCCGCCGGCATGGCGAATCAGATCATGCTGCCGATCATGGGCCGGATCTTCGATTCGGCGCGTAACGAGGCGGCCGGCGGCGCCGAAGCCCTTGCGCGTCTCAGCGGCGAGGAGCTCGAGAGCGTGCTGCGCTACGCATCGAGCGAGTCGTTTCAGTCGGCGGTGATCATCCCGCTGCTGCTCCTGCCGATCTTCGGCGCGATCTGGCTGAACGATCGGCGGCGTCGGACGGGCGCCGGCGCGGAGCGAAGCGCGGACCTTTCGGCGGCAGGCTGATTCCCCGGCGGCGCCGGCGAACCCGACGCGCGGCCCAGGCGTCGTCGCCCGCTCGGCAACGCGTGGCCGGGCAGCGGTCGGCCCGAGGACCGGCCGATCTTCGGGGGTATGGGTCTTGCATCCGTTGTCGTCAGGCGTCGGCGGGCCGAAGCTTCGGCCGGCGCGATGACAAGAACTACAACGGAGGGGATCCATGGCTGCTGCAACTTTTGCGGCGCTCGGCCGCATGTGGTTCTCGATCCTAGTTCTCGGTTCTGCAACGTTCGTATCGATCACGTTCCTCTCCTTCGCCGTCGACGGCGGGCGCCTGTCGACGCTGCTGTTCTGGTTAGGTCTTGCCGGTGAGAACAACGTCGGCGCGTGGTGGTCGGGGATGCTGTTGCTCCTCGCCGCCGTGTTCGCGCTCGACGGCTACGCCGTGCCGAATGCGGGCCCCGGGGAGCGCAGAGCATGGCTATCGCTCTCCGCGGTTCTCTTGATCCTGTCGTTCGACGAGATCGGCTCGCTGCACGAATACCTGGCGAACATCGGGATAGGCTACCTCGCGTTCCTTGCGATTCCGCTGTTCGTGCTGACGTGCTACTCGCTGCTGCAGCTCGCTCGCGCCGGGAAGGGCCTGCGCAGACCGGCGCTCGTGCTCGTCGCGTTCGCTCTGCTCGGAACGGTGCCCCTTCTCGAGTACATCCAGCACAGCAGGGAATGGCCGAATCCGGTGATCTACGGCGCGCGCGCGGCGCTAGAGGAGGGTGTCGAGCTCGCGGGCATCTTGCTGCTCGTTGCGGTCGCGAGCGGTAACTCGCGCGCCCTGCTCCAAGCGAACGGCGTCGGAGTCTTCGAGTTCGCTCGCCATCGAACGCTCGTTCTCGCGGCCGCCGCGTCGCTGGCGCCGGTCCTCGTCGCAGCGACGTTCGTGCTGCTCTATCCCGGCGGTCCTGCGGACTGGCTCGCGGCTGCCTGCTACTTCGGCTGTGCGCTGCTCGTCGTCAAGCGCGTTCTCGAGTCGCGCGATGCCGCGACGCTCCCCGTCGTCGTGCTGATCGCGTGGTACCTCACGGCGTCGGTCGGATCGAACGCGATGAAGCTCGTGTGGGATCCGGTCGTGCTCGGCACGCCGATCAGCCTGCGCGGGCTGTTCGTCGCGCTGCTGCTCGCAAGCGCCGCGCCGATCCTGCATCGCGCCGGTCGGCGGGTGCATCCGCTGCCGTACGCGGCCGGCGCGCTCGTCGCGCTCGTCGGTGCGCGATGGCCCGCGGCGCAGCTCTTGTGGTGTAGCTTGCCGGTGCTCGCTGCGCTGCATTTCTATGCGGTCGAGAGCAGGCTCGCCGCGGACGTGCGCGTCGCCGGGGGCACTCCGGGAGGCTGGGCCGTCGCCGGGCCGGTTTGACGGGACGGGGCCGGCCGCCTGCTCGCAAGGCGGCCGGATTTCGGCGGGCGCTCGCGTTGCGGTCTAAATGCCGCGCATGCGGGCGCGCCGACGCACACCCGCGCATTGCACGATTGCGGCGCAGCGCTTCGGCGCACGCGGCCCAACGAAGTGCACCCGAGCCGCGGTCTCGTGTGCGCTGACGAGCCGCATCTCGCGGATTCGATTCGTGTTTCCGCGTCCGTGCTCGCCGCGCATGCTTCTTGCAGACGGGTCGGCGGCAAGGCAGCCGTTACTCGTCGGAAGCACCGTTGCACATACTTATCTGCGCCGAGGATGCGGCGCGTGCCGCCCTCATCGAGGAAGCGCTGGACGCGCGAGACGACGCGATGGGCGGCGGCGCCGTCGTCGTGCATCGCATCGACCGTCTCTCCGCGCTTCTCGCCGGGATCGCGGCGACGAATCCGGACGTGATCCTCGTCGACGTGGGCGAGCCGAGCCCGGAGCGGATCTCGGTGCTTACGGTTGCCGCAACGGCAGTGAAGCGCCCGATCGTCGCCTTCGTGGACCGGTCCGACAGCGAGAGCGCACGCAGGGCCATCGACGCGGGCATCGCCGCGTATGTCGTAGACGGGCTCCGCAAGGAGCGCATTCCCGCGCTGCTCACGATCGCCGTCACCCGGCACGAGGCGATGAGCCGCCTCGAGTCCGAGCTCGAGCGCGCGCAGTCGGCGCTGCGCGAGCGCAAGGTCATCGATCGCGCGAAGGCGATTTTGATGAAGCGCGAGGGACTCTCCGAGCAGGACGCGTACGCGCTGCTGCGCCGCACGGCGATGAATCAGAACCGCCGCATCGTCGACCTCGCCCGCGCGATCGTCGAGGCGGCGCCGCTGCTCGGAGACTGATCGCGGAGCGGGTGAGGGCCGCGTGCGATGCACTGCAGCGAGACACGCGACCGTGCCGATTGCCTCGCTTTGGTGCTGCACGCCTCGATGGAGCTGCGTGACCGATGGCCCTGGCGCGAGAGTTTTATTAGCTTTTCAAACAGTTGAGCTCGCCGGCGAAAGGGTGGCACGGCACTTGTACTAGTCGAAACATTGAAAGCCTGTGCACGCCGACGACGGCGACAAGCGCTTCGCTTTCGAGGTCCGCGCAATCGCTCGGGCCGGCCAAGCGCCCAACGAAGGGCCCTGCAGCAACGCCGCTGACACGCTCCGACGAGACGGATGCGTTCAGCGGCTTTTTTTGCTCCGGAGACGAGTCGAGGTCATTCCACGGAGCGGAAGTGGCCGGCCGGTGCCGGCCGGCGAATGGAGGAGAGTGTGAAGGAAAGCATGCGCGTGCGTGCATCGATTCCGAGACCGGGCGCGAAGCTCCGCCCGTGCTGCTTCGCAGTGCTCGCGCTGCACGCCGCGGCGTCGTCCGCGGAGCTCGAGAAGGACGAGCTGCGGCTCGGTTTCATCAAGCTCACGGACATGGCGCCGCTCGCGATCGCCTACGAGAACGGCTATTTCGAGGACGAGGGCCTGTTCGTCACGCTCGAGCCGCAGGCGAACTGGAAGGTGCTGCTCGATCGGGTGATCACGGGAGAGCTCGACGGCGCCCACATGCTCGCGGGGCAGCCGCTCGGCGCGACGATCGGCATCGGCACCGAGGCGCACGTGATCACGGCGTTCTCGATGGACTTGAACGGCAACGCGATCACGGTCTCGAACGATGTCTGGGCGGCTATGAGGCCGACGCTCCCCGTCGGCGCGGACGGCACGCCGCTGCATCCGATTTCCGCCGCCGCGCTGAAGCCGATCGTCGACGCCTATAACGACGACGGCGAGCCGTTCCGGATGGGGATGGTGTTCCCCGTCTCGACGCACAACTACGAGCTGCGCTACTGGCTCGCCGCGGGCGGCATTCATCCCGGCTTCTATTCGCCGGCCGACGTGACCGGTCAGGTGCTCGCCGACGCGCTGCTGTCCGTGACGCCGCCGCCGCAGATGCCTGCGACGCTCGAGGCGGGGACGATCCACGGCTACTCGGTCGGCGAGCCGTGGAACCAGCAGGCCGTTCGTAAAGGCATCGGCGTCCCGGTCATCACCGACTACGAGATCTGGCGGAACAATCCGGAGAAGGTGCTCGGCGTGACGAAGGCGTGGGCGGACGCGAATCCGGGCACGCACATTGCGCTCGTGAAAGCGCTCCTGCGCGCGGCGATGTGGCTAGACGAAAACGGCAACGCGAACCGCGAGGAGGCTGCACGGATACTTTCGCGCCCGGACTATGTCGGCGCCGACTTCGACGTGATCGCGGCATCGATGACGGGCACCTTCGAGTACGAGCGCGGCGACGTGCGCGAAGTGCCGGACTTCAACGTGTTCTTCCGCGACTTCGCGACCTACCCGTACTACTCGGACGCGATCTGGTACCTGACGCAGATGCGCAGATGGGGCCAGATCGACGAGGGGAAGCCCGACGCGTGGTATCACGACGTCGCCCGGTCCGTGTACAGGCCGGACATCTACCTCGAGGCCGCGAAGCGGCTCGTCGACGAGGGCCGAGCCGATCCGGCCGACTTTCCGTGGGATACCGACGGCTATCGTCCGCCGCAGGACGGCTTCATCGACGGCATCGTGTTCGACGGCCGCGAGCCGAACGCGTACCTCGAGCAGCTCGAGATAGGGCTCAAGGGCGACGAGCGCATCGTCGGCACGCGGATCGTGTCCGGAGACGCCGATGGCCGTTGAAGCCGCCGTCGCCGCCGAATCGGTCTCGACGCTCCGGGTCAGATTTCGGTCGCTGCTCGACAGGCTCGAAGGCACGTTGGCCGTGCTCGGTCTCGCCTGGCTCGTGCCGATGCTGCGCCTCGCGATCGGCGACCGTCCGCGAGAGCAGGTCAAGGCGCTGTGGCCGGCGCTCGGCATTCCGGTGCTCGCGCTCGTCGGCTTCGCCGTCCTCTGGGGCCAGCTCGCGGCCCGGATCGATACGAGTCTCGGCGCCGTTCCCGGGCCCGCCGCCGTCTGGCAGGAGGCGAAGAGTCTCGTCGCGGACCACCGCGCCGAGCGCGAGCGCCGCGCCGCGTTCTACGAGCGTCAGCGCGAGCGCAACGCGGCGCTGCTCGCCGAGAACCCGAACGCCGAAGTGCGGATCCGCGAGTACACGGGGCGGCCGACGTATCTCGATCAGATCGTGACGAGCCTTACGACGGTGTTCGCTGGCTTCGTGCTCGCGGCTCTGATCGCCGTGCCGCTCGGCGTGATGGCGGGGCTTTCGAAGACGGTGAGCGCAGCGGTGAATCCGCTCGTGCAGATCTTCAAGCCCGTGTCGCCGCTCGCTTGGCTGCCGCTCGTGACGATGGTGGTCTCGGCCGTCTACGTCAGCGACGAGCCGCTGTTCCAGAAGTCGTTCGTGAACTCGGCGATCACCGTCACGCTCTGCTCGCTGTGGCCGGCGCTGATCAACACGGCGCTCGGCGTCGCGAGCATCGACAGGGATTTGACGAACGTCGGGCGCGTGCTCCGGCTCGATTGGACGACGAAGCTCACGAAGATCGTGCTGCCGTCGGCCCTGCCGCTGATCTTCACGGGGCTGCGCCTGTCGCTCGGCGTCGGCTGGATGGTGCTGATCGCCGCGGAGATGCTTGCGCAGAACCCGGGCCTCGGGAAGTTCGTCTGGGACGAGTTCCAGAACGGCTCCTCGTCGTCGCTCGCGCGCATCCTCGTCGCCGTGCTCACGATCGGGCTGATCGGCTTCCTGCTCGACCGCGTGATGCTTGCG
>Ga0079224_100010205_pt1 | contig 12872 bp, 13 predicted proteins | sample Stecom2015_FD_80414 | JGI IMG/M metagenome (GOLD analysis project Ga0079224, IMG submission 80414) | Agricultural soil microbial communities from Utah to study Nitrogen management - Steer compost 2015 | ecosystem: Environmental > Terrestrial > Soil > Agricultural land | place: USA: Utah...
TATGGCCATCTTTCCGATCCGGACGTTCGGCGACCCCGTGTTGCGGACTCCAGCGAAACCGGTCGAGGAGATCGACGACAAGATCCGGACACTCGTCGAGGACATGATCGAGACCATGTACGACGCTCCCGGGGTGGGTCTCGCCGCTCCCCAGATCGGGGTGAGCTTGCGCATCGCCGTCTTCGATGCCGGGGACGGCCTCGGCGCCCGCACGATGATCAATCCCGTCCTGGTCGAGACTGCCGGCGAGTGGGAGTTCGAAGAGGGGTGCCTGTCGGTGCCCGGGTACTGGTGGAACATCGAGCGGCCCGCCTACGCCAAGATCGAGGCTCTCAACGAGGACGGCGAGGAAGTCGTCTACGAGGGTGAGGAGCTGATGGGCCGGGTGCTGCAGCACGAGTACCAGCACCTCGAGGGCATTCTGATCATCGACCAGCTGAGCCGCCGGGAGCGCAAGAAGGTCTTGAAGGAGCTGAGCGAGCAGGCTCTGGGGCTGTGAGAGCCGTCTTCCTCGGCACTCCCCGCGCATCGGTCCCCTCTCTGCTAGCTCTCACCCGGATCGCCGACGTCGACCTGGTCGTCACGCGCCCCGACGCCCCCCGGGGCCGTCGGCGGCGCCGCCAACCGCCGCCTGTCAAGGAAGCAGCCGAGGAGCTGGGCCTCCCGGTCGCCCAACCGTCCCACAGATCCGAGTTCGCCGAGATCCTGACGGGAAGGGAGATCGACGTCGGCGTGGTGGTGGCCTTTGGGATGATCCTCCAACCGGAGGTGCTGGCGATCCCTCGCTCCGGTTTCGTGAACGTGCACTTCTCGCTCCTCCCGCGATGGCGAGGGGCGGCCCCGGTCGAACGGGCCGTGATGGCTGGCGACGCCGAGACCGGCGTCACGATCATGGTGATGGACGAAGGCCTCGACACGGGGCCGATCCTCGCCCAACAGCGAACGCCGATCACGGAAGCGGACACGGGTGGTTCGCTTCGGGACCGGCTGTCCGAGATGGGGGCGGAGCTGCTGGTCGAGACACTTCCGCGCTGGGTGGCGGGGGACCTCGAGCCGAGCCCGCAGCCCGAGGAGGGAGCGACTCATGCTCCGCGTCTCGAACCGGAAGATCGCATCATCACCGCCCGCATGCCCGTGACCGAAGCGTGGAACCGCATCCGCGCCCTGGCACCGGACATCGGAGCACAACTGGAGATCGAAGGCGTCACCCACAAGATCCTGGAAGCCTCGCCCCGCCGTACCCCGCTCGCGCCGGGGGAGTGGGCCAGCGTCGACGGGCGCCCCGTCGTCGGGCTGGCCGACGGCGCTCTCGAGATCGTGACGATCCAACCGCCCGGGAAACGGGCGATGGGCGGCGCCGACTGGCTGCGGGGCCGCTCCTTGCCGCGCTGAACCACCGTCGAGTGCGGACCGGCATAGGTCGGTAGACTCATCTCGATGAAACCGGTACGGATCGCCCCGTCACTCCTGGCTGCCGACTTCGGCCGCCTGGCGGAGCAGGTCGCCAAAGTCGAACCGCACGTCGACTGGCTCCACCTGGACGTGATGGACGGGCATTTCGTGCCGAACATCAGTTTCGGGATGCCGGTGATTTCATCGCTGCGACCGGAGACCGAGCTGTACTTCGACTGCCACCTGATGATCACGAACCCCGCCGCCTACCTCGACGACTTGGCGGAGGCGGGCGCGAACCTCGTCACGGTGCACATCGAAGCCGTGCCGGATCCGGCCGCCACCGCCGAGAAGGCCCGCGGTCTCGGGCTCGACTTCGGACTGGTGATCAATCCGGCGACGCCGCTTCGGGCCGTGACACCGTTCCTGGACCTCTGCGACGTGCTCGTGATCATGTCGGTGGAGCCTGGCTTCGGGGGCCAGGCGTTCATGCCCGAAGCGCTGCCGAAGCTGATCGCCGCCCGCGAATGGGTTGAGTCGAACGACCTACCTGTCGATATACAGATCGACGGCGGCATCACGACCGAGACCGCCCCCAGAGCGCGGGCGGCGGGTGCCAACGTCTTCGTCGCCGGCACCTCCATCTTCGGAGCACCGGACCCGGCGGCGGCTGCTGACGATTTGAGAAGAGCCATCGAGGAGATATGAGCGAACGGATTCTGGTCGCCGACGACGATCCCGACATCCTCCAGGTCGTTCGCGTGAACCTGGAGCTGGAGGGGTACGAAGTCGATACTGCGCTGGACGGCCAGGAAGCCCTGGACAAGGCGACCAGCCAGCCGGTGGACCTGATCCTGTTGGACATCATGATGCCCCGCATGGACGGGCTGACCGCCCTCCATCGCATCCGCGGGCATGCCTCCACCGGCAACGCCTCGATCATCCTGCTCACCGCTCGCGGACTCCCGGAGGACCGGGTGAGAGGGTTGGAGCTCGGCGCCGACGACTACATCACGAAGCCCTTCGACGTCTCGGAGCTGGTCGCTCGCGTGAAGGCCGTGCTGCGGCGCACCCAGGCCGCCCGCGACCTGTCGCCCCTCACCGGCCTTCCCGGGAACTTCCGGATCTCCCAGGAGATCGAGGATCGCATCTCCTCCGGGAAGTCCTTCGCCCTCGTGCACGGCGACCTCGACAATTTCAAGGCGTTCAACGACCACTACGGCTTCATGCGGGGCGACGAGGTGATCCGCTTCTGCGGCCGCTGCCTCCAGGACGCCGCCCACGCCATCGGTCAGAGCGACGCCTTCATCGGCCACATCGGAGGCGACGACTTCGTCGCCATCGTCGACGCCGAGATGGCCGAGGCGTACTGCAAGGAGGTCATCGAGCGGTTCGACGACGGCATCCTCGACTACTACGACACCGCCGACGCCCTGCGCGGCTACATCGAGGTCGTGGACCGCCGCGGTGAGCGCTACGCCGTTCCCATCTGCTCGATCTCCCTCGGGGTCGCCAGCAACGCCAACCGGGAGATCAAGACCCAGTGGGAGGCTTCGGCCGTGGCCGTGGAGATGAAGGAGTTCGCCAAGAAGAAGGCTGGCTCCTCCTACGAGATCGACCGTCGCACCCGTTGACGGGGGAAGGCGTTTGAGCATCGAAGCCCGAACGCTGGAGGCGATGCGGCGGGCCATCGCCCTCTCCGTCCAGGCCCATCCCCATCCCAATCCCCGCGTCGGTGCGGTCATCCTCGACGCCCACGGGAACATCATCGCCGAAGGATTCCACGCCCGCCCCGGGGAGCCGCACGCCGAGAGAGCCGCCCTCGCTGCGCTCGGGAGCCCGCCGCCACCGGGGTCGACCATGGTGGTCACGCTCGAGCCCTGCGCCTATCACGGGAGGACGCCGCCCTGTACCGAGGCGATCCTCGAGTCACGCATCGAGAGGGTGGTCGTCGGAGCCGTCGATCCCGACCCTCGAAACCGGGGGGTGGGCATCGAGATCCTGCGGGATTCGGGTGTGGAGGTCGTCACCGGAGTCGCCGCCGCCGACGTGGAGGCAGCGGACCCGGCGTATTTCCACCACCGGCGCACCGGCCGTCCGCTCGTGACACTGAAGACGGCGATGACCCTCGACGGCCAGACAGCCGCCAAGGACGGCACCTCCCAATGGATCACCACGGAAGACGCCCGCCTCGACTCCCACTCCTTGCGAGCCGACCAGGACGCCGTCCTGGTCGGGGCGGGCACCCTTCGCTCCGACGACCCGGCGCTCACCGTCCGCCTCCCCGGATACGACGGGCCCCAGCCGACCGCCGTGGTGTTGGCAGGGGACAGCCCGCTGCCCGCCGATGCCCGACTCTGGTCGCGGCCCGACACGATCGTCGTCAGCGCCCGCCCCCACGACCTCCCGATCCAGGTGGTGGAGGTTGCCCCCGGCGATGACGGCCTGCCCCACCCCAACGCGGTGCTCGAGGCTCTGGGAGAGCGAGGGCTGCTCGGTGTGCTCGTGGAGGGCGGCGCCGTGATCGCAGAGACGTTCTGGCGGCACGGGCTCGTCGACCGCGGCGTGACTTACATCGGGGCAAAGGTCGCAGGGGGCGTGGGCCGCGGCGTGATGACGGGGGAGTGGAGGACCTTCTCCGACGCCCGGCCCGTCGAGATCACCGGCGTCCGCCGCCTGGGAACGGACCTGCGGATCGATTGGCGCCCCGTGCGGGAATCCGATAGCGACGACTAGCGTTGTCAGCGGAATGTTCACCGGAATCGTCGAGCACCTCGGCAAGGTCGCATCGCTCGACGACTTGGACCGCGGCCGCAACCTGACCATCGACGCCGGACCCCTCGCCTCCGACGCCTCCGTCGGCGACTCGATAGCCGTCAACGGTGTCTGCCTCACAGTCGTCTCCGTGGATGGAGATCGCCTCTCGTTCCAGGCGGTGGGCGAGACGCTCGACCGCACGAACCTCGGTGTCCTCGAGGCGGGCGACTCCGTCAACCTGGAGCGACCACTGGCCGCTTCCGGACGCTTCGACGGCCACATCGTCCAGGGCCATGTCGACGGTGTCGGCACGGTCGAAACGGTCGTCCCCGATGGCGCGGGACGCCGGATGACGATCTCTGTTCCCGCGACCTTGGGGCGCTACATAGCCGAGAAGGGCTCCGTTGCTGTGGACGGGGTGAGCCTCACCGTCGCCGGAGTCACCGGTTCGGGCTTCGAGGTCGCTCTGATTCCCCACACACTCGCGGTGACCACGCTCGGCAGCCGTCAGCCGGGGGACCGTGTCAACATCGAAGTCGACGTGATCGCCAAGTACGTCGAGCGGATGCTCGGAGCCACCCTGTGACCGACTTCGCCTCTGTCGAAGAGCTCGCCGATGCCATCGGCCGGGGGGAGATGGTCATCATCGTCGACGACGCCGACCGGGAGAACGAGGGCGACCTGATCCTCGCCGCCGAGAAGGTCACGACCGAAAAGATCGGATTCATGCTGCGGCACACGTCGGGGATCATCTGCGTGTCGATGCTGGGTGAACGCCTCGACGAGCTGAAGCTGCCGATGATGGTGGCCCGCAACACCGCCGAGTATCGCACTGCCTTCACGGTCTCGGTCGACGCTGCCGAGGGTGTCACGACCGGCATCTCGGCCGCCGACCGGGCCCGCACGATCCAGGTCCTGGTCGACCCCGAAGCCACTCCCGCCGATCTCGCCCGCCCCGGGCACGTCTACCCGCTGCGTTACGAGCCCGGAGGCGTCCTCAAGCGCGCCGGCCACACCGAAGCCGCCGTCGACTTGGCGAGGACCGCAGGGCTGTATCCGGCCGCGGTGCTCGCCGAGGTGATGAACGACGACGGCACCGTCGCTCGCCTCGCCGAGCTGCAGGAGTTCGCCGAGGAGCACGGGCTCCTCATCGGCACGATCGCCGACATCATCGCCTACCGGCGGGAGAAGGAACGGCTCATCGAGCGGGTGGTCGAAGCGAGGATCCCCACTGCCCACGGCGAGTTCCGGGCCGTCGGGTACAAGTCCCTCGTCGACGACCGGCACCACGTGGCGCTCGTGATGGGCGACATCGGCGACGGGAAGGAAGTGCTGGTTCGGGTCCACTCTGAGTGCCTCACCGGCGACGTGTTCGGATCACAACGTTGCGACTGCGGAGAACAACTCGACCAGGCTCTCGCCAGGATCGGAGAAGAAGGCCGTGGCGTCCTCCTCTACATCCGGGGCCACGAAGGACGCGGCATCGGGCTACTCAACAAGCTCGCCGCCTATCAGCTCCAGGACGAAGGGCTGGACACCGTCGACGCCAACCTGGACCTGGGCCTCCCCGTCGACGCCCGCGACTACGGCGTGGGCTCACAGATCCTCTACGACCTCGGTGTCCGCACCATGCGCCTGATGACCAACAACCCGACCAAACGAGCGGGCATCTCCGGCTACGGTCTCGAGATCGTCGAGCGGATCCCCTTGGTGACCAAGGCCAATCCGCACAACGTGAGGTACCTCGACACCAAGGCCACCCGGCTCGGCCACGTGCTAACCGACGAGGGCGACGCCCTGTGACCGAGGTCCGGACGATCGAACCGCAGGCCGATCCCTCCCGACTCCACGTCGGGGTCGTCGCCGCGAAGTGGAATCAGTCGATAACCGACCGACTCTTGGACGGGGCCCTCAGCCGCCTCGAGCACCTGGGAGTCGGCCGAGTCACGGTGGTGCGCGTTCCCGGCTCTCTGGAGCTGCCCGTTGGAGCCAGGGCCTTGGCGCGGGCGGGCTGCGATGCCGTCGTGGCCTTGGGAGTGATCATCAAAGGAGACACCGACCACTACGCGATCGTCGCCACGGAATCCGCCCGCGGCTTGACTCTGGTGAGCCAGGACACCGGAATACCGGTGACGAACGGCGTGTTGGCCGTACACGAAGCCTCCCACGCGGTGGAACGGGCCCAGCCCGGCCCCAACAACAAGGGCGACGAAGCCGCCACCGCCGCGGTGGAGACTGCATTGACGTTGGCCTCGCTCACCGAACCGGCATCGACGTGACCGACAGGCGGTGCCCTGGTACGCTGAGGGACAACAGGCGAGACAACCGTAAGCGGAGGCTGCTGCTTCCCACCCGGCCGCCGTTCGAGGCGAGCCGAGGTACCGGCCACCTCCCCGCGAACATCGACCCGACGCGATCCCACAGGCGAGTCGTGTCGGCCCGACGGTCGTGAGGGGAATCGATGACCGTGAGCAGCAAGCGTTCGTTTGCTGCTCTTCTCTTGTCCGGAAGGCGGAGACGCCAACGAGCACGTACGAATAGGAACTATCAGGAGGTACTCACATCGCTGACCTGCGCGTGAACGGATACATCCGTGCCCCCGAGGTACGGGTTGTTGCCCCCGACGGTGAACAGATCGGGGTGAAGAAGCTGGCCGAAGCCTTGTGGCTCGCCGAACAGCTCGGCTTGGACCTCGTCGAGGTGGCGCCGAACGCCAACCCGCCGGTCTGTCGTCTGATGGACTACGGCAAGTACAAGTACGAGCAGTCCGTCCGAGACCGCGAAGCGCGCAAGAAGCAGTCGCGGACCCAAGTGAAGGAACTCCGGATGAAGGTCCGGATCGGACAGCACGACTTCGACATCAACCGCCGACGCGCCGAGGAGTTCCTCGGCGACGGCGACAAGGTCAAGGTCACCATCCGGTTCCGGGGACGCGAACAAGAGAGACCCGAGTATGGACTCGAGCTTCTCGAGCGACTCATCGAGGAGCTCGGCGACAAGGCGGTCGTCGAGCAGGCTCCGGCGATGGAGGGTCGCAACATGACGATGGTGCTCGCCCCGGCTAGGAAGCCGGCGTCTGGACGAGATTCAGAGCGGCAGGAGACCCCAGACCCCGTGGAAGGGGAGTGAGGAGCACCCATGCCAAAGATGAAGACACACAGCGGCGCCAAGAAGCGCATCAAGATCACAGGTTCAGGCAAGTACATGCGGCGTCAGGCCGGGCGAGGCCATCTCAAGCTCGCCAAAGGCAAGCACGTCTTCCGGCGCCGCGCCGGTCTTGTCAACCTGGCTCCGGGCGATCGACGGATCGCCAAGAAGCTGATGGCGAAGTGAGGGATCGGAGGTAGAGATGGCACGCGCCAGAAACCCAGTTGCCGCCCGAAGGGCGCACAAGAAGGTCCTCGCCAAGGCCAAGGGCTACAAGAGTGCCCGCAGCCGCCGGTTCCGCACCGCCAACGAACAGGTGATGCATGCGGGCCAGGACGCATACCGCGACCGGCGGGCCCGCAAGGGTGAGTTCCGGAAGCTATGGATCACCCGCATCAACGCCGCCGCCCGCCAGAACGGGACGACCTACTCGCAGCTCATCGCCGGCCTGAAGGCCGCCGACATCGAGATCGACCGCAAGATGCTGGCGGATCTCGCTGTGAACGATCCTGCCGCTTTCTCGGCCCTCGTCGAGGCGGCGGGAGTCGACCGCGACTGAGCGCGCAGCCGATGGAGCCGATCCGCTCACCCCGCAATCCTGCGGTGGTGGAAGCGGGTCGGCTCCACAGGTCCAGGGAGCGCCAGGCCACCGGACTGACCCTCGTCGAAGGGCCCCACGCCCTCGAAGAGGCGCTAGCGGCCGCAGTCGAAGTCCAGCGGACATTCGTCCTCCCCGACGACCCCCGTCGCCACGACTGGCCGAACGCCGTCGTGGTCGACGACGCCATCATGCGCAAGTTGGCCGCCACCGAGACGCCCAGAGGCCCGGTGGCGGTCGTCGCGATACCCGAATGGGTCGAACCGGCCCCGGATCGTGACCTCCTCGTGCTGATGGGGGTGGCGGATCCAGGCAACGTCGGGACGATCATCCGCTCCGCAGCTGCCTTCGGGCTGGGGGTGGTCGTCGGCCCGGGCACGGCCGACCCGTGGTCGCCAAAGGTCGTCCGGGCCGGAGCCGGGGCGCACTTCCGGCTCGGCGGGCTGAGCCGCATCACTGACGTGGAGGAACTCACCGCCCACCGGCTGGCTGCCACCGTCGTCCGAGGGGGCATCCATCCCGCGGCCCTCGGGCCAGGGCCGTGGGCGTTTCTGATCGGCAGCGAGGCGCACGGTTTGGATCCCGCCATAGTGGGGGCCGCAGACCAGCAGGTGACGATCCCGATGCGGGGAAACACCGAGAGCCTCAACGCGGCCGTGGCCGCCTCCATCCTCGCTTACATCGCGGCCATCGGTTCCGAGCCCCGATCAGCCGCCCACTAATCTGCCCCCTCCATGGATCTCCTGGAGCGCCTCGAAAGAGCCCGGAGCACTGCGCCCGAAGCGGTGGAGAAGGCCGACACCCTCGCCGAACTCGCCTCGGTCGAGGCGGCCCTGCTCGGGAAGGACTCCGACATCGGGGCGGTACGGCGCTCGATGGGCTCGATCGACCCGGAACTCCGCCCGCAGGTAGGGGCCAAGCTGAATGAAGTCACGAAGGAAGTGACGGCCCTGCTCGAGGAGCGGCGGAGCCACCTCGAGCACCGGGAAGCAGAGGAGCGCCTCCAGGCCGAGCGGATCGACATGACCCTGCCGGCCATCCAGTATCCGCTCGGGGTGCTGCACGTGATCCAGCAGACGATCGACGAGATCACCGACATCTTCACCTCGATCGGCTATGCGGTGGCGGACGGCCCCGAGGCCGAACTGGCCTGGTACAACTTCGACGCTCTCAACACGCCTCCCACCCACCCGGCCCGTTTCGAGTCCGACACGATGTACCTCGACTACGGCGACCCGGCGGACGAGATGCTGCTCCGTACCCAGACATCTCCCGTCCAGGTCCGGTGGATGGAGAGCCACGAACCGCCGGTGCACATCATCGCTCCCGGCAAGACGTACCGAACGGATGCCATCGACGCCACCCACCTCCCGGTGTTCCATCAGATCGAAGGCCTGGCCGTCGACGAGGACATCACCTTCGCCGACCTGAAGGGGACCCTCCACTATTTCGCCAAGGAATTCTTCGGGCCTGGTACCGAGATCCGGCTCCGCCCTCACTTCTTCCCGTTCACCGAGCCGTCGGCCGAGCTCGACGTGTCGTGCTTCAACTGCGACGGAGGAGAGCCGGACTGCCGTGTTTGCCGGGGCGCCGGATGGCTCGAGATGCTCGGTTGCGGAATGGTGGACCCGGCGGTGTTCGCCGCCGCCGGCTACGACCCCGGGAAAGTCACCGGATTCGCCTTCGGGGTGGGGGTCGAACGACCGGCGATGGTGCGGTACGGGATCAACGACATCCGCAACTTCACAGACAACGACCTGCGTTTCCTGCGCCAGTTCCCGTCATGAGCGCCGACCCTGGGATCGGCGGCCCGGAGATCGCCGTATGAAAGTCTCACTCAGCTGGCTCCTCGAGTTCATGGATCTCCCGACCCGCGACCCTTCTGAGTTGTCGCGCACCTTGGCGATGCTCGGCCACGAGGTGGAGGGAGTCGAGACTATCGAGATCGGATGGACCGACGTGGTCATCGCGCACGTTGACGAGGTCGTTCCGCATCCCAACGCCGACAAGGTGCGGCTGTGCAGGGTCTCGATCGGTGACGACCCGATCGACGTCGTCTGTGGCGCATGGAACTTCGAGGCGGGGGCGAAGGTGGCCTTCGCCAAGCCCGGCGCGGTGCTGCCCGGAGACTTCCAGATAGGGGTGCGCACGATCCGCGGGGTCGAGTCCCACGGGATGATCTGCTCGGAGAAGGAGCTCGGGCTCGGCGATGACGCCGAGGGGATCCTGGTCCTCGAGCCGGACGCTCCGGTGGGCGAGCCGCTGGAGCGGTTGCTTCCGCTCCCGGACGTCGTGTTCGATCTCACGATCACCACCAACCGGCCGGATGCGATGTCGGTCCTCGGCATCGCCCGCGATCTCGCCGCCTGGTATGGCCTGGAGCTGCGGGTGCCGGACCCCGATCCGCCCACCGTCGCCGGCTCACCCGACATGAACGTGCGGATCGAGGACCCCGACGGCAACCCCCGGTTCCACGCCCGCCAGGTCGACGGCGTGTCCGTCCGTCCGTCGCCGCTGTGGATGCGCCACCGGCTGCGGCTGGCCGGGGTGCGCCCGATCTCGAATCTGGTCGACGTCACCAACTACGTGATGCTGGAGCTCGGCCAGCCGCTCCACGTCTTCGACCTGGACCGCCTGAACGGGAACGAGCTCGTCGTACGCCGGGCGACCGAGGGGGAGAGCCTCGTCACCCTCGACGGCGTCGAGCGCCGACTGGCGGAAGCCGACATCGTCATCTGCGACGCCGACGGACCGACCTCGCTCGCCGGCACCATGGGTGGAGAAGAGTCCGAGGTGTCGGATTCCACCACCCGCACGCTCATCGAAGCGGCCAGCTGGGATCCTCCCTCGATCATGCACACATCCCGCCGTCACGGCCTGCGCTCCGAAGCGTCGGCTCGCTTCGAGCGGGGTGTCGATCCCGAGCTGCCTCCGCTGGCAGCACTTCGGGCCGCGCAGCTCGTGCTGGAGACCGCCGGCGGGGAGCTGCGCCGAGACGCCGTCGACGTGATCGCCCGTCCGTTCGAGCCGACTGTCGTGCGGCTGACCGTGGACGACGTGACCCGGGTACTCGGGGAGGGATTCGACCGCGGCCGGATCGCCGATCTGCTGCGGCGGCTGGGCTTCGGCGTAGAAGGCGACGACCCGCTGCTCATCACGGTTCCGAGCTACCGGCCCGACGTGACGCGACCGGTGGACCTAGTCGAGGAGGTGGCCCGGCTCGCCGACTACGACACCTTCGACGAGCGGCTTCGGCCCGGAACAGGCGGCGGCCTGACTGCCGAGCAGAGGCTCCAGCGCCGAGTGCGGGAGCTGCTCGTCGGCCTCGGATACAGCCAGGCGATCACCCTCCCGTTCGTGATGCCCTCCGAGTTGGATGCGTTCGACGCCCCGGACGACCACGAGCTGAGCCGGACGGTGAAGGTCAAGAACCCGCTGAGCGACGAGGAAGCCGTGCTCCGTCCGTCCCTCCTGCCTGGCCTCCTCCGGGTCATCCGCCACAACCGCAGCCGGGGGGCGTCTGCGGTCGCCGTCTTCGAGCAGGGAAGGGTGTTCCACGATTGGCCCTGGAATCGGGACAAGAGGGTCCCCGACCAGCCGGAACGACTGGGATTCGCCTCGGTCGGTGTCGTGGGACCCGCCGACTTGACGGGAGAGGGTATGACCGCTGACGGTCATGCCGCGGCAGCCCTGGTGCGTCGCCTGGCCGACGGCCTCGGACTACGGCTCGAGTTCCACCAGGACACCGCCCCCGGGTTCCACCCGACCCGCATGGCCCGTCTCACGAGCGATGGCCGATTCGTAGGGTGGGTCGGCGAGCTCCACCCCTATACCGCCCGGGCCTTCGACGTCGAGGGGCGGGTAGCCGTCGGAGAGCTCGACATGGAGGCGTTGTTGGCCGCCCGGCAGGAACCGGAGTTCCGCCCGATAAGCCCCTATCCGCCCGCCGACTTCGATCTGTCGTTCGAGGTGGATGCTGAACTGCCGGCGGCTACGCTCGCCGACGTCATCCGGGAGGGTGGGGGAGAGCTGGTCGAGCGCGTCGAGGTGTTCGACGAGTTCCGCGGCGGCAACCTGGCGCCGAATCGGAAGGCTCTCGCCTTCAGCGTGAGGTTGCGCGCCCCCGATAGGACGTTGCAGGCGGAGGAGATCGCTGCCGTGCGCGAGGCGATGATCGAGGCGGCTGCGTCGAGGAACGCGGCTCTCCGGGGGGGCGCGTGAACTTCCTCTCCGTCGCCGACCTGACGGCCGAAACCCTGTCCGAGGTCCTCGATCTGGCCGCCGCGGTGAAGCGGGAGCCCGATCGCTACTCCACCGCACTCGCAGGCCGTTCCGTCGGCCTCTTCTTCGCCAAGCAGAGTCTCCGCACCTGGGTGTCGTGTGACGTGGCGGCGATCCAGCTCGGCGCCCATCCGCTCTCGATCCGTGACGACACCGCCGGCCTCGGGACTCGGGAGACGCCCGCTGACGTGGCTCGGGTACTCGACCGATACCTCGACTTGCTGGCATTGCGCGTGCACCGCCACGCGGACCTCGTGGAGATCGCCGAGCACGCCGACATGCCCATCGTCAACCTGCTCTCCGACCGCGAACACCCCTGCCAGGCGCTGGCGGACCTCCAGACGGTCGCCGAGCACCGGCCCCTGGCAGGGGCGACGATCACGTTCGTCGGCGATGGCAACAACGTGTGCCATTCGCTGATGCTCGGCGCCGCCATGGCGGGCGCCGATGTGCGGGTCAGCGGGCCACCCGGATACGAGCCTGCGGACGACGTTCTCGACTTGTCCCGGAAGTACGGAGACGTGACCGTGCTCCACGACCCCTACGAGGCGGTCAGCGGCAGCGATGTCGTCTACACCGACGTCTGGGCGTCGATGGGACAAGAGGCCGAAACCGAGCTGCGACGCCGTCATTTCGAGCCGTACCGCGTGACGCTCGACTTGTTCGAGCATGCCGCCCCCGACGCCATCTTCATGCA
>Ga0079224_100010206_pt1 | contig 12872 bp, 7 predicted proteins | sample Stecom2015_FD_80414 | JGI IMG/M metagenome (GOLD analysis project Ga0079224, IMG submission 80414) | Agricultural soil microbial communities from Utah to study Nitrogen management - Steer compost 2015 | ecosystem: Environmental > Terrestrial > Soil > Agricultural land | place: USA: Utah...
TAAGCACGACAGGCTGATGCCTTTTACACCACCTGTGTGGGCTCGTAAGATATCAGAAAAGGATCTGCGCTTTCGTCCTCATGCTACTCCAGCAATGGATATGGATCTGGGATTGGAATACGGGTACTGGTGGCTGGAATGGGGTGGGACCCTTGACACCGTGAAGGACGATGAGGTGATCCGCGATGAATTATTATCTATATTACTCGGGGTATGGGACCATGTAAAAAACGGAGGTGATCACGGGGCTGACAATTGGGCACTGGAATGGTGTGGTTTTTTACCCGGAAAACGGGAAAGCCGGAGATTTACAGGCCAATATACGCTCACCCAGGGGGATATTCAGAATGCCCCTAAATTCAAAGACACTATCGCGTACGGCGGATGGCATATGGATTTGCATCCCCCTGATGGAGTGGATGCAGTCGACCAAATGCCCTGTATTCAACACCCCGTGCCCCACCTTTATGAGATACCGCTTGGTGTGTGTATTAGTAACAACGTGGACAATCTGATGTTCGCAGGTCGTAACATCTCCGCTACGCACGTCGCATTTGCTTCCACCCGGGTGATGGCTACTTGTGCAGTAATAGGGCAGGGCGTGGGAACAGCGGCTGCCCTGGCGGTTAACCATGGGGTCCGACCGGCTGATATTTCAAATGATGAAAAATTGGTGAAAGTCATCCAGCAACGTTTGTTGCGAGATGGAGTATTTCTACCAGGAATCCTCAATGAAGATCCTCTGGATTTGGCCCGCAATGCCCGGATCAGGGCGAGCAGCGAGCATTCGGAAGGTAGGGCAATGAATGTAATTTCAGGCCAAACCCGGAGTGTTCATGGTGAAAACGGAGTACCCGCAGATAGGACAATTCCCGGAACGCATAGATGGATGAGTCTCTCCGAGGAATCGTTCCCTGCATGGATTGAATTGTCCTGGCAGGAACCCGTTAATATTCAAAAAGTGCACTTGACTTTTGACACCGGCCTGCACCGGGTTTTGACTTTTAGCCTGGCCGATGATTATACCAAAAAAATGATTTGGGGATTACCACAACCAGAAACTGCCAGAGATTATTTTTTAGAATGTTGGAGGCAGGACGAATGGGAAAAGATCGTAGTGGAAACAAACAATTACCAAAGACAGCGGATTTACGCGATAGAAAATATTATAACAGACAAACTCAGAATAACCATCACGGCCACCAATGGTATCGACCATGCGCGAATATGTGAAATACGAGTCTATTGAATGATTTGATGGGCTGCGGTGATGGTTCCGTACTCTATATTCAGTCCAAATGCTATATCATGAAGGAGAGTAAATTGTTTCTTTCAGTGTCCGGACTCACCGTGACTGTTTTCAATATCATACTGTTATGGGTGTTGTCATGTCCATCGGTAGCGGCTCAAACAGTTTATCTGGATACCTTGGTTGAAATCAGAGGTTGTGAGGTTTATATTTCAGCCCAGAGAAAGGTCATGGAAGATAAAGACCATTCGATACCTGTTCTGATGGCGATCCATGGAAATGGACGCGAGGCTCTTAATTATTTTCCCTGGGGAGAGAAGAGTATTCCGTTTTATGTATATCAGCGCGATATAGCTGTGGACAATGGGTACCTTTTTATTGTAGCTTCCATCGGGCAAGAAACATGGGGGACAGACCGGGGATTGGAATTATTGAAAGACGTATATAAGTATATTCATGAAACCTATAAGGCAGATAAAAAGTGGACTTTGTGGGGTACTTCAGCCGGCGGATTGCACATGTGGAGATTGATCCGGTTATATCCCGAAAGGATTGCAAAAGCCATCGGAACATTTCCTGTATACGATCTGGCATCGGCTTTTGAAAAGCGAAAAAGCGAGCGGTTTGTGTGGCAGGATTCGGCGGAGTTTGCGGATATTAATCCATCTTCATTTCCCAACCAACTCACTTCCGTTCCGATTCTCATATTTCATGGCCGAGACGATAAGGCAGTCTCGCACCGGTCGCATTCACTAAGACTTCTAAATGAGGTCAATGAGCTTGGAGGTCAGGTTGAATTGGTGATTGTGGACGGGGGCCACAGCACTTCCAATTGGGCTATTTATCAAAAAGATAAAATCATTGATTTTTTAGGTCATTCTCAACAAAAATAACCGATATGAGAAAGTGTATATTCATAGTGATAACTGCTGCCATTTATATATTAAATACCTCTGTACTATGTGCGCAGGTAAAATCCTGGGTGCAGGATTCTTTCCAAGATTTCATCTCCGGAACTTGTTCCGCGTCGGGGATAGATTTGTATGTTTCAAAAGATGGAACCATCAAATCTATCAACCGGTATGATCTTAACAATGACGGTTTTTTAGATCTTGTATTCAATTCAGGACACGAACTGAGAGATGCAATCCCCCCTACTTTATATACACTTACTGCAGGAAGAAGTCGGGGCGGTTTTAGTGAACTACCTGTGGATGGGGCAAAACAAGTTGTCACGGCAGACTTTAACAAAGACGGCTTTGATGATGTGGTATTTTTACCGAGTGAAAACGGGGTGTCACCTCGTCGGTATTTGAGTTTATTATGGGGTGATGAAAAGGGATGGTCGAATCAACGTAAAACCCAGTTGATTTCTATTTCTGCCCGTAAAGGGGAGGTGGGAGATTTAAATGGAGACTCGTGGCCGGACCTTCTGGTACTTAATGGGAGTCGTTGGTCGCCAATGGATGGACCTGAGCAAGTGCTACGAGTATACTGGGGTGGCAAAATGGGATTTCAGCAGAATTCATACAGGGACATAGTTTTGTCAAATGCCGTCGATTTTGTTGTCAGTGACATGGATAAAAACGACCTCCCTGAAGTGGCCATTTTGTCATCCGATCCCGGGAAGGTGTCAATCTTTTGGAATGTAAATTCCGGGACTGATCAGCAGTGGGAAAAACCGCAGGAAATTAATCTCGAGACTCCTTCCGTTGGCGAGCTAATCCTGACGGATTATACCGCGGATGGTCGTTGTGATATCCTGATTACAGGAGGGGATCGGGAACTGATCGGTCAGGATCCCACCACAGGTGAAGAAATTTATAGATTTGGAGGTGTTATTCTTATTGAAGCTTCCGATGAACATTCATTCCAATGGAATAAATCGGTTTTAATTAATGCACCGGCCGCTTCTGATATCAAGGTTTCCGATCTGGATGGTGATGGAAATTCAGATATCGTACTGGCTGACGTATCGGGGAAAACCAATAGCGTTCATATTTTATGGGGGAACAATGGACCAGACCGCAGCGACCCTGAAGTGACCACCTTTCCACTGGCATTTGCCTCTGCAATTGACATTGGTGACCTGGACGGAGATGAGATACCGGATATCGCCATAGCTGCTTTCCGGACAGAAAAAGAATTTTCCTCCAATTCGACTATACTATTTGGAGAAGGCGATCGAAAATTTAGTTCCTTTCGACATCCGATGCCTTCCGCAGGAGCTACGGATATTCTTATCATTCCTGCTACAGAAAAGGCGGCTACGCAGATAATTATAGCGAATACGAAGTCCGGCCGGTACCTGGAAGATACTCCTTCCAAAGTATATTGGGGAACTTCAGGGGGTTTTGATGTGGACAAGGTTTCATTATTTGATATCAGATCAGGCTATACTTCTGCGGCCGCTGATCTCAATGGTGATGGGTATTCTGATCTCGTTTTGTTATCCATCGTCCATGCTGTCAAAGAACCCCATCCAGGTATAGGGTTCAATATTCTTTGGGGCGGACCGGATGGACTTCAAAACGATAGGAGAACCATCCTCAATGAATACGGGCTGTACGACATAAGCATTGCGGATATCAACAAAGATGGCTTCCTGGATTTGATCGGTTCAGTAGGCTACACGAGTCCCGATGGTCTTCCTCCCGGGTTTGTAGTATGGCGTGGGAGTCAGGAAGGGTTTTCAGCGGAAAACAGAATCCGGGTTGAATCGGAATCCCGACCTACCCAGCATGTATTGGCAGATTTCAACAAGGATGGTTATTTTGATATGGCTCTGCTCATAGGGAATAAGCATAAAATTTCGATTTTTTGGGGCGAAAAAGAGGGATTTTCAGAATCAAACATGACTTCTTTTCCCTTTCTCCGGGGTGGGGATATGAAATCAGCTGACCTGAATGGAGATGGTTGGCTCGATCTGGTCGCATCGAGTTTGCTGATTCCCAACTCGCTATTTTACGATTTTGGTACCTACATATTTTGGGGCGGGGAACATGGTTTTGATCCTACACGTGCCCAAAAACTAATTGGTCACGGAACGGTAGGAATTACCATAGCAGATTGGGATCGGGACGGTTTTCTTGATGTTTTTCTTCCTAGTTACAAATATACCGAAACACGAGAGTCTGTGGCGTCTCATCTGTATTGGGGCGGAAAAAATGGATTTTCAGACTCCCAGCGGAGAGATTTTATGCAAAATTCCGGACATGGAGCTATGGCCGGGGATTTCAACGGAGATGGTAAAATGGACCTGGCTATTTCCAATCACCGAACAGATGGTGACCACACCACTAATTCTCAGGTGTATTATGCCAGCGATTCCAGGTTTAAAGATTATACACTTCAGTATCTACCGACCATCGGTTCTGAATTTATATACAGCAACGACCCCGGATCACAATATAACCGAACCTATGAAAAGGTCTATACCTCTACAATTTTTGAGTGGAAGGAAGTTTTTCGCAAGGGGGATCTTGAAATATTGGCAAGGCATGAAGGGAATACAAGTCTGAAGATTTCGGTACGGTCGGCGGAAAGCAAGGGATCCCTGGAGACAAAAACCTGGGAATATTTGGGTTCTCATTCGGACATGTCTTTTGAAATTTCACCTGCCGACAGATATATGCAATACAGGCTGACCTTTATTTCGGATAATGGAGACCGGTACCCTGAGGTGGCTAAGGTTGGAATTTCACTATCTGCCAAATGATCCTGTATACCGAAAAATCAATCCTTCACAAATTTACAATTTTATAATGATGCGGACATTTCATTTCATTGGTTTCTTATTCCTTTTATCGGTCTGTTTAGCCGGGTGTAAAGGAAGTGCCACACCGGGTAGTAATCACTTGGAACTGGAAAGGTCTGAGGAATCGAAGACTGGAACCATGCCGGTCATACTCACCTGGGATTATAATATTTTTGTAATGGGTCCAGATCAGATTAATCAGTTTGTCACCTCGGCCAGGGAGAGAAATATCAGTCAGATAAATCTTCGCGTCAACAATAAGGGGGTCATGAATACCCGAATAAAACACGGGCGAGTTTATTGGGAACGGTTGGATCCATTCGGAAAAGATTTTGATCCTTTAAAAGTTTTCGTAGAGGAATGTCAAAAACAAGGAATCCTGGCGGGAGTACATTTTGATTTGTTTGAATCAAGCTACGATGATTTTTTTATAAATAATCCTCAGTTTACTCCTCAATCTACTAGAGATACCATTATCTACAATGCATTTCCATGCTATGCGCACGAAGAAACGAGGCAATACATGCTTGATCGGGTCAGGGATTTGGCCCAATACGGTGTGGATCGCATCTTCTTTTGCACAAAATCCAGCCACACCCCACGCAATATGGCGGAAGTCCCCAGAAATAGCTATGCAGCCTACAATTCGCCTATTGTTGAGCGTTACCAGGAAGTTTTCGGGGTGGATATCCTGGAAGAAGAACCCGAAAAAGAAAAAGTTGCCAGTATCCATGGGGAGTTTTTGATAAAATTTTTAATCGATGCCAAAAGATTGCTGGCGGACTACGAAACGGAAACGATCGCAGGGGCTACGCTTAGCGGGTATCTTCAGCCATCGGGAAAAAATATTTTCCTGGACTGGAGGGATATTGTGGAACACAAAGCGGCGGATGCATTGACGATGAGCAATACGCGGGGAGAAACCTACGCATGGTATGAAGAGGGAGCGCCTGAACTATTTATAGAAATTGCTGAGGAAGTAAAGAAAAGTGGGATGCGATTTTATGGTTATATACTCTCCACTGTTTACTGGGATATGCGGGATCGATTTTCTCCCGCCGACATGCTTGAATTTATTTCTTGGCAAATGTCATATTTCCATAAAATGGGAGCTGATGCCATTTTGATTCATGAAGTATATCAAAGGGAGATATGGGATGTACTCGGTAATTGGCAAATAAATCAATCATTGAGGCAGAACGATTTTACTATTGAAATACCTTCTCTTACAGAACCACCGGCTTCCTTTTTCAATAAGGTTCCCGGGGGTGATTTCGAGGAAAAAAAGTCCTTTTGGTTTTGGGATGTTGTCCCAGGATGGTTGTCTGTGTTGGATTGGTTGCCAGGGAGAAACAGCGCCTCTGGTTTGAATCCGGAATCATTTGATCTACTATGGTCCGCTGATACTGCCGATAACCCCTTTTTACACGCCGAATACGATTGGAAAGTAATGGCCAATTCTGATTTCTCAGGCCGGTCTTTTTCAGGTCGATCGTCCATGTTACTATACACAGATCCTGCGGCAGGAACCTTGCCGCAACGGACCATAACCTGGAATGCATCCTCCTATGTCCCGGTTGTACCAGAGGGTAATTCCATTTTCTCCGTATGGATTCATGGCGAAGAACTTAGTGGAATGGAGGCAGCCGGAATGAAAATAAAATTCAAAGATGTCGTGGGTGATTTGATAGATCAAATAGAAACAACACAAATCGTGGAGGGTACTTTTTCATGGAAAGAAATTCAGATATCACATAAAATCCCTGACCGGACTCATACAATAGAAGTCGGATTGTATATGACAGTACAGTCCAATGCAAAAGCAGCAGGTAGACTTTGGTTTGATTATTTCAAAGTACTTCCCTCCGATAATTCCACAATCAGGGAAATCGAGATCCTTGAAACAGCAGACGCCCCACAAGGCTCGAAATATGCTGGGGTGAGAATCGAAAAAGGAGAAGAAATAATAACCATGCCTTTCAGACTGCTTAAGGATGATGGAGATATTCTGATATTTTCAGCGAAAACTCAAAATAACAAGACTATGGGTGTTCAGTTGGAAATCAATTCATTCATATACCCTATTGAGCTTTCTGATCAATGGGAAACTTTCCATATTTCGCTCGATAACTTCCCCGCAGAATCTGTGGTAGAGGTTAAAATCCGACCGATGCAGTCCTGTCACATTTATTTGGACGATTTCAAAGTGGCTCCACTTATTGGGAATAAAATTTTATTGAGAAGACAAAAATGAATAAGATGAAAAACAGATTAACCCGCAAGTCATTTTTAAAGATCATGGGGACTGCGACAATCGGACTGCCATGGGGAAAGGGATTTCCATGGTTCAACTTTCAGGTACCCCGGGATTATGAACATATTGTGATTTATAAAAAAGCTGGGAAATATTCAGCCTTTCCTAATTTATACCAGTTGAAAAACGGTATGCTTTATACCGAATTCAGAAGCCGACCCAGCGGATCACATATCGATCCGAGAGGACAGGACATCCGATTGGTCTCAGAAGATGGAGGCATATCCTGGAAAGCTGCAGAGGAAAAGGTATACAATCCTCATTTTCTATCTCCCTCGGGAGAACTTGTAAATGCCAATGGGTACGGGTGGAGATATGTTGACCCTTCGGAAAGATCATCTTTGGAATCGAATGGAATAGAAGTCAGAGATTCACCTGACGGAAAAGTAGCTTATGCCTATGGATGTTACAAGGAGGTTTCCTCAAATGGAGGGAAGGATTGGATCCAAACCGAGTTAAAGGTTCCCCGGGAAGCCCTGATCATGGTCTATCTGGATTCATGTACTTTTTTACGCCTGAATGATGATATTTTACTTCGCGCCGTCTACGGCAGACCGGTAGCCAATAAAAGATTTTATGAATCGTGGCTCTTAAGAAGTGAGAATGGAGGAAACACGTGGGATTTTGTTTCCATTGCTGCTGATCCGGACCAAGTCACGGGGATGGGAGAAACGGCTATCGTTCAAACCGGAGAAAATGAAGTGCTTGCTATGGTTCGACTCGAACCTACCGAAAAGTGGAATAGATTAAATAAAAAAAGAAACCTCTATTCAGTGAGATCCCTGGACGGGGGTAAAACCTGGTTGGACCCTGAAGATACAGGGATAGAAGGTTACCCTGCTTCGTTGGTTAAGCTTCATAATGGACATATTTTGTGTACGTATGGCTATCGAACTTCCCCTATGGGTATCCGGGCAGTTTTCAGTAATGATAATGGAATTACCTGGAATAGGAATGATATTAGGATATTAAGAGATGATGGAGCAGGTAGAGGTGGTGATCTGGGATATCCGATTAGTGTACAACGGGCAGATGGAAAGATCTTTACCATTTATTATATGACTACGGATGAGGGAATCACGCATGTGGCGGGAACCATCTGGGAAGAGTAAGAAATTCGATTATTACTTGATATTGGGCCGAATGTGAATTATTAAATTATGAACTCAAATCTTTCTCGAAAATCATTTCTTAAGGTACTGGGATTGGGTACAACCGGCATATCTCTGAGGTGTGGATTATTACTTCCATCGCCTATGGGGTTTCAGAGTGTGCAGCATGTAACTATATATAAAAAAGAAAGGGAATATGCAGCCTTCCCTTTACTTTATCATCTTCCTGATGGTTCCTTGTACACAGAATTTAAGAGCAGACTGATTGACTCCAAAACAAAGCCCTACAGTAAAATAATTAGTAAGATTTCTACAGATGGGGGTAGAACCTGGGCGAGAACGCATGAAAAGAAGACCAATCCTGACTTTAGAAGTGCGTCTGGGAAATGGGTGGATGCAAATGCTTATGGTTGGCGTTTAACTGGTTCGCAAAACCTCAAAAAATTGGAATTACATGGGGTTAAAACCGAGAATTCGTTTGGAGATAATGTCCGTTATGCTTACGGTTGCTATAAGCGCATATCCTTGAATGGGCCCAAATCATGGGATATTACGGAAATAAAAGTACCTGATCAGGGACTAATACTACCCTATACGAATCCTTGCTCATATCTTCGACTAAATGATAATATTATATTGCGCTCAATATATGGTAAGCCTGAGGCAGGATTACATTTATATGAAGCCCGGTTGTTGCGTAGTGAAGACAATGGTGTAGAATGGAATTTTTTAGCTATAGGCAGGGATGCCAATGAAAAAATCGGATTCGGCGAGACAGCGTTAGTAGAAGCGAAAAGTGGTGCCATTATTGCCATTATGTGCTCCAAACCTTCTCAGGTTTGGAAATATTTATATTGCTCTAGATCTTCTGATAAGGGCAAAACCTGGACCGAACCGGTGAGCACGGGAATAGTCGGACATCCAGGTCATCTACTTAAGCTAAAAAATGGCCACTTAGTAATCACCTACGGTTTTCGGGTCAATCGAAATGATCCCATGGAGCTACGTGCAGCATTCAGTTACGATGATGGCAGATCCTGGGATCTGGATCACATTCGCATTCTCCGGAATGATGCCAAAGGTTTGGATATCGGTTCGCCAATCAGTATTCAACGGGAAGACGGCAAAATATTTACGAACTACTATATGACCACAAAAAGTTGGGGATTAACCCAAATAGAAGGGACTATTTGGGAAGAATAAACTATTAAATAATTATGGATTCAAAACATGTCAAAAAATCATCTCTTAAGATTGGGGGATTAAGCCTGGTGGGACAGAATGATATTGCTAAAGTATATATTAATCGGTCTCTTTCACGAGATAATAACGAACATTTCATTCTCTACAAGGCAGAAGGTGAATACGCCGCTTTCCCTTTACTTTTTAAACTACCTGATCATACATTGTATGTCGAATTCAGAAGGAGTCCGACTAGATCACACATGGATCCCAGAGGAGAGGTGGTCAGAATGATTTCAAAAGATGGTGCGGATACGTGGAATAGAACTCTTGAAGAAGTTATCAATCCTGATTATAAATCTTCATCAGGTAGAATGGCAGATGCAAATGCCTATGGTTGGCGTTATGTTTCTCCTTCAAGACTAGAGGAACTTCAATTAAAAGGAGTGGAAGTTCGGAGTTCACCGGATGGCAGAATCGCATATGCATCGGGTTGTTATAAACGCAGTTCGGAAAATGGAGGAAAAACATGGGATAAAATGGAATTGGATGTGCCTTCAAAAGCACTCCATAAAAACTTCCGTGATCCATCCACGTATCTTCGAGTTGATGATAAGATTATACTTCGCTCACTCTATGGAAAACCAGTGGCAGATGTTCACTTCTATGAATCGTGGCTACTGAGAAGTGACGATAATGGAGACAGTTGGAAATTCCTGACTATTGGTAGGGATGATGATGGAATGGTTGGTTTTGGTGAAACAGCACTTGGCCAGGCAAATAATGGGGATATCATTGCACTGATGCGACCACAACATCCATATACCTGGAAATATCTCTATAGTGTACGATCAAAAGACCTTGGCAATACCTGGTCAGAACCTGTGAATACGGGAATAAATGGGTATCCCGCACATCTTCTCAGACTAAAAAGCGGAGTTTTAGTTTGCTCCTATGGTTATAGAGAGGCTCCTTTGGGTATCCGGGTCGTGCTAAGCTATGATAATGGCAAAACTTGGGATACAGATCATATTCGAATTCTCAGGTCGGATGGAGCAGGAAATGGAAGTGATCTAGGGTATCCCATTAGTGTTCAACGCCAAGATGGCAAGATATGTACCATCTATTATATAACAACCGCTGAGGGTATAACCCACGTGGCCGGTACCATCTGGGAAGAATAGTATTAGAAAAATTAAATATTAGAAAAATGAAAATTAGTATATTACTTCAGTTATTTATTTTGTGCAGTATCGCCCCCCAAATAGTACTTGCACAAGATCCCTTGCACCCGAGATACAATGCCAATCAGGTTCTTGCATCTTCTGTGGATTTGGATTCAGCCAATTATCTCGCCTTTCCTTCAATATTGAGGTTGAATCAGGACGAGATTTTGATTTCATTCAAAAGAGGTTTCCGGCATGGGGCAGATACGGAGGCAGGTTTGGCGTTCATGCATTTCGATACGAAAAATAATGTCATCCTTGATCAGGGACCATTAGCATTCGATGGTGGTTTGATCCATCAGATGGGGGAGTGGGTAAGATTTTCTGACCAGTCCATCAGGCTGTATATCGATACGCAGAATATTGGACACGATAATGACAATTACCGCGCTGGATTACGCGAAGTTCGCATGGATATGAAAGGAGGGAAATATGTTCCACAACTTACTGTAAGAACACCGATGGTGGGTGAAAGAGAGTACGGATATGCTTTTGATTTTATTGTTGATGGATCCACTACGTATATGCGTGTGATGGGATTTGGTTATCGGCCGGGAGGCGTGTGGTCGGTCGATGTCATTCAATCCACAGACAATGGTAAATCCTGGACTCTGGTCCGGAACCTCACGGAGGAATTTGGAGGACATAAAATCAACGAAAGTGCATTCGTGCCGTGGGAGGATGGATACATCGTGACCACCAGGGAGTACGGTCACAATCAACGGATTTATAAAACCGATAGCAAGTTTAAAATGGTCAAAGAAGTGAATCTGAGCGAAAACTATGATTTCATGGAATCTCATATCGGCCGTCCCAGACTGTTTGTAAAAGACGGTCAAGTGTACCTTCTAGGGCGAAACTGGCGGACTACCGAAAAAACTGGTCGTAGAATGGAATTGGCCTTATTCCGGTTGAATCCGGAAACTTTATTAATTGATCAGTGGGTCATCCTTGACAATGCAGAACGTGCCAACGTTTCCGACGGTTATTACGCGGTTCCTTACTTTCAGGAAAGGGAAGGAAAAACCTATTTTAATCTGATCAATTACAAAGGAGTAAACCAACAGGCTCCAGATATTCAACGCCATGAATATCTTTGGAAAGAAATTCGGTAGAGTGGAGTTCAGAAATCAAGCAGATGAGCGATAAGAAGGTTACATGCAGCGGGGACAGATTCCAGGAAAAGTGATGTCTGTATAGATATTATATAGACGTGATATTCTGGAATTTAGGCTCGTCATTTCACGTGACCTCAGTAAAGCCATTGAGATTTTTGATCATTGTGAAACACCTTTTTATCTTGGTATATTTCCGAAGTGACGCATTAAAGCTTTCTGTAATATTTGTCCGATAGATCAATGTGCGGATCTCCTGTGGATAGCTCAGAAAAGCGGCCAGATTCTCCCAGTTTCTCACCCAGCTATTCACCGGCAGATGGTATTTATGGTGTCATTTGTATCTAAAGGGCTCCAAAGCCTCCTTAGCCGTTTACACATTGTCAGCCTTGTTAGATCCATTTAATCTCGGCAATAATCGCTCTAAGGTTCTTATACGTCACAAATTTGAGGGTGTTTCTGATCTGATGAATGATACATATCTGATGGATACCTTGAGGATAGACCGCCTCTTGGATAATCTGGAGCATGTTGACTCTCAAATTTGGTTTTAAAAAGTGTTCTAAAGTTGGATTATTCAGAAAAAAGTTTCTGACAATCCGGCAGATATTGCCCCCTAGGTCAATATTAGATAAAAAGGGGATTCAATGATCGAAATGCGTGATTTTATCATGGAATTCACTGGTAATAATCCGGAGCATTTGTCACACCGAAATACCCACAAAATAAAATTAATCATCGCCACCCAATCCCGGACAGAAATAACTTTGTTTATCACCAACCAGGTCAAATTTGCAGAACTCCAAGGATTCAATTTTTAAATTTCTGTCTCCTACTTTTTTTCACTCCATCCCCCTTTGATTCTCCACCCCAATAATCACCTCCATTTCCTGATTCTTCACTCTTTCCAAAATCAA
>Ga0079224_100010208_pt1 | contig 12871 bp, 7 predicted proteins | sample Stecom2015_FD_80414 | JGI IMG/M metagenome (GOLD analysis project Ga0079224, IMG submission 80414) | Agricultural soil microbial communities from Utah to study Nitrogen management - Steer compost 2015 | ecosystem: Environmental > Terrestrial > Soil > Agricultural land | place: USA: Utah...
TACTCGCCCGAGACCTTCAGCGGCACCGAGCTCGATTTCGCCGCCGAGATCTGCAACGCGGTGATCGACGTGTGGCAGCCGACGCCGCGGCGCACGGCCATCGTGAATCTCCCCGCGACCGTGGAGATGGCGACGCCGAACGTGTACGCCGACCAGATCGAATGGATGCACCGCAACCTCGAACGGCGCGACGCGGTGGTGCTCTCGGTGCATCCCCACAACGACCGCGGCTCCGGCGTGGCGGCAGCGGAGCTGGCGCAGATGGCCGGTGCCCAGCGCGTCGAAGGTTGCCTTTTCGGCAACGGCGAACGCACCGGCAACGTCGACCTCGTCACCCTGGCATTGAACCTCTACACCCAGGGCGTGCACCCCGGGCTTGATTTCTCCGACATCGACTACGTGCGCCGCGAGGTCGAGCACTGCAACCAGCTGCCCGTGCATCCGCGCCACCCCTACGTCGGCGACCTCGTGTTCACCGCCTTTTCCGGCTCGCACCAGGACGCCATCAAGAAGGGGTTTGCGGCCCGCCGCGACGGAGAAAACTGGCAGGTGCCCTATCTGCCCATCGACCCGGCCGATCTCGGGCGCACCTACGAAGAGGTCATCCGCGTCAACAGCCAGTCCGGCAAGGGCGGGATCAGCTTCCTGCTCGAGCGCGACTACGGCCTCGCGCTGCCGCGCCGCCTGCAGATCGAGTTCAGCGGCGTGGTACAGCGGCAGACCGACGCTTCCGGACGGGAGATGACGTCCAGCGAGATCCACGAGGTTTTTCGCCGCGAGTACCTTGAGCGTCGCGGGCCGTTTTCGATCGTCCATCACCACATCGACGAGGACAGCCACCGGGCGCGCAGCGTGAGCCTCGCCGTCGACATGCTGGTGGACGGCAGGCCGGTCGCGCTGAGCGGCACCGGCGGCGGGCCGGTCGAGGCCTTCGTCAACGCCCTCGACCTGCCCCTGGTGATACTCGACTACCACGAGCATGCCATCGGCGCCGGCGCCAAAGCGGTTGCCGCCGCCTACGTCGAGGTGCGTTACGCCGACGGTGAACCGGTCTACGGCGTCGGGCTCGACGGGAACATCGTCACCGCCTCGCTCGAGGCCATCGTCAGTGCCCTGAATCGCAGCGGATGCGGCGCCGTCGACGTCGCGGCCATCGCGCAGTCGGCGTAAGGCCGGTTACAGCCGTGGGGAGTCTACGCCTCCCCGCGGCGGTTTCGGCGAACTATCGGACCGATCCGCACCCAGCGTCGCCAGGGCGAATCCCTGTTTCAGTGCAAATACCGGCAGCGCACGCTCCCAGGCGTGGGCGCGCGACTGCCGTTCGCGATCGGACCGCAGCCCGGCCGGCAGCGCCCGAAACTCCGCGTCGAGATCCACGGTCCCGGCCAGTCGCTCCACCACGTCGCGGCGAATCCAGAAAAAGTTGCCGGGGAAGTAGGGCAGCGGGCCAAGTACCCGGTCGGCGATCATGCGTCTGAGCAGTTCGGCATTCATCGGCTGGCGCCCGGTGTCGGCATCACCGAAGAGCCAGGCCGCGTACTCCAGATCCAGTTCCGGCCGCAGCGCCCGGCGCGCCCCCGCCATGCTGTGAGCGATGCGCTGCTCGATGGGCAGCCCGCGCATGTTCGGATAGCGGATGTAATAGCGCTCCCAGCCGGTTTCGAGCGACACCCCGAGCGAGTTCATCAGGTCGAGAAACGGGCCAAGGTTGTAGTAGTCGAAGGGATAGCTCCAAGCCCCCGCCATGCCCACCGGAGCGAAACGCCTGTCGTGCCCGGGGCGTGCCATGAGGTCGATGGCACGGCGCGCGCCGTGCGTGAGCGGGTCGAGCATGGCGCGGCGCCAGCGGTCGTCTGATTTGCTGTGGAGGTAGAGCCAATAGCGCCAGGAGCCGTGGAGGGCGCACCCGAACAGGCGCAACATTCCGCCGACGTCCATTCCGCGGTTGTCCGATTCGATAAGCCGTGCGTTCGGTAGTGCGTGTTCGACCGCGTCGCGCAAGCTTCGCCGCGCCTCGTCGCCGCCGTCGATGCGCGGCAGGTTGACGACCACATCGTACGGCTCGCCGATGCGCGCCAGGGCGGTGGCGAACTCGTCCAGGTGGCGGCCCGATGCCAGGTGCAGCAGAACGACGATCGCGGCACCGGTGTCCTGGTTCATCCGGCTCTCCCCGGCGAATGGTGTAACATGCAGCGGCAGCCCGTCGGACTGCCACTTGAAGACAATCATAAGCGGTTGCGCTCGCCGCCGAAACCGATGACCGTCCCGGAACCGAACGACAACGCGCGCATCGGTGCACTGCTTGCCCGCGGGCGGCGGTTGCATCGCGACGGCGACCTCGACGCGGCGATGCGCTGCTATCGCCGCATTCTCGACGAGCGCTCCGAGCACGGCGATGCTCTTTACCTCAGCGCGCTCGTGCTCCACCGCCGGGGCCGCTTCGGCGAGGCGCTCGAGCTTGCGCGTCGCGCCATAGCCGCTGCTCCGGGCAACGCGCTTGCCCACGCCGGCCTCGGGCAGATGCTGCAGGATGCCGGCCGCGACGACGAGGCCGTGGCTCACCTGGCCCGGGCCGCCGACCTGCCGGGCGCCAACGCGGCCGTGTTCAATGCGCTCGGCGTTTCGCTGATGCGCACGGGCGACCAGGCGGGCGCTTCCCTCGCGTTCGACCGTGCCGTCGAGCTGTCGCCGGGCGCGGTCCAGGGGCGCCTGAACCGGGCCAACCTGGATCGGCTGCGCGGTCGTCCCGAGGCCGCGCTAGCGGGCTACGAGCACTGCCTGTCCCTGGCGCCGAACCACGCCGAGGCGAACAATAATCTCGGCGTGCTGCACCACGAACGTCGCTGCCCGGCGCTTGCCGTGCGGCACTTCGAGGCCGCTATCGCCGCCCGGCCAAGCTACGCCGAGGCGCACAACAACCTCGGGGCGGCCCTCGCCGAACTCGGCGACACCGCGCGCGCCCTCGGCTGCTTCCGCCGGGCCGCGGAGTTGGCACCGGATTTCGTCGAGGCTCGGATCAACGCCGCGATCACGCGCCAGGGGGCGGGCTTCCACGATGAGGCACGGCGGGTACTGGACGAGGCGGTCGGCCTCGTCCCCGGCGATCCGGCCATCGCCTGGAGCCGGTGCATGGCGGCCCTGGAGAGCGTCTACCGATCGGATGCGCACCTGGCCGAAGCGCGCGCGGAGTACCGCGAGCGCCTCGGCGCCCTTGCGGCTCGGGCCGCAGGCGGCCGCGCGCGCGCCGCAATCGATCGCTGCATCGGCCTGGTCCAGCCATTTCTGCTTCCATACCAGGGCGAGGACGACCTGGTGCTGCAATCGATGTACGGCGACCTCGTCTGCGGCGGTACACCCACGCCCGAGTACCGCGCCGCACCGGCGGCAGACAGCCGGCCCGTGCGTGTCGGGATCGTCTCCGGGTTCTTCTTCGATCATTCCAACTGGAAGGTCCCGATCAGCGGCTGGCTGCCGACGCTGTCATCGGCGTTCGAGGTCCACGGGTACTACACAGGCGTACGCGAGGATGAGTGCACGGCCGCGGCTCGCGACTTGTGCAATCGCTTCCACGCTGGCCGCTCCGAGGGCGAACTGGCCAGCGCCATCGTCGAGGAGGCGATCGACGTATTGATCTACCCGGAGATCGGAATGAACCCGGCGACGACTCGATTGGCGGCGAGGCGACTTGCCCCGGTGCAATGCGCATCGTGGGGCCACCCGGTGACCACTGGGTTTCCCACCATGGACTACTTTCTGAGCAGCGAACTGATGGAGCCGGCGGGCGCCGACGCGCATTACCGCGAGCGCCTTGTTCTTCTGCCGGGGCTGTCCTTTACCTGCAAGGCGCCGGCCGCCGTTCCTTTCCCCGCCGCCGACCGGCACAAGTTCGGCCTCGACGATGACGATTTCGTCTACCTGTGCGTGCAGAACCCGTCCAAGTATCTACCGGGCTTCGACCGGCTGCTCGTGTCCATCTCCGAACGCGTCGCCAATGCGCGTTTCGTGTTCGTCGCCGGTACCCCCGGGACGACGGCGGCGCTCAGGCGGCGGCTCGACGCCGCGTTCGGCGGTGCCGGCGGAAGCCGTCGTTGCGTGACGTTTCTCGAACGGCTGTCGCGGCCGCGGTTCGGCGCCCTGCACAATATTGCCGACGCGGTGCTCGATCCCACTGCATGGTCGGGTTGCAACACCACCCTCGATGCCTTCGCCGCCGGCCTCCCGGTGGTGACGCTTCCAGGCCGGTTCATGCGCGGCCGGCATACCCTGGCCTTCTACCGGCGCATGAACCACGACGACCTGGTTGCCCGCGACGAAGGGCACTACGTCGATTTGGCGGCAAGGCTCGCCCTGGACGGCGACTGGCACACCCGCCAGCGGCAGCTCATTGCCGATCGAAGACATTTGCTGTACGGCGACGGCGCCCCGGCGCGCGCCTTGGTGGAGCTCATCGAGCGAGCGGCCCGGGCGACAAGGGGCCGCCGGCGCGACGCGTGACGGCAGCGGCGCGGTGAAGGCCAAGCCCATGTGCTTCTATCTTCCCCAGTTTCACCGGGTGCCGGAGAACGACCGCTGGTGGGGCGAAGGCTTCACCGAGTGGACCCTGGTGCGGGAGGCGCACCCGTTGTTCGCCGGTCATGCGCAGCCTGTCGTGCCGCACGCTGACATCGGCTACTACGATCTCACGGACACGGCCGTCCGCCGGCGCCAGGCCGACTTGGCGCGCGAGTACGGCGTCTACGGTTTCTGCTACTACCATTACTGGTTCGCCGGCACCCGGCTGCTTCACACGCCTCTCGAACTCATGCTGGAGGACGGCCAGCCCGACCTGCCGTTCTGCCTGTGCTGGGCCAACGAACCGTGGTCGCGACGCTGGTCCGGCGAGGACCAGGAGGTACTGCAGTCCCAGGTCTACGGCGGAAGGGACGACTGGCAGGCGCACTTTGCCGAGCTCAGCCGCTTTTTCGACCATCCGAATTACATCCGGGTCGACGGCTGCCCGGTATTCCTGGTCTATCGCATCGGGCACGTGACCGACGCTGCCGCGATGGTCGCTTGCTGGCGCGAACTGGCGCGCACCCGGGGCTACGCCGGATTGCATATCGTGGCGGTGCAGGGCGCATTTGACGACAACCGCGATGTTCCCCCTTTCGTCGACGCGGTTGCCGAGCACCATCCGTCATTCGTGCTGGCGCAGGCGACCCCGCTGGTCGTGAAAGGGGTGAAGGTAGCGCCGGTGGAGGAATTGTGGCGACTTGCGCTTGCGCGCGAGAACGGCGATGCGGTGCGTTATCGTGGCGCGTGCCACGCATGGGACAACACGCCGAGGCGAGGCCGCGACGGTTACGTGATACTTCCCTCGCGCCCCGAAAGGTTCACCCGCCACCTGGCCGAGCTGTTCGATCGCGCATGCACTTCCGGCAACGAGCCGTTCGTGTTTCTCAATGCGTGGAACGAGTGGAGTGAAGGGGCACACCTCGAACCGGACAATGTCGAGGGCTATCGATGGCTGCAATGTGTTCGCGACGCACTCGACGGCCGCCTGTCGAGGCCCCTGGCGCCGACGTCTCTCGCAATGGCATCGGTTCCGTCTGCCGGGGACTGGCTGGATCACCGTCGACTCGTCGAACCGGATGTCGACCTGATCAATGCGTTCGTTATGCACGGCGCCCGGGGCAGGGGCATGATCGATCTCGGCTGTGCCACCGGGCTGACAGGACGCCACCTCGGGCTTTTCGCCGGCACCGATTACGTGGTGGGCGTGGAAACCGGTGTCGAGCGCGCCGGGCAGGCGCGCTCCCGCCTGGACCAGGTCATCGTCGTCGACCCGGACACGTTCGACTGGTCGGCGTGGGGCGGCTTTGCTGCCGATTTGCTGGTGTGCGCCGACCTCATCGGCCGGCTGCGTGATCCGCGGCGCGTGCTCGAAGGGATGCGAACCCTGCTCGAACCCGGAGCGAGCGCCTGGCTGGGTTTCGTTCACGCCGGGCACCACGGCCGCGTTCACGACGTCTTGTCGGCGGGTGACGATACGTCCGATCGTGACGGCGGACGCACCTATACCGTTGCCGAGGCGGTTCGGCTTGCGCGTGAGGCGGGTTACTCGGTCGAGCGCATATACCGCGTGTACGGTCCGCGGCCGGCTGGCGCGCGGCGGCCGCGCGCGCAAGGCAACTCCGTGACGCTGAACGGCATCACGATCAGCGGGCTCACGGGCGAACAGGTCGACAGCCTGTTCTGCCTGCGGTTCTTCGTCGTTGCGCACCCGGAAACGGTGCCGGAAATGCGGCACGAAGACGGGGATGAGCCGGTGTCGTTCACGAGCCGGCTGGCGGAACTCGATCGGACCATCTCGCCGCATGATTCGCTGTTCAACGTTTACGTTACCCGGGGGTCGGCCGAGCAATACTTCGTCAGCGCGCTCGAGCAAGTGCAGTTGCTGGACCGCCTGCTTTCTGTCCATTGCGGCCGCTCGATCACGACGGTCGATTCCATCGCGGACTACGCCTGTCATTATGGTCGGCTGTTACGCGCGCTGCGCGCATTTCGGCCCGAAGCCGACCTGTATGCCTACGACATAGACCCCGACGCAGTCGCATTCTGCGCTAGGCGCTTTGGCGCCAGGAGTCGGGTGATCGGCTGGGACGTGGGAGGCGCCGTGAGCGCCGAGCGTCACGACCTGTTGATCTGCGCGTCGCTCATCACGCATACCGACTGCGATTTCTTCATCCGCGTGCTCGGCCTGTGGCGGCGAATGCTGGCGCCCGGCGGCCTGTTGTGCTTCACGTACCTGGGCAGCGCATGGATCGAGCGCTGGCGCTGCGGCGAACTGGATCACTACGGGCAGGTTGATCCGGCCGAGCGCGAGCGCCGGATCGAGGAGTTCCGGCGGGACGGGCATGTGCTGGCGGGTTTCGGTACGCTGTACTCCGCGAGCGGTGAGTACGGCGTCGGCTTCATCGACGAGCCTATCGTGCGCAGGGAAGTCGCCCGCTACCCGGACCTCGAGTATCTCGGCACCATCGGCGGTGACGACAACGCCTTCAACCAGGACCTCGCGGTGGTGCGCCGTCGGCCGCGTTAGTCTCCTCGGAAATCTGCGCCGACGAGCGAATCAATGATGCGGGAGCGCTCTTCGATGAGGTCGCTTAGCGTCTGTGCCGCCCGATGGTCGCCGATCATGCGCAGGCCGTCGCGCCGGCGCGCGAGCGGGAGCATCCATGCGCCGGCGCGTTCGGCGGCCTCGTCGTAGCACTGCATCGCTTCGCGCGCGTGCCCGTCGCGCAGGGCGAGGTCGCCGCGCAGCAGGAGGGCCGTGGTTCGGGTTCGGTGCACCAGTGCGGCGGCGTCGAGCCAGGGTGCTGCGCGATCCGTCGAGCCGCGGCCGAGATGTGCCCGGGCGATGTCCAGGGCGACGTCCCCGTGGTCCGCCGTCTCGCCACCCCGCCGCCGGAGCAGCGCCTCGGCCTCGTCGAGACGGCCCGCCAGCGCCAGCAGCCGGGCCACCGCCAGTTCCGCCGGCGCGCACCGCTCGTCGTCTTGCTCTTCGGCAAGGGCCGCCAGCAAACGCTCCAGGTCGGCATGACGAAGCGGCAGTCGCCGGTGCGGATAGGCCGACGCATCTCGCGACACGTCGGGCCCGTATCCGGGGTCGACCGACTCGGCGCCGGTGGCGAGTGCGCGGGCGCGGTCCCGGTCTTCCTCCAGCCGGGCCGCCAGGAACATGGCGTGGGGACAGTCGGGACGCTCGGTGCGCACGTCGCGGGCCAGGGCAATGCACCGAGCCCGCTTTCCCGTACCGGCCGCGATCTCGAACAGCTTGCCGAAGTGCGAGCGCCCCGCGTCGTCGCCCGCGAGCAGTGTGCGGACATAGTCGCCGACGAAACGGTACGGCAGCGGCGTGAAGCCGCTCGTCACCGCGCGGGAAATCGTGGCCACCCGCGGCGGACCGAGTTGCTCCAGGACCTTGTCCACGACGGCCGCCGGGTCGACCCAGAGCCGGTCGCCGGGCACCTCGACAAAGAAGTCGATGTCGATGTCCAGTGCGTATTCGCCGCCGATGTCGATATCGGCCAGGTGCTCGTAATCGCAGATGGTGATGTCGAGGCCGAGCAGGCGCCCGCGAAAGGCGCCGCCGGTGCGACGGAAGCCGGTCAGTTCGTCGAAGTCGATGCCGTCCATCTGCTGCATGTACTCGACCAGCGAGCGGGTGTAGCCGCGCGGAACGTGCGGCGGCGCGACCCAGATCAGCCGCTCGAGAAGGCCGAGCCGGCTCGCAGGATGGAGAAAGTCCTCGATGCCGTAGGCGTAGTGCTGCGACTGGTTCAGATGATGCGGAGCCGCCAGCCGGCGAACCTCCTTCACGGCGTTGCATTGCCTGAGGCGCTCGATACCGCCGGCAGTCGTTTCCTGCAGGTCAAGATGCGCGTCGAGGTAGACCACCGTGCTGCCTGGCCGGCGGTGCTGCCACCACACGGAAAGCGTGTCCGAGTGCTCCTCGAACAGGTGGATCTCGAATTCGGCGTTCATCGGTCGGGCTTCTCGGCGGTGAATCTTCCGATGGTGAAGGCACCGGCGGCGACCGCTCGTCCAAGGCTCGCCAGGCCCTCGAGTATGAGCCTCGTAAACGGCTGACGGCATGCGGCGATCTCGACCGCGAGGTCCGCCTGCCGGGTCGGGGTCGCCGCGAAGCCGCGCTCGAGATCCATCTCCGTGCGCATGTCGGTGAACCGCACGCGATCGAAACCGGCCGCGCGCATGAGCTCGACGTAGGCCGGACCGTCGTCCAGCGCCGGGATGGCCCAATGGCGGCACAGAGGCGACAGCCAGCGTTCCGCGTCTGCGGTACCGACGCCCTCGGCGGCGAGCCAGTCCTCGCCGGCGAGGCGGCCGCCTCGCCGCAGCACGCGGAAGGCTTCCGCGAAGAAGCGGCGGCGGTCCGGGAAGTGGCAGGCGGACTCGAAGAACAGCACGACATCGAAACTCTCGTCCGCACAGGGCAGCGCGCCGGCATGTCCGAGGCGGAAATCCACCCGTTCGGCGACTCCCATGCGGCGGGCGATGCGCCGCGCCGCGTCGGCCTGGGCCGGTACCGGGGTCAGGCCGGTGATCCGGCAGTGGTACTCGCGAGCGAGCCTGCAGGCCGGCCCTCCGACGCCGCAGCCAACGTCCAGCACCTGATCGCCGGCGGCGAGTGATATGGAATCGGCGATGTGGCGATTCATCCTGGCCTGGTCTTCGGGCCCGATATCGTCGCCGCCATGGAGGTAGAACCCCGTGTGCCAGTCGATGCCGAGAAACTCCATATACGCGGGGATGCAGCGACGATAGTACTCGTCGATCAGCGCCTGGCCCGCGGGATGCAGAGATTGCAGCCGCTCGACGAGTTCGTGGTCGGACAGGACGTCAGTACTCATAGTAGATCGTGAGGTATTCGCGACCGTCGCGGCCGACGCCTCCCGACACGTGACCGAAGAGCTTGCCGGAAACGAGCGACATCAGCCTGTCGAAACTCCCGCTTGTGGCGCCGAGCCGCGACGCGGCTTCCTGTATCGGCGCGCGAATGTCGTCAACACGCATGCCGGCCGCGTACACGTTCAGGTCGAACGACCGACGTGCACTGCCGGCTTCGCTGACTTCAATGTAGATGCAACGGTCACCGCGGGTCCGCGCGGCGGCCCGCGCGATGATATCGCGAACCGGTCCGGCGCCGGCCGCATCAGGCAGCTTCCCGTACACGCTCTCGATGCGCGAGAACATGTCGGTGGAAGCGATGCCGGGAATCCAGTGGTAGTCGGTGACAACCTGCCGGGTCGAGTCATCGTGACGCCATTTGAATCCCCTGTGTGACAACAGCGGCGAAGCGTCGTCGCCGCGTCGTTGCCGCAGGCGCCTGACATGGTCCCAGAACTCAAGGTACACCTTGTATATTGCACCACCATGTTCTTCGGCCTCGAAGCCGAGAAACACGAGGTTGGCGCGCGGCAATTCCTCGACGAACTGTTCCAGTTGCGAGGCCGGCATGCCGAGGCGGCGGCAGGCGTCGAGGAAGGCGTTCGCGCCGATGCGTTTCGTCTCGATGCCGAGCAGGTACCGGTTGGCCAGTATCGATCCGCCGACGATCTTGAACGACCGCTCGTAGCCGCACGGCACGCCCATCGACTCGACGACATGAAAAGGCAGGACCGCGGCGGCGGCGAGCGGGTCGACCCGGTTCATCGGCTGTACCCGCCCCGCCCCGGTGCCGCCAGGCGATGATTTGCGGGTTCATGGGCACGCGCCTTGCATGAGTATCGACCGTTCATCGGGTCGACGACGACGCTGGTCGCAATTACCCGGTCGCCGATCGTCTGTCTGCCCGTCATCCGATGCCTGTTGTTCGATACACCGCGGCGTGGCCACTGGCGTTGTAATAGCTTGCGCAGTCTTCAATCGCCCTGCTATAGTCATTCGCACGCCAAGGCAGTGCGACGGGTTGATCATGACTGCAGGAAGCCGCCGGAGTGCGGTTTGACGCCGTGCGGTCACGACAATAGCATGATCGATCGGTGACGTGTTCGCGGAGCATGGCGCCGGCAGCTGAAGTTTTCCCGGGGCGGGAGGTGACGCGACAACCGAATGAGCCTGATGTTCGCAGGGTTCCGGTGATGCCGCTGTTGTCTCTGTACACCACACGGTGAACGATACCACCCCGGACCGGAGGTGAATATCGCCCGTTGGAGCCGTCGAGGACGAAGAAGACGCAGCAGCCCGCGGTTTGCGGTTGCCCAGCGTTACGAACCGCGTACGAAGAATAATGAAAGAAGCAAGGGGAGAGTGGAAGGCCGTGTTGCCCATCCCGGTGAGCCTGCTGTTTGCGGGAGCGTTGGTGCTTGCCGCCGCCGGACACACCGCGAGCGGCCAGTCCGCTACCGATCAGGACCAGGGCCTGTTCACCACAGCGGCCGAGCCTGGGCACTCCCCGGGGGGCACTGGCGACCTTCTCGACATGTACCGTCTCGCCCTCGCGAACGACCGCAGGTTCAGCGCCGCCGGCAACGAGTTCGAGGCGGTGAAGCAGACCGTCCGCCAGGCGAAGGGTCTGTACTATCCCACGCTCGGCGTCGCCGCCGAACGTATCGAGACCTCCCAGGAGATCATTCGCAGCGACAACGACGTGTTCGGGTCCGGCGAATCGGATTTTCCCACCAACGTGCTGTCGCTGTCCCTCAGTCAGCCGCTGTTCCGCTGGGATTACGTCAGCCAGCGGCGCCGCGCGGGAGCCGAAGTCCAGCAGGCGGAGTACCAGTTCATCGCCGCCGAACAGGAACTCATGTTGCGCACGGCCGAGGCCTACCTGCTGACTCTCGCCGCCCTCGACAGCGAGTTCGTGACCCGGCAGGAACTCGACGCCGTCGGTCGTCAGCTCGAACTCGCGCGCAAGCGGCTGGAAGTGGGCATGGCCAACGGCACCGAGGTGCACGAGTCGCAGGCGCGCTACGACCTGACCCAGTCCGAGGTCATCCAGGCGCAGAATGCGCTCGCCGACAGGCAGGAAGGGTTGCGCGTGATCACGGGCGCGATTCCGGGTTCGTTGGCGCCGCTGCGTGACGACTTCGACATGGTGCCCCCGGATCCCGCCGAACCCGAGCAGTGGATCGACCAGGCCTTGCAGAACAACCTCGCCGTCAAGGCCCGCCAGGCCGCCGTGGACGTCGCCATGGCGGAGTACCGCATCGACAAGGCCGACCGCTATCCCACGCTGGACATGGTGGCCACGTTCGAAAACCGCGACACCGAGGGCAGCCTGTTCGGCGGCGGCAGCGAGGTCGAGTCGGCCGACATCTCGGTGCGTGCGGGATGGACGATCTTCCAGGGCGGGACGCTGCGCGCGCGGATCCGCGAGTCCATGTACAAGCTGCAGCAGGCCGAGGACGAGCTCGAACTCGAGCGCCACAACGTGCGGCGCGCGACCCGCAATGCCTACCTCGGCGTGGTGAGCAGCATTTCCAGGGCCAACGCCCTGAAATCGTCGCGCGACGCCCAGGCCATGACCGTTCAAGCCAAGCAGCGGGGCTTCGAGACCGGCACCAACTCCAACCTCGAGGTGCTCGACGCCGAGCGCGACCTCTACTTCGTGCAGCGCGACTATCTCGAGGCGCGCTACGACTACCTGCTCAACCTGTTGAATCTCAAGCGCCAGGTTGGCAGCCTCGGCGCCCAGGATCTCGCAATGATCAACGACCTGCTGGCCACCGGGCAATGATGCGGCACCCCGCTGTCGAACCCGTCCGATCGGCACCGGAAGGTCGCAGCTGATGCCGCCCAATCACAAGAAGAAGAAGCCGCCGCTGCCCAAGTGGCGAACGTCGGCCGACAACCGGCCGTTCATGCCGATCCTGGTCCAGTCACTGTTCGCCCGGGCGCGACTGAGGAGCCAGACCCGCCGCGGAAACCCCATGACCATCGCCGACGTCAGCGCGCTGTTGCGCGGCGTCGTCGGTGTCGAGCGCCCGCCGGATGCCGGGTTGTCGACCGGCTGCAACGAGGTGCTCTTCGAGGCCCTCGAGCCGCGCATACTTCTGTCCGCCGACGGCTTCATGCCGCCGCCGACTCCGGAGATGTTCGACGACAACCCCGAGGTCGAGGACGTGGAGCTGCCGCCGTCGGAACTCGACGAATCCGTCGCGCAGCAGTTGCCGCCGGAGGAGGTCGACACGCTCGAGCCGTCCGGCGGCGACACGTTCGGATCCGGCGATGGCGAAACCGAACAATCCGGGGGCGACGCGAACTCCGGTACCGCGGGCGACCAGGAGCAGGCCGGGCTCGCGGCGACCGCCGGTACGGGCGGACAGGTGCAGGCACAGATCGGCTCGGTTTCCGCCGACGATCCGGA
>Ga0079224_100010209_pt1 | contig 12870 bp, 13 predicted proteins | sample Stecom2015_FD_80414 | JGI IMG/M metagenome (GOLD analysis project Ga0079224, IMG submission 80414) | Agricultural soil microbial communities from Utah to study Nitrogen management - Steer compost 2015 | ecosystem: Environmental > Terrestrial > Soil > Agricultural land | place: USA: Utah...
CGACTCCGCCCGCGGGGTCCCGTCAACGTCCGGTGTTTCCTCAGCCTCCGCAGTCCCGGCGATGTCCGGCGTTGCTGCGGTCTCTCAAGGCACGGCGTCCGCCCCCGACGTGCCCGAGGTGCTGCTCGCGGAGCGGGTGGTGCTGGCGGCGGGGGCGTGGAGCGGGGAGCTGGCCGAGGTGCCCGTACGGCCGGTGAAGGGGCAGATCATGCGCCTGCGCTCGCCCCAGCCGCTGCTGGGCCGGTGCGTGCGCGGGACGGTGCACGGCAACCCCGTCTACCTGGTGCCCCGGGGAGACGGGGAGCTGGTGGTGGGGGCCACCCAGGAGGAGCTGGGGTTCGACACCAGGGTCACCGCGGGCGGGGTTTACGAGCTGCTGCGTGACGCCAGGGAGCTGGTGCCCGGCGTCACGGAGCTGGAGGTGGCTGACGTGGTCGCGGGACTGCGGCCCGGCACTCCGGACAACCTGCCGGTCATCGGACCGGACGGAACTCCAGGGCTGGTGCTCGCCACCGGCCACTATCGCGGCGGCGTGCTGCTGACGCCGCTCACCGTCGCGATTCTGGAGGGCGAGGAGAACGACCTCGCGACACTGTGCTCACCGGCGAGATTTCGGGAGGTTCCATGAAGGTGCTGATCAACGGTGCGGCCCGTGAAGTGGCGGAGAACATGACGGTGGCGCAGGCCGTACGGACTCTGACCGAATCCCCCACCGGAGTCGCGGTGGCCGTGAACGACGAGGTGGTCACCCGCAGCGCGTGGGAGACGACGCCGCTGCGCGACAGCGACCGGGTCGAGGTGCTGACGGCGGTCCAAGGTGGATGACCTGGTCATCGCCGGCGAGAAGTTCTCTTCTCGGCTGATCATGGGCACCGGCGGCGCCCCGTCGCTGGAGGTCCTTGACCAGGCTCTGGAGGCGTCGGGCACGGAGCTGACCACGGTGGCGATGCGCCGGCTGGACCCGCATGCCCGCGGGTCCGTGCTGGACGTGCTGCGCAAGCGCGGCATCAAGGTGCTGCCGAACACGGCCGGCTGTTACACCGCGGGCGACGCGGTGCTGACGGCGCGGCTGGCCCGTGAGGCGCTGGAGACCAACTGGCTCAAGCTGGAGGTCATCGCCGACGAGCGGACGCTGCTGCCGGATCCGATCGAGACGTTCGACGCGGCGGAGCGGCTGGTGGCGGAGGGTTTCGTGGTGCTGCCGTACATCGGCGACGATCCTGCACTGGCCAGGCGGCTGGAGCAGGTAGGCTGCGCGGCGGTGATGCCGCTCGGCTCGCCGATCGGCTCGGGGCTGGGGATCCGCAACCCGCACAGCATCGAGCTGATCGTGGAGGCGGCCGGGGTCCCGGTGATCCTGGACGCGGGCATCGGCACGGCCAGCGACGCCGCTCAGGCGATGGAGCTGGGGTGCGACGCGGTCCTGCTGGCCACGGCGGTCACCCGGGCGCAGCGGCCGGAGCTCATGGCGTCGGCGATGCGGTCGGCGGTGGAGGCGGGGCGGGCCGCCCGGCTGGCCGGCCGGATCCCCCGGCGCCGATATGCGGAGGCGTCATCCCCGATGTCCCCCTGACGCCTCAGGGGCCGGAAACGTGACCGGCCCGGGTGGGAGCCCGCCCGTGATGGCGGGCTCCCACCTTCCTGACTCCCCGAACCCCCCGCCGGCGGGCTCTCCGGTGGCTCAGGAGTACGTTCACGTCACGGAACGGCACGGCTCGGCATCGGTTTCGGGTGGTCAGGCCCTCCCGGGGGCGAAACGCCCGTAAACTCAGCCGGGTGGACACGACGACTGCGGACCCTCTGGTAGGTCGGCTGCTCGACGGGCGCTACCGCGTCGAGTCCCGGATCGCCCGGGGTGGCATGGCGACTGTCTACCTGGCGCTCGACATCCGGCTTGAACGGACCGTCGCGCTGAAGGTGATGCACCGCTCGCTCGCCGACGACCCAGCGTTCGTGCGCAGGTTCATCGGCGAGGCGAAGTCGGTGGCCAGCCTCTCGCACCCGAACGTGGTGCACGTGTTCGATCAGGGCACCGACGGCGACGTGGTCTACCTGTCGATGGAGTACGTACCCGGCAGGACGCTCCGTGACGTGCTGCGCGACCGCGGCCGGCTGCCCGCCCGCGAGGCCCTGGAGATCCTGATCCCGGTGCTGGCGGCGCTCGGCGCCGCCCACCAGGCGGGCATGGTGCACCGCGACGTGAAGCCGGAGAACGTGCTGCTGGCCGAGGACGGCCGGATCAAGGTGGTCGACTTCGGCCTGGCGCGCGCCATCGAGGCGACCAACCAGACGCGCACCGGCGTGATGATCGGCACGATCGGCTACATGTCGCCGGAGCAGGTCACGACCGGCGGCGCCGACGTCCGCAGCGACGTGTACGCCTGCGGCATCATGCTGTTCGAGCTGGTGACGGGCCGGCAGCCGTACGACGGCGAGACGCCGATGTCGGTGGCCTACCGCCACGTGCACGACACGGTGCCGCCGCCGTCGTCGCTGGTGGCCGAGGTGCCGGCGCTGATCGACGATCTGGTGGCGCAGGCCACCGCCCGCGAGCCGCACGACCGCCCGGCGGACGCGACGGCGATGCTGGTGCGGGCGGTCGAGGCGCACCGGACGCTGCCGAGGCTGTCGGGTCCCCACGCGGCCCGCCCGTCCGGCGCGTTCGCGAGTCCCGCGCCGTCGTTCACGAGCCCGCCGGCGGCGCCGGCGCACACGCTGATCCAGCCCCGCGAGGAGATCGGCGAGCGGCGGCCGTCGCGGGCGCGGCGCGGCCGGTTCAAGCCGGTCTGGTTCCTGACGGGCCTGGCCGTGATCATGGTGGCGGCGGTGGCGGCGACCGGGTTCCTGTTCTCGCAGAAGAGCTACAAGACCGTGCCCGAGCTGGTGGGCAAGAACCTCGCCGTGGCCGAGCGGAGCGCGAAGGCGCAGGGCTTCAAGGTGATCAAGGTGGAGGGCCGCCACGACGAGAAGGTCGCCGAGGGGTCGGTGCTGGCCATGGAGCCGGACGCCGGCACCGAGGTGGAGGCGGGCGCCACGATCACGCTGGTGCCGTCGCTGGGCCCGAAGCGGGTGCTGGTGCCGAAGACGGCGGGCATGTCCCAGGACGACGCCAGGGCGGCGATCGCCGAGGCCGGGCTGACGGTCGGCAAGATGCGCCGCATCAAGAACCTGGAGGTGGCGCGGAACCACGTGATCCGCACCTCGCCGCAGGTGGGCGAGAAGCTCAAGGAAGGCGCCAAGGTCGACATCTACGTGAGCGCCGGTCTGGTCATGCCGGACGTGGCGGGCATGCCGAAGGACGAGGCGGCGGCGTTCCTGACCGAGCAGGGCTTCCAGGTGCAGGTGAACGAGGTCGACGACGACGCCGAGCCCTGCACGGTGATCGCGCAGACGCCGAAGGCCAAGTCCGAGGTCGACCAGGGCACTCCGGCGATGGTCACGGTCGCGCGCTGCCAGACCGACTTCTGGCACTGGTTCCGCGGCGACCAGGAGGGCCGCGACGACCAGGAGTTCCGGGTCATGCCGGGCGTGATGGGCAAGGGCATCAACGACGCCAGGAACGAACTGCAGGCGCAGGGCTTCCGGGTGCGGGTCCACAACCTGTCCAACAGCGGCGTGGTCCGGTTCCAGCGCCCGGGCCCGAACGCCGAGCGTCCCCCGGGCTCGGAGGTCCACCTCTGGCACTAGCGCCTCAGGCCAGGTGGCCCCAGAGTCGCACCCGGGCCAGGCCGCCGTCGGGGTGGATGTCGACGCGTACGTGGTCGACGGGGTCGCGGGCGTCCAGGCGGAAGCGGTGCGGCGTGTCGGGCAGCAGCGGCGTCGCGGGCAGCAGCGGCACCTCGCGGTCGCCGTCGAGGCCGGTGAGCGTCACCGCGGCGGGCGCGTTGTAAATCAGGTGGGTGGTGTCGATCTCGGCGAGGCTGACGCGCCCGCGCCCGGCCAGCCGGATGACGAGCCAGTCGTTGCCGTCGTCGCGGCGGCGCGCGGTCTCCCAGCCCTCGGCCTGGTTGCGGGGCAGCCCCGGGGCGATGACGTTGTTGGGGGCGGAGTAGAACGCGTCGGAGCAGGCGGTGACCAGCCCGCCGTTCTCCAGGGCGGCCAGGTCGAGGCCGAGCCCGTCCCACACGGACAGGTCGGGGCGGGCCTCGCCGTGCACCCGCAGCCGCGCGATCCCCCCGTCGGGGTGGATGTTCAGCCGTACGTGGGTGTAGCGGCGCTCGCCGGCCACCGCGAAGACGTGCTCGCTGTCGCCCTTGAGCGGGCTCCTGGGCACGATCGTCACCCAGCCGGCCCGCTCCAGCTCGTCCGCGGGCGGATAGCCGGTGATCTCGGCGGCCTCGACGGCGGCGTACGGCGGATAGTTGCCCCGGAACCAGGCGGTGTCGACGACCACCCAGCGGATCACGCCGGGCAGGCCGAGGCGGACGATCGCCCAGTCGTGGCCGGGCCCGCGCCGGCGACGGGTCTCCCAGCCGTCGTAGACCTGGCCCTTGCCGCCGAACGTGCCGGCTTGGAAGGCGGGCCGGCCGGGCCGGATGAGGCTCTCCTTCTCGCCGAACGACTCGTCGCTGGCGGCGACGACGGCTCCGCCGTGGCCGCGGAGCGCGAGGTCGGGCAGGCGGGTGTGGTCGTGCATCTACGCTCCCAGCAGGAAGGTCCCGTGCGGGACGCCGTCGGCGGGCCGGCCCCGCAGCCAGGTGGTGAGCACCGCGCCCCGCAGGCGGCGGCCCTGGTACGGGGTGACGGGGTTCTTGTGGTGCAGCCGGTGCGCGTCGACGGCTTCGGCGGCGTCCGGGTCGAAGGCGACCAGGTCGGCGTCGTTGCCGGGCACGATGCCGCCCTTGCCGCGCAGGCCCGCCAGCCGGGCCGGGGCCGCCGACATCCAGCGGACGACGTCGCCGAGCCCGTGCCCGCGCCGGGACGCCTCGCTCCATACCGCGCGCAGCCCGAGCTGGAGCGAGGAGACGCCGCCCCAGGCGGCGGCGAAGTCGGGCACCTTGAGGTCGGCGGTGGACGGCGAGTGGTCGGTGACGACGCAGTCGAGCACGCGCCGGGCCAGCCCGTCCCAGAGCCGGTCCCGGTTGGCGGCGGAGCGGATCGGCGGGCAGCACTTGTAGGCGGTGTCGCCGTCCGGCACGTCCTCGGCGGTGAGCGTCAGGTAGTGGGGGCAGGTCTCGGCGGTGACGGGGACGCCGTCGGCGCGGGCGGCCTCCAGCACGTCGAGGCAGCCTGCGGCGGAGACGTGCAGGATGTGCGCGCGGGCGCCGGTCTCGCGGGCCAGCCGGACGATCTGCTCGACGGCACTGCGCTCGGCCGCCTCCGGCCGGGAGTCCAGGAAGGCGGCGTATCCCGGCCCGGCGCACTCGGCCAGCAGCGCGGGGTCCTCCGCGTGCACGACCAGCAGGCCGCCGAACCCGGCCAGCTCCGTCATCACCCGGCGGATCTCACCGAGGCCGAGCGGCGGGAACTCCTCCACCCCGGACGGCGACATGAAGCACTTGAACCCGCGCACTCCCCGGTCGTGCAGCGGCCGGAGCTCCTTGAGGTTGCCGGGCACGGCCCCGCCCCAGAAGGCGACGTCGACGTGGCACTGCCCGGCGGCGGCGCGCAGCTTGGCCTCCAGCGCGCCGGCGCCGGTCGTGGGCGGCAGCGCGTTGAGCGGCATGTCGGCGATGGTGGTGACGCCCCCGGCGGCGGCCGCCCTGGTGGCGGTGGCGAACCCCTCCCAGTGGGTGCGGCCGGGCTCGTTGACGTGCACGTGGGTGTCGACGAGGCCGGGCAGCAGGGCGAGTCCGCGCAGGTCGACGTCCTCTCCGGTCTCCAGCGGGGCGGCGTAGTCGTGCAGCGCCGCGATCCGCCCGTCGCGGACGGCGACGGCTAGCGGCCGCTCCCCTTCCGGGGTGACGGTCCTGCGCGATCGGACCACCAGGTCGTACACGGGCGTCACTCCTTCAGCGCTGTCCCGGGCTCTCCTCGTACTCCTTGCTCCCTCAGTGCTTCCCCGGCCCTTTTCGTACGTCTTCGTACTCCTTGTCCGGCTCAGGCCAGCCGTTCGGCGGCCAGGCGGGTTGTGAGGCGTTCGAGGAGCGGGCGGGCCTCGGCCATGCAGCGATCGGGGTCCGGCTCCAGGTCGGTGAGCGCGTACGCCGTCTCGATGCCCGCCTCGCGCAGCTGTTCGTCGGTGAGGGTGCGGCGCCCGCAGACGGCCACCACGGGGACGCCCGCCGCGGCGGCGGCCCGGGCCACGCCGGCGGGGGCCTTGCCGCGCAGGGTCTGCTCGTCGAGCGAGCCCTCCCCGGTGATCACCAGCCGGGCCCCCTGGACGTGCTCGTGGAAGCCGAGCAGGTCGAGCAGGTAGTCGATGCCGGGCTGGATGTCGGCGTGCAGGAAGGCCAGCGCGGCGAAGCCGACGCCCCCGGCCGCGCCCGCGCCGGGTGCGCCCGCGACGCCCATGGCGCGGGGCGTGTCGTCGTGCTCGACGGCCCCGGCCAGTCCGTGCGTACGGGTGGCGACGGCGGCGAGCCTGCCCAGCGCGGCGTCGAGCAGCTTGACCTGCTCGGGGGTGGCGCCCTTCTGCGGCCCGTAGACGGCGGCGGCGCCGTGCGGGCCGAGCAGCGGGTTGTCGACGTCGCTCGCCACCACGAACGCCACGCCGGACACGTCGAGGAAGTGTGAGACGTCGATGCGGTCGAGGTCACGCAGCGCGGCGCCGCCGTGCGGCAGGTCGCGCCCGGCGGAGTCGAGCAGGCGCGCGCCGAGCGCCTGGACCATGCCCGCTCCCCCGTCGGTGCAGGCGCTGCCGCCCAGGCCGAGCACGACCCGGGTGGCGCCCTGCTTGACGGCGTCGGCGATCAGCTCGCCGGTGCCGTAGCTGGTGGCGGTGAGCGGTTCGAGCCCGCCGGGCAGGCGGCGCAGGCCGGACGCCTCGGCCAGCTCGACGACGGCGGTGCCGCCGCGCCTGGCGTAGGAGGCCTCGACGGGCTCGCCGGTGGGCCCGGTCACCCGTACGGTGACGCGGTCGAACCCGGCGGCCACGGCGGCGTCCACGGTGCCGTCACCGCCGTCGGCGACGGGCAGCTCGACGGCGGGAACCCCGAGGGCGGCGGCGACCGTGGCGGCCACCTCGGCCGCGGTCAGCGATCCCTTGAACTTGTCCGGGGCGACGAGGACGTGCTGGACCACTGGGAACTCCTGTCTGGGACGGCATGGCGGCGAGATCCACCCATCATCACATCCGCGTGTCCGGCAGCTCACGCGAGGCGGCGAAGCCCTGTTCCCCGGCCGCCCGCAGCAGGCGGCGGTGCGCGTCGGCGCCGGCCCGCCCGGCGGCGTCGTGCGGTACGGTGCGCAGCTCGCCGTCCTCGACCAGGGTGCGCCCGCCCACCAGCAGCCGGGCCAGCGGCGGCTGGGGGCCGAAGACGAGCGCGCAGACGGGGTCGGTCACCGCGGCCGTGAACGGCCCGTCGACCCGCCACAGCGCCAGGTCGGCGAGCTTGCCGGGTTCCAGGGTGCCGAGGTCGTCCTGGCGGCCCAGGTTGCGGGCGCCGCCGAGGGTGGCGATCTCCAGCGCCTGCCGGGCGGTGAGCGCGGCGGGGCCGTAGCGGGCGCGCTGGAAGAGCAGGGCCTGGCGCATCTCCCCGGCCAGGCCGGTCAGCTCCGACGAGGCGCTGCCGTCGACGCCGAGCCCGACGTTGGCGCCGCGCCGCAGCATCTCCGACACGCGGGCGATGCCGGCGCCGAGCCGGCCGTTGGACGACGGGCAGTGGGCGGCGCCGGTGCCGGTGGCGGCGAGCTTGGCGATGTCGGCGTCGCTGAGGTGGACGGCGTGCGCCACCCACACGTCGGGGCCGAGCCAGCCGAGCTTGTCCATGTAGTCGACCGGGCGCATGCCGAGCTGGGCCAGGCAGTGCTCCTCCTCGTCGAGCGTCTCGGCCAGGTGGGTGTGGAGCCGCACGCCCTTGTCGCGGGCGAGCCGGGCGGACTCGGTCATCAGCTCGCCGCTGACGGAGAACGGCGAGCAGGGGGCGACGGCGATCCGCAGCATCGAGGACGGGGACGGGTCGTGGTAGGCGTCCACGGCGTCGGCGGTGGCGGCGAGGATCTCGTCCAGCTCCTCCACGACCACGTCCGGCGGCAGCCCGCCCGCCGACTGGCCGCGGTCCATGGAGCCGCGCGCCGGGTGGAAGCGGATGCCCAGCGCGCGGGCGGCCTCGATCTCGGCGGCGAGCAGGTCGCCGCGGCCCTTGGGGAAGACGTAGTGGTGGTCGCTGGAGGTGGTGCAGCCGGACAGCGCCAAGTAGCCGAGCCCGGCCGTGGCGGCGCCCCCGGCCACCTCGGCGTCCATGGCGGCCCACACCTGGTAGAGCGCGACCAGCCACTCGAACAGGGTGGCGTTCTGGGCGAGCCCCTGGGAGGCCCACTGGTAGAGGTGGTGGTGGGTGTTGACCAGGCCGGGGGTGGCCAGGCAGCCGGTGGCGTCGATCCGGGTCGCGCCGGCGGCGTCCGGGGCGCGGTCCATGGGGCCGAGCGCGGTGATCCGGTCGCCGTCGACGAGGATCCAGCCGCGTTCGATCTCCGGCCCGGCGACGGGCGCGATGTGGGCGTTCTCGATGAGCAGCCTCACCGGGCCGCCGCCTTGCGCTCGGCCGCCAGCCGGACAGCGTCCAGGATCTTCTCGTAGCCGGTGCACCGGCACAGGTTCCCGGCCAGCGCCTCGCGGATCTCCGCGTCGGACGGCCGTTCGACCCGCCGGAGCAGGTCGTGCGCCTGCACGACGAGGCCGGGCGTGCAGAAGCCGCACTGCACCGCGCCCGCCTCCACGAACGCCTCCTGGACCGGGTCCAGCCCCTGCTCGGCGAGGCCTTCGACGGTCCGCACGCGGCGGCCCTGGACCTGCCCGGCGGCGACCAGGCAGGCGCAGACCGGCACGTCGTCCAGGTAGACCGTGCAGGAGCCGCACTCGCCCTGCTCGCAGGCGTTCTTGGAGCCGGGCAGCCCCAGCCGCTCGCGCAGCACGTACAGCAGGCTCTCGCCCTCCCACACGTCCTCGGCCGTCTCCTCGCGGCCGTTGACCGTGAACGTCACCCTCATCAGGCCGCCCTCCTCTCCAGGTGGTCGTGCCACGCCCAGGTGAGCGTGCGGCGGGCCAGCACGGCGATGGCGTGCCGGCGGTAGCCGGCGGTGCCGCGCACGTCGTCGATGGGCGCGGTGGCGGCCGCGCAGAGCTCGCCGAAGCGGGCCAGCAGCTCCGGGCGGAGCGGCGCCGACCAGTCGAGCTCGGCGGCCAGGAACTCCTCGGCCTCCGGCGCCCGGCGCGGGGTGGGCGCGGCCGAGCCGATGCCGGTGCCGACGCGCCGCTCCTCCGGGTGGAGCGCGACCGCGAACGAGCAGACGGCGATCACCATGGCGTTGCGGGTGCCGACCTTGGCGAAGTACTGCGGCCCGGCCGCGGCCGCGACGTGCACGGCTTTGATCAGCTCGTCCGGCAGCAGCGCGGACCGCTTGACGCCCAGGTAGAACTCCTCGGCGGGGATCATCCGGACGCCGCGGTCGCGCGACTCCACCTCCACGGCCGCCCCGGCGGCGAGCAGCGGCGGGTGGCTGTCGCCGGCGGGCGAGGCCGCGCCGAGGTTCCCGCCGACCGAGCCGCGGTTGCGGATCTGCGGCGAGCCGACCGTCCGCGCGGCCTGCGCGAGCCCGGGCAGCGCGCCGCCGAGCTCGGTGATGATCGTGCTGTACGGGACGGCGGCGCCGATCCGATACCGGCCGCCGTCCAGGGACCAGGTGGCCAGCTCGGGCACGGCGGTGAGGTCGAGCAGCGCGGGCGGGCGGCGCACCGAGAAGTTGATCTCCACCATGACGTCGGTGCCGCCCTGGACGGGCAGCGCGTCCGGCCGGTCCGCCTTGACGGCCAGGGCCTCGGCCCACGTGGCGGGGCGCAGGAAGTCCATCGCTCTCACTCCCAGGCGAATCCGGCGTCGGGTGCGTCGTCGCGGGTGACCGTACCCTCGATGAGGCCGTACGGACGGTCGGCGGCGTAATAGACCTCGTCGGGGTTGTCCAGCCCGAACGGGGACAGGTCGACGAGGAAGTGGTGCCGGTTCGGCAGCGCGAGCCTGATCTCGCAGACGTCCGGGCAGGCGGCCAGCGCCCGCTCCCCCATCGCGTACAGGGTCTGCTGCAGCGACAGGCTGTGCGTGCCGGCGAACGCCTCCAGCAGGGCGTCGCGGACGAGCGCGTAGGAGGCGCCGAAGTCGGCGCTCGTCCCGGTGTGCCGCCAGCGGGCGTCCACGGCGGTGGCGAGGACGCGGTCGGTGGTGGGCTTCAGCGTGGTGTACGGGTCGGTGGCGAAGCCGTGGAACTCCGAGCCCGTCGTCTTCATCACCACCAGGCCGGTTAGCCCGGAGACCACGCTCGCCCGGCCGTCGCGGTCGTGGTGCGCCACGCAGGTGCGGACCTCGCCGCCGTTCCTGGCGAAGGAGTGGCCGGTGCCGCCGATCCGGTCCCAGACGTACTCCTCGATCGCGACCCGGGCGTGGTGGATGGTGTCGTGCGTACCGGTGAAGTGGCGGGCCAGCAGCAGGGCGAAGTCCTCGATCTGGCCGACGCCGTGCTCGCGGGCGAACGCGTACACGGTGTTCTTCTGGCTGTCGGTGGGCAGCACGGCGGCGTTGTCGCCGGTGAGGTGGGCCTCCCGCATGGCGCCGGACAGCGCGGTGCTGACGTTCAGGTCCTTGACGTGATGCACGTCGCCGTCCCTGACGACCCGCACCAGCCTGGTCTCCGCCTTGCCGTAGCGGTTGGGTCCGAGCACGATCGCCATCTAGCTCCCTCGATAGGTCGAGTACGCGTACGGGCTGAGCAGCAGGGGCACGTGGTAGTGGTCGCCCGGGTCGGCCACGGTGAAGGTGATGACCACCTCGGGGTAGAAGGTGTCGGCCAGGTAGGCGCCGGTGTCGAAGACGACCCGGTGCGTGCCGGCCCCGGGCTGCCAGCCGCCGATCCGGCCGTCGGCGTCGGTGACCCCCTCGGCCACGACGCGGCCCTCGTGCTCCAGCCGTACCCGCATCCCGGCGGCGGGCCGGCCGGTGGTCGCGTCGAGCACGTGCGTCGAGAAGCTCATCGGCCGCCCTCCAGCAGCTTGGCCACCCGGAGCCGGGTGATCTTGGCGAGTTCCTCGCGTACGGTGCGGCGCTCGGTCTCGTCGTCGTGGCCGAGGCGCTCGCGGAGCCGCCGGAGCATCTCGGCGCCGGTCAGGCCGGTGGCGCAGATCAGGTAGACGTGGCCGAACCGGTCCTCGTAGGCGCGGTTGCCCTCGGCCAGGGCCGCGCGCAGCCCGTCCTCGACGCCCGCCTGCTCGCGCCGGGACCAGGCGGCCTCGCGCGAGGCGCCGTCCGGGCACTCGCCGATGCGCGGGTGCGCGCCGAGCGCCTCCAGCACCTCGGCCCAGCTCAGCTCCTGTACGGCCCGCCCGGCGGCGTCGGCCAGCCGGTCCAGGTCCGGGTAGGGGCGGCCCGCGGCGACGGCCCCGGCGAAGGCGCGGGAGGCGCAGCAGGAGAGCAGCTCCTTCTCCGCGTCCTCCCGGTCGCAGGCGTTGAAGGCGGCCAGGCCGCCGGGCGTGTGCGGCATGAGACGAGTACACACAGGCGGCCGCGCCCGGTCCACCCGCGCAAGCTCCGAACCGGCCCCCGGGTTGGCCAAGTGTTTTCGTGTCATGCTCCAAGCCGCCGCGGCTCCGCTGCCGTGACCTGGGCGGACACCCGGTGGCTCTAGACTGGGGGCCACCATGACCCCACGCTCTCTCATCGGCGGCCACGTGTCCGTCGCCGGCGGCCTGGCCAAGGGCGGTCTCGCCTACATGGCCGACATCGGCGCCGAGATGATCCAGGTGTTCGTCACCAACCCGCGCGGCTGGGCGCTCACCCCCGGCAAGCCCGACCAGGACAAGCTGCTGGCCGAGTCCGGCGTCGAGACCTACATCCACGTCCCCTACCTGGCCAACTTCGGCTCGCCGAACCCGGAGACGCTGGCCAGTTCGGTGGAGGTGGTCCGCCACACGCTGCGGCGCGGCGCCGACATCGCGGCCAAGGGCGTCGTGGTCCACACCGGGTCGGCGGTGTCGCAGCCGCGCGACGACGCGATGCGCCAGGTCCGCGAGCACCTGCTGCCGCTGCTCGACGAGATCCCCGACGGCGGCCCCGACCTGCTGCTGGAGCCGATGGCGGGGCAGGGGGCGATGCTCTGCGCCCGGGTCGAGGACCTGGAGCCCTACCTGGAGGCGCTGGAGTGGCATCCGCGGGCCGGCGTCTGCTTCGACACCTGTCACGCCTTCGCCGCCGGTCACGACCTGGCCGCCGACGACGGGGTCCGCGACACGCTCGACCTGCTCCACAAGATCGCGCCGGGCCGGCTCAAGCTCATCCACGCCAACGACTCCAAGGACGTGTGCGGGTCGAAGAAGGACCGTCACGAGAACATCGGCGCGGGCCACATCGGCGCCCGCGCGTTCGCCGAGCTGATGCGTCATCCGGCGGCGGCGGGAGTGCCGCTCTGCATCGAGACGCCCGGCAAGGCCGACAAGCACCGTGAGGACATCGCGCTTCTGAAACGGCTGCGCGACGAGGAGTGATCCGTGCGAGGGGCGCCCGCCGGCGGGATCCGGCCGCCCCCGTAGTGGCCGGATCGCGGTCTGCCGCGGCCCCGGCGGGCGCCCCTGCACGTGCCCGGCCGCCGAGCCCAACCCCCCGGTCAGGGGCCCGGCGACCGTGGTGACCGGTGAGGTCACCGTGGAGTCCGGCGCATGCGGCGAGCCCTGGAGCCCGTCCCCCCGGATGCGCCGGGTGGCTTCCGTTGCCGCAACATTACGGTCGC
>Ga0079224_100010211_pt1 | contig 12869 bp, 10 predicted proteins | sample Stecom2015_FD_80414 | JGI IMG/M metagenome (GOLD analysis project Ga0079224, IMG submission 80414) | Agricultural soil microbial communities from Utah to study Nitrogen management - Steer compost 2015 | ecosystem: Environmental > Terrestrial > Soil > Agricultural land | place: USA: Utah...
GGCGAGCCCGACGAGCTGGTAGCGCTGTGCTACACCTCGGGCACGACCGGCAAGCCCAAGGGCTGCATGCATTCGCACCGCACCCTGGGCCACAACGTCATCGCGTCGCCGCTGTGGGCCAACGCGAGCGCCGCCGATGTCGCCCTGGGCGTGGTGCCGATGTTCCACATCACCGGCATGATGTTCGGCCTGCACATACCCGCCTATCTCGGCTGCACCGTCGTGCTCATGCCGCGCTGGGACCGGGAACTCGCCGGCCTGCTCATTTCGCGCCACCGTGTCACCGCCTGGACCAACATCCCGACGATGATCATCGACCTGCTGGCGAGCCCGAACTTCGCCCGCTTCGATCTGACCAGCCTGCGCGCGATCAGCGGCGGCGGGGCGGCGATGCCGGCGGCGATCGCCGAGCGCCTGAAGGCCCAGTACGGTCTCGACTACGCCGAAGGCTACGGCATGACCGAGACGTCGGCCCCTTCGCACTCCAACCCGCCGGACGCGGCCCGCCTGCAGTGCCTCGGCATTCCGTACATCGGCGTCGATGCCCGGGTGATCGATCCCGACACCCTGGTCGAGGTCCCGGTCGGCGAGCAGGGCGAAATCATCGTGCGCGGGCCCCAGGTCTTCGTCGGCTACTGGCGCCGGCCGGCCGATACCGAGGCGGCCTTCGTCGAGTTCGAGGGGCAGCGTTACCTGCGCACCGGCGACCTCGGCCGGGTCGATGCCGATGGCTACTTCTACATTACCGATCGCCTCAAGCGGATGATCAACGCCGCCGGGTTCAAGGTCTGGCCCGCCGAGGTCGAAGCCATGTTCTACAGGCATCCCGATGTCCAGGAGGCCTGCATCATCGCGACCCGCGACGCCTACCGCGGCGAATCGGTGAAGCTCGTCGCGGTGCTGCGTCCGCAATCCGTCGGCCGGGTCGACGCCGATACGCTCATCGCCTGGGCGCGCGAGCACATGGCGGCGTACAAGGTGCCGCGCGAAGTCGCTTTCGTCGACGCGCTGCCCAAGTCCGGTTCGGGCAAGGTGCTCTGGCGCGTCCTGCAGGCGCAGGAGCAGGAAGGCAGGCCCGCCTGACAGGCAGGCCTGCGGGGGTGGCCCGGGACCGACGGCTCGATCAGCCCGTCGGCGTGTCCGCGACCAGTGCGTCGAGGCAATTCCAGCGCGCCAGCATCGCGTCGACATCCGCCCGCGCGGGCGAGGCGGCATGGCGCTCGCGCAGGCGTGCCAGCGAGCGGGCATGGTATTTCTGCGGCGCCTGGGTCCACGGGCCGTCGGCGAGCGCCACGGTGAACTCGTCGCGGCCGGCGACGATCGCCGCCGCATTGGCGACCGACCAGGGCAGGAAGCGGTCGGCGATCTCCGCGCGCAGCAGCGGGCCGAGGGTCGGCTCGAGGCTGGTCCAGTCCTCGAAGGGGCCCTCGTCGCGCGGCCATTCCATCCGGGCGATCCAGTCGAGCACGCCGGGCGTGCGGTTCGCGACGATGCCGTAGCCGGTGGGGTCGGTGAAGGCACTGCGGACCTGCGCCCAGAGCGCGAAGTCGGCGAAGGCGGGGCGCGCGCCGAAGAGGTAGGGGCGCTGCTCCAGATGAGTCTCGAGCAGGCGCAGCGCATCGACGAACGAAGCTTCGATGATCGGCGCGGTGCCGGCGTTCGAGCCCACGAAGCCGACCCGCCCGACCATGCGCTCGCGCACCTGGGCGGCGAGCGCGAGGTGGCGCGCCTCGTCGGCATCGGGCTCGATGGTCCGCGCGATCCGGCTTGCGCCGGCGAGCTGGTCGGCCTCGCGGGCCCAGCGCAGGTGGAACATCCACTTGTTGCCCCATTCGTCACCGTACTCCTCGAGGAGCGCGGAGGCGAAGGCCGCAACGGGATCCTCGGGGTGGATCGACGGCGCGGGATGGCGGGCCTCGACCGCTTCGATGACCGGCGTGCTGTCCTGGGCGGCAACGCCCTGTGGATCGACCACGAGCGGGATGAGCGGCAGCTTCGCGAGGGCGCCGAACTCCGCCATGCGTTCGCCGGTGCGCACGATCCAGCGATGCGCGATGCCCTTGTAGCGGAAATAGGCGCGGACCTTGACCGAATACGGCGACATCTCGGCGCCGTAGATGCGCCACGACTCGTTCATGCGGCCCTCGGCGCGAGCCGCTGCAGGTCGGTGACCGCGAGCCACAGGCCGCCATCGGCGATGACCGCCGCCCCGAGGCGCTCCGCGCAGCGCATCGGCCCGCCGGTGCAGGCTTCGAGGTCGTCGCGCCAGCGCAGCATGTCGAGCGTGTGATGGTGCAGCCCGTACTCGATCGTGAAGCCGATCGCGCCATGGACCTGGTGGCAGTTCTCGTGGGTCGATCGGATCGCGTCCGACACCACCACCGCGGCGGCGTCGATCGCGGCGCTGCTGCGATCGGCGTCGATGCCTTCCTCGATCACGCAGGCGAGCGCGAAGTTGGTCGCGCTGGCCGCCGCCGCGATCAGTTCGGCAGTGACGGCCAGCGAATGCTGGATCGCCTGGAAGCGGGCCAGCGCCTGGCCGAACTGCTTGCGGTCGCCGACATAGCGAATGCTCAGGTCGAGCGCCGCCTGCATCGCGCCGCCCGACTGGACGCATCGTGCCAGGGCCATCGCGCGTCGCCGACGGCCGTCGGTCGCGTTGGCCGAGGCCGCGTCGTCGGGTTCGCCTCCGAGCGCGTTGGCGAGCAGTTCGTCGGCCATGTCGACCGGGGCGCCGTGGCGCGCCTGGGCGCGCAGGATCGCCGCGGCGGCCGGCCAGTCGTCGCCCGCATCGAGGCTGCCCAGCGCTTCACAGAAGCCGGCTTCGGCGACCGCGTCGCGCAGGGACTCGCCAGGCTCGCCGCGATCCGCGGCCAGCCGCGCCGGCGGCCCGAGCTTGCCGAACAGGCGGTTGGCGGCATCGTCGACCATCGGGTCGAACAAGGTCAGGGGGCTTGCCGTAGTGTTCGTGTTCATCGTCGCGTCTCCATCAGCGCAGGCCGAGCCCGCGCGCCACCAGTCCGCGGAGGATTTCGCGGGTGCCACCGCGCAGCATCCAGGACGGCGAATAAATCGTGCATTCGGCCAGCGCTTCGTCGAACTCGGTGTCGATCGCGGGCAGGACCGGTTGCAGGTTGCGAGCGACCTCGATCAGCTCGCGCTCGTAGGCGTTGCCGAGGTCCTTGATCAGCGCCGCCTCGAGATTCGGTGTCTCGCCATTGGCGAGCATGGCCGCCACCGCCAGCGACATCCCGCGCAACGCGCACAGGCGCGCCGCGAGCCGGCCGATCGCTTCGAGCACCCGCGGCTCGGGCGTCTTGCCGGCGGCGGCCACGAGGGCCTCCGCAAGGCGAATGCTGCTCAGGTAGCGTTCGGGCCCGCTGCGCTCATAGGCGAGTTCGCTGGTTACCTGACTCCAGCCATTGCCGGGCGCGCCCACGATCGCCTCGTCGGGGACGAAGGCTTCGTCGAAGGTCAGCTCGTTGAACTCGTGGGTGCCGGCCATGTTGATGATCGGCCGGATGGTGAGTCCCTGGGTGTTCTTGAGGTCGACGATGAACTGCGTGAGGCCGGCATGGCGGGATTCTTCGCGCTCGCCGGTGCGCACCAGGGTGATCGCATAGTGATTGCGATGCGCGAAAGTGGTCCAGACCTTGCGGCCCGTGACGAGCCAGCCGCCATCGACCTTGATGCCGCGTGTGCGCACCGATGCGAGGTCCGAACCCGAATCCGGCTCGCTCATCCCGATCGAGAAGAAACTCTCGCCGGCGGCGATGCCCGGCAGGTACTTGCGGCGCTGCTCTTCGGTGCCGAAGCGCAGCAGCAGCGGCCCGCTCTGGCGGTCGGCGATCCAGTGCGCCGCCACCGGCGCATTGGCCGCGAGCAATTCCTCGGTGACGACCAGCCGTTCGAGCATGCTGCGCTCGCTGCCGCCATAGGCCTTCGGCCAGGTCATGCCGATCCAGCCGCGCTCGCCGAGGCGGCGGGAGAAGTCCGGGTCGTAATGGATCGCGAAATCGCCCTGGCGTCGCCAGCGACCATCGGCTCGTTCCCCGGCGATGAACTCGCGAACCTCCGCGCGCAGTTCCTCGGAGCCGGCGGGAGGCCGGAAATACGGAAAACTGAAACTCATGCCGGCTGTCTCCTGCCTGTCGTGGTGCCCCGAAACTGCCGACTGCTCGGGCGTCTGCGCATTCTAAGCGCTCCGCCGCCACGCGCGGACAGCGCCGGCGGCCGATTGCGGCGCGCCGGACTTTCACAAGCGGCGCGGGAGTCGGAATTGCTGATGCTTGTCAAAGGGTGATTCGGTACCGGTCGCACAATGGCCATGACGAGCAGTACCAACAACTGATCCAGGAGGATGGCATGTTCAAGCGAGTTCTCGTTCCCACCGATGGCTCGGAGCTATCGGGCAAGGCAGTGGCCGGCGCCATCGCGTTGGCCAAGTTGCACGGTGCCAGCGTGGTCGCAATGAATGTCCAGCCGCCGTTCCGGGTGCCGCCGATCGCGGAGATGCCCTCGGCGCAGTTCTTCTCCGAAGACAAGTACGAGGAGACGATTCGCGCCTATGCCGCCGAGATCCTCGCCGCTGTGGAGGCACAGGCGAAGGCGGCCGGGGTCGATTGCGAGACCGCCACCGCCGTCTATGACCAGCCCTGGCAGGCGATCATCGACATGGCCGAGCGCAAGAACTGCGACCTGATCTTCATGGCCTCCCACGGACGCCGTGGCGTCGCCGGCCTGTTGCTCGGCAGCGAGACCCAGAAGGTCCTGACGCACTGCAAGGTGCCGGTCCTCGTATACCGCTAGCGGAAATGGGGTCAGACGGAAATGGGGTCAGACACCATTAATTGGAAATTAATGGTGTCTGACCCCATTTCCCCATTTCCCCCAAGCCGTACTAGGGGGCGAGCCGGTCACGCTGCCACGTACCGGCCCCGTCGAGGCAATAGCGGATCCGGTCGTGCAGTCTCGACGAGCGGCCCTGCCAGAACTCGAATCGGTCCGGCACCAGCCGGTAGCCCCCCCAATGCGGCGGCCGGGGTGGTTTGAGGCCGAACTTCAGCCCGAACTCGGCAACGCGGGCCACCAGCACCGCGCGCGACGAGATCGACTCGCTCTGCTCGGATGCCCAGGCGCCGATCCGCGCCGCCAGCGGCCGGCTCGCATAGTAGGCATCGGCGGCCACCGGGTCCGCCTTCTCCACCCGCCCCTCGATGCGCACCACGCGCTCGAGCGCGACCCAGTGGAACTGCAGGGCGGCATGCGGATTGCCGGCGAGCTCGCGCCCCTTGCGGCTGAGGTAGTTTGTGTACCAGACGAGCCCGTGCTCGTCGGCGTCCTTGAGCAGCACGATCCGGGTCGAGGGCCTGCCGTCGGCTGCCACGGTGGCCAGGGTCATGGCGGTCGGCTCCGACACGCGCTCGCGCTGGGCGATCGCCTCCTCGAGCCAGCTGCGGAACACCGGCCAGGGTGAGTCACCCAGCTCGGCTTCCTCGAGCGAGCCGGCTTCGTATTCCTTGCGCATCCGGGAGAGGTCGGGGCTCATGGCGTGCTCAACGATAGGGCTTGTGGACGTCGCAGGCCGACGACTTCGCGCAGGCCTGCATCATGCGCTCGACCGCCGCACGCACCGCCTGGTCGAGCGCGCGACGTTCGTCGGCCTCGCCGATGCGGGGCTGGTCCAGGGGGACGCTCGCCGAATAGCGCTTGAGCGGCAACAGCGTGAGCTCGGCGCCATCGTGCAGCACGCGTTCGGTGACTCCGGCCACCGCATAGGCGGCGGCCCGGTCGGTGGCGTAGCGATGCACGCTGCCGAAGACCACCAGCCGATGATTCGCCGCCGGGACCGCGCGCGCGAACGCCGGGCTGAGCGCGTCGCCGATGGCGCGGCGGCAGTCGGTCGGTGCGAAGCAGTCGATGACCATGGGCTGGGCGAGCGCGGCGGGTGCGGCGAGGAAGCCGGCCAGCCAGGCGATGGCCATCGCAACGGGGCGCATTCGATCGGCTCCTTCGAGCGCGGGATTGATCAGCGGCTAGTCTAGCGCGATCCAGCCGGCACCCCGTCGTCAGGCGAGCTTCGAGTAGGTGCCGGCGGCCGGCGCCTCCTGCAGGTAGCGGTCGAACTGCATCGCCACCGCGCGCACCAGCAGGCGCCCGCGCGGCAGGATCTCGACGCCGTCGGGCCCGATCCGGATCGCGCCGGCCCGGTCCATCGGGGCGAGCCGCTCGAGGGCCTCGTCGAGGTAGCCGGCCGGCACCCCATGGCGTTGCTCGAGCGCGCGCACGTCGAGCCGGAAGTCGCACATCAGCGCCTGGATCGCATCGCGCCGGATGCGGTCGTCGGCGTCGAGCCGGATGCCACGTACCGTCGGCAACTCACCTTCGGCGAGCCGCGCGTAGTAGGCGGGCAGGCCCTTGTCGTTCTGGGCGTAGACATCGCCGACCGACGCGATCGCGGAGACGCCGAAGGCGAGCAGGTCGCCGGCGTCGTGGGCAGCATAGCCCTGGAAGTTGCGGTGCAGCCGGCCCTCGCGCTGGGCAACGGCGAGCTCGTCGTCGTAGCGGGCGAAATGATCGAGCCCGAGGTAGACGTAGCCGGCCCCGCGAAAGCGCGCCACGGCGAGCGCGAAGAGTTCGGCACGGGTCCCCGCGTCGGGGAGGTCTTCCTCATGGATGCGGCGCTGCGGCTTGAAGAGCTGCGGCAGGTGGGCGTAGTGGTAGAGCGCCACGCGGTCGGGTGCCGCCGCGAGCACCCGGTCGAGGGTCCGCTCGAAGCCTTCGATCCGCTGCTTCGGCAAGCCGTAGATGAGGTCGACGTTCATCGACCGGAAGCCGTGGTCGCGCACCGCCTGCATCAGCCCGAGGGTCTCCTCGTAGGGCTGGATCCGGTTGACCGCCTTCTGCACTTCCTCGTCGAAATCCTGGATGCCGAGGCTGACCCGGTTGAAGCCGATGTCGCGCAGCAGCCGCAGGCGCTGCCGGTCGACGGTGCGGGGATCGACCTCGATGGAGTACTCGCCGTCGGCGGCCCGGTCGAAGTTGCGATCGATCAGCCCGAACAGGCGTTCCAGCTCCTCGTCGAGCATGAAGGTCGGGGTACCGCCACCGAAGTGCAGGTGGGAGATGAGCTGACGTGAACCGAGCAGCCCGCCGACCAGTTGCAGCTCGGTGTCGAGCGCGTCGAGGTATTGCGCCGATGATTCCTGGTGGCGCGAGCCGATCTTGTTGCAGGCGCAGTAGTAGCAGATGCGGCGGCAGAAGGGGATGTGGAAATACAGTCCGAGAGGATTGTCCCGGCGCGCGCCCCGTTCGATGATCGCGTCACGATAGTCGGCCGGGCCGAAGCCGGCATGGAAACGGTCGGCGCTCGGATACGAGGTGTAGCGCGGCGCCCGCCCGCCGAAGCGCTCGATCAGCGCCGGATCGATCTCGATCGTCCCGGCGCCGGGGGCCGTCCGGGCCCTCGTCGACCCGCCGATGCCGGTCGTCGCAGGCTCATCGCCGGCCGGCGTTGCTTCGGCCCCGGTCGTCGCGCCGGGCGCTTCGGGGTGCTGGACTGCATGGGATACTTCGTGGCTCATGGCGTCGGAATCCGCAAGTGGGTGTACGCGGCGAGGCGCATGGGTGGGGTGAATCCGCGCATGGACGCCTCGATGCAGTGTAGCCAGGACCGGATCCACGGATGTTGAGCGGTATCAAGCCCGATCGCCGGGCAGCGGGCTTCGGCCGACCCGGCGCATGCCTCGCCTTCCTGCTGGCGGCGGCCATGGCGCTGCCGGCGGCGCTTGCCGCCGGTCCCACCGCGGACGCAACGGCCGCCAAGCGGCCCGCCGAGGTGTCGACGTCGGCCAAGCGCCCCGCCGACGAGCCCTCGGCAGCGGCTGCTCCCGCTTCGGTCCTCGCGATGCTGCACCGGGCCGGCGTGGGCGAGAACGAGATCGGCCTGCTCGCAGTGCCGGTCGATGGGGGCAAGCCACTGGCGCGCTGGAATGCCGACCGGGCGTTCAATCCGGCCTCCACCATGAAGCTGCTCACCACCTATGCGGCCCTCGGGATGCTCGGGCAGGACTATCGCTGGCGCACCGGCGTGTACCTCACCGGCCTGCTCGATGGTGACCGGCTCGACGGCGACCTGGTGCTGCGCGGTGGCGGTGATCCCAAGCTCGTGATCGAGGACATGCTCGCCCTGGTCGCCCGCATGCGCGCCACCGGCCTGCGTCGCATCGATGGCGACCTGGTGATCGACGACGCCCTCTACGAATCCGGATCCGGTCCGCTCGAGTCGATCGACGGCGAAGTCACCCGGCCCTACAACGTGACGCCGCATCCGGCGTTGATGAACTTCAAGTCGACCCGCTTCGTGTTCACGCCCAGGGGCAAGCGCCTCTCGATCGAACTCGATCCGCCGCTGGCCGACGTGAAGATCGTCAACAAGGTCACGCTCGTTCGGGGCCGGTGCCGGCACGGCGTCGGGAGCGTACGGATCGCCGACCAGAGCGACGAGCGCCAGGCGCTCGTGGAGGTGTCGGGCCGTTACTCGACCGGTTGCGGTCGCCAGGGGACCTTCGCCGCGGTCCTGAGCCACCGCCAGTTCATACACGGCTTCTTCAAGGCCGCCTGGCTGCGGTCGGGTGGCGAATGGAACGGCCTGACGCGGGTCGAAACGGGCGCGGCGCAAGGCAAGCCCTGGCTGGTCTGGGAGTCGCCGCGCACCCTGGCCGAGGTTGCGGTCGACGTCAACAAGACCAGCAACAACGTCATGACCCGCCAGTTGCTGCTGCAGGTTGCCGCCGACGTGATGAAAGTGCCGGCGACGATCGACCGGGCCCGCATGGCGGTGCTTGGCTGGCTCGAGCAGCGTGGCCTCGACTTTCCCGAACTGGTCCTCGACAACGGTTCCGGACTTTCGCGCACCGAGCGCATGAGCGCGGCCGCGCAGGTGAGCCTGCTGCGCGATGCGGCCCGCAGTCCGTATGCCGATCTCTTTCGCGCTTCGTTGCCGATCATCGGGGTCGACGGCACCATGCGCTATCGGCTGCGGGATCACCCGGTGCGCGGCCACGGCTGGATCAAGACCGGCAGCCTCGACGAGGTGCGCGCCATCGCGGGCTACGTCGATGCGGTATCGGGGCGCCGCTACGCAGTGTCGATGCTGGTCAACAGCCAGCATGCGGAAGCCTCGCGCGCGGCGCAGGATGAATTCCTGCGCTACGTCTACCTGCACGGCTAGCCGCGGCGATCCTTCCGGCGCCCCCCGCCGGGGCCGCGCCCACCCTGACCGTCCCGCGCGCCGCCCGTCTCGCCCGCGCGCTCCGCTGCCTCGGCGAGCCGCTGGTGGCGGTGCAGGTCGGCCTTGCGGATCGGCAAGGGCTCGGCGCGCAGCAGCCTGATCACCGCCAGGGCCATCATCAACAGCAGTATGGTGAACGGCAGCGCCGCGACGAGCGATGCGGTCTGCAGTGAGGTCAGGCCCCCCGCGGCGAGCAGGACCGCGGCGATCACGGCCATCAGGACACCCCACACCATCTTGGCGAAGAACGGCGGGTCGAGCCGGCCGCGGGTCGTCATGCTCGCGAGCACGAAGGTCGCGGAGTCGGCCGACGTGACCAGGAACGTGAAGATCAGGACGATCGATGCGCCCGAGAGGAGCTGCGTCATCGGCAGGTGCGCGTAGGTGGCGAACAGCGCCTGGGCGACGTCCTTGTCGACGACCTCCGCGATGCCGGCGCCGTGGCGCAGGTCCTCGTACAGCGCGGTGCCGCCGAAGGTGGCGATCCAGACGCAGGCGATCGCCGGCGGGATCACGAGTACGCCGATGATGAACTCCCGGATCGTCCGGCCACGCGAGACGCGCGCGACGAAGGCGCCGACGAATGGCGACCAGGCGATCGCCCATGCCCAGTAGAAGATCGTCCAGTCCCGGACCCAGGTGCCGCCGACGTAGGGCGTCAGGCGCAGGCTGTACTGGACGAAGTTCGTTACGTAGTCGCCGAGGGCGAGCACGAAGGTATTGAGGATGAACACGGTCGGGCCGGCGATGAAGACGTAGACCAGCAAGACCACGCACAGGCCGAGATTGAGGTTCGACAGCCATGGAATCCCCCGGCGCAGGCCGGTGGTCGACGAGAGCGTGTAGGCGATCCACATCGTGACGATGACCGCCAGTTGCAGTCCGAATCCGGCTTCGATGTCGAAGAGGGTCTGGATGCCCCCGCTGATCTGCAGCACGCCCAGACCCACCGAGGTCGCGATCCCCATCACGGTGGCGATCACCGCAAGCACGTCGACCGTCGTCTTGGCCACCGGCCGCCGGCCGATCAGCGGTTCGAGCGTGGTCGACACGAGGCCGTCGCGATTCTTGCGAAACTGCAGCAGGCCGATTGCGAGCCCGACGACCGTGAACACGGTCCACTGGCTCAGTCCCCAATGGAAGAACGCATAGCCCATCGCAACTCGCGCCGCCTGTGGCGTCTGTGATTCCATTGCCGGGAACGGGGTGCTGAAGAAATGGCTCATCGGCTCGGCCACGCCCCAGAACACGAGGCCCGCGCCGAAGCCGGCCGAGAACAGCATGGCGACCCAGGTGATGAAGCTGTACTCGGGGCGGCTGTTCTCGGGGCCGAGCCGGATCCGGCCGAACTCGCTGATCGCCAGCCCGATCAGCAGCAACGTCAACACGAACACCGTCAATAGCAGGAACCAGCCGAAGTTCGTCGTGGTGTAGAGCAGCAGTTCGCTGGCGATCGCGCCGAACGCCTCGGGGAACAAGGCACCGAGCAGCGCCAGCGTCGAGACGATGACCGCGGAGCCGATCATCACGGGGTTGCGGCTGGCCATGCCGTGGTCGTCGGAGCCGTGTTGTCCTTCGCTCATCTTCGGGGAGCCTGTTCTTGTGCAGCAGCCATGGAATGTAGCCCGACCTCGTCGGCCGTGACCAGCGTGGAATTGCCGCGAGCGACCAGGGCTGCGCACGCGCCCGGCTTGCCGGCCGGGCGACTGCGCCCGAACTAGCGCGCCGGCGCCGCCTCCAGGCCGGCCGCGCGCAGGATGTCCTCGACCCGTCGGGTAACGGCCGGGCTCATCGTGATCGGCCGCCCCCATTCGCGGGCGGTCTCGCCGGGCAGCTTGCCGGTGGCGTCGATTCCCATCTTCGATCCCAGGCCCGAGACCGGCGAAGCGAAGTCGAGATAGTCGATCGGCGTGTTCTCGACCAGGGTGGTGTCGCGCGCCGGATCGACCCGCGTGGTGATCGCCCAGATCACCTGTTGCCAGTCGCGCACGTCGATGTCGTCGTCGGTGACGATGATGAACTTGGTGTACATGAACTGGCGCAGGAAGCTCCAGATCCCGAACATCACCCGCTTGGCGTGGCCGGGGTACTGCTTGCGCATCGAGACGACCGCCATCCGGTACGAACAGCCTTCGGGCGGCAGGTAGAAGTCGACGATCTCGGGGAACTGGCGACGCAGGATCGGGACGAAGACCTCGTTCAGCGCGACCCCGAGCACTGCCGGCTCGTCCGGCGGCCGGCCGGTATAGGTCGAGTGGTACATGGCCCCGCGGCGCATGGTGAGCCGGTCGATCGTGAAGACGGGGAACCAGTCGCGCTCGTTGTAATAGCCGGTGTGGTCCCCGAACGGGCCCTCCAGCGCCATCTCCCAGCCGCTGCGGGCGGCTGCGGGCAGTGCCTCCACCGAGTCGACGCCGAGGCCGGCGGCCCGCGCGTTGGCGAGGGTGGCGAGGCCGTCGGGATCGGGCCGGATGCCACCTTCGAGGACGATTTCCGCGCGGGCGGGAACCTGCAGCGAACTGCCGAGGCAGGCGGCCAGCTCGGTGCGGGCGCCGCGCAGCAGGCCGGCGAACTGGTACTCCGAGAGCGAATCGGGCACCGGGGTCACCGCCCCGAGGATCGTCGCCGGGTCGGCCCCGAGCACGGTGGCGATCGGGAAGGGCGGCGGCAGGCCGGCGGCCGGGGGATGCGCCGCGGCGTGATCGCGGAAGTCGAGGGCGCCGCCGCGATGGGCAAGCCAGCGCATGATCGTGCGGTTGCGTCCGATCACCTGCTGGCGGTAGATGCCGAGGTTCTGCCGCTTGCGGCTCGGGCCCCGGGTCACGACCAGTCCCCAGGTGATCAGCGGACCGGCGTCGTCCGGCCAGCAGGTCTGTACCGGCAGCGAACCGAGGTCGACATCGCCGCCTTCGAGCACGATCTCCTGGCAGGGGGCCGAGCGCACCTGCCTGGGCGCCATCGCGAGCACCTGCCTGAGCATCGGCAGCTTGTCCCAGGCCTCGCGCAGGCCGCGCGGCGGCTCGGGCTCCTTCAGGTAGGCGAGCACCTCGCCGATCCCGCGCAGTTCCTCGACTCCGGCCGCGCCCATCCCGAGGGCGACCCGTCGCGGCGTACCGAACAGGTTGGCGAGAACCGGCATGTCGAAGCGGCGCTCGCCGTCGACCGGCGCATCGAACACGAGGGCCGGGCCGCACGAGCGCAGTACCCGATCGGCCAGCTCGGTCATCTCGAGGCGCGGCGAAACCGGTTTGTCAATATGTTGCAATTCGCCCAGTTGCGACAGTTTCTGAACGAAATCTCGTAAATCACTGTATTTCACCGGGTTTTCCTCGGCAATTTCAAATTGCGGAATATCAATTGCAATTGTCGCATCGATTTCGGCATTGACCCGGCGCTCGATCGGTTCATAGAATCCGCCGTGTGCTGCAGGATGGATTGAACAAGGGCACTGAATATGGCGTGCGGGGAGTCGCTGGCTAGTAGATGTGGCGATACCGCCCGCAAGACGGGTTCAGTGGCAGTGCACACGGTCATCGTCGCCCGTTGCAGGGAGCGGCGGCGTCATGGTGACCGCAGA
>Ga0079224_100010212_pt1 | contig 12868 bp, 12 predicted proteins | sample Stecom2015_FD_80414 | JGI IMG/M metagenome (GOLD analysis project Ga0079224, IMG submission 80414) | Agricultural soil microbial communities from Utah to study Nitrogen management - Steer compost 2015 | ecosystem: Environmental > Terrestrial > Soil > Agricultural land | place: USA: Utah...
CGGGATACCGATGATGCCGGCCACCAGCAGGACGGGGAACAGGGCGCTGACCAGCGCGGCCGTCACCGCGGTGCCTGCGCCACTTGCAACCCCTGCGACCGCCGCGGTGCCGTTGCTGGCGTTTTTCGACTTGGCGTAGACGTAGGTGCCGGCGCCAACGAGGGTTGCGAGTGCGAACAAGGAGAGGGACATGACTGCTCCAGGGGCTGGTGCCGCGGAGTATAGGACAGTTCCGCGGTCGTGCTCGCGCCACCACCGAGCACGGTCGAGACTGATTCCAGCGGTGGTATGACCGCCCGCGCGCGCGGGACCTCCAGGTGGGTGGGTCGACGGCCACACACTGGGCTGGACGGCGCCGCGCGTGGGACAGATACTCCGGCCGTGGCTGACACCCCGACCGGCGACTCCAAGGCCAAGGCCGAGGACACACGCGCGCGTGCAAACGAGGGCCAGGATCGAGACCGACGCCGCGGTGGTCGCAAGGGCAAGGGCAAAGAGCGACGCGCCGACGACGATCCGGGCGCACGCAAGCATCGCGACAACTCCAAGCCTCGCCGCGATCGAGATCGAGACCGAGATCGAGATCGAGATCGGCGCAGTGAACAACCGCTGACCGCGGGACTGTTCGCCGGGGTCGCCGATCGCGAGATGCCGTGTCGCGTCGCGGGCTGCCCGAAGACCTGGACGTGGTTCGGCACCCAGCAGATCCGCTCGCTCGGCAAGCCGGCGCCCAAGCGGATGTGCGCCGAGCACCTCGCGGAGTTCGAGGGCATCGACGATCGACAGATGCCGTGTCGCAACAGCTGGTGTCCCAACACCTGGCTGTGGACCCGCGCCGCGCAGCTCTACCAGCGCGAGCGCCAGGAGAAGCTCAAGCCGCCCAGCCGGCTGTGCGATCAGTGCTTCGACGCCGAGAAGAGCACCGAGGATCGCGAGGTCGCGTGCAAGATCTCGGACTGCAAGCACACCTGGACCTGGACGCGCGAGGCTCAGCTGCGTCACCGCGCGTGGGTTGGTCGGCAGCAGGCCAAGCTCGAGGCCGAAGACAGCGAGGACGGCGAGCTCGAGGCGTCGTCGGACGCCGCACCCGCGAGCGAGATCGAAGCGGCTGCGAGTGAGGTCGAAGCCTCCGGTAGCGAAGTCGAAGCCTCCGGTAGCGAGGCCGAAGCGATCACCAGCGAGCCGCGAGTCGAGGAGTCGGAGCAGGCCGAGCCCGAGCAGTCCGACGCAGACGAGCAGCAGACCGAAGCAGACGAGCAGCAGGCCGAAGCGGACGAGCAGGCCGAGCCCACCGAGGCGGACGCCGGAACCGACGAGCCCGACAGGCCCGGCAAGAAGCGTCGTCGCAAGCGCCGTCGCAACAAACGCAAGATCCACGACGGCCCGCCCGAGAAGCTGTGCGAGCGCTGCTTCGCGCGGCTCGGCCACCTCGAGCCGATCGAGATCCCGTGCAAGGTCCACGGCTGCACCAACACCTGGATGTGGGAGCGCGACGGCCAGCTGCGCGCGTGGGCGGCCCTCGACGGGCAAGAGAACGTCACCGAGCTCCCGCAGCCGCCCCGGCGGATGTGCAACAGCTGCTTCGAGTTCGTCCGTCACCACGCCGATCGCGAGGTCGCGTGCGGTCGGCCGGGCTGCGACCGGACCTGGATGTACAAGACCGGCGCGCAGCTGCAGGACTTCCTGGCCGGACGCACGCAGGATCCGATCCGTCTGTGCGAGGAGTGCTCGCGCAGTCAGTTCACGATCTCCTCGGATCAGGGCGTGCAAGTGCCCGAGGGCTCCGAGCTGATGCCCTGTCAGGTGTCCGGTTGCAGCGGCTCGTGGGTCTACGTCCCGGGTATGAAGCTGAGCTCCGCCGACCCCGACGCCGCCGAGCCGCCGGTCGATCGGATGTGCGACGACTGCCGCGAGCAGCGGGGTGTCGACGCTCGTGATCCGAGGCGCATCGGTGCCGCGCCTTCAGTGCCGACGACCGACGAGCCGAGCGAAGCAACCGAGCCTGCCGAGGACTCCGTCGACTCCGGTTGACCCCCGCGGGAGATGGTGTGACGCTTCCGCAGCGCACGCTCCTCACTCCCGTTCCTCCGCTGCTCGTTCTCTCTCGCTCTCCGATCTCACACGCTCCCGCTGCGACTCCGACCGCGACTGCGTGCGCACGTTTGAGGCCGATCTCCGGGAGGGGATCGGCCTCGCTTTTTCAATCAGCGTCCTTTCAAACTTTTCGTTTGCTGAGCAGCACGGCCATCATCGTGCAGGCGCCGAGCATCAGCTCGATCGCCCAGCCGAACCGGACGTCGATCAGCATCTGCAGGCGCATCCAGCCGCAGATCGCGACGATCACCGTCGCTCCCCAGCGGACCAACCACCGCTGGGTCGGGCCGCGCGGGCCCGACTCTCGGATCCCGCCCGCGGCGGCCGAGGTTCGGGCGTGGTGGACGATGAAGAAGCCGCCGCTGACGATCGCAAAGCCCAGCAGGGCGATCGGCAGCATCCCCTGGCCGCGGGTGACCAACAGCCCGGCGACCAGCAGCAGCTGCGCGTGCAGGAAGCTCAGGTTGACGACCAACAGCCGCTCACCGATCGCCGCAGGCACGCGGGCCGCGGCCGCGAGCAGCAGCACGATCATCCCGAAGCAAAACGGCGAGCCGAATCCGAGCAGGGTGATCACGCCCTCGAGCGGGCTGCGAACGAAGGCCCAGTGCAGCAGCTCCGCGAAGCTGTGACCGTCGGGCGTCAGCGGAGCCGCGATCGCCCCCGTGAGGATCAGCGCCGGGATCACCAGCGCGATCGGCAGCTGACGTGTGGGCTCGGTCACCGCGTCGGCCAGCTCGTCCTCGAGCTCGTCGGCCATCGCGTCGGCGTCCGCGACCGCGTCGCGCTCGGCGTCGTCGTGATCGTCGTCGTCGTCGACCATGCCCGACCATACTCCCGTTTCCAGGCTCATGGGGGTATGTTCAGCCCCGATGTCGTCATCCTCGGACGCGCTGTTTCACCCCACCGACGAGCACCGAATGCTGCGCCAGACCGTCGCCGAGTTCGCCCGGCGCGAGGTCGCCCCGCAGGCGGCGGAATTCGACGAAAAGGGCGAGCTGAACGTCGAGCTGTTCCGCAAGCTCGCCGAGCTCGAGCTGCTCGGCATCACGGTCCCGGCCGAGGACGGCGGCGCGGGCATGGACGCGGTCGCGGCGACCATCGTCCACCACGAGCTCTCCAAGGTAGATCCCGGCTTTTGCCTGGCCTACCTCGCCCACGCGATGCTGTTCGTCAACAACTTCTACCACTGCTCGAACCCCGAGCAGCGCGAGCGCTACCTGGCCAAGGTGCTCAGCGGCGAGTGGATCGCCGGGATGGGCATGACCGAGCCGGGCGCCGGGACCGACGTGCTCGGCATGCGGACCGTCGCCGTCCGCGACGGCGATCACTACGTGGTCAACGGCAGCAAGACCTACATCACCAACGGGCCCGAGGGCTTTTGCTTCCTGATCTACGCCAAGCTCGACGAGCGCATCACCGCGTTCGTGGTCGACCGCGAGTGCCCGGGCTTCTCGACCAGCAACCACATCGAGAAGCTCGGCATGCGGGCCTCGACCATGTCGGAGCTGATCTTCGAGGACTGCCGGATCCCGGCCGCCAACCTGCTCGGCAAGGAGGGCGGCGGCATCACCCACATGATGCGCAACCTCGAGATCGAGCGGCTCACGCTCGCGGCGATGAGCGTCGGGATCGCCGAGCGCTGCGTCGAGATCATGGTCGACTATGCCGAGCAACGAAAGGCGTTCGGCAAGTCGCTCAATCACTTCGGCCAGATCCAGCGCTACATCGGCGAGGGCTACGCGATGATGGAGGCCGCCAAGGCGCTGGTCTACAACGTCGCCCGCGACGTCGGGCCCGAGAACCGGGCGCGGATCGGCTCCGACGCGGCCAAGCTGTTCGCGGCCCCGGTCGGCAAGACCTGCGCCGATTATGCGATGCAGGTGATGGGCGGGGCCGGCTATTGCAAGGAGTATCCGGTCGAGCGGCTGTGGCGGGACGCGAAGTTGCTGGAGATCGGCGGCGGGACCCTCGAGGCCCACCAAAAGAACCTGGTCAAGGATCTCACGCGGATCTGGCAGCAGCGAGGGGGCTGATCCGGTGGGCGCGAGCGAGAGCTTCTACGCCCGGCTGCCCGAGTTCACCGAATTCGTCGAGGTCACCGATGTCGCCCATTACCGACCGGTGCCGAGCGACTGGTCGGTGGTGATCACCGACGTGATCGGCTCGATTCGCAAGCTCACCGCCAAGATCGAGTCGACGATCGGCCGCACGTTGATCAAGTCTGGCTAGCGATCATCTAACCTGATCGCCGCACTCGACCACGAACGCCTCGCGCTCGGCCTGGTTGAATTGGGCGAGGCGCTCGAGCTCGGGCGGGCCAAGCCGCGCGCCCTGACGAAAGCGGGGCGGATTGCAGCGAGTCGGTTCGGGCGTGCTCACCGGGATCAGCCAATAGGCACGCCCATCTCGCTGATTGCGATGAATGGCAATCTTGCGATCCGCCAGCCAAACCACGGTGGCCGGGCGGATCCACGTCCGCGACATTTTACGTGCCCGCTGCCGCGCACATAAAATGCCATGGTCGTCGACGCTGAAAATCCAGCGACGATGGACGACCCAGCCGGACTTGGTTCGTTCGTGACGACCGGGCAGCAAGTGCTCGAACACGATGTGGCGCCCGGCCAGACTGCGGGTGTCGAAGCGCGAGAGGATCTCGCCCTCGAGCTTGGCCCACGGTCGCCCGACCTGGGCCAGCAGCCAGCGCTCGACCGCGCCGAGCTTGTCGGACGCGAACATCTTGCCAAGGTGCTTGCGCGGGCGAATGTGGAGCTGCTCGGCCTCGCTCGCGTCGCGTCGCGCGGCGCTGCCCCGAACCCGCGCCTCGGTCCGTTCGGCCCGGATCGCACACTTGTCGTAATGCCAGCGATAGCGCCACTGGCCGGCCTCCAGCACGGTTCTACTCAAACGCTTGGTCGACATCGACGGGCCAGCCTACCCGCGAACCATTGTGGTGCAAGGTCGACGTCAGCCCGGTGCCCCGGGCGTGAAGACCATTACAAAGTCGGCGGGATCGCCTCGAGCTCGAAGGCCTGCAGCACGTCGCCCTCGCGAGTATCACCAAAATCGGCCAGCAGGATTCCGCACTCCTGATCGGTGCCGACCTCCTTGACGTCGCGATCGACGATCCGCAAGGACGCCAGCTTGGTCGAGCCGACCAGCTCGCCGCCCCGCAGCACCCGGACCCCGGCGTTGCGCTGGATCTTGCCGTCGAGCACCCGGCAGCCGCACACGGTCCCGGCCGAGGTCGGGAACAGCTTGCGGACCTCGGCGCGGCCGAGCGGGTGCTCGACGTAGCTGGGCTCGATCTGGTCGAGCATCAGCGCGCGGAGCTGCTCGCCGAGCTCGTAGATGACCTTGGCGCAGCGGGTCGGGATGCCTTCGGCGTCGGCGAGGCTGGTGACCTTGGCTCCGGCCCGCACGCCGAAGCCGAGGATCGCCGGGACCACGTTGCCGCCGGACTGCCGGGCAGTGGTCGCGAGCTTGATGTCGCCCTCGGTGATCTCGCCGACGCCAGCGGAGATGATCTTGGTCGAGACCTTGTCGCTGCGGATCTCCGCGATGATCTGCTCGACGGCCTCGAGCGAGCCCTGGACGTCGGCGCGCAGGACCAGGGCGATGGTCGGCAGCGCGGCGCGGCGCTCGGCCGCCAGCCGGTCGGCGAAGCTCGGCGCGCTGGAGCGGGCCCCCTCGCGCCGCTTTCGCTGCTCGCGACGGTGGTGAACGAGCACCTTGGCGGCCTTGTCGTCCTCGACGGCGTTGAACGAGATGCCGACCGACGGCGGCTCGTCGAGGCCGGCGATCTCGACCACGGTCGACGGGCCGCTCGACTGCACGGTGGTCGGCTGGCCCTTGCCCTTGGGCTTGTCCTTCTTCTTCTTGTCCTTCTTGTCCTTCTTGGACCGGGCCTTGTCGTCGGCCCGGTCGTCGCCGTCCTCGGGCTCGACCGGGAGATCGCCGCTGGGGATCAGCGCGCTGAGTCGACCGCTCGACTCGCCGGCCACGACCACGTCGCCGCGGTTGAGGGTGCCGCTTTGGACCAGCACGGTCGCGATCACGCCGCGACCGCGATCGACTCGCGACTCGAGCACGATCCCGCTGGCCCGCCCCTCGGCGCTGGCTCGCAGCTCGAGCAGCTCGGCCAGCACGCCGAGCTGATCGATGAGCTCGTCGAGCCCGGTGCCGTGCTTGGCGGCGATCCGAACGATCGGGGTCTCGCCGCCGTAGACCTCGGACAGCACGCCGTGCTCCATCAGCTGGCGCTCGACCCGGGCGACGTCGGCGTCGGGCAGATCACACTTGTTGACCGCGACCACGATCGGGACCTCGGCGGCCTTGACGTGCTCGAGCGCCTCGACGGTGGTCGGCATCACCCCGTCGTTGGCCGCGATCACGATCACCGCGATGTCGGTCAGGTTGGCCCCGCGCTCGCGCATGGCCGTGAACGCGGCGTGACCGGGGGTGTCGACGAACACCATCGGTCCGGCCGCGGTCTCGACCCGATAGGCGCCGACGTGCTGGGTGATGCCGCCGGCCTCACCCTCGGCGACGTTGGCCCGGCGCAGGCGATCGAGCAGCGTGGTCTTGCCGTGATCGACGTGGCCCATCACCGCGATCACCGGGGCTCGCAGCTCGCCGGTCTCGGTCTCGGCCTCCTCGCCGTCGAGCAGCTCGGACTCGTCGAACGACACGTCCTCGACCCGGTAGCCGAACTCGGCGGCGACCAGCTCGGCGGTCTCGACGTCGACGGTGGTGTTGACCGTCGCGTTGCGGATGCCCATCCCCCAGACCACGCGGATGACCTTGGGCGCCTTGACGCCCATCTGCTTGGCGAGGTCGCCGATCGAGATGGCCTCGTCGACTCGGACCCGCTTCTTCTCCTCGCTCATCTCGGCCGTGCCCGCGCTCGACGGCTTGCCGGCTCGACGCGTGGTTCGGCGATCGGGCGCGCGACGGACCGAGCGGACCTCGCGAGCCTTGTGAGCGCTGGCGCGTCCCTTGGGCCCGTCGCCGCCGGGCGGCTCGATGATGATCTCCTGCTTGCGTCCGGGCCCGGGGGTCGGCGCCTTGCTGCTGCCGGCCGCCGCCTGCTTGTTGGCTTGGGCTTGCTGCGACTCGGCCGGCCTGGGCCTCGGCTTGAGATCGATGACGCCGAGGATTTTCGGACCCGCGCTGCGAGCCCCGACGATCACGCCCTCGGCGTCGCGAATCACCCGCTCGTTGCCCCCCGAGTCGTCGGACTTCGTTTGGTCGAGCTCTTCGCGGGGCTTGTCGTTCGCGCCTGAGGACATGGGAACGGTGATCGATGGCGCCGCGACCGAGCGCGGCACCGAGCGGTCGTGGTTCGATACGCGACCAACCGGGGGTCGCGCAAGGGTTACGACGGCAGATCGTCAACCGGCCGCGAGCAGGCGCAGGAGCCCGAGCGAGAGCTGTTTCGGCGCATCGGCGCCGGTACCCGTCCCCGCGGCCAGCACCCATTGCACGACCGCGCGCGGCTCACTGGGGTGAGAGCCGGCGCCGATCGGCGTCGAGTCGAGCACCAGCTGGGCCTCATGGGGTCGAGCTGCGACTGGGCGGATCGAGGGGCGGGACGGTTCGACTCAGCGGGCGCGGGTCGTAGCGAGTCCGGTTGGTCAGGATCACCACTGCGTAGCGACGGCTCGGCCAGATCCTCACCTCCGGTCGAAAGCCGCCGCCCTTGCCCATGTGATTGAAGTAGCGCTCGCCGTCGATCAGCTGGGTGTGCCAGCCGAGGCCGAAGTCGAGCGGGTGACCTCGATGGTCGCGCTGGACCGTCTGCATGGCCTTGACCGACGCGGGCGAGAGGATCCGGCGGCCGTCCCAGACGCCCTGATCGAGGTGCGCGGCCAGGAACCTGGCGAGGTCGCCCGCGGTGCCGATCAGCCCGCCGTAGGGGCTGCCCTCGACCTCGAAGGGCACGGTCGTCTCCCAGCCCGGGAGCGGCTCGTCGAACACCGCCGGATCGGCGACCGACTTGGCCAGCGTGGTGTAGAACCAGCCCTTGCGGCTGTGGCCGATCGCGGCGTCGTCGAGCAGCGGCGCCCAGTCGAAGCCGGTCCGGGTCATGCCCAGCACGTCGAGGATCTCCTCGCGAACGTAGGTCTGGTAGTCGCGGCCGTCGGCGATCTCGATCATTCGCCCGAGCACCAGGTAGCCGAGGTTCGAGTAGCGCTGATCCTGACCCGGCGGGTACCGCAGGCGCGGACCGTGGTCCGCGAGCAGCTGGGCGAGCTGATCGGCGAGGCTGGCCCGCGCGGTCCCGGCCGGGTGCGCGCGCGACCAGACCGGCGGATTGCCGAGCCCGCTCGAGTGACTGAGCAGATCGCGGGCGGTCACCAGTCGGTAGCGATGATCGGCAATTGCGAATTCGTCGCCGAGCAGATCGCGGACCGGCGCGTCGATGTCGAGCCGCCCGCGCTCGTGCAGCTGCATGATCGCCGTGGCCGTGAACAGCTTGGTGATCGAAAACCACATGAACGCGGTCTCGGGGCCGACCGCGCGACCGTCCGCCAGGGCCGCGACGCCGGCCTGCTCGACCACGATCTCGGCCTCGCGTGCGCGAGCGACCACGGTTGCGACGACCAACCCCGGAGACTGGTTGCGTCGTTCGCCCGCGGTCGCGATCGCGTTGGCCCGAAGCTCGGCCGGATCGAGCTCGCGGACGTGCTCGCAGGCCCCGAGCGCGAACATCAGGGCGAACACCATCAACCTGCGGCTCACGCTGTTCGCCTAACACGCGAACCACGTCCGTTCGCTGCGTTTGCAGCCGCGCGGATGTGTCCTCAATCACGTCCGAACTGGAGTGCCATCGTCGGCGGACAATCAGTTTTTATGCCGGCGCCGACCGCCGACGATATCATGGCCGAGTTGCCCGAGGGCTTCGCGTCCGTGCTCGAAGCGGCCCGCAATGCGCATACTCGGCGGAGAATACCCATGAAACCGGTCCGAACGATTGTCCTGACCTCGAGCGCGCTGTCCCTGCTGGTGACCGGCTGCCAAAAAGACGCTGATGGATTCGCCACCGGAGTCGACGATGGGATCAGCACCTTTGCCACGACGGGTGATCCGGGCGAGGGCGAGGGCGAAGGTGATACCAGTGACGGCGATACGGGTGACGGTGATCCCGGTGACGGTGATCCCGGCGACGGCGATCCGGACCCGACCAGCGGCACCAAGTTCGATCTTTCCGGGGTCCCGGACGGCAACGCCAACAGCGGTGGTTGCACGGTGCCACCGCACCAGCCGTGCGATGACATCTCGGTGGATCCCTGGCACGCGATGGGCATCAACTGTCCGGGTGAATATCAGGTCGCCACCCAGTACACCGGCCACGCCCAGGCGCTCTACGTCCACACCGGCCAGCTCGGGACCTACAACCCGCCGACCTACCCGACGCTCGAGGGCAACAAGATGGTGATCCTGTCGAGCGGCAACGCCCAGCAGCTGACTCAGGCGGGCGCCTACGCCTCGACCTCGCTGCCCGGCAACGATCCGCTCAACCTGCCGCCGCCGCTGAGCCCCAACCCGGTCGGCCTCAACCAGACCTGCACCGACAACCCGGCGTTGATCGGCACCGGCGACTGCTCCAACACCATTCAGGTCCAGTGGGATCAGGGCAGCGGCGCCTACGATTACGCCGAGCTGCGGATGACCGGCGAGGTCCCGGTCGGCGCGTCGGGGTTCAGCTACAACTTCGCGTTCTTCTCGACCGAATACCCGGTCTATTACAAGTCCAGCTTCAATGACATGTACATCGCCTGGTTGCAGAGCGAGATCTGGACCGGCAACGTGTCATTCGATGAAACGGGCAACCCGATCTCGCTCAACGCCGGGTTCCTCGACTACAAGGACGCGTCCAACCCCTACGACTGCCCGGCCCCGTGCCAGGCGCCCGAATTGCAAGGTACGGCAATGCAGGGGCACGCCGGCACCAAGTGGCTGTCGACCTCGGCCGGCGTGGTCTCGGGTGAAGACTTCACCATCGTGTTTGCGATCTTCGACCTCAGCGACAACATCCTCGACAGCGTGGTGATCATCGACAATTTCGAGTGGAACTGCGAGGGTGGACCGCCGGTGACGATCCCCGGATGATCGAAGGTACGCTGTCGAACTCGCGGCGGGCGAGGGTGATCGGCTGGACCTTCGCGTCGGCCGGCTCGGCGGTGCTGCTGGTGACCGGCTGGCTGCTGATCCGCTGGGTCGAGGGCGGACCGCAGCCGCCATACCTCGACCCCGAGCGCTCGTCGATCGCCGAGCCTCGCTCGACCCCGAAGCCCAGCAGCCTGCTGCGGATGGCCGGCTCGGGCAGCAACCTGCCGCTGACGCGGGCGCTGGCCGACGCGTTCCTGGCCAAGCGACCGTGGCTGCGAGTTCGGATCCACGACAGCATCGGCTCGGGCGGCGGGATCCGAGCGACTCACGATCGCGCGGTCGATCTGGGCCTGGTCTCGCGTTCGCTCGCGACCGAGGAGCAACAGCTCGGGCTGACGGTGATCCCCTACGCGCGGGTGGCCGTGGTGCTGGCGGCCAACTCGACCGTGCCGATCCGAGGGGTCTCGCGCGAGGAGCTGCTGGCGCTCTACGATGGCCGTCAGCAGTTTTGGTCGGACGGATCCGAGGTCGTGGTCTATCTGCGCGAGCCCGGCGACTCCGGCCACCTCGCCGCTCAGCAGGCGATCCCCGGCTTCGCCGAGGTCGAGCGCCGGGCCGTCGAGACGCGGCGCTGGTCGGTGCTGTTTCAGGATCGCGCGATGCAAGAGGCGCTGATCTCCACGCCCGGCGCGGTCGGGCTGTTCGATCAGGGGCTCACGACCATCCAGGACCTCCCGCTCGCGCTGCTCGAGTACGAGGGCCAGCGTCCGAGCCCGGACAACGTGCGAAGCGGCAGCTATCCGATCGTCAAGGATCTCTCGTTCGTGCTCCCGGCCGACGATCACGATCCGCTGGCCCACGAGTTCATCGCGTTCGTGTTCTCGGCCGAGGGTCAGAAGGTGATCCGCGAGAGCGGCTATCTTCCGCTCGAGCCGCCCGAGCACTCGCACTTTGCTCACCTGCGGGCGGTAGGGCCACCCTGAGGGTGGCCCTACCGCTCTTTTGAGCTGGCCGACGGGCGTCGGCCAGTACGCTCGAGACCCGGCCACCGGCTCTGAAAGGGGCGACCGATTGTCTGGTTCAGGCGTCCGCATCGGGCACACGTGCGCTCGCGTGGTGCAACCGCCTGGCGTCATTGCGCGGCGCTGCGCTGGTTCATGCGATCGAGGTGGGCTCGTAGGCTGGCGCACTGCTGCGGATCGGGGTGGGCGTCCTGCTCGTAGCGATCGATCAATTCCAGCACTGCCTGCGGGGGCAGCAGGGCCCAGCGTGTGGTGGCCCGCTCGACCGCGGGGCCGCCGAGCTCGATGGCGTGCCTGGCCGAGGCCGAGAGCAGCTGATTGGTGGGCGTGCCCTCGGCGAGCGCGGTATCGAAGCCGCGGCAGGCGTGGCGGATCAGGTGGTGCTCGGGCTCGGGTTGCTCGACGGTCGGTGCAGGCTTGCCGACGCTCGTGGGGGTGGGCTCGGGCTCGCTTCGACAGCCGAGCACGAGCATGACGCCGATGACGCTCACGATCACGTGTTTCATCGCCCTGTCCGGTCCTCGATCAAGTTGGCGAGGGTCTCGGCGGCGGCGCTGAGCCTGGCCGCGCGCAGCAGAAAATAGCGGGTGGTGGGCAGCTCCGGCACCGGTCGACCGACCAGGCCGCGCGGGAGCTCGACCGAGCCGTTGACGACCGCGAGCCCGAGCCCGAGCCGGACGAAGTGCAGCATGGCCGGCCATCCGTGAGTCTCGACGGCGACCTGCCAGCGGACGTTGGCGGCCAGCGTCGCCCTGGCGAACGCCTCGCGGTGCGGCCGACCTCGCAGCGCGACGATCATCCGCTCGCCGTCGAGCTGCTCGAGCCGGATCTTGCGCTTGCGAGCGAGCGGATGATCGCCGGGCATCACCAGCAGCTGCGGCACCTCCAGCAAGGCCGTGCAGGCGAGGTCGTCGGGCACGAACTCGAGCGCGGCGACGCCGAGCTGCGCCTCGCCGCTGCGCAGGGCCTCGAGCATCTGCTCGCGATCGCGGGTCAACAGCCGCAGCGGCGCGCCCCTGGCACCGAGCCGGACGAACCGACGAATGGGCTCGCCGAGTAGATACAAGAAGCTGCCCTCGCCGGCGGCGAGCGTGACCGGAGCGGTCGGCCGGGTGCCGTGCAGCGAGTCGTGCAGCTCGCGGGTCCGACCGTCGAGCTCGCGGGCGAAGCGAACCACCTCGCGCCCGGCGTCGGTCAGGACCAGCGCTCGACCGTCGCGGCGATAGAGCGGGACCCCGAGCTGCTCGCCGAGCTTGCGGATCCGCGTGTGCAAGGCCGGCTGCGAGACATGCAGCAGCTGCGCGGCGCGGGTGAAGTTAGCTGCTCGGCGAACACCACGAAGGCCGCGAGCGACTCGCCGTCGAGCATCTGGGTCGGGCCGAGCACGGCCGCAGCAGGGTACCAGGCTATAAAAATTCTGGATAGATCATTCAAACAAAATCGTGGTTGGCGAGGGGACGGCGAGCTACTTCGGCCGCCATGAAGACTCATCGAGATCGAGACAGAACCGTCGCGCCGAGCATCGGTGTCGACATCGGGCGGGTGATCATCAACGGCGACGGACCGGACACCCAGTTCTTCGGCCACAGCGAGCGCGAGGCCATGCGCACGCCCGCGGTGCCCGGGGCCTTCGCTGC
>Ga0079224_100010213_pt1 | contig 12867 bp, 12 predicted proteins | sample Stecom2015_FD_80414 | JGI IMG/M metagenome (GOLD analysis project Ga0079224, IMG submission 80414) | Agricultural soil microbial communities from Utah to study Nitrogen management - Steer compost 2015 | ecosystem: Environmental > Terrestrial > Soil > Agricultural land | place: USA: Utah...
CATCGAGGGCCTCGTGCACATCTCCGAGCTGGCCCAGCGCCACGTGGATCTGCCCGAGCAGGTCGTCACCGTCGACCAGGACGTCTTCGTCAAGGTCATCGACATCGACCTCGAGCGTCGCCGGATCTCCCTCTCCCTCAAGCAGGCGAACGAGGGCGTGGACCCCGAGGGCGACGACACCACCTTCGATCCCGCGCTCTACGGCATGGCCGCGGAGTACGACGCCAACGGCGAGTACAAGTACCCCGAGGGCTTCGACCCGGAGACCAACGAGTGGCTCGAGGGCTACGACGCCCAGCGCGAGGAGTGGGAGGCCCAGTACGCGGCCGCCTACGAGCGCTGGACCGCCCACAAGGCCCAGGTCGCCGAGGCGATCCGCGCCGACGAGGAGTCCGCGAACGCTCCGGCCGCCGCGTCGACCTCCTCCTCCTCCGAGTCCGCGCCCGTCGCGCAGTCCTCCTACCAGTCGAGCTCCTCGGACGAGGGCACCCTCGCCTCCGACGAGGCCCTGGCCGCGCTGCGCGCCAAGCTCACCGGCAACTGATCCTCGGATCACCGAACGGCCCGGTCCCCGCGACTCGCGGGGGCCGGGCCGTCCCCGTTCCCGACCTTCGGGCGTCCCCGATCCGGGAGCATCACGGCAGGGCACACTAGGGTCATGACCACTTCTCTCGAGTCCCACCCGATCCACACCTGGCTCACGGACATGGACGGCGTGCTCGTCCACGAGGAGTCCGCGCTGCCCGGCGCCCCCGAGTTCATCGCCGCGCTGCAGCAGTACGGGCGGCCCTTCCTGGTGCTGACCAACAACTCGATCTTCACCCCGCGCGATCTCCGGGCGCGCCTGGCCCGCAGCGGCATCGACCTCCCCGAGGAGTCGATCTGGACCAGCGCCCTGGCCACCGCCCGCTTCCTCGCCGAGCAGCAGCCCGGCGCCTCCGCCTACGTGATCGGCGAGGCCGGGCTCACCACCGCCATCCACGACGAGGGCTTCATCCTGGCCGACAGCGACGTCGAGTTCGTGGTGCTCGGGGAGACCCGAACCTACTCCTTCGAGTCCATCGCCCGCGCCATCCGGCTGATCAAGGGCGGCGCGAAGTTCATCGCCACGAACCCCGACGTCACCGGGCCCAGCGCCGAGGGCCCGCTGCCGGCGACCGGTTCCGTCGCCGCGATGATCACTGCCGCGACCGGGATCCATCCGTACTACGTCGGCAAGCCGAACCCGCTCATGATGCGCACCGCCCTGAACCGCATCGGAGGCCACTCGGAGACCTCGGTGATGATCGGGGACCGGATGGACACGGACGTGAAGTCGGGGCTCGAGGCGGGCATGCGCTCGATCCTCGTCCTCACCGGCTCCACCGACGTCGACGAGATCGCGCAGTTCCCCTTCCGCCCCACCGCGGTGCTGGACGGCATCGCGGACGTCGTCCCCTTCGTCGAGCGGCTGACCCCGCACGAGGCCGTCGAGCTCGACGAGGACTGACATCACGGGGCCGGCATCGGTGCCCGGACCGGGCCGACCGCCGCGGTCCGGCCCGTGAGGACCCGATCTGTGAAGATCCGGTGATGCCGTCGTGCGGGGTCGGCGAGTCGCCCTTGACCCCGGGCGATCGAGCTGGAAAGGTCACGACCAGCTCGCCGGAGGGTCAAGGAACGGCAAAGCCCCAGGGGTGGTGGAGGAGTCCACGTCCCGACCGTCCGGAGGGCCCGCGGGGGACAGATGCTCTCCCGACGCACTCGGAAGGAGACGACGATGACTCGTCGGCACCAGGTCAGGACCCTCGCCGCGCTCGGCCTCGGCGCCCCGCTGCTCGTGGGGCTCGGCATCGGAGGATTCTCGCAGGCGGTCGCGACCACCGCCGCGCCGCCCGCCCAGGACGCGCCCGCCGCGGTCGCCGCACCCGCCGAGCGGACGGGCTCGCAGGCGGACGCCGCGGGGGAGGACGGCACCGCCGAGGAGGAGACCGCCGCCCCGAGCGACGTCTTCACCACGGGCTCCCAGGAGTTCCCCCGCGCCGACCGGAGCACGATCACGGCGGAGGACGTCGCCTCGCAGCTGTACGGCTACGCCGCGGACCCGAGCCTGAGCGACGAGGCCACCTGCACCGACGGCCTCGCCCTCGACCAGCCCGGCGCGGTCACCCGCTGCACCGTGACCGGCTGGAGCGGCGAGCAGGAGACCTACTACGGCTACATGGCGCCGGCCGGCGTCGCCGAGGCCGACTACTGGCTCTACTTCAGCAAGGACGCCCCGCTGCCCGAGGAGGCCGCCGCGACGCTCAACGACGGGCTGAACGGCACCGGCGCCTACCCCGTCTGGGGAGAGGAGCAGGAACAGTCCACCACGCTCTCGGGGGACGTCGCCGTGGAGCGCGCGAACTTCGTGCTCGGCGGCTTCGGCCGCGAGGACCTCACGGTCACCTCCGTCGAGGGGGAGGTGGATCTCACCTCGACCACCCCGGTGCGTGGCACCGCCGTGGAGGACGGCTCCGGCCGCACCGTCGGGGTGACCCTGCTGCCGATCCCCACCGACGGCGAGGCGCCGGCGATGATGATCAGCATCGACGGCCCCTGATCCCCGCTCCGCTCCCCGCCGGTCAGCCGCCCGCGGGGCACCCCTGAGCACCCCGGGCGGGCGTCCGCACGGCGCGGACGCCCGCCCGGACGTCGTCCCGCTCATGAGATGATCGACGACATGCTGCGCTGGCTCACCGCCGGGGAATCCCACGGCCCCTCCCTCCTCTCCCTGCTCGACGGCGTCCCCGCCGGGATCGAGCTGACCAGTGACGATCTGAAGGACGCGCTCGCGCGCCGCCGCCTCGGCCACGGCCGCGGCAGCCGCCAGAAGTTCGAGCAGGACGTGCTGACTATCCACGGCGGGCTCCGCCACGGCCTCACCCTCGGCTCCCCGCTCGCGATCGAGATCGCGAACTCCGAATGGCCGAAGTGGGAGAAGGTCATGAGCGCGGACCCCGTCCCGCGCGAGGACCTGCTGATCGACGCCGGCACCGGCGACGAGCGCGAGATCGCCCGCAACCGCCCCCTCTCGCGCCCCCGCCCCGGCCACGCCGACCTCTCCGGGATGCTGAAGTACGGCTTCGACGAGGCCCGGCCCGTGCTCGAGCGCGCCAGCGCCCGCGAGACCGCGGCCCGCGTCGTCGCCGGCCGCGTCGCCGCGGCGCTGCTCGAGCAGGCCGCCGGCATCCGGCTGGTCTCCCACACCCTCTCCGTCGGCTCCGTGTCCGTGCCCGAGGACGCGCCGCTGCCCACCCCCGACCACCTCGAGCAGCTCGACGCCGATCCGCTGCGCTGCTTCCACGAGGGCACCTCCGCGGCGATGGTCGACGAGGTCGACTCCGCGAAGTCCGACGGCGACACCCTCGGCGGCGTCGTCGAGGTCCTCGCCTACGGTCTTCCCGTCGGCCTCGGCTCCCACACCCAGTGGGATCGCAAGCTCGATGCGCGCCTCGCCCAGGCCGTCATGTCGATCCAGGCCATGAAGGGCGTCGAGATCGGCGACGGCTTCGCCACCGCCGCCCGCCGTGGCTCCGTCGCCCACGACGAGATCCTCGTCGCACCCTCCCCACGCGGCGAGCGCTCCGCCTTCCCCCGCGCCACCAACCGCGCCGGCGGCCTCGAGGGCGGGATGACCAACGGCGAGGTGCTGCGCGTGCGCGGGGCGCTCAAGCCGATCTCCACCGTCCCCCGCGCGCTGCGCACTGTCGACGTCTCCACCGGCGAGCAGACCACCGCCAACCATCAGCGCTCCGACACCTGCGCGGTCGCGCCGGCCGCCGTGATCGCCGAGGCCGTGGTCGCCCTGACCCTGGCCGACGCGCTGCTGGAGAAGGCCGGCGGGGACAGCATCGACGAGATCCGCGCCCACCTCGAGGGCACGCTCGACCTCCAGGCCGGGCTCGCCCGCCGCGGGGAGGACTCCGCCTCGTGACCGGTCCCGTGGCCGTCCTGATCGGTCCGATGGCCGCCGGGAAGACCAGCGTGGGACGCGCCCTGGCCGCACGCCTCGGCGTCCCCTTCGCCGATCTCGACGCGCTCATCGTCCAGGAGGCCGGACGCACGATCCCGGACATCTTCGCGGACGAGGGGGAGCCCGCCTTCCGGGAACGGGAGGCCCGCTCGCTCGTCCGCGCCGTCGCGCACCAGCGGGGCGTGCTCTCCCTCGGCGGCGGCGCCCCGATGCACGCCGGCGCCGCCTCGACGCTGCGCGACCTGCCCGTGGTGCTGCTCGAGATCGACGAGGAGACGGTCGCGCGCCGGCTCGCCCACGGCGTCGGCCGCCCGATGCTGTCCGGCGAGGACCCCATGGCCCGTTGGCGCGAGCTCGCCGCCGCCCGGGCGGAGACCTATCGTGGACTGGCGACCCATCGCATCGACGCCGCCCTCGGCAGCCCGGACCAGGTGGCCCTCGCCATCATCGACGCCCTGCAGCTTCAGAGGCCCGCGCGCCCCCAGGAGGAGACCGAATGAGCACCACCGTCATCCCCGTCACCACGCCCACCGGCGGCTACGACGTGCACGTGGGACGGGGCCTGCTCGAGCAGATCCCCGCCCTGGTGCCCGAGCGCGCCCGGCGAGTGGTGATCGTGCACCAGCCGAGCCTGCGCGACGTCGCCGAGCAGGTCCGGGCCGGCATCGAGGAGACGGGGCGGCAGTCCTTCGCCGCCGAGGTCCCCGACGGCGAGGAGGCCAAGACCGCGCAGGTCGCCGGGTTCCTGTGGGGCGTGTGCGGCCAGGCCGAGATCGGCCGCCAGGACCTCGTGATCGGGCTCGGCGGCGGCGCGGCGACGGATCTCGCCGGCTTCGTCGCGGCCTCCTGGCTGCGCGGCGTCGACGTGCTCCAGGGCCCCACCACCGTCGCCGCGATGGTCGATGCGGCCGTGGGCGGCAAGACCGGCATCAACACGGCCGAGGGGAAGAACCTCGTCGGAGCCTTCCACCCTCCGATCGCCGTGGTCGCCGACCTCGACGTGCTGGGAGGGCTCGGTCACAACGACGTCGCCGCCGGACTCGCCGAGGCGGTCAAGGCCGGCTTCATCGAGGACACCGCGATCCTCGACATCGTCGAGCAGGACCCCGCCGCGGTGCTCGACGTCTCCACCGACGCCTTCCGCGAGGTGATCGAGCGGGCCATCCGGGTCAAGGCCCGCGTGGTCTCCGCGGATCTGCGCGAGAGCGGGGAGCGGGAGATCCTCAACTACGGCCACACCCTCGCCCACGCGATCGAGCGCAACGAGCGCTACCAGTGGCGCCACGGTGCCGCCGTGAGCATCGGGATGATGTTCGTCGCCGAGCTGTCCCACCTCTCCGGCAAGCTCTCCGAGGCCGAGGTGGACCGCCACCGGAGCATCCTCACCTCGCTCGGCCTGCCCGTCACCTACCGCGACCGTCAGTGGCCGAAGCTCGAGGACGCGATGAAGCGGGACAAGAAGTCCCGCGCCGGCCTGCTGCGCTTCGTGGTCCTGGACCGGATCGGCTCGGTCTCCCGGATCGAGGGGCCCGACCCCGCGCTCCTGCTGAGCGCCTACGCCGCGATCACCGACGACTGAGCACGCCCGAGCAAGGAGGAGCAGCATGACCGAGCATCCCGGCACCGCCGCGCAGGACGACCCCGCGGACCGGCCCGGCACCTCGGACCGGCCCGGCCCCGCCGTGCAGGAGGGGATGGTCGATGTGCGCCGCCGCACCGCGACCGTGCGCGGCGTCGAGTTCGGCCGCGGACGCCCCGAGATCATCGTGCCGCTGGTGGGCGACGACCTCGACGCCCTGCTCACGCAGGCCGAGGCGGCGACCGCGACCCCGGCCCGCGTGGTCGAGTGGCGCCTGGACCGTTTCCGTCCCGACCTCGAGGACGCCGAGCACCACCGCGAGGCGGTCCTCGCCGCGCTCGGCCCGCTGCGCGCCGCCCTCGGCGCCGACCGCGCCCTGCTGGTCACCTTCCGCACCACCGCCGAGGGCGGACAGAGGCCCTACGGCCCCCGCGCGCTCGTCTCGCTGCTGGAGGCGCTGATCACGGGTCGCCGGGCGGGGACGCAGTCCGCCGTCGACCTCGTCGACATCGAGACCTCGCACGACCCCGCGGTGGTCGCCTCGGTCATCGACTCCGCCCGTCGTCACGGCATCGCCGTGGTCGGCTCCTTCCACGACACGGAGGGCACGCCCGACGAGGAGACGATCGCGGGGATCCTGCGCGAGCAGCGACGCCTCGGCGCGGACATCCCGAAGGTCGCCGTCACCCCGCGCACCTCCCGCGACGTGCTCACCCTGCTCTCGGCGAGCCTCACCGTCGCCGAGGAGCAGACAGGGCCGCACATCGCGATCTCCATGGGCACCCTCGGGGCGAGCAGCCGCGTGGCCGCCGAAGCGTTCGGCAGCTCCGCGACCTTCGCGACCGCAGGGGAGGGATCCGCGCCCGGCCAGCTCGGCGCGGACGACGTCGCCCGGATGATCGAGCTCCTGCGGCCCTGACCCGGCCCGGGCCCGCGCCTCGGCGCTCCGGCCGGACCGCGGAGGGCCGGCGCGCCGACGTCCGGAAGCACAGCCGCCTCAGCGCGGCGAGGCGGTCCCGGGGTCCTGCTCCTCGCGCCGCTCGTTCTCGGCGGTGCCGGGCAGCTCCGCCGGATCCGGGAAGATCCGTTCCTCGTAGTCGCTCGCGTCGAGATCCTCGGCCGTGGCGTCCTCTGCGAGGTCGTCGTGCGCGACATCGACCGCGGGGATCGCCCCGGTCTCCTGCGCGACCCGCTCCCGCTCGTCCTTGCGGGTGCGGCGCACCAGCTGCTTCAGCTGGGTCGCGGACATCGTCACCTGCCACTCCCGATGGGCGGGCAGCGACCAGCGACGCCACGCCGCGACCCCGGCGAGCAGCGCGCCGACGGCGACCGCGACCAGCACCATCGGGGAGGGGAGCCCGAGAGCGAGCACCAGCCAGGTCAGCACCGCGGTGACGAGCGCGCCGGTCGCGTACAGCGGGCCGCCCCCGAAGACCTGGGGGATCCTGCCCACCAGCACGTCGCGGATCACGCCGCCGCCCACCGCGCTGGTGACCCCGAGCAGGATCGCCGGCAGCATGTCCAGGCCGTAGCCGAGGGACTTCGCCGTGCCGGTCGCGGCCCACAGCCCCATCGCCGCGATGTCCAGCACCGTCACCAGGCGGCGCCACCAGGGGCCGTCCGCATGGATGACGAAGGTGAACATGGCTCCGCCGAGGGCGCAGGCGAGATACCAGGGCCCGTCGAAGGCCGCCGGGGTGCCGTAGTCGAGGATCAGATCGCGCACCAGGCCGCCGCCGAGACCGGCGACGATGCCGATCACCGCGAAACCGACGGCGTCGAAGTTCAGGCGGGAGGCGATGGCTCCGGCCGCCACGCCCATCACGAACACACCCACGAGGTCCAGCACGCGGAGGAAGTCGTTGGTCACGAGCAGCTCAAGAGGGTCCACCCCAGCACCGTAGTCCGCGCAGGCAGGAGCGTGAACGGGTCCGTGACCCGGCCGACCCGCCCTACCATCGGAGCATGCCCGGCAGCGTTCCTCCCCCTCGTCCTGACCGCCCCCTGCGGATCGGCCTCACCGGCGGCATCGGCGCTGGCAAGTCGACCGTCGCCGCGCTCTGGCGGGAGCGCGGCCTGCGCGTGATCGATCTGGATGCCCACTCCCGGGCCGTCCTGGACGTTCCCGGCGACGGGGTCGAGGAGGCGATCGTCCGCTTCGGCGAGGGAGTGCGGAACCCGGCCGGCACGATCGACCGCGCCGCCATGGCCCGGATCGTCTTCGCCGATGCCGCGGCCCGCGCGGACCTCGAGCAGATCGTGCTCTCCCGCGTGGACCGGGCGGTCGCGGAGGAGGAGGCCGAAGCGGCCGTCTCGGGGGAGCGGGTCATCGTCCACGACAGCCCGCTGCTGCTGGAGAAGCACAGCGAGTCCGACTACGACGCGGTCGTCGCGGTGCTCGCCCGGCGAGAGGACCGCATCGAGCGGGTGGTCCGGGACCGGGGCAGGGACCGCGGCTATGTCGAGTCGGTCATGGCTGCGCAGGTCACCGATCTCGAACGGATCCGCCGTGCGGACCGCCTGGTGCTGAACACGGCCGATCGACCCGCTCTGCTCGCGCGCTCCGGCCGTGCCCTCGACGCGGTCCTCGAGGAGCACGACCTCCGCACCTGATCGCGTCGGACCCCGGCCGACCCGGCGCCGGGCGTCGCCTGTGCGCTGCCCCACCCGGCACCGCGGGGCAGTCGGCCCTGAGCGGACAGAGGCCCCGCACCGTGTCGTCCGTCGGCCCCGGGTCGTAGGCTCGTCCTCATGCGTCCCGTCACCGATCTGGTCCGCGCCGAGCACCCCTTCGAGGTCGTCTCCGAGTACTCGCCCTCGGGCGATCAGCCGCAGGCGATCAAGGAGCTCACCAAGAGGATCAACGACGGCGAGCAGGACGTGGTCCTGCTCGGCGCGACCGGCACCGGCAAGTCCGCGACGACGGCCTGGCTGATCGAGCAGGTGCAGCGTCCCACCCTGGTCATGGCGCACAACAAGACCCTCGCCGCGCAGCTCGCCAGCGAGTTCCGGGAGCTGCTGCCGCACAACGCGGTCGAGTACTTCGTCTCCTACTACGACTACTACCAGCCCGAGGCGTACGTCCCGCAGTCGGACACCTACATCGAGAAGGACTCCTCGATCAACGCCGAGGTGGAGCGGCTGCGGCACAGCGCCACCAACTCGCTGCTGACCCGCCGGGACGTCGTCGTGGTCTCCTCCGTCTCCTGCATCTACGGCCTGGGCACCCCGCAGGAGTACGTGGACCGGATGGTGCAGCTGAGCGTCGGCGACCAGCTGGACCGCGACGAGCTGCTGACCCGCTTCGTGGACATGCAGTACGACCGCAACGACATCGCCTTCGAGCGCGGCACCTTCCGGGTGCGCGGGGACACGGTCGAGATCATCCCGATGTACGAGGAGCTCGCGATCCGCATCGAGTTCTTCGGCGACGAGATCGATGCGCTCTACACCCTCCATCCGATGACCGGCGAGGTCATCCGGCAGGAGGACCACATCCACATCTTCCCCGCCTCCCACTACGTCGCCGGTCCCGAGCGGCTCTCCCGCGCGATCGGCACGATCGAGGAGGAGCTCGCCGAGCGGCTCGAGGAGCTCGAGGGGCAGAACAAGCTGCTCGAGGCGCAGCGCCTGCGCATGCGCACCACCCACGACCTCGAGATGCTGCGGCAGATGGGCTCGACCAACGGGGTCGAGAACTACTCCCGCCATCTCGACGGCCGCGCGCCGGGCACCGCCCCGAACACCCTCATGGACTACTTCCCCGAGGACTTCCTGCTGGTCATCGACGAGTCCCATGTGACCGTCCCGCAGATCGGCGCGATGTACGAGGGGGACCGCTCCCGCAAGCGCACCCTGGTCGACTTCGGCTTCCGCCTCCCCTCGGCGCTGGACAACCGGCCGCTGACGTTCTCCGAGTTCACCGAGCGCACCGGCCAGACCGTCTACCTCTCCGCCACCCCCGCCGAGTACGAGCTGAACCGCGCCCACGGCGTGGTCGAGCAGATCATCCGGCCGACGGGGCTGGTGGATCCCGAGGTGATCGTCAAGCCCGTCAAGGGACAGATCGACGATCTGCGCGAGGAGATCGACAAGCGCGTCAAGCGGGACGAGCGCGTGCTCGTCACCACGCTGACCAAGCGCATGGCCGAGGACCTCACCGACTTCCTGCTCGAGAACGGGGTGCGGGTCCAGTACCTCCACTCCGACGTGGACACCCTGCGCCGCATCGAGCTGCTGCGCTCCCTGCGCCAGGGCGAGTACGACGTGCTGGTCGGCATCAACCTGCTGCGCGAGGGCCTGGACCTGCCCGAGGTGTCCCTGGTCGCGATTCTGGACGCGGATAAGGAGGGCTTCCTCCGCTCCCGCACCTCGCTGATCCAGACGATCGGCCGTGCGGCCCGCAACGTCTCCGGCCAGGTGCACATGTACGCGGACACGATCACCGACTCGATGCAGGACGCGATCGACGAGACCAACCGTCGCCGCGAGAAGCAGATCGCGTATAACACCGAGCACGGCATCGACCCGACCCCGCTGCGCAAGCGGATCGCGGACGTCACGGACATGCTGGCCCGTGAGGACATCGACACCGACACCCTCCTGGCCACCGACTACCGCTCCGGGAAGGAGAAGGTGGCCCAGGACCGGGCGCGCGCGAACGCCGTCGACTCGATGCAGGGTCGCCAGATCGACCTCGGCGATGATCCCGTCGGCGCGCTGACCGGCATGATCGACGAGATGACCGCGCAGATGCACCAGGCCGCGGAGTCGCTGAACTTCGAGGTCGCGGCGCGGCTGCGCGACGAGGTGCAGGAGCTGAAGAAGGAGCTCCGCGCCGTCCAGCGCTCCTGAGCCGATGACGACGAGGCGCGGTCGGGCGCTGGGCGCGATCCTGACCGCCGGGCACCGGCTGCGCCGGATCTGGTGGCGGCTGCGCCGGCCGCGCACCTTCGGCGTGAAGGTGCTGCTGCGCCATCCGGAGCAGCCCGAGCTGATCCTCGCCGTGCGCCACTCCTACGTGGACCAGGACCGGTGGGCGCTGCCCGGCGGACACTACCGGCCTACCCGGGAGACCCCCTCCGACGCGGCGCGCCGCGAGGTGCACGAGGAGCTCGGCCTCCGCATCCGGGACGATCTCGCGGAGCTGAGGACCCTCGAGGCGAGCACCGAGGGCAAGCGCGACACCCTCACGCTCCTGTCGGGCAGCGCCGACGGGGTCGAGGCGCGCACCTCCCTCGAGCTGCGCGAGGTCCGCTGGCTGCGCACCGACCTCGCGGACGTGCCGGCCGGGGACCCCGTCTCCCGCTGGCTCCGCCTTGCGCTCGAGGTCGGCACCGACCGGGCCGACGACGGGACACCGGGACCGGACTGAGCCTCACCCCTCCAGCTGCGCGCGACGGGGTCGACATGTCGCAGCGGCGGGCCCAGGCGGGGCGCCGCCTCGTCAGCGCTGCGGATCCTCGGCGCGCTCCCAGCTCTCGACCGGCCCGGGGACCACCTCGAACAGCGGATGCGCCGTCGGCCCCGCGAGCGAGTTCGCGCGCTCCCAGCGCTCCGGACTGCGCTCCTCGAGCTTGTGGAGCAGATGCCGCCACTCGAGGTCGAGCTGCCCGCTGGTGACCGGGATCCTCGGCACCTCGACCCTGCTGACGACCGCGCCGGCAGAGGCGCCGAGGGCCGCCTCTCCGCTGGCTGCTCCGTCCTTGACCGACCGGGCGGGCCGACGGTCGATGCGGGAGCGGTCGAAGCGGTACCCGCGCGTCGCCGCCTCCTCGGCGAGCACTTCGAGATACTCCCCGATCGAGTCGAGTGGATCGGCCTGCGCGCGGAAGCGCTCGAGCTGAGGATGCGACCGGTACCCGCGGGTGCGCCCGGCCAGCACCGCCTGGGCCAGCAGCGTCTCCCGCCAGCAGCCCGTGAGGCCCTGGCGGTCGAGGTGACGGGGGTGCAGGGACCACAGGCGCATCGGGCCATCCTCCCTCATCCGCCGAGGCAGGCGAAGGTCGCGCCGCGCACCGACGATCGTCGTCGGTCACGCTCAGGCTCTCCCGATAGCGTCATGAGCACGCCACGCCCCGCGGTGCGCGACCCGTCCCGCCGCGAGAGAAGGAGGACCCCGTGCCCCAGTCCCAGCGCTCCCGGATCCTGTCATTGGCCGTCGGCACCGCCGCCGCGTCGGGCCTCGGGATGATCCCCGTGCACCGTCTCCCGCGCCCCGTGCGCGCCGGCTACGTCGCGCTTCCCGCGGTGCTTACCACCGGCGTCAGCCTCCTGGCGCAGCAGGGGCGCCCGGACCCGTCGGCCGACGACGACCCGAGTGCTCACGGCCTGCGGCCGCCGACGGTCCCCGAGGCCGAGATCTCGCTCGCCCTCGGCGGCCTGATGGTCGGGGCGGGCGTCGCGGGCCTGCGCCTGGACGGCGGGGCGGAGAACTTCCTGCGGCGCCGTGGCGTGCCCGCACCTCGGCTCTGGATCGGACTCGCCACCGGTGCGGTGACCCTGGCCTCGGCCCTCTTCGACGAACGCACCGCCGAGCCCGGCGGCACGTCGACGCAGGAGCAGGTCCTCGCGCTCCTGACCCGCGAAGACCCGATGGCCCTCGCCCCGGGCAGGGATGGTGTGCCCGAGGACGAGTACGCGCCGGAGGCGGAGGCGATCGCAGAACTGCTGGGCACCGGCGCCGCGCCCACTGCCGCCCAGCTCGACGAGGTCTGGGAGCAGTGGTTCTCCCAGCCGCTCAGCCCGCTCCTCGGCGCCGACCGCATGGACTCGCTGCTCGAGGCGCTCTCCGCACTGGCCCCGGAGGATCCCGGCGCGTAGTGCCCGCGGAGAACAGCGGAGGTCTGCCAGGATCGAGTGATGACGACTCCCCGCAGCGCGCCGCCGTTCGTCGTCCTGCGCGGCAACTCCGCCTCCGGGAAGTCGACGGTCGCTCGCCGGGTCCAGCGCGCCCTTCCGCGCGGCGAGGTCGCGGTGATCGGGCAGGACCATGTGCGCCGAGAGCTGCTGTGGGAGCAAGACAGCGGCCAGGGCGACACGATCGGCCTGCTCGAGTCGATGGTCCGGCACTGCCTCGGGATCGGGCGCATCACGCTCCTCGAGGGCATCTTCGGCGCCGAGCGATACCACGGCATGTTCGCGCGGATGCTGCGTGATGCCCCTGGTCCGACCCTGGTGTACTACCTCGACGTGAGCCTGCCGGAGACCCTGCGGCGCCACGCCGGCAAGCCGATCGCGGGGCATGTGGCCCCTGAAGAGGTCGCGTCCTGGTACCGGCCCCACGACGTGCTCG
>Ga0079224_100010214_pt1 | contig 12867 bp, 8 predicted proteins | sample Stecom2015_FD_80414 | JGI IMG/M metagenome (GOLD analysis project Ga0079224, IMG submission 80414) | Agricultural soil microbial communities from Utah to study Nitrogen management - Steer compost 2015 | ecosystem: Environmental > Terrestrial > Soil > Agricultural land | place: USA: Utah...
CGCTACATCGCGCGCGAGATCGTCGACATGGGCTACGACGGGTTCGTCGCGCAGGAGTACAACCCGACCCCGGGGCGCAATCCGCTGATCAGCCTCGCGGTCGGCTACGACATTCTGACGGTGACGTAGGGAAAAATTGGTGTAAAAATTGGTGTCAGACACCATTTTCGGACTCGGTTCCCCAACGTTGAGGGCACCGGCCGAAAATGGTGTCTGACACCAATTTTTACACCAATTTTCCCCGCCAATTTTTCCGGTCACATCGACACGGTCAGCCCGACGAAGTACCGCCGCCCGAACGGATCGTAGTTCGTGCTCGTCGAGCTGAGCGCGTTGTTCGTCGCGCTCGCGCCGACGATCGCCGGATCCTCGTCGAGCAGGTTGTCGATGCCGGCCCGGAGGCGATACCTGTCGCCGAGGGTCCAGTTGCCGAAGAAATCGAGCCGGTCGTGCGACTTCGTGCCGAACGCGTCGGCCGACGTGCCGGGCTGGGTGTCGATCGACGGCCAGTGCGTCCAGCGCAAGCCCACCGACCACGGCCCGCGGTCGTACCGCAGCGTCGTGAACGTCCGATAGTCGTATGACGAGTTGAACAGCGTGCCGGTGTACTCGATCGGCTGTGCGCCGGCGAACGCCTGCTCCGAATAGGTGTCGAGGAAGCTCGCGACGACATTCAGGTTCATCGCGCCGGCGCCGACGTCGAAGCGCCAGTCCACCTGCACGTCCAAGCCCTCGGACGTGAGCCCGCCGAGATTGCGGTACTGCGCGTCGAACGTGCGGGCCGCACCGAAGTTGCCGGGCGTCAGCGGCGCGCCGCCGACGTACTCGCGGTTGATGTACTGGCAGAAGGTGTTGCCCGCGGCGAGCTCCTCGCCGGTGTAGGTGCCGGCCGGAGACGCCATCAGCGGATTGAATTGAGGATCCATGCACTGCTGGTAGATCGTCGCGAAGGCCGGCGTGTCGATGGCCTGCTCGAGGTCGATCTCGTACCAGTCGACCGCAAGCGTCACCGGCTCGAAGCTCAGCACGAAGCCGAGCGTGAACGTGTCGGCCTCCTCGGAGTCGAGGTTCGGATTGCCTTCGACGACGCCGATCGAGAACGGGAAATTGTTCGTCGCGCCGAAAACGTTATACATCCAGCTATCGGCGCTCTCCTCGCCCGGCACGTACAGCTCGGGCGGAGCGCCGTCCCGCACCATCAGGTGCTGGCAGAGCGTCTGCAGATTGAATCGGTTCGGATTGCCCGGGACGTTGCCCCACGGCTGCGTCGACGACCACGAGCCGCACGCATCCTGCGCGTTGCCCTCGAGCGCGCTCCCTCCGCGGGGCGTGAACAGCTCGGTCACGTTCGGGGCCCGGTTCGCGACCTGCCTGCCGCCGCGGAACCTCAGCCGATCGTTCACCCTCCAGTCGAACAGCACTTTCGAAGTCTCGACCGACCCGACCGTGTTGTAGTCGGAGAAGCGGATGCCCGGGCTGATCTCGAGCAACTGCACGAAGCGCTTGTCCCGCAGCAGCGGGATCGCGAGCTCCGCGTAGACCTCTTTCGCGTCCGTGCTGCCGATAACCTCGACCGGCAGAATGATGTTCTGGATGACGTTCGGATAATCCTGGTTCGCGTTGTAGCCGGAATCCGGATGGAACTCGAAGTTCTCCTCTCGATAGGCCGCGCCGAAAGCGAACAGCAGCTCGCCGGCCGGCATATCCGCTAGCGCGCCGGTCACGTTCGCCTCGAAAACGTTCTGCGCAAGCTCGGTGATCGAGTTCATCCGGAGCACGACGTAGTCGGCGCAGTCCTTCGAGACGGAGGGCGTGTTGTCGACGCTTCCGTCCTCGTTGAAGATCGGCAGGCCGGACGTGCAGTGGCCCGTGACCGCCAACGGCTGAAAATTCGGCAGCTGCGAAATATCGAAATCCCTTCCGTACAGATTCGCGTTGAAGAGATTCTGCAGCCGCGGCAGGAATGGGAAGCCTTCCGGCTGACGCGCGTTCACCGTCGTCTTGCCGTGCGATGCGTAGGCCTCCCACGTCCAGTCGCGCCCGCGAACCGTCACATCCCCTCGGAGCCCGCCGATGACTTGATAGACGTTGCTCGTCGTCTCCGTCCTGAAGTTCTCGAGGTAGTCGAGGCCGCCGACGTAGATCCAGGGCTCGTCGGGAACGGGCCGCGACGCGAGCAGCGCGCCGAGCTGCGGAGGCACCGGGTGCCACGGCGAGCCGTCCGGCGGCGGCCCGAACGTCGGCGAGTTCGGGTCGTCGTAGAGCGGATTGAACGGCACCGTCGGCGACCAGACGTTGAAGACGCCCGACGTGAAGCCCCGGGCCACCGTGAAGCTCTCCGAGAAGCGGGTCTCGGCGAACACCTCGAGGTTGTCGTCGAGCGCGAAGCGTCCGGAGCCGAACAGCGCGTAGCGGTCGAGCGGAATCTGCAGATAGTTGTGCTCGCGGTCGTCCCAGCCGAGGTTGCCGGTGATGTGGTTCAGCTTGAAGCCCGAGTCGCCGCCGAGCGGGCCCGTGTACGGATGATCCGGATTCAGCGGATCCTGCGCATCGAAGAGATTACCGTTCTGATCGACGAAGTAGTTGCGGCCGGGCGGCAGGAAGCCGAGCGCCGGGGCGTTGCCGAAGGAAACCTGGTACTGCGACAGGTTCGAGCTGCCGAGGCCGCCCGGGTTCGTGCCCGGATCCTCCCAGCCGCGGACGATCCAGTCGCGGTCCTTGCCGTAGATGATCTCGCGCTCGCTGAAGTCTGCCCCGAGCAGCACGTTGCCGCGGCCGTCGCTGAAGTTCGCGCCGAAGAGGCCGCTGATCGACCTTTCCGCCCCGTCCCCCTCCTCCGTGATCGTGTACTGCGCGTTGACGTCGAACCCTTCGAAGTCTCTCTTCAAGATGAAGTTCACGACGCCCGCGATCGCGTCGGCGCCATAGACTGCCGCGGCGCCTCCGGTGATGATCTCGACCCTCTCGATCGCGGCGGAAGGTATCGTGTTCAGGTCGACGACGAGCAGCCCGTTCACCGGCTGCACGCGTCGACCGTCCATCAGCACGAGCGTGCGGTTCAGGCCGAGGCCGCGCAGATTCACGGTTGCCGCGCCGGGCGCCGCGCTCGCCTGCGGAAACGGCGTTCCCGCTGGGCTTGCTTGCGCTTGCGTGCCCGCCACGGTGAACTGCGGAAGCTGATTCAGCGTGGCTTCGAGGCCGATGTTCGTTCGCTCCGTGAACGCCTCGGCGTCGAGCGTCACGATCGGCGTCTGCGCCTCGTAGTCACGGCGCGCGATGCGGCTGCCGGTGACGACGACCTCTTCGAGCGAGGATTGCTGGGCGACGGCGGGCTTTTCAGCAGTGAGCGCGAGAGCGAGCGCTACGGACGAGGCGAGTAGTGTGGTGCGACCCACAAAGGCGCGGGACCCGGTCATTGTTGTGTCCCCCTGTTGTTGCGGTTATCGCAACAACAGGAGTATCACCCTGCCCCGCCGGGGTGCCAACTCGGAAACGTTACCGATGCGTTGACCGATTCGGAAGCGGCGAGTAATCCGGCAAGAGAAGCACGGGGCCGATCCCGCGACGCGCTACCGTTTCGGCAACTGCTCCGCGAGGTACAGCCACGTATCGATCACGGAATCCGGATTCAGCGACATGCTCTCGATGCCCTGCTCGAGCAGCCACGCCGCGAAGTCCGGGTGATCGGACGGCCCCTGTCCGCAGATCCCGATATATTTCCCGCGGCGAGTACACGCTTCGATCGCCATCGCCAGCACCTTCTTGACCGCCTCGTCGCGCTCGTCGAAGAGCGCGGCGATCTTGCCCGAGTCGCGATCGAGGCCGAGCGTGAGCTGCGTCATGTCGTTCGAGCCGATCGACATGCCGTCGAAGTGCTCGAGGAACGCGTCGGCGAGGAGCGCATTCGACGGGATCTCGCACATCATGATGACCCGCAAGCCGTCCTGCCCGCGCGCGAGCCCGTTCTCCGCGAGCAGCTCGACGACGCGGCGGCCCTCGTCGACCGTGCGGACGAACGGCACCATGACCTCGACGTTCGCAAGCCCCATGTCCTCGCGCACGCGCTTGAGCGCCCGGCACTCGAGCTCGAAGCACGGCCTGAACGACTCGTCGAGATAGCGCGATGCGCCGCGGAAGCCGAGCATCGGATTTTCCTCGATCGGCTCGTAGCGCCGCCCGCCGACGAGGTTCGCGTACTCGTTGGACTTGAAATCGGACAGGCGCACGATGACGGGCTCGGGCGCGAATGCGGCCGCGATGCTGCCGACCCCCTCGGCGAGCTTCTCGACGAAGAACGTGACCGGATCCGGGTAGCCGGCCATCATCTCGTCGATCCGGCCGCGGACGTCTGCTTCCTGCGCGTCGTACTCGATAAGCGCGAGCGGATGCACGCCGATCATTCGATTGATGATGAACTCGAGCCGCGCGAGGCCGACGCCGTGGTTCGGGATCGACGCGAACGCGAACGCGCGGTCGGGATTGCCGACGTTCATCATGATCTTCACCGGGATCTCGGGCATCGCGCCGGTCTCGATCGTCTGCTCCTCGTAGTCGAGCGCGCCGTCGAAGACATAGCCGACGTCGCCCTCCGCGCACGACACGGTGACGGGCCGCCCGTGCGGCACGGTCTCGGTCGCATTCGTGCAGCCGACGACGGCCGGGATGCCGAGCTCGCGGGCGATGATCGCGGCATGACACGTGCGCCCGCCGCGGTTCGTGACGATGGCCGCCGCCCGCTTCATGACCGGCTCCCAGTCGGGATCCGTCATGTCGGTCACGAGCACGTCGCCGTCCTCGACGAGGTGTATCGAGCTCGCATCGTTCACGATCTTCGCGGGGCCGCTGCCGATGCGCTGGCCGATGCTGCGCCCCTCCGCGAGGATGCGGCCCCGCTCCTTGAGCCTGAACTTGACCTGGCCGCGCGCCCCGCGGCTCTGCACGGTCTCGGGCCTCGCCTGCAGGATGAACAGCTCGCCCGTCTCGCCGTCCTTCGCCCATTCGATATCCATCGGGCGGCCGTAATGCTCCTCGATGATCAGGCCCTGCTTCGCGAGCGCCGTCGCGTCGGCATCGCTCAGTGAGAACCTCGCGCGCTCGTCCGGGGCGACCTCGACGACCTCGACGCGCTTCGCGCGGTCGCTCGAATAGATCATGCGGGTCGCCTTGCTGCCGAGGTTCTTGCGGACGATCGCGACGTTGCCCGACCGGAGCGCCGGCTTGTACAGATAGAGCTCGTCCGGGTTGACCGCGCCCTGCACGACGCTCTCGCCGAGCCCGTACGACGACGTGATGAGCACGAGATCGCGAAAGCCGGACTCCGTGTCGATCGTGAACATGACGCCGGCCGAGCCCGTGTCGCTGCGCACCATCCGCTGCACGCCGGCGGAAAGCGCGACGTCCTCGTGCGCGAAGCCGTGGTGGATCCGATACGAGATCGCGCGATCGTTGAATAGCGAAGCGAACACTTCGTGGATCGCGCGGATGATCGCATCGATGCCGACGACGTTGAGCAGCGTCTCCTGCTGGCCGGCGAACGACGCCTCCGGCAGGTCCTCGGCCGTCGCCGACGAGCGCACGGCGAACGCGGTATCCGGGCTCGGCGCGACCCGGCGCCACGCCTCGGTAACCGCGTCGGCCAAAGGCTTCGGCAACGGCGTGCTCATGATCGCCTCCCGCACGGCGCGGCCCCGCCTCGCGAGGTCGGCGACGTCGTTGACGTCGAGCGAATCGAGCTCCGCGTGAATTCGCCGGTCCAGCCCGCCGGTCGCGAGAAACTCCCGGTACGCTTCCGCGGTCGTCGCAAACCCGTCCGGAACCTTGATGCCGAGCTCGGAGAGCCGGCGGATCATCTCGCCGAGCGATGCGTTCTTGCCGCCGACCTTCGCGACGTCGTCCATTCCGCAGTCGGCGAACGGGACGATGTATTCGGTCATCGACGCTCCTTGCTAATCCGCTGGTCGCGTGAACAATGCAGATACTATGGCACGGCGCACCGTCTATTTCGTCTCCGACCAAACGGGCGTCACGGCGGAGCAGCTCGGCCACAGCATGCTCGCGCAGTTCGAAGGCATCGAGATCAAGGCCGTGACGCTGCCGTTCATCGACACCGCCGACAAGGCGAAAAAGGTCGCCGAGATCATCGACCGGACGGCGGAGACGGACGGCCGGCCGCCGCTCGTGTTCTCCACGCTTTTCATCCCGGACGTGCGCGCGATCGTGCACGGGGCGAACGGCGTGATGCTCGACCTGTTCGACGCGTTCCTCGATCCGCTCGAGCGGGCGCTCGGGCAGAAGTCGCTGTCGACGCACAAGCGTCCGCACGACATCTCCGAATCCCGCTCGTACAACTACCGGATCCGCGCGATGGACTTCGCGCTCGCGACGGACGACGGCCGCGGCGAGCGGCTCTACTCGCAGGCGGAGCTGATCCTGCTCGGGGTCTCCCGCTCGGGGAAGACCCCGACGTGCCTCTATCTCGCGCTGCAATACGGCGTATTCGCCGCGAACTATCCGCTCGACGACGATGACTTCGAGTCGGAGAACCTGCCGACCGCGCTCGCGCACCATCGGGACAAGCTCTACGGCCTCACGATCTCGCCGGAACGGCTCCGCGCGATCAGGCTCGAGCGCCGGCCGACCGGCCGCTACTCGAGCCCGCAGCAGGTCGGTTTCGAGCTGCGCTCGGCGGAGGCCCTCTTCCGGCGCTTCGGTATCCCGTACATCGACGCGACACACTCGTCGATCGAGGAAATCGCGAGCACGATACTCAGCGAGACCGGTCTCGAGCGGCGCGCGCGCACGTACTGATCGCCGGCGCGCCGAAGCTCAAGGAGAGGCGACGGCGGGGCCGCCCGACAGCGGCGCCTCCGGCGCGCCGGGCGCCGCTCCGGCGGCGTGCGCAAACGCGAGCTCCAGCGCCGCGCGTCCGCCGTTCGTCTCCGAGAACGCGCGCAGCGTCGGCGTATTCTCGAGCGCACCGGCCTCGACCGAGGGCGCCCGCAGCTTCAGGTGCGCGAACACGACCCGCCGCCCGCGTCCGATCGACGTCACGATCCACTCGTCTCGAGCCCGCTCGAACGTCGCCGGCAACAGCTTCAGGCTGACCCGACCCCGCACGTTCCCGCCGATCGCGAGGACCCGGCCGTTCTCCGGCTCGAGCTCGACGACGATGTCGCAGTGCGACCTTACACCGACGCCGAGCGCCCGCCGCCGCTCGGCGATCGTCCGATAGACGGCCCGGCGCGCACGGCACACCATGTCGCCGGGCTCGACGGCCGTCTCGCCGACGTCGTACGCGACGAACGCGGCGGCGGAATCCGGATCGTCCCGCGCCTCGATCGCCTGGTCGATGTACACGTGATGCGCGATGTGACGGCGAAACCGCTCCTCGCTGCCGAGGCCGCTTTCGCACATGACCCACGAGATGAACGCCGCCGACCACGGGTCCCGCCAGCGCGCCGCGATCCCTTCCGGCCCGTTCCAGTGGCCGTTCTGCCGCTCGAGGATCCAGCTGCCGTCCCGAGTCGAGGCCCAGTAGCCGGCGATCGACGCGGCGACGCGCGCCGACTCGGCCGGGTCGAGCCACGAGAAACGGCGCGGAAAGCCTTGCCGCCGCCCCCGGTCGTCATCGTCGTCCATGGCCGTCTCATCGACGATCGGGAAGCCGAAGTAGCCCCACTCCTGCACGACGATATCGAGAATGCGCCGGCGAAGGGCCGGCTCGTCGCCGGTTCGGCACGCCGTCGCCGCAATCCGCATCGCGCCCGGATCGCCGGTGACTCGCGCGGACGGCGGCGTCACCGCGATCTGCTCGGCCGGCAGACGCTCGAAAGCGAGCGCCTGGGCCTCGGCGCCGGATGCAAGCGCGAGGCCCGCGAGCACGGAGCCGAAGAGGGTCAGCAACGAGAGCGGCCGATGCACCATCGCTCTCGAATCTAACAGACGGGACCGATCTCCCCAACGTGGGGACCTCCCCGGCGCCGGCTCGACGCCCGGGGCGGCGGCACGTGCGAACGACGCCAACGTTTGAGCCGGCGCCCCGCATCTTGGCGCCTTCCGACACTCGGCCGCGATGGCCCTCTTGCCCATCAAAGAGTTATCGTTGGCATGCTTCGTGAACGAGCCGCTTTCGGCAATCCGGCTGCACTGCAACCTCGGGAGAACAACGTGAAATCGACCGCCGTCGCCTATCTGCTCTGGCTGCTGTGCCTGGTCGGCTTTTGCGGCATCCATCGCTTCTACGCGGGCAGGGTTGTCACCGGACTGATCTGGCTGTTCACGTTCGGCCTGCTCGGGATCGGGCAGCTGATCGACCTGTTCCTCGTGCCGAGCATGATACGAACGTCGAATCTCGAATCGGCGGTCTACGGCCGCTACTTCGGCGGGCGCGATCGCCGGCGCGACTATTACGCCGCCTAGGCCGCCCCCTCGTCGAGATCAGGCTTCGCCCGGCGCGACGGGCACCGCCGCGGCACGGGCGCCGGGCGCCACGTCCAGCCGCCGGCGAAACTGCCGCTGCAGCAGAACGACGCTGACCCCGGCCTGCAGCACGACCGTGAGCACCGACGCATACCAGAGGTGCGCGAGATCGAAGCCCGGCCACGTCGACAGCCACACGGCGACCGGGACGAAGGCCCCGAGCCGCACCGCGGAGCTCGCAAGCGACGGCCGAGTGTTGCCGAGCCCCTGAAACATGCCCGAGCACGTGAACACGACGCCCTGGGCCAGGAACGTCCACGAGATGATCTGCAGGAACTCGGATCCGATCGCCTGCACCTCGGCCTCCGGGGTGAAGACCGCGATCAGGACGTCCGGCCGCCACTGCAGCAGCGCCGTGACGAGCCCCATGACGACGCAGGAGAGCAGCACGGCCTTCGTGAAGGTCTCGCGCACACGGTCCGGCTTGCCGGCCCCGAAGTTCTGCCCGGCGATCGGGCCGGCCGCGAACGCGATCGCCATCGCCGGCATGAAGATCGACTGCATGATGCGCGAGCCGATCCCGAACGCGGCCTGCGCGGCGGCGCCGAAGTCGGCGATGACCCAATAGACGACGCCCATGTAGACGAACATCAGCGCGAACTCGCCGCCGGCCGGGAGCCCGACCTCGAGCATGCGCTTCCACGTCGACGGGTTCGGGCGCCACAGGGCAGGCACGAAGAACACGTACCTTTCGAGCTTCACGAAGTAGAACGTGAGCATCACGACACCGACCGCGACCGAGATCGAGCTCGCGAGCCCGGCCCCGGCGACGCCGAGCGGCAGGCCGGTGCCCCACCCCGCGATCAGCACCGGCGCGAGCAGCGTGTTCAGCACGACCGTCAGGGCCTGGATGACCATCGTCGGCTTCACGATGCCCGTGCCGCGCAGCGCGGAGCCCATCGTCACGATCGCAAACTGCAGCGCGAACCCGGGCAGGAAGTAGTACAGGAACGTCGCGCCCGCGGCCTGCGTCGCGGCATCGGCCGCGATCGCGGCGACGTAATCGGCCGTGAACGCATAACCGAGCACGAGCGTGAAGAGCGCGCAGAGCGCCGCCAGCACGAGCGACTGGTTGAACACGAGGTTCGCGTCGGCCCGGTCCTTCCGGCCGACGGCCTGCGCAATCAGCGCCACGGCGCCGACGGCAAGCACCTGCGTCAGCGCGAGGACGACGAACATCAGCGTGCCGGCCGCGCCGACGCCCGCGATGGCCGCGTCGCCGAGCGCCGCGACGAAGTAGAGGTCGACCAGCAGATACAGCGTCTGGAACAGCATGCCGACGGCAATCGGCGCCGACATCGTGAGGATGTTCCTCACGATCGAGTCCTGAGTGAGGTCTTTCATTCAGCGCCCTTCGGGATGACGAACACGAGCCCACGGGCGTCTCGGCGCACCTGCTTGCGCAGGTCGACATCGGCTCGGCGCGGGGGAGGGCAAGGATAGCCGCTCGCCGGGCTTCGCGCGACGGCTTCGTCCGCGACCGCCGTTTCTACGAGCGCGCCTCGCCCGGCTCGAGCTCCGGCGCGACCGGCTCGCGCTCGCGGCGAACCGCCGTCTCATCGTCCGCGTCGCGGAGCGTGTCGAGGTGCATGAGCCGCTTGATCAGCGGGGACACGGCGAGGATCCCGATGCCGACGCCGACCGCGACCCAGCCGACTGTCGTGTACACCTCGAGCACCGTCTCCTTCGCAACGCCCTCGGCGGCCGCCTCCTCGGCGCCCGTCGCCGCGGCGATCAGACCCGCGGCGTAGTTGCCGGTCGCGGACGCGAAGAACCACGTGCCCATGATCAGGCTCGCCATGTGCGCCGGGGCCAGCCGATTCATCGCGGACAGGCCCACGGGCGAGAGGCACAGCTCGCCCGTCGTGTGCAGCAGGTAGATCAGGAAGATGAAGATGACCGGCGTCAGGTTCTCGATGCCGACCGCATAAGCGCCGGCGACGAGGACGAGGAAGCCCGCGCCGAGCTGCACCATCGCGAAACCAAACTTCGCCGGCGCGGGCGGCTCGAGGCCGCGCCTGCCGAGCCACGTCCACAGCCACGCGAAGACCGGCGCGAACATGATGATGTAGATCGGATTGATGGACTGGAAGATCGCCGCCGGCACGCCGGCCCGATCGACGTACCGGTCCGTGAAGAGATTCAGCGACGACCCCGCCTGCTCGAACAGCGCCCAGAACAGGATCGAGCCGAGGATCAGGAACATCGCCGCGAAGATCCGGTCCCGGTCGTCGCGCTCGAGCTTCAGCACGGCATAGCCGAGCACATACAGCACGAGCACGAGACCGAAGCCGCCGAGCAGCCAGCCTACGACCTGCTGATACTGGATCAGCACCCACGCCGTGGCTACGCCGGCAAAGCCGATCAGATAGAGCAGCCACTCGAGCTTGAGGCCGCCGACGCGTGAATCGAGACGTGCCGGATCGGGCGCCTCGCCCTTCCCCATCAGCAGCGGCTTGCCCCATATGAAGACGATGAGGCCGAGCAGCATGCCGACCCCGGCCGCGCCGAATCCGTAGCGCCAGCCGTAAGTCTGACCGAGATAACCGGCGACGATCGTGCCGAAGGCCGCTCCGACATTGATGCCCATGTAGAAGATCGTGTAGGCGCCGTCGCGGCGCACGTCAGTGCGCGGATAGAGCTGGCCGACGATCACCGAGATGTTGGCCTTGAGAAAACCCGATCCGACGATGATGAACGACAGCGCGAGCCAGAAGACGCTGATCGTCGGATCCGCCTGGCCGCCGGAGCCCTCGAACGCCATCAGGAAGTGCCCGAACGTCAGCAGCACGGCGCCGAACAGCACGGCCTTGCGCTGCCCGAGGTAGCGGTCCGCCAGATAGCCGCCGAGGACCGGCGTGATGTAGACGAGCGCGGTATACGCCCCGTAGATGACCGACGAGCGCTCGTCCGAGAACAGCCAGTGCTGAGTCAGGTAGAAGATGAGCAGGGCGCGCATGCCGTAGTACGAAAAGCGCTCCCACATCTCCGCGAAGAACAGGACGAACAGGCCGCGGGGATGGCCGAGAAGGGTTTTTTCCGCTTCGGCGGGATAGGTTGTTGCCATCAGCTCTACACTCTGTGTGGATCGGGCCGGCCGCGACCGGTGCGTCGAGCCTTGCAACCTAGCGCGGGAACGGCCGCGTGTGAAGTGCGAGCGAGCTTGGCCGCTTCTACCGGTTTGCTATCGTCGGCGGGATGTCTAGACTGCTCCGCATGCGCCGCCTCGTCCTTGCCTTCCTGGCCGTCCCGGCACTCGCCGGCAGCCCGAACGCCGACGCCCAGGAGCCGTTCCGAGAGTATCTGCCGTTCGAGGGCTACAACGCGATCGTCCCGTTGCCGCCGGACTACGACGTGCCGGGCGAGCTCGTCGTCGGCCGCCTGATGTACCCGGGCGGCGGCTGGGGGTGGGAGCGCGGCGGCACGACGTGGACCGTCGACTATCCGAAGGGCGATCGCACGCTGGCCGAGCTGCTGCGGCGCTTCACACGCATCCACGTGCGCTCGGTCGAGCAGCCCGTCAATCTGAACGACGGCGACGACGTCTATTACTGGCCGTTCCTGATCGTCGGGCTCGCCGGCAACTGGCAGCTGACCGACGCGCAGGTCGCGAAGCTTCGGGAGTATCTGCTCCGCGGCGGCTTCCTGTTCTCCGACAGCTTCTTCGGCTCGTACGACTGGGCCGGCTTCGAGCAGGGACTCAAGCGCGTCTTCCCCGATCGTCCGATCATCGACCTCCCGCCCGATCATCCCGTGCTCAACATCGTCTACGACGTCTCCGAGCTGACCTACACGCAGATCCCGCACATGGGCTCGCTGCTGCGCGGGGGCGGCGGATGGCTCAGCGACGGACGGGTGCCGCACTGGCGCGGGATCGAGGACGACGACGGCCGGCTCATGGTCCTGATTGCGCACAACAACGACGTGTCGGACTCGTGGCAATGGGCGGACGATCCGCGCTATCCCGGCGACAAGGCGAATCTCGGGCTCCGGATCGGCGTCAACATCGCCGTGTACATGATGACGCACTGAGGCCCGGGAAGTTGGCGTAGACTAGGCCGAAAACGGTCGGCCGGTTGCCGGCCCCAAAAAGGGGGTTTCATGTCGCGCTCGGCATTGCCTCTCGTCGCCGTCCTCCTCGTCTTCGCCTTCGCCCTGCCCGCCAACGCTCATCACAGTCAGGCCGGCATCTTCGATTCGAGCCGCACGATCGAGATCACGGGCACGATCAAGTCGATCTCGTGGCGCAACCCGCACGGCCAGATCATCCTCGAGACGGTCGACGAGAACGGCGACGTCGTCGAATGGGATGCCGAGACGGCGTCGATCAGCATCCTGCGCAACCGGGGCGTGGACGGCAGCTCGGTCGTCGTCGGCGACCGCGTCACG
>Ga0079224_100010215_pt1 | contig 12866 bp, 10 predicted proteins | sample Stecom2015_FD_80414 | JGI IMG/M metagenome (GOLD analysis project Ga0079224, IMG submission 80414) | Agricultural soil microbial communities from Utah to study Nitrogen management - Steer compost 2015 | ecosystem: Environmental > Terrestrial > Soil > Agricultural land | place: USA: Utah...
ACCCTGGCCCGCCGCGGCGGCGACGAGTTCACGGCCCTGCTGGAGGGGGTGGCGGACGCCGGCAACGCCGCCGGTGTGGCCGACCGCATCCGCCGGCGGCTCCGGGAGCCCATCGCCGTGGGCCGGCAGCAGGTCTCGGTGACCAGCAGCATCGGCATCGCCCTGCGGCGCCCGGGCGGGCCCGGCGCCGCCGCGCTCCTGCGACAGGCCGACATCGCCAAGTACCGGGCCAAGCGGGGAGGAAAGGCCCGCTGGGCCGTGTTCTGGCCCGCCGGGGGCGCGGACGCCCGGCAGCGCCAGGGCCGGGCCGGCCTCAGCCGGCCGCTTCCTCACCCAGGTTGAAGGCGTCGTGCAGGACCCGCACGGCGGCCTCGGCCTTCTCCCGGGCCACCACGCAGGACACCTTGATCTCCGAGCAGCCGATGAGGTCGATGTTGATGCCGGCCTGGCCCAGGGCGCCGAAGATGCGGGCCGCCACGCCCGGCGTGTTCATCATCCCCGCGCCCACCACCGACACCTTGGCGATGTTGGTGTCGGTGGAGATGCCCGAGGCGCCCAGGGACCGGGCTGCGGCCTCGGCGGCCTCCCTGGCGGCGGCGAACTCGTCTTCGGGCACCGTGAAGGTCAGGTCCACGGTGCCGTTGCGGCTGGCGCTCTGGATGATCAGGTCGACGTTGACCTGCCGGTCCGCCACCGCCGAGAACAGTTCCCAGGCAGCGCCCGGGCGGTCCGGCATGTCGATGACGGTGATCTTGGCGGTCTTGCGGTCACAGGTGACGCCGGTCACCACCGGGATGTGATCCACGTACGCGTCCCTCCGAATCCAGGTGCCCGGTCCGTCCACCAGGCTCGAGCGAACTCGCAGGTCCACGCCCAGGCGCATGGCGTACTCGATGGAGCGGGCCTGCATGACCTGGGCGCCCAGGCTGGCCAGTTCCAGCATCTCGGCGTGGGTGATGGCGTCCAGCCGCCGCGCGTTGGGCACGATGCGCGGGTCGGCGGTGTAGACGCCGTCCACGTCGGTGAAGATCTCGCACGCCTCGGCGTTCAGCGCCGCCGCCAGCGCCACGGCGGTCAGGTCGGACCCGCCGCGCCCCAGGGTGGTGATGTCCTGCTCGGGGTCCACCCCCTGGAAACCGGCCACCACCACCACGCGGCCCTCGTCCAGCCCCTCCAGCACCCGCTCGGGGTCCACCCGCAGGATGCGCGCCTTGCCGTGGGCGCCGTCGGTGTAGATGCCCGCCTGCAGGCCGGTCAGCGACAGGGCGGGCTGGCCTGCGGCCTCCAGGGCCATGGCCACCAGGGCGATGGAGATCTGCTCGCCCGTAGACAGCAGTACGTCCAGCTCCCGCCGGTTGGGATCAGGGTTCAGTTCCCGGGCCTGGGCCAGCAGGTGGTCGGTCATGTCGCCCGGCGCCGAGACCACCACCACCACCCGGTATCCCCGCTGGCGGGCCGCCAGGATGTGCTTGACCACGTTGCGGATGCGTTGAGGACCGTCGACGGATGTTCCACCGAATTTCTGTACGATGATGGGCTGCTCCGACCCGGGGCCGGCCACAGGGGACACCTCCCTCTCCAGCGTACACAAACCGGATTCATTCGCTCCCCGAACGCATGCCCCTGCAGGCCGGACGCCTGCCGCCTCCCACGGCCCCTCCACCCCGACTTTGAATCAGAAATTAAAGAATTTAAGGCTTATGATTGACTTCCCGCATTTATCGCTTTATTCTTTTCACCGACCGGATCAACCTCGTTCCAACAGCCCGACCGGGAGGGTCTTCCCAGTGGCGGTCTACGAGGTGCGCAACCTGACCAAGATCTACCGGCAGGGCGCGGCGCCCGCCAACGACGACCTCTCCTTCGACATCGAGCAGGGCGAGATCTTCGGCCTGCTGGGACCCAACGGCGCCGGCAAGACCACGCTGGTGCGGCAGCTGGTGGGACTGGTCAAGCCCACCCGGGGCAGCATCCGCCTCTTCGGCCACGACATCGTCCGCTCGGCGGCCGCGGTGCCCCGCTGCGTGGCCTACCTGGCCCAGCGGCCGCTGGCCGTGGCCGAGGTATACGTCAGCGACGCCATCGCCCTTACCGGCCGCATCCGCGGGCTGGGCCGCCGGGAGGCGGCCGCCCGCGCCCGGGAGTTGATGGGCCTCTTCGGCCTGGAGCCCGTGGCCCGGCGGCCCATCATGCGCCTGTCCGGGGGCCAGCAGCGGCTGGTGACCCTGGCCCTGGCCCTGATCGGCGACCTGCCCGTGCTGATCCTGGACGAGCCCACCAACGAACTGGACCCCGAGCACCGCCGCCTGGTCTGGGACCTGCTGCTGGAACGCAACCGCCGGCACGGCACCACGGTGGTCCTGGTCACCCACAACGTGCTGGAGGCCGAGCGGGTGATCCAGCGCGTGGGCATCATCAACCACGGCCGCATCATGGCCCTGGGCCGGGTGGGGGAACTGAAGGCCCGGGTGGACCAGCGGGTGCGCCTGGAACTGCGGTTCAGCGCCGAGCGGGGCGAGGTGCCGCCGGCGGCCCGGGTCGGGGAGACCGCCGGCGGCCAGGTCCTGGAACTGGCCCGCGGCCATTACGCCGTGCTGGTGGACCGCGCCGAACTGCAGGCGGCGGTGGCGCGGGTGCTGGACGCCTTCGGGCCCGGGCGACTCGAGGATTTCCGGATCCAGACCCCCACCCTGGAGGACGTGTACCTTCAGTTGGGAGGAGGAACGGGCCTTGCCCAGCAGCGGAGCGCCTGAGGCCGGCGCCTTCCAGGTCTGGTGGAGCGTCTTCCTGATGCGGATGGCCACCCTGCGGGAGTTCTGGTACTGGCAGGTGGTGGGCTGGCTGCTGTTCCCCCTGGGCATCGCGTTCTTTTTCAAGATGGCCATGGCCGGGGACCCCGGGGCGGCCGTGTACGTGGTCACCGGCAACGTGGTGATGGGACTGGTGATCAACACGGTCCAGATGGTGGCCACGGACCTGGCCTGGGCCCGCCAGCGCAACGACCTGGACTTCTTCGCCACGCTGCCCGTCAGCCGGCTGCAGCTGGTCATGGCCTTCGTGGCCGTGGCGGCGCTGGCCAGCGTGCCGGCGGCCCTGATCAACCTGCAGGCGGCCGCGTGGGTGCTGGAGGTGACCCTCACCTGGCACCCGGTGCTGCCGCTGATCGTCATCCTGTCGGTGCTGTCCATGGCGGGGATCGGCGTGATGATCGGCGTCACCGCCCGCAGCGGCACCCACGCCAACCTGGTCTACAACGTCCTGATGCTGGTGGTGATGTTCCTGTCGCCGGTGTTGGTGCCCGCGGAGCGGCTGCCGGCGGTGCTGCAGTACACCGCCGCGGCGCTGCCCACCACCTACGCCGCCCACGCCCTGCGGGAGGCCGTCACCAGCGGCGGCGCCGTGCTGCGGGACGTGGCGGTGCTGACCGCCTGGGCGGCGGTGTCCCTGTGGCTGGCGGTGAGCCGGCTGGAATGGCGGCGGGATTAGTCGCTTGCCGGGGAGCCCGCTCTGGCCGCGGCGGGCCCACCCGGCGGGGAACGTGCGGGCTGATCAACTGCGGGGTTCCAGGCCCTTGAGGAACAGGTCCATGAACACGCCGGCGATCTCGGCCGGGGCGGCCCGGCCGCCGGGACGGTACCACTGGGGCAGCCAGTTGCAGGCGCCCAGGATGGCCAGGGTGGCCAGGGCGGGATCCGGCGTCCGGAACTCCCCCGACTCCACGCCTTCCCGGATCAGCCCCTCCAGCATCTGCCGGTAGCGGTCGGCCAGGGCCCGCACCCGCTCCTGCTCCTCCGGCTTCAGGTGCCGTCCCTCGCTGATGAACACCGTCATCATGTCGCCGAAGCGGGCCACCCGCTCCACGTGGGCGGTCACGGCCCGGCGCAGGCGCTCGGCGGCGCTGCCGCCGGCGCCGGCGATGGCCTCCAGGTCGTCCACGTAGCCCTGCAGCGTCTGCTGGATCAGCGGGAACAGCAGGTCTTCCTTGCTGCGGAGGTAATGGTACAGGCTCCCTTTCTGCAGGCCCACAGCGTCGGCCAGGTCCTGCATGGACGTGGCGTGGTAGCCCTGGGCGTAGAACAGCGCCGACGCCGCCTCCAGGATCTCCTGCCAGCGGTCGGGGCTCCGGCCGTTGCGGGGCCGCCCGGCGTCCGCCAACGGGTTCACCCCCGTCCCTACAGGGCCGACACGGCCCGCTCGAACTCATCCAGCACCTGTTCGAAGTACCGTACGGCCTCCACGATGGGCTCGGGCGTGGCCATGTCCACGCCCGCCCGGCGCAGCAGCGCCAGCGGGTAGTCGGACTCGCCGGCCTTCAGGAAGTCCAGGTACCGGGTCACCGCCGGCTCACCCTCGTCCAGCACGCGCCGCACCAGCGCCAGCGCCGCCGCCATCCCCGTGGCGTACTTGTAGACGTAAAAGTTGTAGTGGAAGTGGGGCACCCGCGCCCAGCCGATGCCGGCCCGGGGACCCACCTCCACCTCGGGACCCCAGTAATCCTGGCTCAACTCCCGCCAGCGCCCGCTCATGGCTTCGGCCGTCAGCGGGCGGCCCTCCTCCACCTGCCGGTGGGCCCAGTGCTCGAACTCGGCGTACATGACCTGGGTGTACACCGTGCCGCGGAAGTCCTCCAGCTGCTGGTTGAGGACATAGGCCCGGGCCCGGGGATCGTCCAGCCGCCTGAGCAGGTGCTGGATGACCAGGCTCTCGTTGACCGTGGACGCCACCTCGGCCACGAACACCGCGTGGCTGGCGTAGATGTAAGGCTGGTACTTCTGGGACAGGTACGAGTGGACGGCGTGGCCCAGTTCGTGGGCCAGGGTCAGGACGTTGTCCAGGTTCCCCTGCCAGTTCATCAGCACGTACGGGTGGCAGCCGTAGGCCCAACCCATGGAGTAGGCGCCGGCCCGCTTGCCCCGGTTCTCGTACACGTCGATCCAGCCGCCGCTGCGGGCCTCGTCCAGGATGGCCCCGTATTCGGCGCCCAGGGGTTCGAGGCCGCCGCGGACCAGGTCCCACGCCTCCTCGTAGCGGAACTTCAGATCCACGTCGGGCACCAGCGGCACGTAGAGGTCGTAGGGCTCGAGCCGGTCCAGCCCCAGCAGCCGCCGCCGAAGGGCCATGTAGCGGTGCAGCGGCGCCAGGTTGGCGCGCACCGTTTCGATCAGGTTGTGGTAGACCTGCGGGTCGATGGCTTCCGAATGCAGGGCCGCCTCCAGGGCCGACGGGTACTTGCGGGCCCGGGCGTGGAACAGGTTGACCTTGACGGTGCCGTCCAGGGCGGCGGCGAAGGTGTTGCGGACCTTCTCGTAGGTGGACGTGACGGCTTCGTAAGCATCGCGCCGCACCCGCCGGTCCCGCCGCTGCAGCAGGATGTGGTAACGGCCCTTGCTGACCTCGATCTCCCGGCCGTCCTCGTCCTTGATGGTGGGGAAGGTGAGGTCGGCGTCGTTGAGCATGCTGAAGACCCGGTGGGGAACCTCCGACACGTCGCCGGCCTGGGCCAGCAGGTCCTCCATTTCGGTGGAGAGCACGTGGGGCCGCATCCGCATCAGGTCATCCAGGTAGTGGCCGTACACGGCCAGGCGGGGCTCTTCGGCCAGGTAACCGCGGATCACGTCCTCCGGCAGCGCCAGCAGTTCCGGCCGGATGAAAGCCGTGGCCTGCAGGGCCCGCACCCGCAGTTGGGAGGCGCGCTCGTGCATGGCCTGGCAGTGGGGGTCGGCGGTGTCCTCGTCGTGGCGCAGCATGGCGTAGGTGTAGACGCGGGACAGTTCCTTCCCCACGTCCTCCATCCACTGGAGGCAGGCCAGCAGCGCCTGGGCCGAAGACGTGAAGCGCCCTCGGTGCTGGCCGGCCTGGTCCAGCAGCGCGGCGGCGCGCTGGAAAGCCTCCTCCCACGCTTGCTCGGTAGGAAACAGGTCCTCCACCCGCCACCGGTAGGCGGGGTCAATCTCGTCCCGCCGCGGGAGCCGGCCGGCATCCGGCGTTTCGCTCACGACCAATCCACCGCCCTTCCCTGGGCCGTCGCCCCCACCTGGGCTGCATCACCCACACCGATTCCCGGCCCGTCCTCGGCCGATTCGTGGCACAACCCGCCAGGACTTCGGCCCCGATTTTCGAATACCGAAACCATGGTGCCCGAATCGCACCCTGAACTCACCGAAGAATGCCTCAAAGCGCTGGCCAGAGTCGACGTGGTTCATCGCGGCCAACACCTTTTCCTGTCCCGCCGGGTGCACGACCTCATGAAGGAGGGTGACATGCTGTCCGGCCGCATCGAGGGCAGCACGGGTTCCTACCGCGTGCGGCTCCACGTCACCGGCCGGTCCTGGTCGTGCACCTGCTCCAAGGTGGCCGGGCTCCACGTCGAGCGGGCCCCGGAACCCTGGGCCAACGACGCCTGCAAGCACGTCATCGCCCTGGGCTACGCCTGGATCCTGACGCCGCAGTTGTTCCGGGAGTCGGCCGACCAGCGCGGTTGAGGCCCGTCTGCAGGAAGGGACCGCCGGCCGTGCCGCAGGGGCTGTGGGCGGCAGGAATCGCTGCGCCCGGGGTGCAAGACTCCGCCTGACTCCCCCGGAGGGGGCTGCTCCACATGCTCCAGCAACTGGCCCGGGACACCGGCGTGGAAGTCCGCGCCGACCCGTTCACGCGCTACCTCTACAGCACCGACGGCTCCATCTACGAGATCGAGCCCCTGGGCGTCGCCTTCCCGCGCCACGAGGACGACGTCATCGCCATCGCCCGCTGGGCGGCCGAGCACGGCGTCGCCCTGCTGCCCCGGGGCGCCGGCACGTCGCTGGCCGGGCAGACCGTGGGCCGGGCGCTGGTCCTGGACTTCACGAAGCACATGAACCGCATCCTGGACCTGGACGTGGAGTCCAGGACCATGACGGTGGAGCCCGGCGTCGTGGCCGACCACCTGAACCTGCGGGCCGGCCGCCAGGGGCTGCGCTGGGCGCCGGACCCGTCCACCTCCAACCGGGCCACCGTGGGCGGCATGATCGGCAACAACTCCTCGGGCGCCCATTCCATCCGCTACGGCATGACCGCCGACTGCCTGGACTCGCTGCGGGTGGTGCTGGCCGGCGGTCAGGTCATCGAAACCCGCCCGCTGCGGGTCGACGGCCCGGAACTTGCGGCCGTCCTGGCCCGCCGGGACCCGAACGACCGCGAGGCCGCCATCTACCGCGAAGTGCTGGCCGTGGTCAAAGAATACGCCGCCGACATCGCCGCCCGCTATCCCCAGGCGCCCCGCAACGCCAGCGGCTACGACCTCAAGAAGGCCGTCCGCAATGGGCACGTGGACCTGACGCGGCTCGTCTGCGGGTCCGAAGGCACCCTGGGCATCGTCACCCGGGCCGTGCTGCGGTTGGAGCCGCGGCCGCCGGCCCGGGCCCTGGCGGTCCTGGTCTACGACGACATCGTCACCGCCATGGAAGCCGTGGAGCCGCTTAGGGGCCAGGACGTGTCGGCCATCGAACTGATCGACCGGGCCCTGCTGGACCTGGCCCGGCTCACCCCCTACCGGGCGGTGGCCGAGGCGTTCCCCGGCGTCACCCAGGCCGTCCTGGCCGTGGAGGTGGAGGGGGATGACGCGGGGCAGGTGGGCGACGCGGCGGCCCGGCTGGCGGAACTGGGCCGGCGGGAATTGGGCGCGCTGCAGGCCGAGGCGCTGGTGGACCCGGCCGCCCAGCGGCGGCTGTGGGCCATGCGCAAGGCCGCGGTCCCCATCATGTACCGGATGCCGGGGGACGCCAAGCCCGTCCCGTTCATCGAGGACATGGCCGTGCCGCCCCGGGCGCTTCCCGACTACGTCCGGGGCCTCAAGGAACTGTTCGCGGGCTACGGCGTCGACAGCGTCATCTACGCCCACGCCGGCGACGGCTGCCTGCACATCCGGCCGGTCCTCAACCTCAAGGACCCGGCCGACGTGGAGAAGATGGCGCGCCTGGCCGCCGACGCCTGTCGCCTGGTGCTGTCGCTGGGCGGGTCCATGACCGGTGAGCACGGCGACGGCCTCAGCCGCAGCCAGTGGATCCGCATCCAGTACGGCGAGCGGCTGTACGAGGCGTTCCGCCGCGTCAAGCAGGCCTTCGATCCCCAGGGCATCATGAACCCCGGCAAGATCGTGGCCGACGACCCCGACCTGCGCCGGCACCTGCGCTACGGGGACGGCTACCGCACCGCTGCCTGGACGCCGGCCCTGGACTTCTCGGACCAGGGCAGTTTCCAGCAGGCGGTGGAACTGTGCAACGGCTGCGGGTCCTGCCGCAAGGCCACCGGCGGCATGTGCCCCACCTTCCAGGCCGCCGGCGAGGAGATCATGTCCACCCGCGGGCGGGCCAACCTCATCCGCGGCGCCCTGGGCGGGCGCCTGGACCCGGAGGTGCTGTTCACCCCCGAGTTCAAGCGGCAGGTGCTGGACTACTGCATCGCCTGCAAGGCCTGCCGGGTCGAGTGCCCGTCGGGGGTGGACATGGCGCGGATCAAGGCCGAGGTGCTGTACCACTTCAACCGCCGTCACGGCGTGACGCTGCGCCAGCGGCTGCTGGCCGGTACGCGGCTGCTGTTCCGGTTGGGCAGCATGGCGGCGCCCCTGGCGAACCGCCTGGGCCAGTGGGGACCGGCGCGCGCGCTGGCCGAGCGGGTAGCGGGCATCGACCGCCGCCGGCCCCTGCCCCGTTTCGCCCGCACCAGCCTCGAGACCTGGATGCGCCGGCGGGGCCTGGGGGCGCCGGGCAACCCCGCCGCGGCGCCCGCAGGGCTGCAAGCCGCAGCCGGCGGGCGGCGGGTGCTGCTCCTCGCCGACTGCTTCAACAACTACAGTCACCCGGCCGTCGGCATGGCGGCAGTGCAGGTGCTGGAGGGGGCCGGGGTCACGGTGCGGCTGGCGCCCGCGCCCGCCTGCTGCGGCCGCCCGGCCATCTCCGAAGGCCTGCTGGATGAGGCCCGGGCCATGGCCCGCCGCAACGTCCGGGCGCTGCTGCCCTACGTCCGGGAGGGCTGGCAGATCGTCGGCCTGGAACCCTCCTGCACGTCGGTCTTCAAGCAGGAGCTGCGGGAACTGCTGGGCTTCGCCGATGAGGGCGCCCGGCAGGTGGCCGAGGCTACCTGGGACGTGATGGCCTACCTGGGCCACCTGCTGGACGCCGGCGCCCTGGCCCCGGGGGGCGCCGGGGCCGCCGCCGGGGGAGTCGAAACGGCTGCCGCCGCCGCTTTCACCGCGGGACGCATCACCCTCCACGCCCACTGCCACCAGAAGAGCCTGGGCGCCCACCACGACGCCGTGCGGGTGCTGGAAGCCCTGACCGGCCTGCCCGTCGACCTGGTCGACGCCGGCTGCTGCGGCATGGCGGGGTCATTCGGCTACAAGCGGGAGCATTACGATTTCTCGGCTCGCATCGCCGAACGGGTCCGCCAGGGCGTCGAGGAATCCGGCGGGCTGCTGGTGACCACCGGCACCTCCTGCACCGCGCAGCTGGCCGACCTCTTCGGGTGGCGGGCCTACCATCCCCTGGAGATCCTGGCGGGTCGCGGAGCCGGGGACTGACTCCCCGGCCGGGCCTTCCGGCCGGGCCGCGTCCGCGACTCCCGGGAGGCCCGCAGGGGCTTCTTGGTATATTCTTGGAGGTGTGCCGCAGTCCGGAGAAGGGAGGGCGTCCCGTGCTCCAGTCACTGGGCGCCGTGCTGCGGATGCCGGTGCAGCCGGGCGAGGTCTACCCCCTGATCCGGGAACGGTCCCCGGTGCTGTGGCCCATGGTGCTGGTGGCGGCGGTGGGCGTGGTCACCGGGCTGGTCATGCTGCCTGCCCTTCAGGAGATCGCCATGCGGCAGGTGGCCCTCGATCCCAACCTGCCCGAGGAGGCGGCGGCCATGGTGGGCCCCATCACCACGATCAGCGCCCTCATCGGCGGCGCCCTGGGCCAGATCTTCTGGGCCCTGATCGCGGCGGCCCTGATGGCCGTGGCCGTGCTGTTCACCGGAGGCCGGCTGCCCTACCGCCTGGCTCTGAGCCTTTCGCTGACGGCGTACGGCCCGGTGCTGCTGGCTTCCCTCCTGGTGGCGGTGATGACGGCCGCCGGCGTGGTGGAATTCCCCACCGGCACCGAAACCTCCGCCGCCATGTTCCTGGGCCGAGAGGCCGCCGGTACCCTGCTCTACCGACTGCTGGCCCTGATCGATCCCTTCGAGTGGTGGTACATCGCGCTTCTGGCCGGCGGGATCCGCGCCCTGGCCGACACCACGCCCCGGGCCGGCTGGGTCATCGCCGTGCTGGTGTGGCTGGTCCTGTTCGGCGGGCCCACGCTGCTGGCCACGTCCGTGGCCCTGTGAACCCGTGAACGCCGCCAGGGCGTGCCGCGGGGGCGGTCCGCTCCCGTGCAGCCGGCGGCCCGTTCCGCGGCCGCTGAAGGAGTGATCGTGGTCCATGACGCTGCTGCGCAGCACCGCCGGCCGCCTGGCCCTGCTGGCGGTCCTGGTGGTCCTGGTGGTGGTGGTGAACGTCGTCCGCGGGGCAGGCTCGTCCCGCGAGACCGAGGTGGAGGGCCTGGAGGTGGCCCCCGGCGACCTGACCGTCGACGTCAGGGCCACCGGGGTCGCCCAGGCCTTCGAGCCGGTGGAGATCCGGGCGCCCCTCAATGGGCGCCTGGTGGAGGTGGCCGTGGAAGCCGGGGACCAGGTCTCTCCTTCCGACCTGATCGCCCGCTACGACGCCGAGGACCTGCAGGTCCAGGTCAACCGCCTGCAGCAGGACCTGGCCCAGGCCCGTGCGCATCTGGCGCAGCTGCTGGAGCGGCAGGCCGCCGCGGGGGAGCAGGCCGCGTCCCAACTGACCCAGGCCGAATCCCGGGTGCGCCAGGCGCGCATCGCCCTGCACAGTGTCCTCCACCTGCCTACCTGGGACCTGGAGCGCAAGCAGGCTGAGGAGCGGCTGAACGAGGCCGAGGCCGCCCTGGCCGAACTGCAGGCCCGCCTGGAGGCGGAGCAGGTCAGCGCCGAGGAGATCAGCGCCGCCCGCACCGCCGTCCGGGCCGCCGAGGCGGCCCTGGCCCAGGCCCAGGCCCAACTGGCGGGCACCGACCTCACCACCCCGGACGGCGGGACGGTCCTGGAGGTGCTGGTGGAGCCCGGCGAGGCGGTGACGGCCGGTCAACTGATCGCCCGCATCGCGCGCCTGGATGTGGTCGAGGTGGTGGCCGAGGTGGACGAGACCGACATCGGCCGCATCAAGCCCGGCCTCAGCGCGCGGGTGACCACCCTGGCCTATCCCGACCGCACCTTCACCGCCCAGGTCACCCGCATCGCCCCCATCGCCCGCCGGCAGGGGCAGGTGGGTGTGTTCGACGTGACGCTGCGGGTGGAGAACGGTGAGGAACTGCTGCGCCCGGGCATGACGGTCACCGTCGACATCGAGGCGGAGCGGCGCAGCGGCGACCTGGTGGTGCCCAGCGCGGCGCTGACGGTGCGCGAGGGCCGGAACGGCGTATTCGTCATCCAGGACGGCGTCGCACGCTTCCGGCCGGTGACGACGGGCCTGACCACCGCCACCCAGGCGGCGATCACCGGCGGTCTCGAATCCGGCGAGATCATCGTGGTCGGGCCGCCGGCGGTCCTGCGCACCCTGGCCGACGGCGACCGGGTGCGGGTCACCGCCGCGGACGGTGGGGATTCGTGAGCGAAGCCCCGCTGATCCGCCTGCGGGGCGTCTCCCGCGTCCACCGCACCGGCAGCGTCGAGGTGGCCGCCCTGCAGGGCGTGGACCTGGACGTGGAGGCCGGCGAATTCGTGGCCATCGTCGGCCCCTCGGGCTCGGGCAAGTCGACGCTGCTGCACATCCTCGGCTGCCTGGACCGGCCCACCGCCGGGCAGTACCTGCTCAAGGGCCGCCCCGTGGACGGCCTGTCCGATGACGAACTGGCCGTGGTGCGAAACCGGGAACTGGGCTTCGTGTTCCAGTCCTTCAACCTGCTGCCCCGCATGAGCGCCCTGCGCAACGTGGAGCAGCCGCTGATCTACGCCCGGGTGCCCGCCGCCGAGCGGCGCCGGCGCGCCGCCGAGGCGCTGGAGCGGGTCGGCCTGGGCCACCGCCTCCACCACCGGCCCAACGAACTCTCGGGCGGCGAGCGCCAGCGGGTGGCCGTGGCCCGCGCCCTGGTCAACAACCCCTCGGTGCTGCTGGCGGACGAGCCCACCGGCAACCTGGACACCCGAACGGGCCGCGACATCCTGGCGCTGTTCCGGCAACTCAACGAGGCCGGCGTCACCGTCATCCTCATCACCCACGACATGGAAGTGGCCGCGGAGGCCAGGCGGATCGTGGAGATCCGCGACGGCCGCATCGTGGGCGAACGGCGGGGTGACGCCCCATGATGCTCTGGGAAAACATCCTGCTGGCGCTGGATGCCCTCAGGGTCAACGCCATGCGCACGCTGCTGACCCTGCTGGGCGTGGTGGTGGGCGTGGCGGCCGTGATCAGCGTCATCGCCATCGCCCGCGGGGGGCAGGCCATGGTCATCCGCGAGGTCGAGGGCCTGGGCAGCGGCATGGTCTGGATCGAGCCCAATTTGGCGGAGCAGTCCGACTTCACCCGCCTGGAACTGCTGGACCAGCGCGACCTGGAGGCGGTGTCCCTGTTGCCCGGGGTCGCCGAGGCCTCGCCGATGATCTCCACCTCCATGCCGGCCCGGGTCACCGACGAGTCCCGCGACATCACCGTCACCGGCGTGTCGGCCGGCTATGCCCGCGTGCGCAACCTGGACCTGGCGGCCGGCCGCTACTTCACCGAGCGGGAGGTGGCGGCGGGCCAGCGCCTGGCCGTCGTCAACGAGCAGGTGGTGGAGCGGCTGTTCCCCGGCGCCGAGGCC
>Ga0079224_100010217_pt1 | contig 12865 bp, 10 predicted proteins | sample Stecom2015_FD_80414 | JGI IMG/M metagenome (GOLD analysis project Ga0079224, IMG submission 80414) | Agricultural soil microbial communities from Utah to study Nitrogen management - Steer compost 2015 | ecosystem: Environmental > Terrestrial > Soil > Agricultural land | place: USA: Utah...
GCGGCGCTTGATGTAGTACTCGATCGCCTTGACGTCGTGGACGGTCTCCCGCTCGATCTCGGCGTGCTCGGCGATGCCGTCGGCGCCGAAGTCCTCCGGGATCGCGCGCAGCAGCGCCCGCTCGTCATCGGTCAGGGTGCGCAGACCGGGGATCACCTCGCCGTCCAGCAGGTGGATCATCCACTCGGTCTCCACCACCAGGCGGGAGCGGTTCAGCGCCGCCTCGGAGAGGTGGTCGACCAGCGGCGCGACCTGGCCGCGGTAGCGGCCGTCGAGCGGGGTGAGGGCGATCGGGGGAGTGATGTCCGCGAAGGAATGAGCCATGGCGGTCATTCTCCCAGAATCGCGCGCGCCCGCGCCGCCGGGCCCGACGGGCGGGCGCGGGGCCGGGTCGGGCGCGCGGCATCCGGCGCGGGGCCGACGGACGGCGGGCGCACCGGTCGGCCGCCGGCGCGAGGGGCGCGAGCCGGGATCAGGCCCGCTCGCGGTCGCCCTCGCCGAGCCCGGTGACGGCCTCGACGATCCCCGAGAGGATCCCGATGATCACGCCGGCCAGCAGCGCCCACCAGAAGGTGTCGAACTCGAGGGTCAGGCCCACCAGTCCCGACACCCAACCGGCCAGCAGCAGCATCAGCGTGTTGATCACCAGCTGGAACAGCCCCAGCGTCAGGCAGGTGATGGGGAAGGCCAGGAACGACAGCAGGGGCTTCACGATGGTGTTGATCAGCGCGAGGATGAGCGCGATCGCGCCGATCGTGAGGACCTGGCTGAGCAGGGTCGCCGAGTCGTCGCCCAGATGCATGCCGGGCAGGATCAGGGCCGTGACCCACAGCGCGAGGCCGGTGACGATGAGGTGTCCGAGGAATCGCATGGGGCCATTGTCCCCGCCCTGCCTCGGCGGCGCATGGGGGAGAACCCCCTGGGCCTCTGGGGGGAGCACTGCCACGCTGTCCGCATGCGACAGGATTCCGACGTGCACACGCCCGAGGGCCGCGCCCTGCATCTCCACTCCCGCGGGGCGGGCGGCACGCTGGTTCTTCTCGAGGCGGGTCTCGGCGCGGGAGGGGCGAGCTGGGGCTCCGTGCTCGATGCCCTGCCCGAGGGGGTGCACGCCCTCGCCTACGACCGCGCCGGATACGGCGGCAGCACCCCGGCATCCGGCGCTCGCGACCTGGGCGCCCTGGTCACCGACCTGCTCACCGTGGTCGACGCGGTCGAGCACGAGCGCCTGATCCTCGTCGGGCACAGCTGGGGCGGACCGATCGTGCGCGGCGCCGCCGCGCAGCTGCGGGAGCGGGGCCGGCCCGTCGCCGGGGTCGTGCTCGTGGACCCGGGCGAGGAGCTCGCGGATCTCTACTTCACGCGGACGGCCCGGGCCATGATCGGTGCGCAGGGTGCGGTGATGCCGCTGCTGTCGCGGCTGGGGCTGCTCGCCCCGCTGCAGCGGTCCGCCGCAAGGTCGCTGCCCGCCCCGTGGCGGGACGTCGCCGCCGCCTCCGTCTCGACCTGCGCCGCCGCGCAGGCCGTGCGCGCGGAGTCGCGGCATGTCACCGCCGGGCTGCTCGGGCTGCGCCTGGACCCGCCGCCCCCGCTCGCCACCGCCGTGACCGTGGTCTCGGGACGCCTGTCCGAAGGGCTCGGCCGACGGATGCGCGACGAGCTCACCGACGCCCATCGCGCCCGCGCCGAGGTCGAGGGCGGGCGGTTCGTGGCCGCGGAGGCCTCGGGCCACGTCATCGCCGCGAGCGAGCCGGAGCTGATCGTGGGGGAGATCCGCCGCATGTTGGGGGAGTGAGAGGCACCGCGGACGCCCCTGCTCGGTGGCCGGCCCCGGGCATACCCTGGCGGCATGTCCGACCCCGCCGCCCACCCCGACCAGCCCGCCGAGAGCATCCGTCTGCGCCCCGCGCTCGAGAACCTGCCCGCCTACGTGGCCGGAAAGCCCGCGGCCGACGACGGCGTCCACCGCTACAAGGTCTCCTCGAACGAGTCGCACCTGCCGCCGATCCCCTCGGTACGCGATGCCGCGGTCGCCGCGATGGAGTCCTCGAACCGCTACCCCGACGCCTCCGCGCAGCAGCTGCGCGCCGCGCTCGGGCAGAAGCACGGCGTGGACCCGGCACAGATCGCGCTGTCCACCGGCTCCGTCGCGGTCTCCGGCGATCTCGTGCGCGCGGTGGTCGGCGAGGGGGACGAGGTCGTCTTCGCCTGGCGCTCCTTCGAGGCGTACCCGATCCTCGTCGGCTCCCACGGCGGCACCCCCGTGCCCGTGCCGCTGACCGAAGCGGGCGAGCACGACCTCGAGGCGATGGCCGCGGCGGTCACCGAGCGCACCCGCCTGGTGCTGCTGTGCACCCCGAACAATCCCACCGGCCCCTCGCTGTCCACCGAGCAGGTCGAGGACTTCCTCGCCCGGGTCCCCGAGGACGTCGTCGTCGCGATCGACGAGGCCTACCGCGAGTTCCACGACCCCGCGACCGTGCTCGGCACCGCCGGGATCTTCCGCCGTCACGGCAATGTGGTGCTGCTGCGCACCTTCTCGAAGCTCCAGGGCCTGGCCGGTCTGCGCATCGGCTATGCCGTCGCCCATCCGCGGCTCGCCCGGGCGCTCGGCCAGGTCACCGTGCCCTTCGGCGCAGGAGCCCCCGCCCAGGCCGCGGCGCTCGCCTCGCTCGCGCCGGAGGCGGCCGAGGAGCTGGAGCGCCGCGCGGAGAAGATCCGCTCCGAGCGCTCGCGGGTGATGGCCGGACTGCGCGAGCAGGGCTGGGAGCTGCCCGCGAGCCAGGGCAACTTCGTCTACTTACCGCTCGGGGAGCGCTCGGGGGAGTTCGCCGAGTTCGCCGACGCCCGCGGCCTCGTGCTGCGTGCCTACGGCACCGACGGGGTGCGCGCCACCATCGCGGAGGAGGAGGCGAACGACCGCCTGCTCGCCATCGCGGGGGAGTGGATCGCGGGCTGAGCCTCCGCCGGGTGCGCGCCGCCCGGCCGCACTGCGCCCGGCAGGTCTGGGGAGCGGCGCTTCAGGCGCCGACGGGCAAGGCAGCGACGCCTCGCGAGGGGGTGCATGCCCACGAGCCAAGCACCGCCGCGGCCCGGCGGCAAGGAGACATCCTCGGTGACCAGCGGGTCACCGCACGAAGGCGTCGGCCTCCCCGGTCATCCCGATCTGCTCGGCGACGTAGTCGATGTCCTTGTCGCCGCGCCCGGAGAGGTTCACCAGCAGGTGCGCCTCACGGCCCAACGTCGGCGCGATCCGGATCGCATGGGCGAGGGCATGGGCGGACTCGAGCGCGGGGATGATCCCCTCGGTGCGGCTGAGCAGGCGGAAGGCATCGAGCACCGCCTCGTCTCCCTCGCGCACGTACTCGACCCGGCCCAGCTCCCGCAGATGCACGTGCTGCGGTCCGACGCCGGGGTAGTCCAGGCCCGAGGCGATCGAGTGGACCTCGCCGGGCTCGCCGTCCTCGTCCTGCAGGACGAGGGTCTCCATCCCGTGCAGCATGCCGGGGCGGCCGAAGGTCATCGTCGCGGCGTGGCGGCCCGGCTCGTCGCCCTGCCCGCCGGGCTCGACGCCGATCAGTCGCACCTCCTCGTCCTCGAGATAGGCGGCGAAGGCGCCGATCGCGTTCGAGCCGCCGCCCACGCAGGCGATGACCGCGCCCGGCAGACGGCCGTGCGCGGCGAGGTGCTGGGCACGGGACTCGCGGCCCACGACGGACTGGAAGTCGCGCACCATGTCCGGGAAGGGCGCCGGGCCCACCACGGACCCGATCGCGAAGAGGTACCGCTCGGGATCCGCGGCGTAGACGTCGAAGGCGGAGTCGACCGCCTCCTTCAGGGTGGCCTGGCCCGTCTCCACCGCGACCACCTTCGCGCCCAGCAGGCGCATGCGCACCACGTTCGGGCGCTGCTTGGCGACGTCGACCGCGCCCATGTGGATCTCGCACTCCAGGCCGACGAGCGCCGCGGCGGTCGCGAGCGCGACCCCGTGCTGGCCGGCACCGGTCTCGGCGATCAGGGTGCGCTTGCCCATCCGCTTCGCCAGCAGCGCCTCGCCGATCGTGTGGTTGATCTTGTGGGCACCGGTGTGGTTGAGGTCCTCGCGCTTGAGCAGGATCCGGGCCCCGCCGAGCTGGTCGGAGAGCCGGTCGGCGCTCGTGATCGGGGAGGGGCGGCCGACGACCTCGCGCAGCAGGCGCGAGTACTCCGCGAAGAACTCCTCGTCGTGCCGGGCCTCCTCGTAGGCGGCGGCGACCTCCGCCATCGGCTCCACGAGCGGCGGCGGCAGGATCGCGCCGCCGTGGTCGCCGAAGCGACCGCCGGTGTTCCCGGCGAAGGCGGGGGAGCGGGTGAGCGCCGCGGCCTCGGCGAGGGTGCGCGGGGCGGGAGCCCCGTCGATGGCGGGGACGGCGGGTGCGGTGGTGCTGGTCATGGGAACCTCCCGTGATCGGGCCCGGACCGGGAGGCTCGCAGACACGAGAAGCCGCCCGGGAGACGGGCGGCTTCGGTGTCAGCGCATGCGACAGGGGACCGCCCTCAGGCGGCCCACCAGCTGATCGTCGCGGCGCGCATGGCGGCACCATAGCCCAGCCCCGGCCGTGCTGGGCGGCACGTCCGGCCGGCGACCCGGGACCGGCCGACGGACACCCCCGGTGCTGCGGGGAGGGGTGGACATCACTACCGGCCCCGCGGTCGCCGCCGATAGTCTTGAGGACGGTCGGGCCCCTGCCGCTGCGGGACGGGCGCCCGAGGCGTCCGGTCCGACTGCACGTCGCCCCGCACCTCCTCGCACGAAGGACCCCATGGCCGCCCCCGCTGCCCCTGTCCCCGCTGCCGCCCTCGGCGGCCCCCGCGCCTACGCGGTCTGGATCGCGGCGGTCACCGCCTATTCGATCGCCGTGCTGCAGCGCACCACGATGGGCGTCGCCGGGCTCGAGGCCGCGGACCGCTTCGGGGCCTCGGCGACCATCGTGTCGACCTTCGTGGTGCTCCAGCTCGGCGTCTACGCCCTCGCCCAGATCCCCGCCGGCGTGCTGTTGGACCGCTACGGCTCCCGCGTCACCCTCACCGCCGGCGCCGTGCTGATGGCGCTCGGCCAGGTGCTCATGTCCCAGACCGAGACCGTGGGCGTGGCGATGATCGCCCGCATCGTGCTCGGCGCAGGCGATGCGCTGACCTTCGCGAGCGCGATCCGGCTGGTCCCGGCCTGGTTCCCGCCCGGTCGCGTGCCGCTGCTGACCCAGCTCACCGGCATCCTCGGCCAGGTCGGGCAGATCCTCTCCGCCGTCCCCTTCGTGGCCGTGCTGAGCGTGGCCGGCTGGACGCCCGCCTTCTCCTCCGCCGCGGCGCTCAGCGCGATCGCCGCCGTGCTGGTGCTCCTCGTCGTCCGCGCGACGCCGCCGGGGATGTCGCGGCCGACGGTGAAGCAGGACCTCCGACGGATCCCCGTGGTGCTGGGGCGGATCGTGCGCCACCCCTCGACGCAGCTGGGCTTCTTCACCCACTTCACGGCCGGGTTCCCCGGCATCGCGTTCTCGATGATGTGGGGCTACCCGTATCTCACCGCGGGGGAGGGGCTCAGCCGCCCCGCCGCCTCCGCGGTGATGACCGTGCTGGTGGTCGTCGCGATCGTCGGCGGTCCGCTGATCGGCGCGCTCACCCAGCGCCACCCGCTGCGCCGCTCCACGCTGGTGCTGCTGATCGTCGCGACGATCGTGGTGCCGCTGCTCGCGCTCGTGCTGTGGCCGGGCAATGCGCCGATGTGGCTGCTGATCGTGCTGGTCTCGGGGTACTCCATCGGCGGCCCCGCCAGCTCCGTCGGCTTCGACTTCCCCCGCACGGACCTGGCCAAGCACCGGCTCGGCACCGCGACCGGCGCCGTGATCATGGGCGGCTTCATCGGCGCCCTCATCGCGATCCTCCTGATCGGCGTGGTGCTGGACCTGCTGCGCCCCGACGGGGACTACGACCTGACCTCCTTCCGCCTCGCCTTCGCCGTGCAGCTCCCGCTGCTCGCGATCGGCGTGGTCGGGATGCTGGTGACCCGTCGGAACCTGCGCCGACGGATGGCCGTGCAGGGCCGCGAGGTCCCGCCGTGGCGCGAGGTGTGGCGCTCGGGGCGCTGGCGCCAGCTCTGAGGAGCCCCTGTCCCGTCGGCCCCGGAGCCCGTCGGCCGGGCTCGGTCCGCTCCGCGGCCGCCGTCGGGGCCCTCGTCGGCCGGGCCGGGCTTGCCGCCGCCCCCGCCGTGCCGTAGCGTTCCTCCCAGCACTTACTTTCAAGGAGGAAATATGTCGTTCACGCTGGGCATCGTCGGGATCGGCCAGTTCGGGTCCCACTTCGCGGAGCTCTTCGCCGCCCATCCCGACATCGACGCGCTCTACGCCGTCGACTCCGTCCCCGAGCGGATCGACGCCGTCGAGGCGCGCGGGGTCGCCTTCGCCGGCCGGTTCGAGACCCTCGAGGACCTGCTCGCCTCCGACGTCGACGCGGTCGCGATCTTCACCCAGCGCTGGACCCACGGACAGCACGCCCTGGCCGCCCTCCGCGCCGGCAAGCACGTCTACTCCGCGGTGCCGATGGCGATCGAGGAGGACGAGATCCGCCAGATCACCGAGGAGGTGCAGCGCACGGGACTCGTCTACATGATGGGCGAGACCAGCCAGTACAACGCCGCCGTCGTCCTCGCCCGGCGCATCCACCGCTCCGGCGCCTTCGGCGAGGTGTTCTACGCCGAGGGCGACTACGTCCACGACATGGACCTCGGCTTCTACGACGCCTACAGGTACTCCGGCGGAGAGCAGTGGAAGTCCACCGCCTCCTACCCGCCGCTGCTCTACCCCACCCACTCCATCGGCGGGATCCTCGGCGTGCTGGGGGAGCGGCACGCCGTCTCCGTCTCGGCGCTGGGCCGCCCCGACACCCGCGGCGACGGCGTCTTCGACAAGGACGTCTCGATGTTCGGCAACGACGTCTCCAACGCCTTCGCCCTGTTCGGGATGGACAACGGCGGCGCCTTCCGCACCAACGAGCTGCGCCGCGTGGGCTACCCCTCCCACAGGCGCGAGAGCCGCTTCCGCTTCTTCGGCGAGGACTCCTCCTTCGAGGAGACCATCGACGTCACCTACTGGCACGACAAGAAGGACGTGCTCGAGGTGACGGACCTGATCCGCACCGACCGCACAATGAGCCTGGACGACCCGCGGCTCGCGGACGTCTCGCCCACCCTGCGCGACGCCTTCGTCGCCGGCGCCTCCCGCGCCCACCACCAGGAGCGCCTGCCCGAGGAGTTCCAGGGCATGCCCAACGGGCACGAGGGCGCCCACCACTTCCTCGTCGACGACTTCGCCCGCGCCGTCGTCGGCGGCCACCAGCCCGTGGTCAACGCGTGGCAGGCCGCCCGCTACACGCTGCCCGGCGTCATCGCCCACCAGTCGATGAACCGCGGCGGCGAGCGGCTCGAGATCCACGACCTCGGCGACTGCCCGCTGCCCGTGGTCGACCTCGACGCCGAGCAGGAAGCCCTCGATCCGCAGGCGCTCGCCGCCGCGATCGAGGAGGCATCCGCGGTCGCCGCCGGCGCCTGACCGCCCGGTCCTGCCCGGCGTCGCCCGCCCGGCGGCGCCGGGCGGCCGGTCCTGCCCGGCATCGCCCGGCCGACGGCGCCGGGCGGCCGGTCCTGCTCGGCGGCGCCGACTGCGGGCGTCTGACGGCGGGACCGGCCCGGATCTGCTCCCCTCGCCCCGGTTGATCGACGGGAGGTACCAGAAAAGTGGTACCGGATGTCGAACAACCGGGGCGGCGTCGTGTTCGGCCGCCTGTGCCCCTGTCGGAGGGCCGGGCGGCGCCGCGCCGCGACGGGGTGTTCCACCTCACTCCTGACGTGGTAACTTCACAAACACGTGACCGAGAAGTGAAGTTTTCTCACCGGTGGGTGGGAGCCGACGAAGGAGTCCCTCATGATCGCTCGACGACACGTCCTGGCCGCCGGTGCCGCAGGCTCGGCAGCCCTCGCCCTCGCCGCCTGCGGTGGGGACTCCGGAGGATCCGGCGGAGAGGTCGACGGGGAGGGCAAGACCCTCACCTTCTGGCTGATGGAGGGCACCAACGCCTCCGCTGACGCCTACATCGAGGAGCTCAAGACCGCGTTCACCGAGGCCACGGGCGCCACCCTCGACGTCCAGGTCCAGCCTTGGGACGGCGCGCACGACAAGTTCGTCACCGCCATGGCCGGCGGCACCGGCCCCGACGTCGCCGAGGTCGGCACCACCTGGGTGCCCGAGTTCGCCGACGCGGGCGGCATCGACGACCTGTCCGAGGACATCGAGGCCGCCGGCCTCGCCGACGGACTCGTCGAGGGGCTCGTCGAGGCGGGCAGCCTCGACGGCGGGACCTACGGCATGCCCTGGTACGCGGGCGTCCGCTCGATCCTCGCCAACCGCGAGATGCTCGAGGCGGCAGGGGTCGCCGAGCAGCCCCAGAGCTGGGACGACCTGCTCACCATGATCACCACGCTCAAGGAGCACGACCCGGACTGGATCCCCTTCCCGGTCGCCGGCGGCAGCATCTTCTCCGCCATGCCCTTCGTCTGGGGCGCCGGCGGCGAGATCGCCACGCAGGAGGGCGAGACCTGGACCGCGGCGATCAACAGCCCTGAGGCCGTCGAGGGCCTGACCTGGTACACCGACCTCGCGCTGAAGCACGACGCCTCGACCTCCGCGGCCACCACCTGGCTGGAGACCGACTCGCTGGCCGCCTTCCTCCAGGAGACGGTGCCGATGTTCATCACCGGCTCATGGGTCCCCGCCACCATCGAGGCCGAGAACCCCGAGCTCGCCGAGAAGCTCGTCGCCTTCACGATCCCGGCGAAGGACTCCGCGGTCGCGCCGTCCTTCCTCGGAGGCTCGCTGATGTGCCGCTTCACCGAGACCGCGGAGCCCGAGCTCGCCTTCGAGCTCATCAAGCTCGTCACCACGGGCGACTTCGCCACCCGCTGGGCCGAGGAGACCAACTACTTCCCCGGCACCACCGCGGCGCTGGACGAGGTGGTCGCCGGCGGCGACGAGGTCACCAAGGTCTTCGCCACCCAGATGACCGAGGGCGGCAAGTCCGTGCCCGTCACCCCGGCCTGGGGCAAGATCGAGGGCGCCAAGACGCTCGGGACGATGATCTCCTCCGTCCTGGACGGCACCGCGGTCCAGGACGCGGCCGACACCGCCGCCGAGGAGATGGACGGCTTCTTCTCCGAATGAGCACCGCCGCCCCCGACCTCCGCGACCGGCAGGACGGAGCGGCGCCGCTCGAGCGCCGCGCCGTCCCGCCGGGCCGCCGTCTGCGCCGCGGCCTCGCCCCCTGGCTGCTGCTCGCCCCCGCCCTGATCGTGCTGGGCGTGCTGCTGCTGTGGCCGATGGTGCGCGTGCTGAACCTGTCCCTGCAGGACTACGAGCTGAAGAACCTCCTGCGCGGGGACAGCAACTACGTGGGGCTGGACAACTACGTCCAGGTCCTCACCGACCCGTTCCTGTGGCAGATCGTGCTGCCCAACACGGTCGGGTTCGCGATCGTGTGCGTCGTGCTGACTATGGCCGTCGGCACCGTGGTGGCGCTGTTCCTGAACACGCTGGGCACCGCCTGGCGGTCGATCTGCACCACCGCGATCATGGTCGCCTGGGCGGTGCCGGCGCTGACCGGCACCTACATCTTCGTCTGGCTCTTCGACCCCCAGTCCGGGCTCGTGATCTCGGCCCTCGACGGGCTGGGGCTGATGGAGGCCGGCAGCGTCAACTGGTTCACGAACCGGTGGAGCTTCTACGCGATCGCGACGCTGAACGTCGTCTACCACGGCTTCCCGTTCATCGCCGTGACGATGCTCGCCGGGCTCACCACCGTGCCGGACGAGCTGTACGAGGCGGCGGCGCTGGACGGGGCGAGCGCCTGGACCCGCTTCTGGCAGGTCACGGTGCCCACCCTGCGCCCGATCATCGCGGTGTGCGTGATCCTCTCGACGATCTGGGACTTCAAGGTGTTCGTCCAGATCTTCCTGATGCCCGGCGGCGACGGCTCCACCCGCGAGGTCATGAACCTCGGCGTCTGGTCGTACACGCAGTCCTTCGCCCAGGGCGAGTACGGGATGGGCTCCACCATCGCGGTGCTGCTGACCGCGCTGCTGATGGTGATCTCCGTGGTCTACATCCGCACCCTGATGAAGGAGGAGGAGCTGTGAACCGTCGGACCCCCGCCACCACCGCGGCCCGGGTGATCGGCGTCGTCGTGCTGCTGGCGCTGACCCTCTTCCCCTTCTACTGGATGCTCTCCACCGCCGTGGACACCAGCCCGCTCTCCCGCGGGGCGAGCCTGCTGCCCAGCGGCCTCACCCTCGAGCACTTCGAGCACGTGCTGGTCGACGCCGGGTTCCTGCGCTACGTGCGGGTCTCCCTGGTCGTCGCCCTGGGCACCGTCGTGCTCTCGGGCGCGGTGGCGCTGCTGGCCGCCGTCGCGGTCGCCCGCTTCCGCTTCCGGCTGCGCACCCAGGTGCTGGTGATGGTCCTGATGGTGCAGATGGTGCCGCTCGAGGCGCTCGTGATCCCGCTGTTCCTGCAGGCGCGGACCCTCGGCATGCTCAACTCGCTGCTGGGCCTGACCATCGTCTACCTCGGCTTCTCCCTCGCCTTCGCGATCTGGAACCTGCGCGGCTTCGTCGCCGCGGTGCCGCGTGAGCTCGAGGAGGCGGCCTACGTGGACGGGGCGAGCTGGTGGCGGATGTTCCGTTCGATCCTGCTGCCGCTGGTCGCCCCGGGCCTGGTGGCGACCTCGGTGTTCTCCTTCATCACCGCCTGGAACGAGTTCATCTTCGCGCTCACCTTCATACAGGACGGCTCGAAGTACACCGTGGGCGTGGGGCTGCGGACCTTCTTCACCCAGAACACCGCCGACTGGGGCTCGGTGATGGCCGCCTCGACGATCATCGCCCTGCCGGTGGTGCTCTTCTTCGTGCTCGTCCAGCGGAACCTCGCCAAGGGCATCACCGCCGGCGCTGTGAAGGGCTGAGGCATGACCAGCATCCCCTCCGGGCCGGGCGCCGCAGATCCCCGGCCCCGACACGACGCCGACGTGCTCGGCGTGCTGATGGCCCCCTTCACCGGCACCGAGGTGCCCGCCTGGCTCGACGGGGCGCTCGAGGACGGTCTCGCCTCCGTGATCCTCTTCGGGCACAACACCCCCGATCCCGCGACGGCGCGGGAGCTCTCCCGCGCCGTCCACGCCCGGTCCGAGGACTGCGTCGTCGCGATCGACGAGGAGGGCGGGGACGTCACCCGGCTCCAGGCGCGGACGGGCTCGTCCCTGCCCACGGCCTGGGCGCTCGGCGAGGCCGACGACCCCGAGCTCACCCGGGACGCCGGGCGCGCCCTCGGCGACCTCCTCGCCGCCTGCGACATCGACCTGGACCTCGCCCCGGTGCTCGACGTCTCCACCGATCCCGCGAACCCCGTGATCGGCACCCGCGCCTACGGCGACGAGCCCGACCGGGTCGCCCTGCACGCCCGCGCCTTCGCGACCGGGCTGATCGACGCCGGGATCGGCACCTGCGCGAAGCACTTCCCCGGACACGGCGCGACCGCCACCGACTCCCACACCGCACTGCCGCGGATCGACCTCGGCCCGGCGCAGTTCGAGGCCGAGCACCTCGCACCCTGGCGGATCGCGCCCTGGCTCGACGCCGTGATGACCGCGCACGTGCTGGTCCCCGCGCTCGGGGAGGGGCCCGCCTCGATCGCGCCCTGGTCCCGGCCGCTGCTGGACCGCGCCGTCGGCGGCACCTTCCACGGCCTGGTCATCACCGACGCGCTCGACATGGCCGCCGTCGCCGAGGATCCCGGGTACGGGGAGGCGGCGGTCCGGGCCCTCGAGGCGGGCGCGGACCTGCTGTGCCTGGGCACCTCGCTGCGCCGGGACGACGAGCAGATGCTCCGCGAGGCCCACGACGCGATCCTCGCCGCGGTCGAGTCGGGACGGATCCCGCGCAGAGCGCTGCACGAGCGCGCCGAGCGCACCCGGGAGCGGCTGCGCAGCCTGCGCACCCGGCGCCGCTTCGTCCCGGCCCCCGAGCTCGAGGACGCCCTCGCGCGCGGGGAGGCCCTCGGCGCGGAGGCGGCCGCGCGCGCCGTCCGCTCCCGGCACGGCCACGCCCGCCTCGAGGGGCGGCCCGTGGCGGTGCTCGACCTGCGCCACCGGGCCCAGCACGCCTCCGGCGCCCGGACCCAGCAGCTGGTCGCGGCGCTGCGCGAGCGCGGGATCGACGCGTCCGACCCCGCGGAGCCGGGCGGGCCCGAGCAGTACCGGTACCCCGAGCCGCCCTCGTATCCCGAGCCGCCCTCGCCCCACGGAGGACCGGATCTCCCGCCGCGGTCCTCCCACGGCGACCCGGCCGCGCAGGTGCTCGCGGTGACCCGTCTGCCCCGCAGCGATGCCGAGGAGGGCCGACGCCTCGCCGCGCTCCTCGCGCAGCGCCCCGACACGATCGTGGTGCACACCGGCGTGCCGGCCGCCGCCCCCGACCACCGCCTGCTCGTCCTCGCCCACGGCGGCGGCCGCACGATGATGCGCGCCGTCGTCGGCCTGCTCCTGCAGGGCCGCGCCTCCGACGGGGGAGCGCGGTGAGGGTGCGCGGCATGATGTCCGGCACCAGCCTGGACGCGATCGACGTAGCGCTGGTGGACTTCGCCCGCGACAGCGAGGATCCCTCCGTGCTCGAGGGGCGGCTCCTCCACCGTGGCGAGGAACCCTGGCCCGAGGGGACGGGGGACGCCCTGCGCGCCGCGCTGCCCCCGGCACCCGCCGACGTCGCGACCTGGAACCGCCTGCACGCCGC
>Ga0079224_100010218_pt1 | contig 12864 bp, 12 predicted proteins | sample Stecom2015_FD_80414 | JGI IMG/M metagenome (GOLD analysis project Ga0079224, IMG submission 80414) | Agricultural soil microbial communities from Utah to study Nitrogen management - Steer compost 2015 | ecosystem: Environmental > Terrestrial > Soil > Agricultural land | place: USA: Utah...
AACAGGCGCACAAACCGTGGACGGTCAGCGGCGGCGGTGGATCTCCACTACGGTGGCGGGGACCTCCAGCAGCCCCACGCCGCAGCGGTGCACCACCGGCTGGCTTCCGCCGAGCCGGCGTACCGCCCGGGCGTGGGTAGCGATCTCCTCCTGGGCCGAGGCGCCCTTCACCGCCAGGACCACGCCGCCCACCTCAGCCAGGGGCAGGCACCACGCGGCCAGCCGGTCCAAGGGTGCCAGCGCGCGGGCCACCACCACCGCCGCGGGTGGCACCCGGCCCGGGCACTCCTCGGCCCGGCCGCGGACCACGGTGACCCGGTCGGCCAGTGACAGCGCGGCCACCACCTCGGTGAGGAACTCCGTGCGGCGCGCCATCGACTCCACCAGGGTCACCGTCAGATCCGGCCGCGCCAGGGCCAGCGGTACGCCCGGCAGGCCGGCCCCGGAACCGACGTCGATCACGGAGGCGCCCGCCGGGATCAACTCGCCCACCACCGCGGAGTTGAGTAGATGCCGGTCCCAGATCCTGGGCGCCTCGCGCGGGCCCACCAGCCCGCGTACCACTGCGTCGGTGGTGAGCATCCGCGCGTAACGCACCGCCAACGGCAACCGCGGACCGAACAACGACTCCGCCGCGGCGGGTGCCGGCGGCGGTAGCTCGCCGTCGGCGGCGCTGCTCATGCCCGGCTGACCACGATCCGGCGGTTGGGCTCCTCACCCTCGGACTCGCTGACCACGCCCTCGGTCACGTTGATCACGTCGTGCACGCACTTGCGCTCGAACGCGCTCATCGGCTCCAGCTTGACCGGCTCGCCGTGCTCGCGTACCCGCTCGATGGCGTTGCGGGCGACCGCCGCCAGCTCGTTGCGCCGCCGGGCGCGGTAGCCACCGATGTCGAGCAGCAGCCGGCTGGGGACCCCGGTACGGCGGAACACCGCCAGGCGGGCTAGCTCCTGCAGCGCCTCCAGGGTGACGCCCCGCGGTCCTACCAGGGCTTGGAGCTCACCGCCGACGACCTCCACCACCGGCCGGCCGTTGGTGATCAGCTCGTCGATATCGCCGTCCAGGTCCAGCACGTCCAGCAGACCTTCGATGTAGTCCGCGGCGATCTCGCTCTGCTGGAACAGCTCCTCGGTCTCGTCCACATCCTCGGGCGGCGTCGCGCTCGCATCCGATCCGGCGTCTCCAGCCTCCGCCGAGGCTCCGGTCGCGGCCTCCGATCCGGCGTCCGCCGCCGGCTCGCTCGCCGTCTCCGATCCGGCGTCCCCGGCCGGGGCGGGGTTGGCCGCCTCCTCGGCCGGCGCCTCCGGTCCCTCGCCCAGCCCTTGCGCGTGAGCCACGCCACTCATATCTGCCAACTTATACTCCGTCACCGTCTCGTCTGGCCACAGGGCCAGCAGGCCGACATTACCCGCCGGGGACGCTCCTCCGGGGTAGCAGGGCCCTTCTCTTTCGTACCGCCCGGTCCGGTGTGGTACGAACACGCCCTCACGTTCAAACGGGCCGGGCGCCGTGCCCGGCGCGGCGCCGCGCCTGGCTAACTCGCCAGCCGCTCACTACTTCTTGCGGCGCCGCGACTCGAACGGCTCCGGCGCCGGGAACGGCTCCGGCGCCCGCAGCCCGGTCTCGTTGCCGGAGGCCTTCCGTTTCGGAGGGACGGCCTGGCCGTCGGCGCCGCTGCCGGAGCCATTGGCCGACGTGCTGCCCTCACCACCGGGCTTCGACCCGCCGGACCCGGCGGACCCGCCAGGGGCGTCCGGCTTCTTCTTGGGCGGCACCGCGGCCTTCTTCGGGGGCACCCGCTTGGGCGGCACGTTCTTCGGCGGCACCTTCTTGGGCGCGCCCTTGGACGGCGCGCTCTTGCTCGCCGCGCCCTTCGAGGGCGCCCGCTTCGGCTTGGCGCCCGGCTTCGGCGCCAGCGCCTTACCGTCCACCGCCGGGCCAGCGCCCGTGCTCTTGCCCGCCGCGCTCTTACCCGCGGCCTTGGTACCCGACTTCGCCGCGGCACCCGCCGTGGCCTGGGCCGGCGGCGGGTACTTGCGCAGCACCCACTGCTGCTGGCCGAGCGAGAAGAGGTTGTTGACCACCCAGTAGAGGATCACCGAGATCGGGAAGAACGCCCCGGAGAACAGCAGCATGAACGGCAGGCCGTAGACCATCAGCCGCTGCATCATCAGCTGGGTCGGGTCAGTGGCCCACCCGGTCTTGAGGACCATCTGCCGCGAGGTCAGGAACGTCGTCCCCACCATGATCAGCGTCAGCGCACCGGCCACCAGTCGCACCGTGAGCATGTCGGTGTCCGGGAAGGCGGTGCTCAGGTCCCGCTGGAACCAGCCGACCTCCATGAACGTGGCCGCGATCGGCGCGTTGAACAGGGTCGCGTGCGTAGCGCTGGCGTACTGGTCGAACGTCCACGTGTAGATCTCGATGTTGGACAGCTCGAGCGGGAAGCCCGCGTTGACCGCCTCCACCCGGCTCGGGTCCAGCCGGCGCCCCAGGATCCAGAACAGGCTGATGAAGACCGGAATCTGCAGGAACAGCGGCAGGCAGCCCATCAGCGGGTTGGCCTTCTCCCGCCGGTAGAGCTCCATCATCTCCCGCTGCAGGGTCTCGCGGTCGCCCTTGTGCTTCTCCTGCAGCTCCTTCAACTTCGGCTGCAGGGCCTGCATCGCGCGCTGGGACTTGATCTGCTTGACGAACAGGGGGAACAGGATGATCCGGACCGTGAGCACCAGGAAGATGATCGAGAGGATCCAGTCCCAGTTCGTGCCCAGGAAGGTCCGGTCCTCCAGGAAGGAGAACACATCATGCCAGCGCAGCATGATCCACGTAATGGCGGTATACAGCCAGTTCAGCACCGGGTCGCTCCCGTCACGTCATGCTTGGGGTCGGGCACCGGGTCGTACCCACCGGGGTGAAAGGGGTGGCAGCGCAGCAGCCGCCACAGCGCGAGGCCGGTCCCCCGCAGCGCGCCGTGGCGGGTCAGGGCCTCCAGGGCGTACGCACTACACGACGGGTAGAACCGACAGCGCGCCGGCAGTGCCGGGCTCACCCACCGACGGTACGCGATGACCAGAGCCGTGAGTATCCGGGCACCCCAGCTCATGGCCGGCCTCCGGGCGCGGCGCGCGTGACCGAGCGCAGGGCCCCGGCGAGGTCAGCGCCGAGTCGCTCGTACGAAGCTTCGGCCGCCGGAGGAAGCGCCCGCACCACCAGCGCGGTGCCGGGCGGCAGCTCGCTCAGGTGTTCGCGGACCAGATGCCGCAGCCGGCGCCGGACGGTGTTGCGAACCACCGCGCCGCCGACCGCCCGGGAGACCACGAAGCCGGCCCGGGGCGGGGCCGCCTCACCGGTGTGTCGCAGGTGAACTACGAGGGTGCCGCGCCCCGCGCGCCGGCCGGTGCGGACGACGTTGGTGAAGTCTCCGCGCCGGCGCAACCGATGCGCCCGGTTGAGCATCTCCGGCTCCCTCGCCCCCCGCGGCGGCTCAAGCCGACAGGCGGGCCCGTCCCCTGGCGCGGCGGGCGCGGATGATGGCACGACCGGCCCGGGTACGCATCCGCAACCGGAAGCCGTGGGTCTTCTTGCGGCGCCGGTTGTTCGGCTGGAAGGTGCGCTTGCTCACGACAGGCTCTCCATGATTGTGGTCCGGTGTGCCGCCGGCGCGGGGCGGGGCGGGCACGCCCATCGCCGTCCCGGCAGGCCAGCTCCCAAGGCTATCAAACCGGCGGATCTGTCCTGCCGAGACGCGCTTCCAGGCAGCCACCGGTGTTCTGGGGTGTCAGGCCGCAACCGGGGCGTCCGGGTGAGCGGGGGCGGGAAGGTACGAGCGGGGACGGCGGTGCCGATCCCGGCAGAGGAGGGGAGTACTCGATAAACATCCCAAGCCTGTGGACAGCGGTTGTCTTCCTGTGGACAAGGCTGTTAGCGTGCCCGTCTGTCGGTCCATCCGGTGGGCGGCTCGCCACCGGCCGGGCGCAACCGCCGGTGGTGGTCGGTCGTTCGCCACGATGAGCCCAGGGCACGCGTAGGGGGGCACCAGCGTGCGCCACGACCGGCCGGTACACAGGCTGTGGAAAACATGTGGACAACGACCGTCCAGGGCGGGGAGCCGCGACAGCTATCCCCGCGGCCTGGTCCGGCGGAGGGGAACCCGGGCAGGGGGTGGAGGACGTGGCAGAGGCGTCGATGGGCGCCGCGGGCGCCGGTGACCTCGCGGCGGTGTGGCGGGAAGCCACCGAGGAGATCGCCGACGAGATCGTCTCCGCTCAGCAACGGGCGTACCTGCGGGAGACCCGCCTGCGCGCGATCGTGGAGGACACCGCCCTGTTGTCGGTGCCGGATGCCTTCACTCGCGACCAGATCGAGATGAAGCTGCGCCCCGCGATCACCGAGGCGCTCTCCCGCAAGCTGGGGCGTCCCATCCAGGTGGCGGTGACCCTCAGCCAGGCTGACCGTTCGGCCGAGCGGCCGGTCAGCCCCGGCGGCGCACCCGGCAGCGGCGCACCCGGCAGCGGCGGCCCCGGTGAGGTGGGGTGGTCGGTGCCGATGGGGCACGGCCAGCTGCCCGCGGGGCCACGCCCGCAGCCGGGGGTACCTCATGGGCCCACGCCCGGGCCCTGGCCGGCCGCTCCGGAATCGGCCGGCTACCCGCCGTCCCGACCGGCCCCGGCGGGCCCGCCCGGCGACTACCCCGGACTGCCCGGCCGGCCGGGCGGCAACCTTCCCGGCGGCAACCTTCCCGGGAGCGACGTACCCGGCGGCAACCTGCCGGGCGGTGGCATGCCCGGCGGCGGTATGCCGATGGCCGGAGGGTATCCGGAGAGCGGCTACCCGCCCGGCGGTCGCTACCCGGGCGCCGAATACCAGACCGGGGAGTACCCGGTCACCGGCTATCCGGGCGCCGAGTACCCGGGCGGTTACCAGGGCGGCGGTTACCAGATCGGTGGCCACTACCAGGCCGGCGGGGACTACCCGTCCGGGGAGTATCCACAGGTCGGCCCGGCCCACGCCGACCCCGGCGGGGTCGCCGGGCCACCGCCCGGCGCCGGTCCGGTCCCGCCCGCGCGCGACCTGGGCCGTCCCGACCTCGGCCGGATGGGCCCGGGCCTGGGCCGGATCGACCCCAGCGACAGCGGTCCCGGCCGCGGCGAGCGCTGGGTGGTGCAGTCCGGCGGCAACCGGCTCAACCCCAAGTACCAGTTCGAGACGTTCGTGATCGGCCCGTCCAACCGGTTCGCCCACGCCGCGGCCATCGCGGTGGCCGAGTCACCCGCCAAGGCGTACAACCCGTTGTTCATCTACGGCAGCTCCGGGCTGGGCAAGACCCACCTGCTGCACGCCATCGGGCACTACACCTCGCAACTGGGTAATGCCCGCTCGGTGCGGTACGTCTCGACCGAGGAGTTCACCAACGACTTCATCAACTCCGTCCGGGACGACAAGACCAGCGCCTTCCAGCGGCGGTACCGGGACGTGGACGTACTCCTGATCGACGACATCCAGTTCCTGGAGACGCGGGAGCGGACCCAGGAGGAGTTCTTCCACACCTTCAACACCCTGCACAACACCAACAAGCAGATCGTGATCACCTCCGACCGCTCCCCCAAGGAGCTGTCCACGTTGGAGGACCGGCTACGGACCCGGTTCGAGTGGGGGCTGCTCGCCGACATCCAACCGCCGGATCTGGAGACCCGGATCGCGATCCTGCAGAAGAAGGCCGATCAGGAACGGTTGCAGGCCCCGGCGGAGGTGCTGGAGTTCATCGCCTCCCGGATCTCCAACTCCATCCGGGAGCTGGAGGGCGCCCTGATCCGGGTGACCGCCTTCGCCAGCCTCACCCGCTCACCGGTCGAGCTCTCCCTGGCCGAGGAGGTGCTGCGGGACTTCATCCCCGACGGGGCCGAGCCGCAGGTGACCGTCGACCAGATCATGGCCTCCACCGCCGACTACTTCGGGGTCACGGTGGAGGACCTGCGGGGGCACTCCCGCTCCCGGGTACTGGTCAACGCCCGCCAGGTGGCGATGTACCTGTGCCGGGAACTGACCGACCTCTCACTGCCCCGCATCGGCCAGGCGTTCGGCGGCCGCGACCACACCACGGTGATGCACTCCGATCGCAAGATCCGACAGCAGATGGCCGAACGGCGATCCCTGTTCAACCAAATCGCCGAACTCACTAACCGGATCAAGCAGACTCGATAGTCCGAATGGACGATATCGGCCGCGGAGCGGTTTCCACAGGGTGTGGGGCCAGGTTGAGGAAACCCGGTGGACCGGTGGTGGAAACCTGGGGACATCGTCGTCGCACCGGGGCCGGCTGTGGACAACCGTCACGGATATCCACCGCTCGTCCACCACGGGCCCACCGCCGCCCACGCCGGTCACCTGGCCGGACGGCGGATATCCACAACTTCCACAGCACCGACGATGATGACGGTAAAGATCTCTAAAGAAAGAAAAACTAATCATCGGCGCCCGCCAAATTGTGGAAAACCAGCAGGGACCCCGGCGTGCGAGGCGGCGGGCCGGCTCCTACAGTGCGACAGTGGGCTCAGTCCGCTCCGGGCCCAGGTAGCGACAGGGAGGCCGCTATGAAGTTCCAGGTCGAGCGTGACGCCCTGGCCGACGGGGTTGCCTGGACGGCGAAGGGCCTGCCGTCCCGGCCGTCGGTGCCGGTGCTGGCCGGGGTGATGCTGCGGGTTGCGGACGGCAAGCTGCACCTGTCCGGTTTCGACTACCAGGTCTCCAGCGAAGCCACCGTGCCCGTGCACGCCGACGCCGACGGCGCGGCGCTGGTCTCCGGCCGGCTGCTGGCGGAGATCACCAAGGCCCTGCCGAGCAAGCCGGTGGAGGTCGCCGCGATCGCCGCGCACCTGGAGCTGACCTGCGGCAGTGCCCGGTTCACCCTGCCCACCATGCCGGTGGAGGACTACCCGAGCCTGCCCGCCCTGCCCGAGCGCGCCGGCACCGTGGACGCGGCGGCGTTCGCGGCCGCGGTCGCGCAGGTGGCGCTCGCCGCCGGCAAGGATGAGACGTTGCCGATGATGACCGGGGTCCGGCTGGAGCTGAACGGGCCCAGCCTGGCCCTGCTCGCCACCGACCGGTACCGGCTGGCGATCCGGGAGATCGACTGGCAGCCGGACAACCCCCAGGTGAGCGCGAACGCGCTGGTCCCCGCCCGGACTCTCGCCGACACCGCCCGGTCGCTGGGCCCGATCGGCGGTGAACTGGTGATCGCCCTCAACACCGGCGGCGGCGCCGGCGAGGGGATGATCGGGTTCGCCGCCGGGGACCGGCGGACCACCAGCCGGTTGCTCGACGGCGCCAACTACCCGCCGGTGCGCAACCTGTTCCCCACCAGCCACACCGCCCAGGCCCGGGTCCCGGTGGCGGCGCTCACCGAGGTGGTCCGGCGAGTGTCGCTGGTGGCCGAGCGGAGCACCCCGGTCCGGTTGGCGTTCAGCGCCGACGGCGTGGTGGTGGAGGCCGGGGGCGCCGAGGAAGCCCGGGCCAGTGAGGCGACCGAGGCGACGTACGAGGGCGAGGAGCCGATGACGCTCGCGTTCAACCCGGCGTACCTGCTCGACGGCCTGGGCGCGCTGGACTCGCCGAACGTGGTGTTCTCGTTCGTGGAGCCCGGCAAGCCGGCGGTACTCGCCCCGGGCAACGAGGAGGGCGAGATCCTGCCCGGCTACCGCTACCTGATCCAACCGATCCGGGTAGTGCGTTGAGGTCCGCGGTGACCGCGCCGGGGCGTACCATGATCATGATGCGCTAGCCCGAGACGGGGGGAGCATGCAGCTCGGCCTGGTAGGGATCGGCCGGATGGGCGACAGCATGCGGCAGCGGCTGCGCCAAGCCGGGCATGAGGTGATCGGCTACGACCGGGACCCGCGGGTCTCCGATGTGGCCGGTCCGGCGGAACTGGTGGCGGCCCTGGCCCCGCCCCGGGTGGTCTGGCTGATGGTGCCGGCCGCCGCCACCGGCCAGGTGATCGAGGAGCTGGCGCCGCGGCTGGCCTCCGGGGACCTGGTCGTCGACGGCGGTAACTCCCGGTTCAGCGATGCCGAGCCGCGGGCCCGCCGACTCGCGGAGGCCGGGATCGGCTTCCTCGACGTCGGGGTCTCCGGCGGCATCTGGGGCCGCGAGGAGGGCTTCGCGCTCATGGTCGGCGGCGACGAGCAGCACGTCCGCCGGTGCCAGCCGCTCTTCGACGCGCTCAAGCCACCGGGCGAGTTCGGGTTCGTGCACGCCGGCGGGGTCGGCGCCGGCCACTACGCCAAGATGGTGCACAACGGGATCGAGTACGGCCTGATGCAGGCGTACGCCGAAGGCTACGAACTGCTCGTCCGGGCCGGGCCGGTGACCGACGTGCCCGGGGTGATGCGGTCCTGGCAGGCGGGTTCGGTGGTCCGCTCCTGGCTGCTGGAGCTGCTGGTCCGCGCGCTGACGCAGGATCCGGGGCTGGAGTCGCTGCGCGGCTACGTGGAGGACACCGGCGAGGGGCGGTGGACCCTGGAGGAGGCGATCCGGTTGGCGGTGCCGATGCCGGCTACCGCGGCGGCGTTGTTCGCGCGGTTCGCCTCCCGGGAGGAGGACTCACCCACCATGCGGGCGGTGGCCGCCCTGCGTGCGCAGTTCGGCGGCCACGCGGTCAGACGCTGAGCGTCCGGGCGCGAGGAGCGAGACGTGCACGTGCGGAGGCTGGAGCTGGTCGACTTCCGCTCCTACCAGTCGGCGGCGGTCGACTTCGACGCCGGCGCGAGCGTGCTGACCGGGCCTAACGGGGTCGGCAAGACCAACCTGGTGGAGGCGCTGGGGTACGTGGCGAACCTGGCCAGCCACCGGGTGGCGACCGACGCGCCGCTGGTCCGCTCCGGCGCCGGTTCGGCGGTGGTGCGCTGCACGGTGGTGCACGAGAGCCGGGAACTGCTGATCGAGCTGGAGATCGTGCCCGGCAAGACCAACCGGGCGCGGTTGGGTGGCTCGCCGCTGCGCCGGGCCCGGGACGTGATCGGGGCCCTGCGACTGGTGCTGTTCGCGCCCGAGGACATCGAACTGGTACGCGGAGAGCCGGCGCTGCGGCGCCGCTACCTCGACGAGCTGCTGGTGGCCCGGCGGCCCCGGTACGCCGCGGTGTGCGCGGACTACGAGCGCGTCCTCAAACAGCGCAACGCGTTGCTGCGTACCGCCCATCTGGCCCGCCGCGCCGGCAAAGCCGCGGATCTGTCCACACTGGAGGTCTGGGACGCGCACCTGGTCGAGCACGGCGCGGACCTGCTGGCCGGCCGCGGGGAGTTGATCGACGCGCTCGCGCCGCACGTGGCCGCCGGCTACGACGCGGTCTCCGGCCAGGCCGGCGCGGCCGTGCTCGGCTACCGCAGCGCGCTGGCGGACCCGGACCCCGGAGACGAGCCGGCGGTGCTGCCGGCGGACCGGGACGCGCTGCGGGCGGCGCTCGCCGCGGCGCTGGCCCGGTCGCGCCCGGCCGAGCTGGAGCGGGGCGTCACGCTGGTCGGCCCGCACCGCGACGATCTGCTCTTCAGCCTCGGGTCGCTGCCGGCCAAGGGGTACGCCAGCCACGGCGAGTGCTGGTCGTACGCGGTGGCGCTGCGCCTGGCCGCGTACGAGTTGCTGCGGGCCGAGGGCGTGGAACCGGTGCTCGTGCTCGACGACGTCTTCGCCGAACTCGACGCCGACCGGCGTGACCGGCTCGCGCGCGCCATCCGGCACGCCAGCCAGACGTTGGTAACGTGTGCGGTCGAGGAGGACGTGCCGGCCGCCCTGCGGGGCGCCCGCTACGAAGTCCGCGACGGCTCGGTCAAGCGGGTCGGATGAGCCTGCGAGGTGACCCGTGAGCGAACCACGCCCCACCGCACCCGGCGGTGAGCACCCGGGTCCGGCCGGCCCGCCGGTCTCCGGCCCGGCGCTGGCCCGGGCGGTGCTGGACGCGGCCCAGGCCCGCCGGCGCGCCGGGCGCCGCGGTGAACCCAGAGCCGGCGAGCCCAGATCCGGTGAGGCCGGCGCGACCGGTGCGCGTACCCGCCGGCGGCGTGGCTGGTCTGGACCTGGGCCGGACCCGCGTGACCCGCAGCTCTTCGGGGTGGTGCTGGCCGGGCTGGTCAAGGCCCGCGGCTGGCAGCGCCCGGCCGCGGAGGCGAGCCTGTTCGGCCGGTGGGAGCACGTGGTCGGCTCGGAGGTGGCCGACCACTGCCGGCCGGTGAAGCTGGAGCGCGGCGAGCTGACCATCGAAGCGGAGTCCACCGCCTGGGCCACCCAGCTCCGGTTGCTCGCCGGCTCGCTGCTCAAGCAGATCGCGGCCGAGGTGGGGCACGACATCGTCACCCGGCTGCGCATCCACGGGCCGGCCGCGCCCTCCTGGCACCGGGGCCCCCGCCGGGTCCGCGGCCGCGGCCCGCGCGACACCTACGGTTGATGTCGATCATGGGCTCGGGGTTCCTGATCGACGCCGGCCGCCGGTGCCGGACGCCACAGCCCGACCCGGACGGCTCACGCGTCGGCGTAGACCGCGAACCCCCGGTCGGCGCAGCGGCGGTAGAAGCGGGCCAGCACCTCCAGCTCGGAGAGCGGGAACTGCCAGTTCAGGACCGACCCGTTCTGGTCGCGCAGCCGGCGCAGGCGGTCCTCCAGCCACCGCAGCTGCGCGTCCGCCAGCCGGCTGCCGGAGAGCGCCTCCCGGAGTACCGCCGCGACCGAGTCGAAGGTCACCACGTCGCCGTGCGCCGCGTGGCTCTCCACGAACCGCTCCAGGCCGCCGGCGATCCAGTCACACCCGTCCGGGTCGATCACCGGGTCTTCGTCCTCGGCCGCCGCGTCGGTGGCGTACAGGACCCCGTCCAGCCCCAGCAGCAGGTCCACCAGCTCCACGTACGCGGTCGCGCGTACCGTTCCGGTGTTGGCGATGTGCCCGGCGAGCGCCGCGGTCGGCGCGGCCACGTCCGGCGCCTCCGCCAGTTCGCCGAAGTCCACGAACTCGGCCGGCGCCACCGGGTCGTAGAACCTGCCCGTGCGCGGCCATGCGACGGCGACGTTGTCCAGCCCCATCGGCCCTGCTCCTCCACCTGTGTGCCGTACCGCTCGACGAAACGCCGGCGTCCCCCCATCCACCTCGTGCTGACGCGGGGTGAGGGTACGGCACCGGCGGCGCGGGCGCGACCACCGAAGGGTCGATTCTGCCCCGGCGCGCTTTCGCGGCCCGTCTGCGCCCGGTGCCGGGGTCGCCGGTAGGGGGCCAGGCAGGCCGGCTCGACGGGCCGCCAGCGCGCTGCCAGGGGGGCGGCCGGCCTGACCGGGTGGGCATCTCGGCGGTGCCGCTGAGGGGGGTGCTACCCCTCGCACAGTAGGATTGAAGTGATACCGCGACCGGCTGACCTCGCAGGCCGAGGAGTTTACCCACCCCCACCGGCCACTACCCCTTCGGGCCTGAGGGCGGTGCGGCCCGGTGCGAGGAGAAGCCGCGCAGAAAGGACCGGAACAGCAGTGGCAGCAGCGAAAAAGCAGGGTTACACCGCTGGTTCACTGACCGTGCTGGAGGGCCTGGAGGCGGTCCGCAAGCGCCCCGGCATGTACATCGGCTCGACCGGCGAGCGTGGCCTGCATCACTTGGTGCAGGAGGTGGTGGACAACGCGGTCGACGAGGCGCTCGCCGGCTACTGCGACACCATCGAGGTGATCCTGCTCGCCGACGGCGGGGTGCGGGTGATCGACAACGGGCGGGGCATCCCGGTGGACCTGCACCCGAAGCTGAAGAAGCCCGGGGTGGAGGTGGCGCTCACCGTCCTGCACGCGGGCGGCAAGTTCGACGGCAAGGCGTACGCGGTCTCCGGCGGTCTGCACGGAGTCGGCGTGTCGGTGGTCAACGCGCTCTCCACCCGGATGGAGATCGAGATCCACAAGGACGGCCGGGTCTGGCGCCAGACGTACGAGAACTCCCGGCCGGGCCCGCTGCGCAAGGGCGAGCCCACCAACCAGACCGGCTCCAACGTCGCGTTCTGGCCGGACCCGAAGATCTTCGAGACCACCGAGTTCTCGTTCGAGATCATCAGCCGGCGGCTGCAGGAGATGGCCTTCCTGAACCGCGGCCTCACCATCCACGTACGCGACGAGCGGGACCTCGACGAGGAGGGCAAGCCGCGCGAGGTCACCTACCTCTATAAGGGAGGGATCGCGGACTTCGTCCGGCACCTCAACCAGACCAAGAACCCGATCCACAAGTCGGTGATCGAGTTCGGGGCCGAGGGTGACGGGATGGCGGTCGAGGTCGCGATGCAGTGGAACGAGTCCTACGGGGAGTCGGTCTACACCTTCGCGAACACCATCAACACCCACGAGGGCGGCACCCACGAGGAGGGCTTCCGGGCCGCGCTGACCTCGGTGGTGAACCGGTACGGGTCAGAGAAGAAGCTGCTCAAGGGCGACGAGAAGCTCACCGGCGAGGACATCCGGGAAGGCCTGGCCGCGATCGTCTCGGTGAAGCTGGCGAGCCCACAGTTCGAGGGGCAGACCAAGACCAAGCTGGGCAACACCGAGGTGCGCAGCTTCGTGCTGAAGACCTGCAACGACTGGCTCGGCGACTGGCTGGAGCGTAACCCCAGCGAGGCGAAGATCATCATCAGCAAGGCGTCCGCGGCCGCCCGGGCCCGGGTGGCCGCCGCCCAGGCGCGCAAGCTGGCCCGCCGCAAGTCGCTGCTGGAGTCCGGCTCCATGCCCGGTACGCTCGCCGACTGCCAGTCCACCGACCCCCGCGAGTGCGAGCTGTTCATTGTGGAGGGTGACTCCGCGGGCGGTCCGGCCAAGCAGGGCCGCGACCCGCGTACCCAGGCGATCCTGCCGATCCGCGGA
>Ga0079224_100010219_pt1 | contig 12864 bp, 7 predicted proteins | sample Stecom2015_FD_80414 | JGI IMG/M metagenome (GOLD analysis project Ga0079224, IMG submission 80414) | Agricultural soil microbial communities from Utah to study Nitrogen management - Steer compost 2015 | ecosystem: Environmental > Terrestrial > Soil > Agricultural land | place: USA: Utah...
GAGGTCGAGCGGGAGCTGGGCTTCACCTCGAAGCATGACATCGAGAAGTACGGCATCGCTGAGTTCGTCAACAAGTGCAAGGAGCGCGTCCGCAAGTACGCCATGATCCAGACCGAGCAGACCAAGCGGCTCGGCAACTTCATGGACTGGGACAACTCCTACTACACGATGTCCGACATCAATAACTACACAATCTGGCTGTTCCTCAAGGAGTGCCATAAGCGCGGTCTGATCTACAAGGGCGACGACTCGATGCCCTGGTGCCCGCGCTGCGGCACCGGCCTGTCGGAGATGGAGATCGGCGAGGGCTACCGGGAGCGCACTCACCGCTCGCTCTATGCCTTCCTCAAGCTGGATGACGAGGATGCCTCGCTGCTGATCTGGACGACAACGCCCTGGACGCTGCCGGCCAACGTCGCCGCCGCCGTTCACCCGGAGCTGACCTACGTCAAGGTCGAGCAACACGGCGAGATCTTCTACCTGGCCGAGGAGGCCGTGAAGCACGCCCTGCGCGGCGAATACACGGAACTCGACAAGGTCAAGGGCGCGGACCTGGTCGGGCGCACCTACCAGGGGCTCTTCGATCACCTGCCGGCCAACGAGGGCGTCCAGCACCGCGTGATCCCCTGGGAGGACGTGGCGGCCGACGAGGGTAGCGGTATCGTCCACATCGCGCCGGGCTGTGGACGCGAGGACTACCAGCTCTCCAAGGAGCATGACCTGCAGGTCATCGCGCCGATCGACGAGCTGGGTCACTTCTTTGATGGCTTCGGCTTCCTGAGCGGGATGTACGCCCACGACGTCGCCGCGCCGGTGATCGACGACCTGCGCGAGCGCGGCCTGCTGCTCTACGACCACGACTACACCCACCGCTACGCCACCTGCTGGCGCTGCGGCACCGACGTCGTCTTCCGCGTCGTCGACGAGTGGTACATCGCGATGGACCCGCTGCGCGAGCGACTGATGGAAATCGCCCGCGACGTGCGCTGGATCCCCGAGTTCGGGCTGGAGCGCGAGCTCGACTGGCTGCGCAACATGGATGACTGGATGATCTCCAAGAAGCGCTACTGGGGCCTGGCGCTGCCGATCTGGGAATGCCAGGAGTGCGGCCACTTCGACGTGATCGGCTCGAAGGAGGAGCTGCGCGAGCGCGCCATCGCCGGCTGGGAGGAATTCGAAGGCAACTCGCCTCACCGCCCGTGGGTGGACGCGGTCAAGATCGCCTGTCCGGAGTGCGGCGGCGTGGCCAGCCGGACCACGGACGTCGGCAACCCCTGGCTGGACGCCGGTATCGTGCCCTTCAGCACGATGTACTACATGGAAGACCGCGAAGAGTGGCGCAAGTGGTTCCCGGCTGACTTCATCACCGAGTCCTTCCCGGGCCAGTTCCGCAACTGGTTCTACTCGATGCTGGCCCAGAGCGTGGTGCTGGCCGACGAGGCGCCCTACAAGACCTGCCTCGGCTTCGCCCTGCTGCGCGACGAGCACGGCCGCGAAATGCACAAGAGCTGGGGCAACGCGATCCCCTACGACGAAGCGGCCGACCGTATGGGCTCGGACGTCATGCGCTGGCTCTACTGCCGGCACAACCCGGCCGTCAACTTGAACTTCGGCTACGGGCTGGGCGACGAAGTGCGCCGCCAGGTCATCATCCCGATCTGGAACTCCTACGCCTTCTTCGCCAACTATGCTGCGCTCGACGGCTTCGACCCGCACGCGCCGGAGAGCCAGGTTCCGCTGGCCGAGCGCACCCTGCTCGACCGCTGGATCCTCTCCCGGCTGCAGCACGCGGTCTCGGAAGTGCGCGCCGGGCTGGACGACTATGACGCGGTACGGGCCACCCGGGCGATCGAGAACTTCGCGATCGAAGAGCTGTCCAACTGGTACATCCGCCGCAACCGCCGGCGCTTCTGGAAGACGGAAGCCGACCGCGACAAGGCGGCCGCCTACCAGACACTCTACGAGGCGCTGGTCACGCTGACCAAGCTGATGGCGCCCTTCACGCCGTTCATGACCGAGGAGATGTACCAGAACCTGGTCGTCTCGGTCGATCCCAGCGCGCCGCGCTCGGTCCATCTGACCGACTTCCCGGTGGTCGACGAGAGCAAGGTCGACGCCGCGCTCGACCGCGACATGGCGGCCCTGCTGCGCGTCACCAACCTGGGCCGCGCCGCGCGCAACAAGGCGAGTGTCAAGGTGCGCCAGCCGCTGGCAACGCTCTACGTCTGGGCCCGCGACGAGCAGGTGCGCCAGGGCGTTGAGACGCTCCAAGACCAGCTCCTGGACGAGTTGAACGTCAAGAGTCTGGCCTGGATCGACGACCCGGCCGAGTACGCCGAGTACAGGATCAAGCCCAACTTCGCGGTGCTGGGGCCGAAGTACGGCAAGCAGATGAACGCCCTGCGCGCCGCGATCATGGAGCTCGACCCAACCGCGGTCGCCGGCGCCTTCCGCCGCGGCGAGAAGGTGACGGTGACCCTGGACGGCGCCGAGGTCCAGCTGAACGACGAGGAAGTGCTGATCGACGTCGACGAGCGCGAGGGCTTCAACGTGGCCGAGGACGGCGACGTGCTGGTCGCGCTCGACACGACGCTGACCCGCGAGCTGCTCCTCGAAGGCATGGCGCGTGACTTCGTGCGCGGCGTCCAGGATCTCCGCAAGCAGGCCGGGCTGCAGATCGAGGACACGATCAAGCTGGTCTACAGCGCGACCGGCGAGGAAGCCGAGGCGATCCAGGAGCACGCCGACTACATCAAGGCCGAGACGCTGGCCGAGGAGATGATCCCCGGCGACGTCCAGGATTGCGACCACCACTCCGATGTCAAGGTCGGCAACAGCGTCGCCTACGCCGGCCTGACCCGTGTCGGCTCGCTGGTGGAGCAGCGATAGCCTGAAGCGAGGATGTGCGCCCGCCCCACGATGACCGTGGGGCGGGCGCATGTTTGTTGCTGTTGATGGAACCCTCCGCACGGTAAGGTTCTGAGGCACAGACCGCTGTCCGATGACTGGAATGCGATCCTCATCCAGAGCGCGGAAGTCTCGCTGTAGGCCCCGCCCAGGCGGGGATCTCGGGAGAACCGCTGCTCTAGCAGCGGCGCCTCAATCGTTGCAGCAACGGTGTCGTCAACCGCTCGGGCCTCCGTCGGGAATACCTGGCGCCACGACCCGGAAGAGTGGCCAGCGACTCGTCAGGCCGGAGTCTGGCGGAACCTCATGCGGAGCAAACCACAGCCCCGCGCCCGCGACGAGGTCGGTCACGGTGCGCGACACCAGTATCTCCCCCTGCGCGGCGACCTCCGCGATGGCGAGCGTCGCATCGATCGCGACGCCAGTTGCTTTCCCGTCAACCAGCTCGATCTCTCCCGTATGCACGGCGCAGGCGGCATCGAGGTCGAGCGAGCGCAGCAGCGCCTGCATGGCCGCGGCGCAGCGCACGGCGCGCGACGGACCATCGAAGGTCGCGGCGACGACATCGCCGTCGAACTGGAACTCGCGGCCGCGGTAGCGGGCCAGTTCCCGGCGGATCAGCGCCTGGGCTGATGCCGGCGCAGGCCTCCCGGGGGGACCGGCAAGGCGAGCGACGAGGATGCTCGCCAGCATCCTGTCCACGTCGCGGATGTCCGGCGCGCGCGTCAAGAATCGATTGATCGCCGCGGTGATCGACTCGACGTCGCCGACCCAGGGCAGGTGATCGTCGCCCGGCAGCTCGATGAACTGGGCGCCGGGGATCAGGCGCGCGAGCTCGCGCCCATCCTCGACAGACACCACGCGATCTCCAGTCCGGTGGATGACGACCACCGGCAGATGCAGGCTGGGAATGACGTTGCGGACGTCGATTTGAGCGTTCATGCGGTTCAGCGCGACGACGGCGCCGGGGCTGGCGCTCATCCGCTCGAAGCGCGCCCACCACTCGCGCTGGCTCGCATCGCCGGCGACGCTGGGCGCGAAGAAATCGAGAAACCGTGATAGTGGAGAGCCCCAGGTCTTGCCAAGGCGCTCGACCTCCGCCCGGATGTCGGCGGGTGAGGGATCGAGTGGGAGGGCGTCCTCCGGCCGGGTGGCAGCGAAGGTGCCGTACAACACCAGGGAACGGGTGCGCTGTGGGTAGGTCGCCGCGAAGAGCATTGACATCGGCCCGCCCTCGGAGACGCCGACCAGCGTCGCGCGCTCGACGCCTTCGGCATCCATAACCGCGCGGATGTCGTCGACCCGCTGCTCGAGCGTGCCGGCCGCGACCCGGTCGGACATGCCGGTGCCGCGCTTGTCGAAGACGATCACCCGCGCGCTAGCGGCGAGTCCAGAGTAAAAGCGCACCGCGCCGGGGTGCTCCCACTCGATCTCGCGATGGGACACCGATCCGGGCGTGACGACGAGATCCAGCGGGCCGTCGCCAAACACCTGATAGGCGATGGCGACATCGCCGCTGAGCGCGTAGCGCACGGGAGGCGGGCCAGCGAGCGCCGGCGTTCCGGGACTGCTGCGGCCATCCAGCCGCGCCGAGGCGAGCAGGTCGGCGATCCACTCCGCGGTAACGGTGACGCCGGCCAGAGGGCCATCCGTGAAGCGGCGAAAGAGGCCTCGCTCCCGAGCCAGGGCGATGATCGCAGCTTCGGCATGCGCCGAGGGGATCGTTTCACCCGCCTCCCAGCGCCTGACGGTCGCGCGACCGTACCCGAGCTGATCCGCCCAACTCTCCTGGGTGATGCCACGCGCATCGCGCAGTGCGCGCAGCGCCTGACTCCAGTACGGCCTGTCGGTCGAGCCGGAACGTCGAGCGTGAGCCAAAGTTGAGCCCTCAATGAGCGCAAAGCGACCCGCCGGGGCGCCTTCCTCCACCTACGATCGATGCAGGCCTAACCATAGCTGGTGATGAGGAGAACTTCCACGGAGCGCAACGGGCTCAGAGAGTGAGGTAGGGACATGGTAGCAACGCGAGGCATCGCCGATGCGAAGATCGAGCAGCTTGAGGAGCGGGTGCGCGGCCAGATACTGCGCCCGGGGCAGCCGGGCTACGACGACGCCCGGACGATCTGGAACGCGATGATCGACCGCCGGCCGGCGGTTATCGTCCGCTGCGCTGGCGCGAGCGACGTCATTGCCGCCGTGCAGTTCGCCCGGGAGCATGAGCTGCGCATCTCGGTGCGCGGCGGGGGTCACAACGTTGCCGGCAGCTCGCTCATCGATGACGGCCTGATGATCGACCTCTCGCAGATGAAGAGCATCCGCGTCGACCCGGCCGGGCGCACGGCGCGCGTCGAGCCCGGCGTGCGCTGGGGCGAGCTGGATGCCGAGGCCCAGGCGTTCGGCCTGGCGACCGTCGGCGGCACCGTCAAGACTACCGGCATCGCCGGGCTCACGCTCGGCGGGGGCTTCGGGTGGCTCACCGGCAAGCACGGCATGACCATCGACAACCTGCTCTCGGCCGACGTCGTTACCGCCGACGGTCAGCTGGTGCACGCGAGCGAGACGGAGCATCCCGACCTGTTCTGGGCACTGCGCGGAGCCGGGGCGAACTTCGGCATCGTCACCTCGTTCGAGTATCGCCTCCACCCGGTGGGCCCCTTGATCCTCGGCGGCATGGTGATTTATCCCATCGAGCAACTCCGCGAGATGCTGCGCTTCTACCGCGACTTCGCCCCCAGCGCGCCGGACGAACTGACGGTCTACGCGGCGGCCGTCACGACGCCGGACGGGATGCCGGCGGCGGCGCTGGCGCTCTGCTACTGCGGCGATCTCGAGGCTGGCAATCGCGTCATCGAGCCAGTGCGCGCGTTCGGGCAACCAATCGTCGACGCGCTGGGCCCGATGCCGTACATGGCGCAGCAGGAGCTCCTGAGCCGGGTCTTCCCGGACGGCCGGCAAAACTACTGGAAAGCCGGGCTAACGGCGACGCTCACCGATGAGGCCATCGAGACGATCGCCGAGTACGCGCCGCGTGTGCCGTCCCCGCTGACCGCCATCGTGATCGCCTGCAGCGGCGGAGCGGCCGCGCGCGTGGCGCCGGATGCGATGGCCTACTTCCACCGCTCCGCGATCTACAACCTCATGATCCTCTCACACTGGGAAGACCCAGCCGACAACGACCGCAACGTCAGCTGGACGCGGGAGTTCTTCGAGGCCGTGCAGCCCCACCTGTCCGGGGGCGTGTACGTCAACGACCTGAACGACCCGCGAGACGAGGGCGATGCCCGGGTGCGAGCGGCCTACGGCGGCAACTACGCGCGTCTCGCCGCGCTCAAGGCGCAGTATGACCCGACCAACTTCTTCCGGCAGAACCAGAATATCCCGCCCGCTCCTTCCCGCCGGTAGATCCGCGCACGGTCGCACAGTAGCCAGATGACCGCGATATTGAGGGTCTGGGCCGTCGGGACAGCATGACCTGCTGTCCCGATGCGGCCCGGTCTGAGATAATGGCCGGGAGTCTCCCCTTGATGTCATCGACGGGAAATCGCCATGGCTACGACCGACAGACGGCACATCGTGCTCGAACCACCGGCGGGCACTGGGAATGCCGGGCTCTGGGTGGCGGCGCTGGATGATACGCGCCGGCGCACCCTCGAAATGCTGGACGGCCTCGACCCCGCATGGGTCGACGCACCCGCCGCGCCGCTGCAGCACACCATCGGCACGCTGCTCTATCACGTCGCGCTAATCGAAGCGGACTGGCTCTACGTCGAGATCCGCGAGGAGGACTACCCGGACGACGTCGTCGCACTCTTGCCCTGGGAGGACCGCGACGCGCGGGGCCGGCTCACTCATGTGACCGGCGTGACGCTGGAGGCGCACCTGGAGCGGCTGGCGGCCGTGCGGGAGCGGCTGCGGGCGACCTTACTGGCGATGGGCGACGAAAAGTTCGCGGCGGCGCGCGAGATCCCCGACGCCACCGTGTCCACCGCCTGGGTGGTCAACCACCTGATGCAGCACGAAGCCGAGCACCGCGGAGAAATGGGGCAAATTCTCGCCACAATCGCCCGTTCGGCGTCCAGCTAGTCCCCGCCCGCGGCGCGCAAGCGTAATCGGATTCACCTGACCGCACTCGAGCGGAGCGCGACGATGCGCGAAATTCCCCATACCGCCGGGAAACTACTTCCCCCAAATGGACGCTTTCATCAATAGACTGCGGACACTACCAGCCAGATCCTTGTGCCTGTCACGCGACGGCGCGTGACGGGACGAGATATGCCAAAGGAGGCAGTTATGATCCTGGTATCCGGCGGGGCGCGACGGCGCCTGATTGCCACGCTCATGGCGGTGTTCGTCCTGGGAATCGCCGCGGCTGGCGGTTACGGGCTAGCGCTGACCCGGGCCCAGTCCAGCAACGATGTCCTGCTCTGCGTCAATCGCTACACCGGCGACGTTCGCTATGTGCGGACGGAATCGCAATGCGTCAACGGCTTTCTGCTCGATCTGGCGCAGGAAGGCCCGCCGGGTGAGCCTGGTCCTCAGGGGCCGCAGGGCGAGCCAGGGCCGCAAGGCGAGCCTGGCCCCCAGGGGCCACAGGGTGAGCAGGGGCCGCCAGGTCCTCAGGGTCCACCCGGGCCACAAGGTCCGGCAGGATCGGGGATCGACTTCACCTTCCGGGCGGTCAATACCGTCGACATCGCTGCCGGCGACTTCGGTTCGGTGATCGCTACCTGCCCCCTGGAGACGATCGCCACCGGTGGCGGGCATGATCTCGTCCCGCCCGGCGTCGACATCCTGTTTAGCGCCCCGAACGTAGACATCGTCAGCGGGCGCGTCATAGGTTGGGATGTCACGGCGTTCAACGGAACCGATCGCACGGTCAACCTGCGTGCCATCGCCGTCTGCGGATCGTAGCGACGCGTAGGACGCCAGGCCCCTCGAGGACGCTCCAAGGACAAGCACCCGCCAGGATTCCAATGACCGCCTGGCGGGTGCTGTTCGTCGATGGCGGCTGCTAGGATGCGCGCATGAAGATTTCCGGGCACAAGGGAGCAACGCTGCCGGCGCGCAGCGCGACCAGGCTCCAGCGCGGCGTGCTCGCTCCCCTGGCGCTCACCTCGTTCGTCGGGCTGCTCAACAGCTTCGCGCTCGGCCCGTTTCTGCCGGCAATCAGCCGTGACATCGATACGGCGGTCCCGGTGCTCGGGCAGGTGGCGACGGCCACCTTCTTCATGACCGCCTTCGGAGGGCTGCTCGTCGGCCCGCTGGCGGACCAGCTGGGTCACCGCCGGGTCATCCTGGCCGGGCTGCTGGCGACAGTCCTCAGCGCTAGCGGCACGGCGCTGGCGCCGGATTTCACCACCGTGCTGATCACCCGCATGATCGGCGGGATCGGCGGCTCGATCGCCTCGGGCGTGCCGCTGGCAGTCGCCGGCTCGCGCTTCGCCGGCCCGGCCCGCCGCCGGGCGCTCAGCATCATCACGGCGACCGTCGCGGCTGGCGCGGTGGCCGGCGCGCCGCTGTTGACCGGCATCGGCTCGTTCCTCTCCTGGCGCAGCGCCTTCGGCTTCGTCGCGCTCGTGGCCCTCGCTGTGCTGGTGGCCTTCGCGATCAGCTTCCCCGATGGCGGGCGCGGCGCGGGGCGGACCTCGCTGCGCGGCCTGGGCCGAGCTTACCTGCCGTTGCTCGAAGACCGCCGTATGCTGCTGTTCTACGGCGCGTCGCTGCTCCAGGCGATCGCCTGGGCCGGACCGTTCACCTACCTGGGCGCGTTCCTCGACGACCAGCACGGTTTCTCCACCGGCGAGATCGGCTACGGCTATATGGCCACCGGGGCGGGCTTCTTCCTGGGCAGCATGATCGGTGGTGGTCGCCTGGGCGGCATCGGGCTGGCGCCGATCTTCAGCGTCTCGACGGCGATCATCGGCGTGTTCTGGGCGGCGATCCTGACGCTGGGAACTGGCCCCTATCTGGCAATCCTGATGCTGGCAACCCTGACGCTCGCCGGAGGCATCGGCAGGGTTGCGTTCACCACCCTGCTGGCAGACGAATCTCCGGCTGGCGCGGGGACGACGATGGTCCTCAACGCCTCGATCATCACGCTCGGCGCCGGGCTGGGCACCTTGATCGGCGGCGGCTTGATCGGTGTCGGCGGCTACGGCCTGCTGGGCATGGTCCTGCCGCTGTTCGCCTTTGTCGCCGCGCTGCTGCTGTGGCTGCCCGGCGCGCGGAGCGACGGCGCGACTACCGCCACGCCGCCCTGATCCCAGTTAAGATCAAGCCGGCACGGCACCCCGGCAAGCGACGCGAGGAGTTGCCATGGCAAGTGACACCTACGGCAGAACGGCGACCTACTGCCCGATCTCGGACTACGGCATCATCGGCGACACCCGCGGGTTGGCGCTGGTCAATCGCGACGGCGGCATCGATTGGTGCGCCCTGCCGCACCTCGACAGCCCCCCGTTCTTCCTCAAGATCCTCGACGCCGAGCTGGGCGGCAGCTTCCAGATCAAGCCCTCCGGCGAGTACCAGGCCCAGCGCCGCTACATTGACGACAGCAACGTCCTGCGCATCATCTACACCTCTCCCACCGGAGTCGCCACGCTGACCGATTGCTTCACCGCGCCGGCCACGACCGAGCGCGAAGAAGAGCCGCCCCACGAGATCATCCGGCTGGTCGAATGCACCCATGGCACGATCGAGATGGAGTTGAACTGCCTGGTCACGCCGGACTATGCCCGCCAGCAGGCGCGCGCCGAGATCGTCGAGCCGGGCGTGGTGCGCTGGTCCTATCAGGACGGCGAGGTCTGGTTGATCGGTAACTGGCCGTTCGTCCACGAGCAGGAGAGACCGGCCGCGATCGGCGCGCGCGTGACCCTGCGGACGGGCGACCGCCTCTATGCCGTGCTCTCCGACTCTCGCCCACGCACGCCCTTGCCCGGCGACGTGCGCCGCGCCATCAACCACGCCGTCAACTTCTGGCGCCAGTGGGTCAGCGAGTGCCCCTACTTCGGCCTGTTCCGCGATATGGTCATTCGCAGCGCGCTGACGCTCAAGTTGCTGACGTTTCGTCCGACCGGCGCGATCATCGCCGCGGCCACGACCTCGCTGCCCGAGGAGATCGGCGGCCAGCGCAACTGGGACTATCGCTACACCTGGATCCGCGACGCCACCCTGACGCTGTGGTCCTTCGGACTGATCGGCTTCTATGACGAAGCGCACGACTTCATGGAGTGGATCCACGAGCGCTTCCTCGACACGCCCAACGGCAAGCTCCAGATCATGTACGGCATCCGTGGCGAGACCGAGCTGACCGAGCAAACGCTCGACCATCTCTCGGGCTATCGCGACTCCCGGCCGGTGCGGATCGGCAACGCGGCCTACAAGCAACGCCAGCTCGACATCTACGGCCAGATCCTCGACACCGCTTACCTCTTCTACGATGTCTGGGGCGGGATCGAGCGCTATGGAGTTGACCGCGAGCGCTTCGACGCGCAGGTCTGGGCCAACTTGCGTCGCCTGGCCGACGAGGTCTGCGAGGTCTGGATGGAGAAGGACAGCGGCATCTGGGAGATGCGCAGCGAGCCCGACCACCACGTGCATTCCAAAGTGATGTGCTGGGTGGCGCTCCAGCGCGCCCTGCTGCTGGCCAGGCATTTCAACCTGCCGGCCGACACCGAACGCTGGCGCAAAGTGCGCGATGAGATCAAGGCGACGACGCTTGAGCGCGGCTTCAACGCGGAGCTCAACAGCTTCACCCAGACCTACGATGGCGACGCTCTCGATGCCAGCGCCCTGCTAATGCCGATGGTCCACTTCATTCCCGCCGACGACCCGCGCATGGTCGGCACCGTCGAAGCCATCCAAAGGAAATTGATGCGCAACGGCCTGGTCTATCGCTACCTGACCGACGAGATCGATGACGGCGTGCCCGGCAGCGAGGCGACCTTCACGCTGTGCTCCTTCTGGATGGTCGACAATCTGACCTTCCTGGGCCGCATCGACGAGGCACGCGAGCTCTTCTCCCGGCTGATCAACTACGCCAACGACCTCGGCCTGTACTCCGAGGAGATCGACCCCGAGACCGGTGAATTCCTGGGTAACTTCCCCCAGGCCTTCACCCACATGGCGCTGATCAACGCCGCCGTCAACCTCGACAAGGCCGACCGCGAGATCGCTCGCGGCCAGGATGGGCGCGTGCGGGTCGGCGTGCGACGGCAGAGGAGGGACTAGGGGGTTAGGTTGTAGTTTGTACGTTGCAGGGAAGAGCCCTCACCCGCGACCCGCTGTGCAGGTCGCAGGTAAGGGCCGGAGGGGCACGCAAAATGGACGCGCGACGACAACTACTCGGTCAGCTGCGGGGCGAGCGGGAGCGGATCATTGAGCTGACGCGGCAGTTGGTTCGGATTCCGAGCGAGAACCCGCCGGGGGGATACGACCGCGGTGTGCGACTTCGTCGTTGGATATCTGCGGCAGCACGGGGTGGAGTGCGAGATTGTCGCGCCGGAGCCGTCGATGCCGAATCTGATCGCGCACGCCGATGGGGCGGGGCTGGGTAAGCACCTGGTACTCAACGCGCACTTCGACGTCTTCCCGGCCGGAGACCGGGACGCCTGGACGGATGATCCGTTCTCCGGAATCGTGCGCGACGGGAAGCTCTACGGGCGCGGCGCCAACGACATGAAGGCGGGCGCAGCGGCTGCGATCCTCTCCTTCCTCTACCTCCACGAGCGGCGCGAGCAGTGGCGGGGGCGGCTCACCCTGACGCTGGTGTCGGACGAGGAGACCTTCGGGCCGTACGGCGCGCGCTACCTGATCGAGAACCGGCCGGATGTGCTCGGGGACGTCGTGCTGAGCGGCGAGCCGAGCACGCCCTACTTCGTGCGCTACGCCGAGAAGGGGCCGCTCTGGATCGAGCTGCGCGTCCAGACGCCGGGCGGCCACGGCGGCTACCCGCAGATCAGCCCGAACGCGATCATGGTCGCTGGCGACGTGCTGCGCGACCTCCAGGCATTGAGCGAGATCGAGATCCGCGCCTCGGGCGCTGTGCTGCGCTCGGTCGAGGCCAGCCGCGAGCGGCTGGAGGAGGTGTTCGGCCCGGGTACGGTCGACGCGCTGACCCACGTCACGGTCAACGCAGGCGTCATTCAGGGCGGCGACAAGGTCAACATGATCGCCGCCGATTGCCGGGTCGTGGTCGACATCCGCACCCCGGTCGGCGCCTCGACCGATGAGGTGCTGGCGCGGATCGACGAGATCGTCGCCCGGCACCCGGGCGCGAGCTACCGGATCATCAACCGCGCCGAGTCCAACGCCTGCACGCCTGACCACGAGCTGGTCGACATCATCCAGCGCAACGCCGAAGTAGCCCGCGGCATCCGCCCCCTGCCGTCGCTGGGGTTGGGCGGCACGGACTGCCGCCTCTGGCGCTACCGCGGCATCCCGGCCTATGTCTACGGCCCCACGCCCTACGCCATGGGCGCGCCCGACGAGTATGTGTTGATTGACGACCTTATCGCGACCGTCGAGGTCCATATCCTGTCGGCGTTCGACTATCTGACGGGCGAGGCCGGCGCACACTGAATCAACGTGCCTGCAATACTCATCGACACCAGCAGCGAGCTGAAATGCGAGGCGCGTCATGTACCTGACAAGGCTGATCTGCCTGATGTTCCTGATCGGCGGGCTGGCGACGGCCTGCATCTCGGGGGACGATGACGATCCAAGCAACGCGGAGCGGGAGCGGGCGATCGAAGCGGCGCTGGAGGTGTACGCGGAAGTCGCTGCCGGGGGTGCCGACCTCTCGAACGGTCCATGTATCGCCGAGGAGCTGGAGGCGGTGCCCGGCTGGTCGGTCGACATCGCCCACGACCCGCGCGAGGCCGTGGACGACGACCCCGCCAATCAGTGCCAGGCCTATCGCGACGGCCGGACGCAGCACTTCGTTGAGCTGACCCCGGA
>Ga0079224_100010221_pt1 | contig 12864 bp, 8 predicted proteins | sample Stecom2015_FD_80414 | JGI IMG/M metagenome (GOLD analysis project Ga0079224, IMG submission 80414) | Agricultural soil microbial communities from Utah to study Nitrogen management - Steer compost 2015 | ecosystem: Environmental > Terrestrial > Soil > Agricultural land | place: USA: Utah...
CTCGCGCTCGACGACGCGGGCTTCCGGCAGCTGTTCTCGGGCTCCCCGATCAAGCGCATCGGTCGCGACCGGTTCGTGCGGAATTGCCTGATCGCCGCGGGAAACAGCGGCAATGCCGCGCTCACGGCACCGGTGCGGGCGCTGCTCGCGGATCCCGATCCGGTGGTGGCGGAAGCGGCGGAGTGGGCGCTGGGGCGACTCCGGGAGGTTCCTTCCCTTGGCTAGGGGAAAGCGAAGCGACCTCTCCCCCGCCCCGTGCCTCGGCTAGAGCATCTCCTTGAGCGGCGTATCGACGTCCATCAGCACCTCGGGCGCGACCGACGCCCGCGCCTCGACCAGCTTGCGGCCCTGCGCGTAGTCCCTGGTCCGGTTCACGCAATCGAGCGCGATTACCTGGCCGCCCTTGAGATAGATCAGCGAGAAGCTTCGCTCGGCCGGGTCGCCGCGCAGCACGGTCGCGTCGTGGCCGAGATTGAGACCGACCGTCTGCAGCCTCAGGTCGTACTGGTTCGACCAGAACCACGGCACCGCCGCGTACGGCTGAGGATCCCCGCAGATCGCGCGCGCGGCGGTCGTCGCCATGTCGTTGGCGTTCTGCACGCTCTCGAGCCTGATCACCGAGCCGCCGGCCCAGGGGTTGGCGTGCGCGGCGCAGTCGCCGATCGCATAGATGTCGGGCAGGCTGGTGCGGCAGTACTCGTCGACCTCGACCCCGTTGGCGCCGGCGGCCCCGGCGGAGATCAGCGGGCCGGCCGCGGGGACGATGCCGATGCCGACGACGACGAGGTCGCACGGGATCGTCTCCCCGCCCACCAGCCGCACGCCGGTCACGTGTTCGTCGCCCTCGATCGCCTCGACCTCGGCACCGAGGCGGACGTCGACCCCGTGCGAGCGGTGCTCGGCCTCGTAGAACCGCGACAGGTCCTCGCCGGCGACGCGTGCGAGCACGCGGTCGAGCATCTCGAGCAGCACGACCTCGCAGCCGAGCTTGCGCAGCACCGCCGCGGTCTCGAGCCCGATGTAGCCGCCGCCGACTACCACCGCGCGCCGCGCGCCGGCGGCGACTTCGGCCGCGAGCGCGTCGGCATCGGCCTTGTCGCGCACGACGTGCACACCGGCGAGCAGCGCGCCGGGACACGACAGCCGCCGCGCGTCGCCGCCGGCGGCCCAGATCAGCGTGCCGTAGGACACCGTCTCGCCGCCAGAGACCGACAGCGTCTTCGCAGCGGGATCGACCGCCTTGACGTTGGCCTCGAGCATCAGGTCGATCCCGCGCTCGGCCCAGAACGCCTGCGGGCGGATCAGCAGCCGCTCGAACGGCTTGTCGCCGGCGAGATACTCCTTCGACAGCGGCGGCCGTTCGTATGGCGGCACCGAGTCCCGCCCGACCATCAGCACCGTGCCCTCGAAACCGAGCTGGCGCAGCGCCAGCGCCGCCTGGGCCCCGGCGTGCCCGGTGCCGACGATGACCACGTCCGCGGCGATGGGCGTCTCGCTGGCCATGGCTCAGCGGTGCAGCAGGTTGCGCGCCTGGCTGGCGATCTGCGCCAGCATTGCGGAGGACAGCGGGCTGGCGCCCTGGGCCCGGCCAATCATCGAGCGGAACTGGCGAATTTCCGGTTCGCGCGCCGCGGCCCAGCGCGCGACCAGCGCTTCGGGATCGCCCTTCGCGCGCTTGCCGGCAGTGCGGCTGCGGATGAAATCGAACCGCATCTGCTGGAAGTCGCGCGCCAGCCCGGCGACGAGCAGCCGCTCCCACGGGTCCGACGGGTTCATCACCGTCGCGCGCTGCTGCGCCCAGTCGAGGCCGAGCCGCTCGCCGAGGTCGCTGAACGCGCGGGTCAGGCCGATCGGCGCCATGCCGGTGTCGCGCGAGAGGCGGGCGAGGCCGATCGCCCCGTCGACCGCGAACAGGTTGGCGACCCTCGCGGCGATCTTCGGCGGCGCCCCGGCTTCGAGCAGTTCGGAGACGATCGACTCGGCGTGGCTGCGGGCTTCCTCGGCGAGCAGGTCGTCGACGTGGTCGACGAGCTCGGCGACGCCCGGCGAGACTTCATCGACCAGCCGGCTCGCGCTCTCGACCGCGCCGCCGGCGCGCAGCAGGTCGGCCATGTGCGCGCGCAGCGCCGAGGCGGCGCGCTCGAACAGCAGGATGCGCGCGGTCTCGGGCATCGGCGCCTCGTCGATCGCGCGCCAGATCGCGTCCATCCCGAACAGCCGCGAGCAGCCGACGAAAGCGGCGGCGATGCGGTCGAGTCCGGCGCCTTCCTCCTCGGCCAGCTCGAACGGGTGGACCACGCCCATCCGGTTGACGATCTGGTTGGCGACGACCGTCGCGACGATCTCGCGCCGCAGCCGGTGGGCGAGGATCCGCTTGCGGAACGGCCCCTGCATCGCCTCGGGGAAATCGCCGAGCAGCAGCGGCACGACATCGTCGTCGTCGCCGAGGTCGCTCGCCTCGATCGCCGACTGCAGCACGAGCTTGCTGCTCGACAGCAGCACCGCGAGCTCGGGCCGGGTCAGGCCGTGGCCGTCGGCCGCGCGCCGGGCGAGGGTCTCGTTGTCGGCGAGGCCTTCGGTCCTGCGGTCGAGGTCGCCGCTCGCTTCGAGCGTCTCGATCAGCCGGAGCTGCGAGGCCATGGCCCGCGCGCCGCCTTTCTCGGCGATCGACAGCGCCAGCGCCTGCAGGCGGTTGTCCTCGAGCACGAGTTCGGCGACTTCGTCGGTCATCGCCTCGAGCAGCGCGACGCGGCGCGCCTCGCTGAGCTGTCCCGCGCGCTTGGCCGCCTCGAGCGCGATCTTGATGTTGACCTCGTTGTCCGAGCAGTCGACCCCGGCCGAGTTGTCGATGAAGTCGGCGTTTATGCGCCCGCCCTTGAGCGCGAACTCGATCCGCCCCGCCTGGGTCACGCCGAGGTTGGCGCCCTCGCCGACCACGCGCGCGCGGACCTCGTCGCCGCTGACGCGCAATGCGTCGTTGGCCGGATCGCCGACTTGCGCGTGGGTTTCGTGGCTGGCCTTGATGTAAGTGCCGATGCCGCCGAACCACAGCAGGTCCACCGGCGCCTTGAGGAGGGCATTGATCAGGCTGTCGGGGTCGAGCTCTTTGGCCTCGATGCCGAGCGCGGCCTGCGCCTCGCGCGACAGCGGGATCGCCTTCATCGTCCGCGGGAACACCCCACCGCCCTTGCTGATCAGCTTGGCCGAATAGTCGGCCCAGCTCGAGCGCGGCAGGTCGAACAGCCGCTTGCGCTCCTTCCAGCTTGCTGCCGGGTCGGGATCGGGGTCGATGAACACGTGCCGGTGGTCGAACGCCGCGACGAGCTTGATAGCCTTCGACAGCAGCATGCCGTTGCCGAACACGTCGCCCGACATGTCGCCGCACCCGGCGACGCGGACCGGCTCCTTCTGCACGTCGATCCCGAGCTCGAGGAAGTGCCGCCGGACCGAGAGCCATGCGCCGCGCGCGGTGATCCCCATCGCCTTGTGGTCGTAGCCCTTCGAGCCGCCGCTGGCGAAGGCGTCGCCGAGCCAGAAGTCGTGCTCGCCGGCGATCGCGTTGGCGGTGTCGGAGAAGGTCGCGGTGCCCTTGTCGGCGGCGACCACGAAGTAGGGGTCGTCGCCGTCGTGGACCACGACGCCCCGCGGGTGCACCACCTTCTCGCCGACGATGTTGTCGGTGATCGACAGCATCGTGCGGACGAACAGCTTGTAGCTCTCGCGTCCCTCGTTCGCCCAGGCGTCGCGGTCGACCGTCGGGTCGGGCAGGTGCTTGGGATAGAATCCGCCCTTGGCCCCGGTCGGCACGATGACCGCGTTCTTGACCCGCTGCGCCTTCATCAGCCCCAGCACCTCGGTGCGGAAGTCGTCGCGCCGGTCGGACCAGCGGATCCCGCCGCGCGCAACCGGGCCGGCGCGCAGGTGAATGCCCTCGACGCGGCGCGAATAGACGAAGATCTCGCGCCACGGCACGGGCCTGGGCAGCCCCGGCACGCCCGCCGAATCGAGCTTGAGTGCAAGCGCCTCGGCGCCGGCCGGGGCGAAGGCGTTGGTTCGCAGCACCGCGCCGATCGTCGCCCAGTAGAGCCGCAGCAGCCGGTCGTGGTTGATCGCCGCGACTTTCGCCAGCCCCGTGCGGATCGCGCCGTCGGCCGCCTCCGCCGCGCCCGTCCGGTCGCCACGGAACGCCGGGTCGTGGCGGACGCGGAACAGCTCGATCAGCCCGCGGGTCACGTCGGGCGCGCCGGCGAGCGCGTCGACCACCGTGTAGATCGTGAAGGCGATGCTGGTCTGCCGCAGGTAGCGGTACAGCGCGCGCATCCAGTCGGCCTCCTGCGCCGAAAGGCCCGTGCCGACGATCAGGCGGTTGAACACATCGTCTTCGGCGCGCGCGTTGATCACCGCGCCGATCGCCTGCTCGATCGGTTCCGCCCGGGCGAGTACGGCCTGCGGATCGACATGGGCGAGGGCCAGCCGGAAGTCGTGGATGGTGCCCGGCTCGGCGCCGCCGATCCGGGTCGGGGTCTCGGCGAGCACTCGGAAGCCGAAGTTCTCGAGCGCGGGGACCGCATCCGACAACGGCATCGCCCCGCCGAGCTGGTAGATCTTGAGCCGCACCTGGTCGGCCGGATCACCGTCGAGCCGGTAGAGCCGCGCGTCGCGGCCGAGCGGACAGTCGCGCTCGCCGCTGGCGAGCCGGCGGACCCGTTCGATGTCCTGCGCCGCTTCGGCCGGGCCGTAATCCGCGCGGTAGGCCTGCGGGAACGCCTCGGCGTAGCGGGCCGCGAGCGCCGCGGCGCGGCTCGCGCCGCCGGCATCGGCGATCGCCGCTTCGACCGCGTCGGGCCAGCCGCGCAGCATCTCCTGGAAGCGCGCGTCGATCGCCGCGAAGTCGGGCTCGCGATCCTGCCCGCGCAAGTCGAGCACGTAACGCAGCATGGCGAGGGTGCTGCCCTCGATCTGCAGGCTCCAGTCGAGCGTGTCGGCGCCGGTCGAGTTCTCCAGCAGGCCCTGGATCTGCAGCCGGACCGCGGTCGACATCATGTCGCGCGGCAGCCAGACGAAGGCGAACAGGTGGCGCCGGAGCGGCGCGGTGACGAAGGCGAGCCGCGGGCGCGGCCGGTCGACGACCGCCATCATCGCGGTGGTCACGCGCTCGAGGTCCGACTGGGCGAAGCCGATCACGAGGTCGTGGGGGAGCACGGTCAGCGCGTGGACCAGCGCCTTGGCGTCATGCCCGCCGGGCTGGATGTCGAGCGCCTTGCCGATCTCCTCGAGATGGCGGCGCAGCAGCGGAACCTGCTCGGGCTTGGTGGCGAGCGCGGCGCTGGTCCACATGCCCGCGTGGACCGACAGCGCGGCAACTTTCCTGCCCTCGAGGTGCGGGACGATGAACAGGTCGAGCGGCACGCGGCGATGGACCCGGGCGATGCGGTTGGCCTTGACGATCAGCGGCGCCTCGCCGCGCCGCTTGTCGAACCAGGCGAAAGCGGCCGCGACCGTCTCGTCGGCGACGAGGGCCTTCGCGCCCTTGCGGGCGATGCCGCGGCGCTGCGACTGGCTGCCGTCGCGCCCGACGCGCACGTGCCCGAGCAGCGTCAGCGCCCCTTGGCCGAACCAGCGCAGCAGTTCCGCGCCTTCGGAGTCGCCGACCCGTTCGGCGTCTTCGGCGATCAGCTGGCGCATCTCGGGCCAGTCGGAAACCGCCGAGCGCACGTCGGCCAGCGTCGCGGCGAGATCCTGCTCGAGCGCGCGGCGCTCGCGCGCCTCGATGCGCGGGGTTTCGAGGTAGACCAGCGATTCGCGCCGCGCGCCGGCGTCCGGCTCGTCGGGCAGGGCGGCCAGCCGGCCCTCGCCGTCGCGCCGCGCAGGCAGCACCGGGTGGACCAGCAGGTCGATCGCGAGACCCCGTGCGGCGACGGTCCCGGCGATCGAATCGACCAGGAACGGCATGTCGGTGTTGACCACAGCGATGCGCGTGCAGCGGCGGTCGCCGGTGGCCGAGCGGACGAGGATCGCGGGCTCGTCGCCGCGGCGCTCGCGGGCGGCCTCGAGCAGGAATGCGGCGGCCTCGTCGAGCGCGGCGGAGGTCAGCGTGGGCTCGCCGGGCAGCAGCGACTCGGCCATCCGCTCGCGCAGCGCCCGGATCAGCTTGCGGTCTCCGGCCGAGAGTTTCGCCGATCCTTCGTCCTGCACTCGCGCGGTGGCCATGCCAGTCTCCCGTCGGTCCTCCGCCGAATAACGGCCCGGCGGCGGCGCTCGTTCCACCGGCCCTTAGCCCGAACCTCGCGCGCGGGCACCCGAAATCTGGTAACTCATGAAACCGCCTTGATGACGAGTTCCAGCGAGCGCCGCCGCGCGGCCGGATCGAAGGTCGCGCCGGATATGACGATCTCGTCGGCCTGCGTCCGCTCGACGAAGCGGGCGATGCGCTCGCGCACGGTCGCGGGCGAGCCGACCGCGCGCGCCTGGCCGAGATGCTCGAGCATCGCCCGTGCGCTTTCGGGCAGGCTCTCGCGATAGCCGGGTACGGGCGGCGGCAGCTTGCCCGGATCGCCGCTGCGCAGTCGGACGAAAGCCTGGTCCTGCGATGAAGCCAGCAGCTCGGCCTCCTCGTCGGTCTCGCCGGCGATGACGGTCATCGCCGCCATCGCGTGCGGCTTGTCGAGCGCGGCCGAGGGGCGGAACTGCTCGCGATAGGTCGCGAGCGCGGCGTCGAGGTGGTCGGGCGCGAAGTGGCTGGCGAAGGCGTAGGGCAGGCCGAGCCGCGCGGCGAGTTGCGCGCCGAACAGGCTCGAGCCGAGCATCCACATCTCGACCCGGGCCCCGAGGCCGGGGGTGGCGACGATCGGCAGCTCGGGATCGCCGGTCAGTAGCGCGCGCAGCTCGACCACGTCCTGCGGGAAATACTCGGCGACCTGGTGCAGGTTCTTGCGCAGCGCCTGCCCGAGGATCGGCGCAGCGCCCGGCGCGCGGCCGAGGCCGAGGTCGATCCGCCCCGGGAACAGCCCGTCGAGCGTGCCGAACTGTTCGGCGATCACGAACGGGTTGTGGTTCGGCAGCATGATCCCGCCCGCGCCGATGCGGATCGTCGAGGTCATGTGGCCGACGTGCGCGAGCACGACCGACACCGCGCCGCCGGCGACGCCGGCCGTGGCATGGTGCTCGGCAACCCAGAAGCGCTTGTACCCCGCGCTCTCGGCGGCGGCGGCGAGCGCCCCGGCATCGCGCAGGGCCTCGGCGATGCTGCTGCCTTCGCGCACCGGGACGAGGTCGAGGACCGACAGCGGGATCATGGGGCGGATGGCTCCTCGGCCGCGAGCTCGGCGGCCTGGGCGAGGTACGAGCGCGCGCTGGCCGCCTCCTCGCTGTCGGGGGCGAGCTCGATGACCGAGCGCCAGCTGGCCTCGGCGGCCTCGGCGCGTCCCGAGAGCATCGCGATCACTCCCGCCTCGAGGCCGACCTCGGGATAGTCGGGCGAGAGCGCGGCGGCGGTCTCGATGAAGCCCTGCGCCTCATCGAGCTTGCCGAGCCGCCGTGCGAGCGTCGCCGAGAGCAGCCAGGCGAACGGGCTCTGCGCGTCGAGCGCGCGTGCGCCGGCGAGCACCGCCTCGGCCTCGCCTTCGCGGCCCTCCATGACCATCGCCCGCGCGCGGTCGACCTCGACCATCGCCCGGAGGCCGGCGTCTGCCGAGGCCGCGGCATCGGCGGCGGCGAGATCGAGCGCGGCGAGCGCGTCGGCCGCACGGCCATCGGCGAGCGCCGCGTTGCCGGCCATCGTCGCGAGCCGGGCGCGCCGGAACGCATCGGTCGCCGATTCGCGCGCGCTCATGAAGGCATTCTCGGCGGCCTCCCATCGCAACAGCATAGAGTAGGCGAGGCCGAGGCATTGCTGCGGATAGCTGGCTTCGGCGCCGGTCGTTGCGGCCGCCCAGCTGCCGGCCTCGGCGATCGCCGTCGCGGGATCGGCCCGCGCCTGCTCGAGGCACACGGTCAGCCGGTCCTGATCGAGCGTGCGGGGCGGTTGCACGGCGGCGGTGCCGTCCTGGGCGAGAAGGAGCAGCAGGGAAGCGGCGATCATGGCAGTCCGGGCTCGGTTAGGGCGGCGACGGTGCGCAGCAACAGGGCGATATCGCCGTCGCGCGACAGGCGGTGATCGCCGCCCTTGACCAGCGTGACCTGCACATCGGGTGAACGCAGCGCGCGCGCCAGCCGGAGCGAAATCTCCGGCGGTACGACCTCGTCGTCCTGGCCGTGGAGCAGGCGCACCGGGCAGTCGAGCGCGATCTCGCCCACGAGCAGGCGCCGGGCCTGCGCGTCGGCCCAGAAGCCCGGGTGGATCGGGGTCGGCTCGGGGCCGTAGGGATTGTCCTCGTAAACGGTCTCGCCCCCGGCGAGCCGGCGCTGCTCGTCGACCGAACAGCCCCAATCGGTAAAGTCCGGCGCCGCGGCAATGCCGACGAGCCCCACGAGCCGCGAGCCGAGCGCGCGCCCCGCGAGCAAGGCGAGCCATCCACCCATCGACGAGCCGACCAGCACGACCGGGCCGGAGAGGCGCGCGCCGATCAGCGCCAGCACCTCGTCGCACCAGCGTCCGAGCGTGCCGTCGGCGAAGGACCCGCCGCTCTCGCCGCAGCCCGAATAGTCGAGCAGCAGGCATTCGTGTCGGCGGGCTACGGCCCAGTCCATCAGTGCGGTCGCCTTACCGCCGGCCATGTCGGACATGTAGCCGGGCAGGAATACCACCGCCGGGCCTGTGCCGGGGTGGTGGCGGAAGGCGATCTGCCGCCCGTCGGGCATGGCGTGGAAACGGGTCGCGGGCATGGGCCCCGAGATGGACTCGCAGGGGTGGAAGGGCAAGGGTGACGGGCAGGAACGCTCGTCGAGGGAGAGCCCGACCGGTCCGGGGCCACGCCTGCAAGGTGCGAACCGTTCTACCCCGTTTACCACTGGACCGTACTTTCGCTGAACTGCGCCAGCCTTGATCCATCGACCGATGGCCGACCGGAATCCGCAGGGCGGATTTCGCCTTCGATCTGGAAGCTCCCGGTTTCCGCGGGCTGATCTGCGCGATCTTTGCCGATCACGCGAGAACCGCGACGGGGTGATCACCAGCGAGGAATGCGAGGACCCGCTGGACCGACGCCGGCACGCCGGCGATGCGGTCGGCCAGCCGCGAGGAATTGCATAGGCGTGTATTGTCTTCCTATATCACAGCGAATGTCGGCGTGCGGTGACGGGAGGCAGGTCAGATGCGGTGTTCCGAATGCTCTGCCGACGTCCCGGTCCTCCGGGAGTTTTGCCCGATCTGCGGCGCAGCGATGAATCCGGGTGTCCGCGGGAGCCTGCAGCGCGGACGCGGTGATCGCCCGGGCGAGCGACGCAAGGGGCCGCGCACGGCCCTCGTGCTGGGCGGTGGCCTGGCGCTGCTGCTGGGGCTCGGCTCGGTGGGCCAGCTCGCCTGGCCCTGGTCCGACTCGACCCCGAACGGCTTCGAGCAGCGTGACCAGCCCCGCGGGCCCGTGACGATCGAGGCGGATCAGCTGCACAAGGCCTACCAGGATGACCCACAGGGAGCAGCAAGGCGGTTCGGCGACCGCGAGATGGTGGTCAGCGGCGAGTTTCTCCGGATCGTGCCGGACGGCTATGGCAGCATCGACCTGCGGCTGAAGACGCTCGACCCGGAAGACCCCCTCGGCATCGACGTCACCCAGCTGGCGATCGAGGACGCCAAGCGGCTTCTGCCTGGCCAGCGAGTCACGGTCAGCTGCCAGAGGATGGGTTCGGGCGGCGACGAGATCTGGGTGCAGGATTGCGCCATCCAGGCGACGGCCGAAACGGCCCTGCCGTCGCCTGCGGCATTGCCTGCCACCGAGGCGGGCGATCCGCAGTGAGGCCGCGTCCGGTCACCTCCGACTGAGCGAGCGGAACCCATAGGCCTTCAGGGCGGCGTAATGCTGCCCCCGGCGGCTCGTGTCGAATGCAGTCGCGCGAGAGACGAGCGAAGAAGGTTTCACCGGAGGTCTCTTACCGCCGCCCCGCCGCCTGCCGGGCGATCTGCGCCAGTTCCTGCGCCAGCAGCAGCTCGGCCGCCTGGCTGTTGGCGAGCAGCGCGCGGTGCAGGGCTGCGAGCCGCTGCACGAGGCGCTCGAGCCGTGGCCCTCTCCAGCGTTCGAGCTGCGCCCCGAGGTCCTTGCGGTCGCGCCAGAACACGCGCTCGGACTCGAGCACGTCGGAAATCTTGCGGCCGCGGCCGAGCTTGGCCGAAAGCTGGGCGATCTGCGCGGCGCGGCGCTCGAGCGCCAGCAGCACGGCGACCGGGTTGAGCGCGACCTCGCGCATGCGCCTGAGCTCGGCGGAGAGCTTGCCGGTCTCGCCCGAGAGCACCGCATTGACCAGCGGCATGAACCCGTCCTCCTCGGTCCTGGCGCCGATCGCGTCGAGCGCCTGCTCGTCGGCCGTGCGCGGCGCCTGGGGCGACGCGTCGAGGTAGAGCGCGAGCTTGGTCACCTCGGATTGCGCCAGCCGCACGTCGAGCCCCGCGGCGCGGGCGATCCGTTCAGCGAGATCGCCGCCGAGGCGAATCCCCGCGGCGTCGGCCATGCGCCGGACTTCGCCGGTCACGGTGCCGAGGTCGGGCGGGTGGAACATCGCCACCAGCGCGTCGCCGCGCTTCTCGAGCAGCTTCGCCGTGCGCGCCTTGTCGGTCGCCGAGGTGGCGACGATCAGCACCGGGCAGGCGCCGTCGCCCTCGCCCGAATCGATCAGTCCGAGCAGGTTCTGGACCGCGTCGTGGGCCTCGTCGCCGGTCGCGCGGACGTGGATGTGGCGTGCGCCGCCGAACAGCGAGGTCGAGCGGGCCTCGTCGCCGAGCCGGACCGGGTCCGAGCGGAGCTCGCTGCCCGAGAGCTCGACCCGCTCGCCGGGTTCGGGAAGCATCGCCGCGAGCTTGTCGGCGGCGGCCGAGGCGCCGGCCTCGTCGGGGCCGCAAAAGAAAGCGATCCGGGCCTGCCGCGCTACGCGCGGCGCGACCGAGGCGAAGTCGCGCTGGGTCGCCTTCACGCCTGCTCGCGCAGGGCCACGGTGACCCGGGTGACGATTCGGTCGGCGACCTCGCGCGAGAGGTTCTCGAGGGCGGTCTGCTCGGCGGCGATCGTGGCGAATTCGGAGGACACCACGTCGATGCCGGCATCGGAGCCCGCAGTCGCGTCGATCACGATCCGACCGGTCGAAAGGTCGACCAGCTGGTAGCGCGCGCGCAGCGTGCGGCGCTCGCGGCCGATCGTCTCGCCGGTCAGCAGGCCGAGTCCTTCGAGCCGGTCGTCGAGCAACACGTCGAGGCGGTAGCGCGGCGTCGCGGAACTGCCGCTCTGCCCGAGCCGCTCCTGCAACGCGTTGCGCACCAGCCAGCCGGCGCGGCCCTCGATCGGCGGTACGTCGATCGCCGCGAGCCCCTGCGCGACCGCCCCGCTGCCGCCGCCCGCGTACATCGGCTGCAGGCCGCAGCCGGCTAGCGAGGCGAGCATCGCGAGGGGCGCGAGCCACCTCATACGACGATATTGACCAGCCGGTCGGGCACCACGATCACCTTGCGGACTTGCGCACCGTCGAGAAAACGCTGGACCTTCTCGCTGGCGAGCGCAAGCGCCTCGAGCTCCTCCTTCGGCAGGCCCTTGGGCGCAGTCAACGTATCGCGCAGCTTGCCCTGGACCTGCACCGCGACGGTGACTTCGTCCTCGACCAGCAGCGCCGGGTCGACCTTTGGCCACTCCGCCTCGGCGATCAGCGACGCGCCCTCCAGCCGGGCCCAGGCTTCCTCGGCCAGGTGAGGCATCATCGGGGCGACGAGCAGGACCAGCGTCCTGATTGCCTCAGTCCTGGACTCGGACGGAGGCGCTTTTTCCACGGCGGACGTCAGCTCGTAGATTCGCGCGACGGCCTTGTTGAAGGCCAGCGCTTCGATGTCCTCGGCGACCGCTGCGATCGTCTGGTGGGTCTTGCGCGCGAGCGCCTTGTCCTCGCCCTTCGCACCGGCGTCGAATTGTCCGAACACGCGCCACAGGCGCTGGACGAAGCGGCCGCAGCCCTCGATCCCGCTCTCCGACCACGGCAGGTCGCGCTCGGGCGGGCTGTCCGAGAGCATGAACCAGCGCACCGCGTCGGCGCCGTAGCGGACGACGATCTCGTCCGGGTCGACGACGTTCTTCTTCGACTTGGACATCTTGATCACGCGGCCGATCGTGACCGGAGCGCCGTCGGCCTTGAGCACCGCGCCGTCGGCCGTGCGATCGACCTCGCCCGGCCCGTAGTAGACCGGCTGGCCGGTCTCGGGGTGGGTGCGCTCGTAGGTCTCGTGCGTGACCATGCCCTGGGTGAACAGGCTGGCGAACGGTTCCTGCACTTCCAGCAGGCCGATGTGCGCGAGCGCCCGCGTCCAGAACCGCGCGTAGAGCAGGTGCAGGATCGCGTGCTCGATACCGCCGATGTACTGTTCGACGGGCAGCCATTGGGCAATCTCGGCCTTGTCGAACGGCTTGTCGGCCGGCTGGCTGGCGAAGCGCAGGAAGTACCAGCTCGAGTTGACGAACGTGTCGAGCGTGTCGGTCTCGCGTGTCGCCGTGCCGCCGCACTGCGGACAGGCGACGTGCTTCCACGTCGGATGGCGCACCAGCGGGTTGCCCGGCGTGGCGAAATCGACGTCCTCGGGCAGCGTGACCGGGAGCTGGTCCTTCGGCACCGGGACCACGCCGCAGGCGCCGCAGTGGATGAACGGGATCGGCGTGCCCCAGTAGCGCTGGCGGCTGACGCCCCAGTCGCGCAGGCGCCAGACGGTCTTGCCCTCGCCCCAGCTTTCGCTTTCGGCAC
>Ga0079224_100010222_pt1 | contig 12863 bp, 10 predicted proteins | sample Stecom2015_FD_80414 | JGI IMG/M metagenome (GOLD analysis project Ga0079224, IMG submission 80414) | Agricultural soil microbial communities from Utah to study Nitrogen management - Steer compost 2015 | ecosystem: Environmental > Terrestrial > Soil > Agricultural land | place: USA: Utah...
CGTCCCCGAAGCTCATGTTCATTCCCGGGGCGTTGGTGGTGGTCGCGATCGAGCCCCTGACGAAGGGCTCGACTCCGAGCGTCTTGACGTACCACGCCATCACGTCCTCGTAGTCGGGCGTGAACCAGTGTACGTGGTAACCGAGGACGTCAACGTCCATCGTCGGGTCTTCCTGCAGCTCGATCCGCACTCCGTCGGGCCCCATCAGGTATGCGTTGGGGAAACCCTCCGCGCCGGTGAACTCGCTCTGTACCTCGAGGCCCGCCGCGCGCCACTTCTCGAGGACGCTCGCCACGCTGCGGACCTTGAAGCCGAAGTGATCCATGACCGTGCCCTGCGAGCTGCCGGTAGGCTCCCGCTCGCTGAGGATCAGGAGCAGGCTGGGGAACTTGATGGCGGTGAGGGGGCCACGCTGCACCACTTCACCGCCGAAATGCTCCGCCCAGAACTGCTTGTGGACTTCGATGTCGCTCACGTTCAGGTGGACGTGGCCGAACGTCATGCCGGAGTCGTCGAGCGGAGCGAGCTGCGCATGCAGCGGAGCCGTCATCGCAGAGGCCAGGGCGAGTGCCGCGAGGATCCTCATGGTTGCTCTCCAGTGGTGAAGCTGTGGAACGCTGCCGCGTGTACTGGCTTGCGTCAGGGCGGGGAGTCGGTACGGTCCGGCTGACCCCTCAGCAGCCTCGATTCGGGCCACGGGTACGAGGCCGCGGTTCGAGTTGCGTCCGGACGACGGTGGCCGGTCGTCGAGGGACGCGATTGGATGAGGCAAGATGCTGCCGCCATTCATGCTGGCGGTGAGATCGAGAATCTAACGGCTCGTTTCACGACCATAAAGGGTGACTTCCGGTGGCCTACGCTGCCCGCTCGGAGGCTGTCGCGAGGGTGGGGTAATCCAGCCCAACCCTCTCCAGCATTGACGCTGCCGGGGTGCCCCGGTAGCGTGCGCTATCGTCCCCAGCACTCCGAGCCCCACCGCAAGGAGGGAGCATGAGCATCTCCCGTCGCGACTTCGTCCTGAAGATGTCGGCTCTGGCGCCCTTGCTCGCGCACCCGGGGGGCCTTCTCGCGCAGGAGCGACTTCCCACGCGTGCGATCCCCTCGACCGGAGAGCAGCTCCCGATCGTGGGGTTCGGATCGTCGAAGGCGGTTCTGGAGAGCCCCACCGAGGGGACCGAGCCAATCGCCGCGGTGATCCGAAAGCTGCTGGAGTACGGTGGACGCGTGGTGGACACGTCGCCGCGCACCGAGGAGATCGACCGCGAGTTCGGGAAGGTGTTGCAGGACCCCGAGGTGCGGGACCGACTCTTCATCGCGGCGAAGGTCTACATCGAGGGCGAGGCGGCCGGCGTCGCGCAGATGCGTCAGAACCAGCGGCTCTACGGACGCGATACGCTGGACCTCGTGCAGGTGGAGAGCCTCCGGGACGTGGAGACGCACTGGCCCAACCTCCGCGCCTGGAAGGATTCCGGCGAGGCGCGTTACATCGGCGTCACCGTCTTCCTCGAACGGGATCATGCGGCGCTCGAAGCCTTCATGCGCCGCGAGTCGCCGGACTTCGTTCACCTGAACTACTCGGTGGGCGAGCCAGCGGCCGAGGAACGGCTCCTCCCGCTCGCGCAGGACCGTGGCATGGCCGTGCTGATCAATCGGCCCTTCATGAACGGCACGTACTTCGACGCAGTCGCGAACCGACCCCTCCCGGAGTGGACCCGGGAGTTCGACTGTGACTCGTGGGCCCAGTTCTCCCTGAAGTACGTTCTCGCTCACCCCGCGGTGACGTGCGTCCTGACGGAGACGAGCAACCCGGTCCACATGGAGGAGAACATCCATGCCGCCTTCGGTCGGTTACCGGATGAAACCGCCCGGCGGCGGATGCGCGAACTGATCGCCTCCCTCTGAGGGAGGGCGGTGCGCGGTTCAGCCGATCGGAATCCCCAGCCGGCCGAACCAGCTCGAGCGGTCCCAGTAGCCGCGCTGGTGCTGGATCTGTCCATCCACGATCCGGAAGAAGCCACACCTCCGGATCTGAAAGCTCCTGCCGTTCGGTGCGTGCCCCGCGAACTCGCCCCTCCAGCTTCCCGAACCCGACCATTCCAGCGCCACCCATTCCCCGTCCTCCAGCAGGTTCTCCGGTCTCGTCACGTTGTCCGGGAAGGCGTTGAAGAAGTACACGAGCCCGTCCCGGATCGCGTGGCGGCCGGCGGTCGCCCCTTCCGCCACCTGTTCGTTGACCGCGTCCGGAGCATAGAGCCGCGCCGCGGCTTCGGCGTCCCTACGGTTGAACGCGTCCACCCAGGCAAGCACCACGTCGCGACGGCGGTTGTTCATGGCATCCACGAATCGAGTTGAAACGAAGGTTCCGGGGCCACCGCTGGACATCCTGTTCAGGGTGGGACGTGGCCGGAGCGGCGGGATCCCCGCTATACTATCGGCTCACGTCTCCTCTCTCTCCTTTCCGGCCGCAAGGTAACTGGATGGACTCACCGACGGCGACGGCTGAAGCGGTAGGACCCCGCGAGGCGCCGAAAGGCGAGCCGGGCACGCTGCGGCGACAGATCTCGGTCCGCTCCGCCACGGCCCTGGTCGTCGCGAACATCATCGGCGCGGGGATCTTCACGACGACAGGCTTCCAGGCCGCCGATCTGGGCCACCCGGTGTACATCTTCGCGCTCTGGGTGGTGGGCGGTATCCTGGCGCTGCTCGGGGCACTCTGTTACGCCGAGCTGGGTGCGATGATGCCCCGCGCCGGCGGTGAGTACGTCTACCTCCGGGAGACGTATGGTCCCGCCGCGGGCTTCATGAGCGCGTTCGTCTCGCTGGTGGCCGGCTTTTCCGCACCGATCGCGGCGGCCACGAAGAGCTTCGTCCTGTATCTGGGCTTCTTCTTCCCGGCACTCGCGGTGGAGGGGCCCACCCTCCTGGGCTTCACCCGGGTCGATGTCACGGCGCTCCTGATCGTCTGGCTGCTCGTGCTCATCCATGCGCGGCGGGTGCGCCTGGGCGTCGGCTTCATCGACTGGATGACGCTCTTCAAGGTCATCGGTGTGGTGGCGATCATCCTCGGCGCCGCGCTCTTCGGAAGCGGCGATCTCTCGAACTTCACCGAGGTCTCTCCCACCTACGCCGAAATGGGCACGACCCAGGTCCTGGCGGCGTTCGGCACCTCCCTCATCTTCGTGATGTTCTGTTTCGCGGGGTGGAACGCGGCCGCCTACGTGGCCGGCGAGATGAAGAACCCGCAGCGTGATCTCCCCCGTTCCCTCCTCTTCGGCACCGCGCTCGTCCTCCTGCTCTACCTCGGGCTCAACGCGGTGTACTTCTATGGTGCCGGTGTGCAGGAGCTCGCCGGGGAAGTGGAGGTCGGCCTCGTCTCCGCCCGTTCTCTCTTCGGCGACGGTGGTGTGGCGCTCGTGACGCTCGTGCTGTGCGTCTCGATCCTGGCTTCCGCCTCGGCGATGACGATGGCCGGTCCGCGCGTCTACTATGCGCTGGGGACGGACTTCACCGCGTTCCGGCCGCTCGCGCGGACCCGTGCCGACGGCGCGCCGGTCATCGCTCTGCTGGTCCAGGGGGCGGTCACCTCGCTGATCCTCCTCTCCGGGCGGGTCGACCAGATTCAGCAGTATGCCGGGTTCACGCTGTCGCTCTTCTCCAGCCTGGCGGTCTCGTGCGTGCTCGTCCTGCGATTCCGCCGTCCCGACCTGCCCCGTCCGTTCCGCGCGTGGGGTTATCCGTGGAGCCCACTCCTCTTCCTGGGTGTATCCATCTGGACGATGTTCTGGGCGTTCCAGGGGCGGCCCGTGGAGTCGATCCTCGCCCTCGCGACGGTGCTCGCCGGGGGGCTCATCTTCGCCGCCACGGCCGCTCGCGAGCTTCCCGAGCCGCCATCTCCCGCACCGTGATCACGGAACCGGTGCCCGTTCGTTCGGCAGTCTTCCACCGGAGATACCAACGATGAAGAACAGACGCCTTCTCCTTCCCGCCCTGATCGCGACCTTCCTCGTGCCCGCGGCGGGGAACGCACAGCTCGGCGGACGTCCAGCGGAGGAATGGGCGACGGTGCTCGAGAGTGGCCGCCGCATGGAGGGATTGGAGATCGAGAACGTGGTCCGTGCGCTCTCGCTGCAATCCGGCGACGTCGTTGCCGACATCGGCGCCGGAACGGGGATCTTCACCGTCCCGATCGCGATGCAGGTCGGCCCCTCTGGCGCGGTGCTGTCCGTCGAGGTCGATGCTGGATTCCTTCCGATGATCGAGGAGAAGGCGCAGGCGGCGAGACTCTCCAACGTCGAAGCGGTGCTCGGCGAGTACGGCGACCCGAAGCTGCCGCGGCAGGACGTTGATCTCGCCTTCTTCCACGACGTCCTTCACCACATCGAGGATCGCGCCGGCTACCTCCAGGCGCTCGCCGGCTACATGCCCGCGGGTAGCCGGGTCGCGATCGTCGACTACGACGCCGGCCACCCGGACACGCCTCACCAGGACGATCCTTCCATGCTGATCACCCCCGATCAGGTGACGGGCTGGATGCAGACCGCGGGGTTCGAGCTGACGGAGGAGATCGACATGTTCGACGACAAGTTCTTCGTCATCTACACCAAGAGGTGATCGGGGCGAAGAACTGAATCGTCGCTTTTCGCCGGCGCGTCGACTGCGCGGAGGGCGGTAGGAGCGGTCACTCCCCGCGGGCGGCGCGCCGGCGGCGGTCAGCTGGTGTGATCGTGCACCGCCCTCCACCCCTCGGCGGTGCGTACCCAGACGAGCGTGAACCAACCCGACTGCTCTGGCTCGCCGCCGCCGGAGAGAAGGAAGCGGCCGGTGGCGAGTGCCGCATCGGGGCCCAGCCGCCGAACGCGGACCTGCTCGAAGCCGAGGTTCTGGTTGGGCCTGCCATCCCGGAAGTAAGTCCTCTCGAAGGATTCCCTCACCGCGTCCACCCCCGGACGGGGACCGTCGGCCGTCATGAAGGTCACCGTATCGACGTAGATCGCCAGGTGCTCACCGAGGTCGCCGCGGTTCCAGGCTTCCGCTGAAGCCCGGATCGCTTCGCGGATGAGCGTCTCGTCCGTCGCCCAGTCGGAGGGAGCCGGCGTCGGCCCGCCGGAGGCGGCACACGCGGGCATGGCGAGGAGAAGCGATACCAGGATGAGCAGGCGCATCGTATCGGCGGTGGTGGAGGTGTGCTTGCTTTCGGTCTGAGGAGGGGAGACCCCGATCTGTTCCTCGCGGGTGCTCACTCCGGCGAGACGGTTTCCGCCTGCGGTGCGGCTCCGCCCCGAGGGTCCACTCGGTCGAGGGAGCTATCTCCGCGCGGCGTGTCCACGAGGGCGGTGATGGATTCGGCGATCTCCCGTTGGCGGGTTCGCAGCGCCGCCAACCGATCGGGCCGGAAGCGGGCGAGCAGGAACAGGCGAGCCTTGCGCCGGGCCCGCATCCAGCGGTCGCGAAAGGCGAGGGTCGCGAAGGCGATCGGGGGGAGCACGGCGGCGACCGCGATGCCCGCGTTGCGGCCGGCGAGCGCGCCGACCCCGAGGCCGAGCAGGACGATCCACGCGGTGAAGAAGAGGATCCCCCCGAGAACCTTCGTTGTCGACCTGACGTTCGGTACCGGCTTCAGCACCCTCTCCGCGAGGCCGGTCAGCCGGTAGGGGGGCCAGAAGAGGAAGACGCCGAGGGCGCCACCGGCCGCGGCGAGGAAGCTGAGCCGCGGAAAGTGGCGGGCGGCGCCACGCGCGACGCGTCGAAGATCGCCCGAACGCGCCACGTCGCGCGGAGTGATCCCGATCCGGTGCAGCAGCTTCTGGTGCCGCAGCACGTCGTGGGCAACGCTTCGCCATCGCTCGTCGCTGGAGCCCCGCAGCTCGGCGAGCCGCTCGAGCCCTGCCCGCACTCGTGCGACGCGCGCCGCCGCCGAGTGATCGTTCCCGAGTTCCGCTGCGTAGATCTCGTCCGCCGCCTCCACCAGCGGTGCATCCTCCCACGCGGTGAGGTTGATCGTCACCCGTCGCAGCGCGCGATCGATCCGCTCCGTCAGCTCCCGAACAGCGGGCGCCGCGGGCCCGGCGGGCACCAGGTCGTCCCAGTCGATCGGCCGACCGACGTAGACCATCGCCTCCGACCGGAACACCTCCTTCTTCCGGAACACCAGCCCCATCGGCACGATCGGAAAGGAATCCCCGGTGCGGGCCGCGGCGGTGAGGGCGATCCGAGCGGCGCCGGTGCGCAGGGGCGCCATGGAGGGCTCGTCATGGCTCTTCCCTTCGGGGAAGATGCCCACGGCGCAACCCTCCGCGAGGGCGTCATCGACCGCGGCGAACGCCTCGACGTTCTTCTCCATCAGCGCCGGATCGTCCTGCCGGCGGTGCACCGGGATCGATCCGGCACCGCGGACGAGCCACCCCAGCACCGGCATTTCGAAGAGAGCGGCCTTCGCGAGGAAGCGTACGGGTCGCCCTGCGGCAGCAGCGACGAGCGCCGGGTCGAGGAGCGAGTTCGGGTGGTTGGCCACCAGCAGCACCGGCCCCTGCCGGGGGACGTCGTACCCCTCGATCGCCAGCCGATAGTAGGTGTGCGTCGCGAGCCGGCTGATCGGCGAAAAGGCAGGGAGGAGCCACATGGTAGGTCGGAGGTTCGTCCGGGGCGACTCTCGGAAGATGTGGTCTGCGGCAGCCACTGGCGAGTCCGACGAACCGAACGGCCCCGCCACGCGAGCGGGCGGGGTTCACGGCGCCTCAGCGGTGCCGTCTCCTCTGCCCTGGTAGCACGATGGCAGGAGTCAGGAGGAGAACTGGCCCGCGCCGCGCACCTCCGGTCGCTGGAAGTGGCCCTCTCGAAGGAACTCGAGGGTGTGGCGCCACACGTCGGGTCGAAGCATCAGGAAGGTATGCGCGGCGGGAACGACGACGTGGTCGGTCATCCCGGCAACGAGCGTTTCCGGGATCGATACCTTGCCATCGTCGCGCCCGGCGATCACTCCGACCTCCGTGTACGCCGGAAGGGGTGGATAGCTCGCCGCTCGATCGGGCTGCGTTCGGAGGTCGGCGAGCGGCTTGAGGATCCACCCCAACCAGGGGGCATACCGATTCGCCTCGTGCGACCCCTGGTTCGGTGGCGCCAGCATCACGACCCGGCCCACCCGCACCCCCGGATTCTCCGCGAGCACCCAGCGGACGATGAGGTTTCCGAGGCTATGGCCCACGAAGTGTACGGTCGCGCCGTCCAGCTCCCACCTCCGGAGGTCGTCCTCCAGCTGCTCGCCCAGTTCCTCGATCGTGCAGCACACGCTGGAATAGCCCCAGTTTACGACCTCGTAGCCGGCACGCTCCAGCCCCCACGCCATCGGCGCCATCGACAGCCGTGTCCGCCCGAGCCCATGCAGGAGCACCACGACCTCAGCCCTCTCCTCGACGCGTACTTCCTCGGCTTCCGGCGCGAGGGCGGCCGCCCCGAGTACGCTCGAAAGCGTCGCCACGGTGGCGGCAAGAAAAGCGAGTCGGCGAAGGCGTCTCAAGGTCGACGGAGATTCTTCCGTGTGCGTGTTACCAGACGGCCTCGTTTTCTACCGCCGAACATCGTTCGGTGTTTCGTGCGTTTCGACTCGCGGGTAACATGCTCGACGATTCGCTCGACGTGGTGAAGCCTGCGCGGCGGCCTGAAGCGCGGCCTCGATCCGCACCGGCGCGCGGGCATCGGCGACCGGGTACCCGGAATGCGCCGCAATTCTCGGAAGCCAGGTGTCGAGCGGGAGTGACAGGGAGAAGCCGTGGGATCGGACGGGTGCTACCCGATCGCGATGGGACGGCGGTTCGCGACCTGAACGGCAGTCCCCGAGCACATGGAGGGGTGACGGGGATGTGGCCGGCCGCCGTGCTCTTCCGGCCGCAGGTGACGGCCGGAAGAGCGGTTCCAGCGGCGGGCGTGGCGGGCTCAGCTCGAGGCGAGATCCCGGATCGCGTCGACGAGCAGCTGGACCTTCGCCGCGTCCGAGGAGGACGACGCCTCGCCCGCGAGCTCGGAGGCGAGGGTGTTCAATGCCGAGTTGCGCGCGCCGCCGGAGGCGGACTCCGCGTTGGCCAGGGCCTGCCGAATGGCGGCGATCCGCTGCGCGGAGAGCCCGTTGGACCGCTCGAGCTGGTCGACGTAGGCGCGCGCCAGCGCGAAGGTCGGCGGCCACACGAAGCGTGGCTGTCCCTGCGGGTTCAGGTACTCGAGACGCACCGAGTTGGCGGCGTCGATCTCGTTCTGGGTCAGGTACTCGCTCGGCACCAGCTCGAAGATGTCGAGGCCGCGAGCGATCTCGGAGCTAACGAGGTAACCGTTGTACCAGTAGATCGACCAGGGGCCGCCGCTGCGCATCCGGTTGGGGTCGACCGGGCCCCGGTCGTGGAAGGCGATCTCGAACGGGTTGGCCGGGTCTGTCCAGTCGAAGACCGAGACGCCTCCCTGGTACCACCCCTGAACCATGACGTCCCGCCCGGGGATGGGGATCAGCGAACCGTTGTGGGCGACGCAGTTCTCGAGCGGCGTCTGCGGCGCCGCCATCTTGTAATAGCTGTGGAAGACGAGCTCGCCGTTCTCGATGGTGAAGATCGCGTCGGCGCCCCACTCGAGGGGGTCCGTCTCCCGGCACTTCGCCTGCGAGCCACCGCCCCATTCGTCGCTGAACAGGATCTTCGTACCGTCGTTGTTGAAGGTAGCGGAATGCCAGTACGAGAAATTGGAATCTGCGACGGCGGTGATGCGCCTCGGATCGATCGGGTTGCTGATGTCCAGCAGCATTCCATACCCGCCGCAGGCGCCGCCGGCGAGGCCGATCTCGGGGTACACGGTGATGTCGTGGCACTGGGTGGGTCCCGACTGGGGCCCATCCTCGGCCACGATCGCCGCCAGCAGGGTGGGGATGTGATCGCGGAGGGCCGCGCTATCGGCAGCGGTGGGTGGACCCGACCCACCGCGCGCATCCACGATGCTGTCGAGCATCGCGGTGACGAACGGCGGCGCGAGCTGCACGACCTGCCCCTGGAGCTCGCCGACGAACGCACCCGCCGCCAGCGCCGCCTCCATCTCCGCCCGCTCCTCCGGTGCCAACCCGTGCTGCGGCGGGGCCGTCAGCCCCTCGAAGATCCGCGGCGAGCTGACGATCTCCGCCTGGGATGGATCCGCCAGCGGTACCCTGATGACCTCGATCCGGAACAGGGCGGTGTTCGGGTCCTCACTCGGAGGGGCATCGGAGCAGCCCGGCAGCTCCTCCTCGGGCCGGACGCTCGACGAGCCCGAGATGTACACGTACACGTTCTCGTCATCGTCGGGGTCGACGAGGACGGTGTGCGTGTGCGAGCCACGACACGTCTGGACGTTGCCGACGTTCACCGGGTTGCGGATGTCACTGATGTCGAAGATCCGCAGACCCCTGAGGCGGTCGGTGCTCACCGCCTCCGACACCCCCTGCGTACCGCAGTCCAGCCTGCCGGAGAGCCCTTCACCCGAGACGAAAACGAGGTTCCGATACACCGAGACGTCGCTCTGCGAGGCCGGGCAGACGTAGCCGGTGACGAGGGTCGGCTGGGCGGGGTTCGAGATGTCCCACACCTGGTAGCCGTTGTAGTTGCCCTGGATCACGTAGTCGCCGATGAACGCCAGGTCGGAGTTCGTGACCCCGACGAACTCGGGCGGCGGGGGCGTGGAGGAGACCAGGCGGAGGTTCCAGATCGCTTCGCCCGCGTCGAGCAGGCCGGGCGCCAGGCCGATCCTGGGATCCGGCACTGGCGGCCCGGATCCGGGGGTGGGGGTCGGCGCAGGTGCCGGGGTCGGCGCCGGAGTGGCCTCCGTCCCCGCGGACGCGCAGGCCCCCATCGCCAGCAGCGTCGAGAGGATGAGACCCTTACCGCCGATCCGTCGGGCGTCCGCGAGCTTTGAACGAAGTGTACTCATGACGGGCTCCCCCGCGTCGTGTGTGGTGCGCGCCGCTACTGAGCGAAGCGGAGCTGTGCGAGCATCTGCTCCATGCGCTCGATCTCCGTCCGCTGATCGACCTGGGCATCCGAGGCGAACTTGAAGACCTCTTCGTCCTGTGCGGCGCCGTCCGTGCGAAACAGCTCTTCGACCATCGTTACCGCTCCCGCATGGTGCTGGATCATGAACGTCAGCAGGAGGAGATCGAAGTCCTCGCCGGACGCCGCGGCGAGCGACTGCATCTGCTCCGGCGTGAGCATGCCGGGCATGGCTACGGGGCCGTGACCCAACGCATGATCGGGCTCGGGCACTGGCTGGTTCCGGTCCCGGAGCCACTGCTGCATCGTACGGATCTCGTCCGCCTGTGCGTTGATGATCCGCGCGGAGAGCGTCAGGATCTGGGGATTCTGGGTGCGCCCCGGCGCGAGCTCCGCCATCTCGAGCGCCTGCGCGTGGTGCCCGATCATCCGGGTCATGAACTGGACGTCCGCCTCCGTGTACCGTGTGCGCGCACTGTCCGCCCGTGCCCGATAGATGGCTTCGATCTCGGCGGCCGTCATCGTCCCGGAGGGAGCGGACGATCCACCGCTACCGGTCGCAGTGGCACACGCGCTAAACGCGATCGCCGTCACGAGGAAGATCCAGCTACAGCGGCCTGACGACATCATCCCAGGGGTTCGTTGGACAGCGACGAAAGGATCACCGGTTCGGCAGGCGCCAGTCGGTGAGGATAACGCGGGCGCGGGGAGGGAACAAGGCGATAGGGACGAGCGGCGAACTCGGTGGTACGGGGGCTGACGCCCAGCGCGCCCGCTCGTCGCCATTGACGGCCCCGAGTCCGGGATCTTACCCTCTCGTGTCGCAGTGCCTGCCGGAGGTCCAGGACGGATTCTCCGCGACCTACCCGCCGTCAGGCCGGCACCATCCTTCGCTCGTGACCCATCCATGCACCTCGCTCGGCTGACCGTCGTCGCGCTCGCGCTCGTTCTTCCAATCTCCGGTTGCGCCACCGCCGGCGGTGGTGACTGGCCGATGTTCCGCCGGGACTTCGCGGGTACAGGCTACTCACCGCTGCGGCAGGTCGACACCACCAACGTCGGGGAGCTCAGCCTTGCCTGGATCCACTCGCTCCAGGCGGAGGTACCCGCGGAGCCGGGCGCCGCACCGCGGGCGCCGAACTCGCAGGCGACCCCGATCGTGGTCGATAGCGTGATGTACCTCCCCGCCGCCGACCGGATCGTCGCGCTCGATCCGACCAGCGGACGGGAGATCTGGCGCCACACCGTCACGGACGGGGTACCCTCGCGCCGCGGGGTGGCTTACTGGCCGGGGGACTACAGCCAGCGGCCGCGGATCCTCTTCACCGCCGGTACCCGGCTCATCGCCCTGGACGCCGAGCGCGGCACCCCCGTCGAGAGCTTCGGGGACGAGGGGAGCGTCGACCTCGACATCCCCTACCTGTCGGTACCCTTCATCTATGACGACATCGTCGTCGTGGGCGCGAACACGCCGCCGGGCACGATCGGCGGCATCGGGAACGCCCGCGCCTACGATGTGAGGACAGGCGGTAAGCTGTGGGAGTTCGCCTCGGTTCCGCGGCCCGGGTCCGTCGGAAACGATACCTGGGAAGGGAACAGCTGGGAGGGGCGATTGGGAGCCAATGCATGGCCGTTCTACTTCACCATGGACGAGGAGCGGGAGCTGCTCTACCTCCCGCTCGCCTCACCCATACCGGGCGCGTACGGCGGTGACCGCCCGGGAGCCAACCTCTTCGGCAACTCGGTCGTCGCGGTGAACATCCGGACGGGCGAATACGTGTGGCACTTCCAGACCATCCACCACGATATCTGGGACGCCGACCCTCCCGCTCCGCCCGTTCTCTTCCCGGTCCGTCGGGAGGACAGGGTGATCGACGCGCTGGGGATCACCACCAAGTCGGGATACATCTACATCCTCGACAGGGCTACCGGAGAGCCCGTCTTCGGCGTGGAGGAGCGACCCGTGCCCGCGAGCGACGTACCGGGAGAGCAGACCTTCCCGACCCAGCCCTTCCCGCTCCTTCCCCCACCGCTCGCACGGGTCGAGTACGACGCCGCGGACCTGGTGACACCGGACGACACTTCGCTGGAGCACGCGCAGGCGTGCAGCGCTCTGGTTTCCAGTATCGGAGAGGTTCACAACGCGGGGCCGTTCACCCCCTGGGTGTACCGGTCGGCGGGAGCTCCGCCGCGCGCGACGCTGCTCTTCCCGGGCCTCGTCGGCGGACCGAACTGGGGCGGCGGCGCCTACGATCCGAACACCGGTTATGTGTTCGTCTTCAGCCAGAACGTGGGGTCCTTCGGCTGGATCGAGGAAGCGGGGCCCGACGCTCCGCTCCCCTACGACCGGAGCGGCCCACGGCCGAACAGCTTCGACGTGCAGATCGGTGAGAGCAGGTGGCCATGCCAGAAACCGCCCTGGGGGGAGATGTTCGCGATCGACTCCAGGACCGGCGAGTTCGCCTGGCGTCGCCCGCTCGGCATCACCGAAGGCCTGCCTCCGGACAGGCAGGAGACGGGACGCCCCGGTCGTGCAGCCGCGATCGTCACCGGCGGCGGACTCGTGTTCGTCGCTTCCACCGACGACAACCGCTTCCGCGCCCTCGATGCGACCACCGGCCGCGAGCTATGGGTGACGACCCTCGAGGAGCGAGGCAACTCGAACCCGCTTACCTACCAGGGAAGCGACGGCAGGCAGTACGTGGTGGTGGTGGCGACGGATCGGGTGATGGCGTACAGGCTGCCGTGAGGCGGGCGGGGTGAGAGTCGGGCTGGTGTGGTCAGTGGTCAGTGGTCGGTGGTCAGTGGTCAGTTGCCAGGGTACAGTCGTCGGTCCTCGGTCGAAGTATCGTCGACAGCTGCGGTTGACAG
>Ga0079224_100010223_pt1 | contig 12862 bp, 9 predicted proteins | sample Stecom2015_FD_80414 | JGI IMG/M metagenome (GOLD analysis project Ga0079224, IMG submission 80414) | Agricultural soil microbial communities from Utah to study Nitrogen management - Steer compost 2015 | ecosystem: Environmental > Terrestrial > Soil > Agricultural land | place: USA: Utah...
CGGGCGTCGGGGGACTTCGATCGATGGCCGGCCGTCAGGGCCATCGCGGTGCGGTCGTGGCCGTGACACGCCGCACCGCGGAGTCATGCGACTTCGAGACGGAACACTCTTCGGGGCACGGACGCGGGACTTTCGTTATCCGTGTAGGAGGTCGCCCATGGAGGGCGTGTATTCCGCCGAGGCCGTCATCGACAACGGCCGCTTCGGCACCCGTACCATCCGTTTCGAGACCGGCCGGCTGGCCCGCCAGGCAGCCGGGTCGGCCACGGCCTACCTCGACGACGAGACCATGGTCCTGTCAGCGACCACCGCGTCGAAACGCCCCAAGGAAGCGCTCGACTTCTTCCCGCTGACCGTCGACGTCGAGGAGCGCATGTACGCCGCGGGACGCATCCCCGGCTCGTTCTTCCGCAGGGAGGGCCGCCCCTCCGAGGACGCCATCCTCACCTGCCGCCTCATCGACCGGCCGCTGCGGCCGTCCTTCCAGAAGGGGCTGCGCAACGAGATCCAGATCGTCGCGACGGTCCTGGCGCTGCACCCCGACCACCTCTACGACGTCATCGCCATCAACGCCGCCTCGATGTCCACCCAGCTGGCCGGGCTCCCGTTCTCCGGTCCCATCGGCGGCGTGCGCGTGGCGCTCATCGAGGGCCAGTGGGTGGCGTTCCCCACCCACGCCGAACTGGCCGAGGCCACCTTCGACATGGTCGTGGCCGGCCGCGTGCTGGAGGACGGCGACGTCGCGATCATGATGGTCGAGGCCGAGTCCACCCCGCACACCCTCAGACTGGTCGCCGAGGGCGCGATCGGCCCCAACGAGCAGACCGTCGCCGAGGGCCTGGAGGCCGCCAAGCCGTTCATCAAGGTGCTGTGCCGCGCCCAGCAGACGCTGGCCGACGCCGCGGCCAAGGAGACCGTCGAGTACCCGATCTTCCTCGACTACCAGGACGACGCCTACGAGGCCGTCGAGGGCGCGATCCGGGACGAACTGGCCGCGGCGCTCACCATCGCCGACAAGCAGGAGCGCGAGGCCGAACTCGACCGGGTCAAGGCGCTGGCCGCGGAGAAGCTCGCCGAGGACTTCGAAGGGCGGGAGAAGGAGCTCGCCGCGGCGTTCCGCTCGCTCACCAAGAAACTGGTGCGCGAACGCATCATCAAGGAGAAGGTCCGCATCGACGGCCGCGGCGCCAAGGACATCCGCTCCCTGACCGCCGAGGTCAACGTCGTGCCCCGGGTCCACGGCTCGGCCCTGTTCGAACGCGGTGAGACCCAGATCCTGGGCATCACCACGCTGAACATGCTGCGCATGGAGCAGACCATCGACACGCTCAACCCCGAGCGGACCAAGCGCTACATGCACAACTACAACTTCCCGCCCTACTCCACCGGGGAGACCGGACGGGTCGGGTCGCCCAAGCGCCGCGAGATCGGGCACGGCGCGCTCGCCGAACGCGCCCTCCTGCCGGTGCTGCCCTCCCGCGAGGAGTTCCCCTACGCCATCCGCCAGGTGTCGGAGGCCCTCGGCTCCAACGGCTCCACCTCCATGGGGTCGGTGTGCGCCTCCACCATGTCGCTGATGGCGGCGGGCGTGCCGCTCAAGGACATGGTCGCGGGCATCGCCATGGGCCTCATCGCCGAAGGCGGCGAGTACGTCACCCTCACCGACATCCTCGGCGCCGAGGACGCCTACGGCGACATGGACTTCAAGGTCGCCGGAACCCGCGACCTCATCACCGCGCTGCAGCTGGACACCAAGCTCGATGGCATCCCCGCCGAGGTGCTGGCCTCCGCCCTGCAGCAGGCCCGCGGGGCGCGCCTGGCCATCCTCGACGTCATGGCCGAGGCGATCAACCGGCCCGCCGAGATGAGCCCGCACGCGCCGCGCATCCTCACCATCAAGGTGCCCGTCGACAAGATCGGCGAGGTCATCGGCCCCAAGGGCAAGATGATCAACTCGATCCAGGACGAGACCGGCGCCGAGATCACCATCGAGGACGACGGCACCATCTACATCGGCGCCACCGACGGGCCCTCCGCCGAGGCGGCCCGCGACACCATCAACAGCATCGCCAACCCGACGATGCCCGAGGTCGGCGACCGCTACCTCGGCACGGTCGTCAAGACCACCGCCTTCGGCGCGTTCGTGTCGCTGCTGCCCGGCAAGGACGGCCTGCTGCACATCTCGCAGATCCGCAAACTGCACGGCGGCCAGCGGATCGAGAACCTCGACGACGTGATCAGCATCGGCGAGAAGATCCAGGTCGAGATCCGCGAGATCGACGACCGGGGCAAGCTCTCCCTGGTCCCGGTCGAGGTCGTCGAGGCCGAGGCCGCGTCCGCCGGCAACGGGGAGGAGCCCCGCAACGGGGCGGAGAAGGCCGACAGCGGCGACAGCGGCGAGGAGAAGCCGCGCCGTCGCCGCCGCACCCGCTCCTCCAGCCGTTCCAGCGAGAACACCTGAGCGACCCGCACCCGACGCCCGGACCACCACCGGGCGGGGTGAGGACCCACCGGGCGGCCGTACCGTGAGGGGACGGCCGCCCTCCGTTTACCCCGGGGGCGACCCCACCGTTTCCGCTTTCGCTGAAGAAGGACCCATGACGACAGTTCCGATCGCGGCCGAGCAGGAACCGGACACCACCGTCACCCTGCTCCACCCGGGAGACGGCACCGGCCTGGTGCGCCGCACCGTGCTGCCGGGCGGCCTGCGGGTGGTCACCGAAACCATTCCGGGCGTGCGCTCCGCGGCCTTCGGGATCTCGGCCACCACCGGGTCCCGCGACGAGGACGCCGCCCACGCGGGCTCCGCGCACTTCCTGGAGCACCTGCTGTTCAAGGGCACCGAACGGCGCAGCGCCCTGGACATCTCCGCGCTGCTCGACGGCGTGGGCGCCGACTACAACGCCTACACCACCAAGGAGCAGACCACCTACTACGCCAAGGTCCTCGACCGCGACCTGCCGCTGGCTATCGACGTCATCAGCGACATGGTCGCCAACTCGGTGCTCGACCCCGCCGAGGTGGAGACCGAGCGCGGGGTGATCCTCGAAGAGATCGCCATGTACGAGGACGAACCCGCCGACGTGGTGGACGACGTGTTCGCCGCGCACTTCTTCGGGGACTCGCCGCTGGGCCGCCCCATCCTGGGCACCAACGACACCATCCGCGCGCTGCCCCGCGACCGGATCGTCGAGCAGTACCGGAACGCCTACGTGCCCTCCGAACTCGTCGTCGCCGCCGCGGGCAACCTCGACCACGACCTGGTGGTGCGCCAGGTCGCCGAGGCGTTCCGCGCCGCGCTCGACGCGGCCGGCGACGCCCGCCCCGCACCGCCCCGCATCGGCGACACCGCGCCCGCCACCCGCCCGGGGACGGCACTGGTCAGCCGGGACACCGAACAGGCCCACCTGATCCTGGGCCGCGAGGGCGTCAACCGCACCGACCCCCGCTGGTACGCGCTGCGGGTGCTCAGCGCGGTGCTCGGCGGCGGCATGTCCTCCCGGCTGTTCCAGGAGGTGCGGGAGAAACGCGGCCTGGCCTACGCCGTGCACGGCTACACCTACAGCTACTCCGACACCGGCCTGTTCCAGGTGTACGTGGGCTGCCTGCCCGACAAGATCGACGAGGTGCTCGACGTCTGCCGCACCGAGCTGGCCCGCGCCGCCTCCCACGGCGTCGCAGCGGACGAACTGGCCCGCGCCAAGGGCCAGATCCGCGGCTCCTGGGTGCTGGGCACCGAGGGCACCAACTCGCGCATGAGCCGCCTCACCGGCCACGAACTCGGCCGGAGTCGGCACCTCTCCCTCGACGAGGACCTCGCCCTGTTCGACGCCGTCACCTCCGACGACGTCAGCGAGGTCGCCGCCGACGTGCTCAACCGCCCCGAGGCCCTCGCCGTCATCGGCCCCTACGAGGAGGGGCGCTCCTTCGGCTGACCCCGGCCGGACCGCCGCGGGAGGAGGGCCGGGACCCGTCCGCCTCCCGCGGCCCCGGCACGGGCCGGGACGCACCCGCTTCCGGTACGGTGAGACCCGTGATCAAGGTAGGAGTGTTCGGCGCCCTCGGGCGCATGGGGTCAGAAGTCGTCAGGGCCGTCGAAGCGGCGGCCGACACCGAACTGGTGGCCGGGATCGACAGTCCGGACGAGCGCGAGAAGGTGCTCGGCTCCGACGTGGTCGTCGACTTCACCCACCCCGACGTGGTGATGGACAACCTGCGCTGGCTCGTCGACCACGGCATCCACGCCGTCGTCGGCACCAGCGGGTTCGACGAGGCCAAACTGGCCGAGGTGCGCCGCCTGCTCGACGCGCGCCCGGGCGTCAACGTGCTCGTCGCCCCCAACTTCGGCATCGCGGCCGTGCTCATGATGCACTTCGCGGCCAAGGCGGCCCCCTACTTCGAGTCGGCCGAGGTCATCGAACTGCACCACCCGAACAAGGCCGACGCCCCCAGCGGCACCGCCTACCGCACCGCCGAACTGATCGGCGCGGCACGCGCCGAGGCGGGCCTGGCCGCCGCCCCCGACGCCACCACCTCCGAACTGCCCGGCGCCCGCGGCGCCCAGGTCGAGGGGGTGCGGGTGCACGCACTGCGGATCACCGGCATGATCGCCCACCAGGAAGTGGTCTTCGGCACCCACGGGGAGACGCTGACCATCCGCCACGACTCGATGAACCGCGAGTCGTTCATGCCGGGCGTGCTGCTGGGCGTCCGCAGGGTCGCGGACCTGCCCGACCGGCTCACCGTCGGACTGGAGTCCCTGCTCGGCCTCTGAGGCGGCGGAGCGCACGGCACGGCCCCGGCCCCCTGAGCCGGGGCCGGCGGCTACTCCCGTCCCTCGCCGGACTCCACCCAGCCGAAGGTGCGCCGCACCGCCTTGGTCCAGTTCCGGTACTCGCGGTCGCGCGTCCCGGGGTCGATCTGCGGGGTCCACGCGGCGTCGCGCCTCCAGTTCGCCCGCAGACTGTCCAGGTCCGGCCAGTAGCCCACGGCCAGGCCCGCCGCGTAGGCCGCGCCCAGACAGGTGGTCTCCGCCACCACCGGCCGCACCACCTCCAGGTCCAGCACGTCCGCGAGCGTCTGGTTCAGCAGCGCGTTGGCGACCATGCCGCCGTCCACCTTCAACGAGGTCAACGGGATGCCCGAGTCGCTGTTCATCGCGTCCACCACCTCGCGGGTCTGCCACGCGGTGGCCTCCAGCACCGCACGGGCCAGGTGTGCCCTGGTCACGTAGGACGTCAACCCGGCGATGACCCCGCGGGCGTCGCTGCGCCAGTGCGGCGCGAACAACCCGGAGAACGCGGGCACGATGTAGCAGCCGCCGTTGTCGGCGACACCGGCCGCCAACTCCTCGATCTCCGCGGCGTGCGAGATCATCCCCAGGTTGTCGCGCAGCCACTGCACCAGGGACCCCGCCATCGCGATGGACCCCTCCAGCGCGTACACCGCCGGCTGGTCGCCGATCCGGTAGCCCACCGTGGTGAGCAGCCCGTTGGCGGAGACCACCGGCTCGGTGCCGGTGTTGAGCACCAGGAACGCGCCCGTGCCGTAGGTGCCCTTGACGTCCCCGGGGTCGAAGCAGGTCTGCCCGAACAGCGCGGCGTGCTGGTCGCCCAGCGCCGCCGCCACCGGCACCCCCTCCAACGGTCCGCGGGCCGTGCCGTACACCTCGGAACTGGACCGGATCTCGGGCAGCACCGCCGCGGGGATCCCCATCGCGTCCAGGATCTGTGCGTCCCAGTCCAGCGTGCGCAGGTTCATCAGCATGGTGCGGCTGGCGTTGGTGACGTCGGTGACGTGCCGCCCGGTGAGCTTCCACACCAGCCAGGCGTCCACCGTGCCGAACAGCACCTCGCCGCGTTCGGCGCGGTCGCGCAGCCCTGGCACCTCGTCCAGCAGCCAGCGCAGCTTCGGCCCGGAGAAGTAGGTGGCCAGCGGCAGCCCGCACCGCTCCCGGAACCGGTCCTGGCCCTCCTGCCCGCCGAGGACGTCCAGCAGCCGGTCGGTACGGGTGTCCTGCCACACGATCGCGTGGTGCACCGGCTCACCGGTCCGGCGGTCCCACACCACGGTGGTCTCCCGCTGGTTGGTGATGCCGACCGCGGCCAACCGGTCCGGCGTCAGCCCGCCCGCCGCGAGCGCCTCCTCGACCACCGCGACCACGTTCGCCCAGATCTCCGCGGCGTCGTGCTCCACCCACCCGGGGCGGGGAAAGATCTGGCGGTGCTCGCGCTGCCCCACCGAGACGACGTTTCCGTGCCGGTCGAAGACGATGCAGCGGCTCGACGTGGTGCCCTGGTCGATCGCCGCCACGTACTGTTCGGTCACCGGACCCCGCCCTTCCGTTCCGCGCGTTCCACGGTCGCTCCTGACGTTAGCGGGATCACACCCGTTCCGGGGACCCGACCGTCCGCGAACCGCGCGGCCCAACCGGCGAAGCGGATCTCCCCGCGGCCCTCCTCCACGTCTCGGGGGTCCTCCCGCCGTGTTCGTCGGGCCACCGGGCGGAGCCGGGTCCCGCCGCCGGGAACGCGAAGGCCCGCGTCGGACAGGCGCCTCCAGCTCCTCGCTCCCGCCTGCCGGACCAGCCCGTGGACCGCGCGGGGTGCGGGTCGGCCCCGGAGCCGGTGGCGTTCCGGCCCGCGGGGGCGCGGCACGCTCCCCGGGCTCCACCGCGTCGGCGCTGCCCGGGCAGGGAAGCGGGCCAGGAGCGCGCGGCGTCCTCCGCGCCGCCGCCACCCCCGCCCCCGGCAGCGCGTCCGCGACCACGGGCACCGCCGCCGGGAGCGGGAGCCGCGGGGACCGCCCGCCCCGAGCCCCACCGGAGAACACCCTCCCGACCGTCCGGAAACGGCCGACGGGAACACGGAACCGCGGCCGCCCCGGCAGCGATCAGCCCAGGGCCAGCCCCACCGTGAACAGCACCCCGAACGCCATCTGCAACCGCCCCGTCTCGCCCAGGCCGCGCACCAGGTCCGGCCCGGTCTCGCCGCGCAGCACCCGCGCGCACGGGCGCACCGCCAACGGCGCGGACAGCACCGCCAGCAGCGCCCACCACGCCCCCACCGCCGTGGCCAGCGCCGCGGCGAACGCGCCCGCGACGCACCCGACGAACAGCAGCCGCGCCCCCCGGTCGCCCAGCACCACCGCCAGGGTCCGCTTGCCGCTCACCGCGTCGGTGGGCAGGTCCCGGATGTTGTTGACGACCAGCATCGCGCACGACAGCAGCCCCACCGCGACAGCCGCCGCCCAGCCCCGCCACGGCACCGTGCCCGCCTGCACGAAAACCGTCCCGGCCACCGCCACCAGGCCGAAGAACACGAACACCGACACCTCGCCCAGCGCCCGGTAGCCGTACGGGTTGCGCCCCCCGGTGTAGAACCAGGCCGCGGCGATCGCGACCGCGCCCACCAGCAGCAGCCACCACGAGGACACCGCCACCAGCACCAGGCCGACGACCGCGGCCACCGCGAAGCACACCCACGCCGCGGCGAACACCTGCCGGGGCGCGGCCAGCCGCGTCGCGGTCAACCGCAGCGGCCCCACCCGGTTCTCGTCGGTGCCGCGCACCCCGTCGCTGTAGTCGTTGGCGTAGTTGACCCCCACCTGCAGCGCCACCGCCACCAGCAAGGCCAGCAGTGCCTTCCACCACACGGCGGCACCCAGACCGAAGGCGACTCCGGTGCCCACCGCCACCGGGACGACCGAGTTCGGCAGGGTGCGCGGACGGGCCCCCGCCACCCACTGGCTCACCGTGGCCACGTGTCGGCCTCACTTCCCCCACCCCGTCCGCCACCGCGAACGGGAACCACCGGTCCGTTTTCTCGGTTTTCCACCGTATCGCCCGTCCACCGCCGCCCAGGTCAGCGACTGATGGCCGCGTGCAACCGCACCATGGGCACCACAACCCCCAGGTCCAGCTCCCGGCGCGCCCCGTCCGCCGCCCACCCCGCCCGCTCCACGAACGAACGCAGCACGTTGTCGCGCTCCAACGCCCACACGTACACCGCCTGGAAACCGTCGTCGAGCAGGTGGTCCACCACCGCGTGCAGCAGGCGGCTGCCGTGCCCGCGCCGCGCGAACCCCGGGGCCACGTGCAGCGCGTAGATCTCCGCGTCGGTCCCCGGCCACCGGTCCGGATCCTGCGCCGGACCCATCGCCGCGAACCCCGCCACCTCACCCTCGTCGGTGGCCACCAGCAGCCGGTGCCGCGACGTCGGCGGAGAGGACACCGCGGCCCGCCACCGCGCCACGAACTCCGCACGGGCCTCCTGCCCGGACAACTCCGCCAACACCGCCCCGGGAAGCACCTCCCGGTACATCTCCCGCCACGCCGCCACCTGGACGTCCACGATCGCTTCGACGTCCCCGGCACGGGCGGGCCGGACAAAACGCTGGGTCGACACGGCAGGGCCCCTCAATCGCTCAACACTGCGGACAACGCGCCCATCGTCCCAGGAACCGCCGCGACCCGAGAACGGCGCACCCCGCCCAACCCCGAGGAGGACACCCCGAAAGCCCTGAGAATCCCCCGAAAATTCGGCCCGGGACTGCAAACGGACCACCCCGGCGTGGGAGCATTCAGGACGTGAGCATCATCCTGAGAGTCATCGTCAACGCCATCGCACTGTGGGCCGCGGTGCTCCTCGTCGACGGGATCGAGGTCACCACCGACGACACGGTCACCATGATCCTGACCTACCTGGGCATCGGCGCGCTCTTCGGCGTCGTCAACGCCGTCATCAAACCGATCGTCAAGACGGTCGGCTGCATCTTCTACATCGTCACCCTGGGCCTCGTCGCCCTCGTCGTCAACGCCCTGCTGCTGTGGCTCACCGGATGGCTGGCCGGGGCCCTGGGCATCCCCTTCGCCATCGACGGCTTCTGGGCGGCGTTCTGGGGGTCCATCATCGTCGCCGTCGTCAGCTGGCTGCTCAGCCTGTTCGTCGGCGGAGACGACGACTGACCAGGCCGACCGCCCCCCGCTCCCACGGACCGGAGCGCGCCACAACCCTCCCCGAACGGGGAGGTTGGCGCGCTCTGTCCAGCTTTCGCGGTACCGTTTGCAACATGGTAGGCAGTACTACGCCGAACGCGCCCTTCGGCCAGATGTTGACCGCGATGATCACCCCCATGCACGACAACGGGGAAGTCGACTACGACGGGGTGGCCCGCCTCGCGGCCTACCTGGTCGACGAGCAGCGCAACGACGGCCTCGTCGTCAACGGAACCACCGGCGAGTCCGCCACCACCAGCGACGAGGAGAAGGAACGCATCCTGCGCACCGTCGTCGAGACCGTCGGCGACCGCGCCACCGTCGTCGCCGGAGCGGGCACCAACGACACACGGCACAGCATCGAACTGGCCCGGACCGCCGAACGCGCCGGAGCCGACGGCCTGCTGCTCGTCACCCCCTACTACAACCGGCCGCCCCAGGAGGGCCTGCTGCGGCACTTCACCGCCATCGCCGACGCCACCGGACTGCCGGTCATGCTCTACGACATCCCCGGCCGCACCGGCATCCCCATCGCCTCCGAAACCCTGGTCCGCCTCGCCGAGCACCCCCGCATCGTCGCCAACAAGGACGCCAAGGACGACCTCGGCGCCAGCTCCTGGGTGATGGAACGCACCGACCTCGCCTACTACTGCGGCACCGACATGCTCAACCTGCCGATGCTGTCCATCGGGGCCGCCGGATTCGTCAGCGTGGTCGGCCACATCGTCGGCGCCGACCTGCACGACATGATCGACGCCTACCGCTCCGGCGACGTCGCCCGGGCCCTCGCCATCCACCGCCGCCTCACCCCCGTCTACACCGGCATGTTCCGCACCCAGGGCGTCATCACCACCAAGGCGGTGCTCAACATGTTCGGCCTGCCCGGCGGAGCGGTACGCACCCCCCTGGCCGACGCCTCCCCCGAACTGCAGGCGCTGCTGCGCGAGGACCTCGCCGCGGCCGGAGTGAAGGGCCCCATCGGGCTCGCCCCCCACCAGGCCGTCCCGGCCAGCGCCGTAGGAGTGGAACGACTCACGGAGGGATCGGCATGAGCCACCCGCACCCCGAACTCGGACCGCCGCCGCCGCTGCCCCGCGACGCCCTGCGGATCATCCCCCTGGGCGGACTGGGGGAGATCGGCCGCAACATGACCGTCCTCGAATACGACGGGAAACTGCTCATCATCGACTGCGGCGTGCTCTTCCCCGAGGAGGAGCAGCCCGGCGTCGACCTGATCCTCCCCGACTTCGAACACCTCCGGGGCCGCCTCGACGACGTCGAGGCCATCGTGCTCACCCACGGACACGAGGACCACATCGGCGGAGTCCCGTTCCTGCTGCGCGAACGCACCGACATCCCGCTGGTGGGCTCACGCCTCACCCTGGCCCTCCTCTCCGCCAAACTCGGCGAGCACCGCATCAAACCCGAACTGGTCCAGGTCGCCGAAGGCGAACGGCACACCATCGGAGCCTTCGACCTCGAATTCTTCGCGGTCAACCACTCCATCCCCGACGCGCTCGCCGTCGGGGTGCGCACCCCGGCCGGAACCCTGCTGCACACCGGCGACTTCAAGATGGACCAGCTGCCGCTGGACAACCGCATCACCGACCTCGGCGGCTTCGCCCGGTTCGGCGCCGAAGGCGTCGACCTGCTGCTGTCGGACTCCACCAACGCCGAGGTCCCCGGCTTCGTCACCAGCGAACGCGACATCTCCGGCGTCATCGACAACGTCTTCGCCAAAGCCGAGAAACGCGTCATCGTCGCCTGCTTCGCCTCCCACATCCACCGGGTGCAGCAGGTCCTCGACGCCGCCCAGGCACACGGCCGCAAGGTCGCCTTCGTGGGCCGCTCCATGGTCCGCAACATGAACATCGCCCGCGAACTCGGCTACCTCAAGGTCCCCGGAGGCCTCCTCGTCGACCCGCGCGACCTCGACGAACTGCCCTCCGACGAAGTCGTGCTGGTCTGCACCGGCTCCCAGGGCGAACCCATGGCCGCCCTCAGCCGCATGGCCAACCGCGACCACCAGATCCACATCGAACCCGGCGACACGGTCATCCTGGCCTCCTCCCTCATCCCCGGCAACGAGAACTCCGTCAACCGGGTCATCAACGGCCTCACCCGCTGGGGCGCCAAGGTCGTCCACAAGGGCAACGCCCTGGTCCACGTCTCCGGGCACGCTCCCGCCGGGGAACTGCTGTACGTGCTCAACATGGTCCGGCCCCGCAACTTCATGCCGGTCCACGGCGAATGGCGGCACCTGCGCGCCCACGCCCACCTCGCCGTGCTCAGCGGAGTGCCCGAGGACCGCGTCGTCATCGCCGAGGACGGCGTCGTCGTCGACCTCCACCAGGGCAGGGCCCGCATCACCGGCGTCGTCCAGGCCGGATACGTCTACGTCGACGGCACCTCCGTCGGAGACGTCACCGAAGCCGCCCTCAAGGACCGCCGCATCCTCGGCGAGGAGGGCTTCATCTCCGTGGTCGTCGTGGTGGAGTCCACCACCGGCAAACTCATCGGGGAACCCCAGATCCACACCCGCGGCGCCGGCATCGACGTCGAAGCCTACGACGACGTCATCCCCAAGATCCAGGAAACCCTGGAACGGGCCGCCGCCGAAGGCGTCAACGACACCGCCCAACTCCGCCAACTGGTCCGCCGCAGCATCGGCCGCTGGGTCAGCGAAAGCTACCGGCGCAGACCCATGCTGGTCCCGGTGGTCGTCGAGGTCTGACCGCGCCCAGGCACCGACCGCGACACGCCCGGCCGGTGCCTGAAACGGCTTCGCCGTCCTTAGTAGGCTGCGCCCATGGCCACCCGCGCGCCCAAGCCCTCCCAGCGTTCGGGCGGCGGAACCGGCAGGAAACCCCCGGCCCGCCGCCCCGCGACCCCGCCGTCCCGTCCCCGCCGGTCCCCCCGCCAGACCCCACCCCGACAGCAGACCTCCGAAGGGGCCGTCGCGATGCTGTTCACCTGGCTCGGACGCGCCCTGCTGCTGGTGTGGCGACTCCTCGCCCACACCGTGGGGTTCCTGGTCCGCACCGTCGGCCGCGGAGCCCGCGACCTCGACCCGGACCTGCGCCGCGACGGCATCGGCATGATCCTGCTCGCCACCGGGCTCCTCATCGCCGCCGCCGTGTGGTGGGACAGCGAAGGCCCCCTGCTGGACGTCACCCGCACCGTCGTCGTCGGCGCCGTCGGCGCCTTCTCCCCGGTCATCCCCCTGCTGTGCCTGCCGTTCGCGTGGCGCCTCATGCGCACCCCCGGCACCCGGCCCACCGACAGCGGCCGCATCGCCATCGGCTCCGCCGCACTGCTCACCGGACTGCTCGGCCTCATCCACATCGGACACGGCACCCCCTGGCCCTCCGCCGGCATGGAGAAGATCCACAAGGCCGGCGGCCTCGTCGGCTTCGCCGCCTCCGGACCCCTCAGCCTGCTCATCACCCCCTGGCTCACCGGGGCCCTGCTGTTCCTGCTCATGCTGTTCGGCCTGCTCGTCGTCACCGCCACCCCCGTCCGCCGCATCCCCGAACGGTTCCGGCACCTCCTCAGCAGCCTCATGACCACCGACGCCAGCCCCTCCGCGGGCGTCGACATCCTCGACCCCCCCGCACCGAAAACCCCCCGCCAACGCCGCCGCACCCCCAGGCCCCACGCCGACACCGAAACCCGCACCCACGCCGGAGACCACGAACGCCCCTACGACACGCCCGTCGTCGAAGCCGCCCCCGACCCCGAACCCCCCACCCGGCCCGACCTCGCCCCCGCACCCGCCACCGCCGAACAGCTGTCCATCCCCACCCGCGTGGTCGACGGCGACTACGCCCTGCCGCCCCCGCGCCTCCTCCCCGACGGCGCCCGCCC
>Ga0079224_100010224_pt1 | contig 12862 bp, 14 predicted proteins | sample Stecom2015_FD_80414 | JGI IMG/M metagenome (GOLD analysis project Ga0079224, IMG submission 80414) | Agricultural soil microbial communities from Utah to study Nitrogen management - Steer compost 2015 | ecosystem: Environmental > Terrestrial > Soil > Agricultural land | place: USA: Utah...
GATGCCCACCTCGCGCCCGCGCGTGGTCACCCACAGGAACAGCAGGCCGCCGACGGCCCACTGCAGCAGCACGGTCGCGGCGTCGAGGCGGATCACGGCGGCGAGGGTAGGTCCCGGCCCGCCAGGCCGGGCAATCCGGCCCGGCGCCGTCAGCCCTCGACGACGGCGAGGCCGTGGTCGACCCGGTTGAGCGGCTCGGGGCCCGCGTCCGTGGCCACGACGATGTCCTCGAGCCGCAGCCCGAAGCGGCCCGGCACGTAGATGCCCGGCTCGATCGAGAAGGCGTGGCCCGGGGCCAGCGGCGTGGCGTTGCCGGCCACGATGTAGGGGTCCTCGTGCTCCTCGACGCCGATGCCGTGACCCGTGCGGTGGACGAACCTGTCGCCGTGGCCGGCCTCGGTGATGATCCGCCGCGCCGTGGCGTCGACCTGCTCGCACGGCGTGCCGACGGTGGCCGCGGCGACCGCCGCCCGCTGGGCCTCGTGCAGCACCGCGTAGGCGTCCCGCACCTCGGGCGGGGGCTCGCCGACGTGCACGCAGCGGGTGATGTCGCTGCAGTAGCCGATCCCCAGCTCGTCGTCCATCGTGCCCCCGACGTCGCACAGGACGACGTCCCCGGGCCGGATGGTGCGGCCGCCCGGCTCGTGGTGGGGGCTGGCGGCGTTCTCGCCGGCGGCGACGATGGCGAAGTTGACCCGGCGGTGTCCCTCCTCGACGATCCGCCGCCCGAGCTCCGCGGCCACCTCGGCCTCGGTCCGGCCGACCAGCGGGATCTCGCCGGCCTGCAGCGCGGCGGCGACGCGGTCGACCGCGGCGGCCGCCCGGCGCAGCGCCGCCACCTCGCCCTCGTCCTTCACCGCCCGCAGCGGGCCCGTCACCCGGTCGGCGCGCACGAACCGGGCGTGCGGGCAGGCGGCCTGCAGGTCGATCACGAACCGGGCCCAGGTGCGGTCGCCGATCGCCACCGTCGCCGCCCGGCCGACCCGCTCGGCAACCAGGCGGACGGGGTCCTCGGTCTCGTCCCAGGCCAGCAGCTCGAAGACCTCGGGGCGCTCGACGACGCGGGGCGCCTCCAGCCGGGGGACGACGAGCGTGGCGTCCCCGTCGCGGGGCAGGACGAGCATGGTCAGCCGCTCGAGCGGCATGGCCTCGTAGCCGGTGAGCCAGGGGAGCTCGGGCCCGGCCGACAGCAGCAGGACGTCGACACCCAGCTCGGCCATGCGGTCCCGGACCCGGGTGGCACGCTCGGTCAGCACGACGGCCGGCCCTGGGGACGCGCTCAGCCCGTGGCCGCGCCGGCCGGCGAGGCCGCGCCCGCGGCGCCGGCGGCCTCCCGGGCGTGGTAGCTCGACCGGGTGAGCGGGCTGGACTCGACGTGCGGGATGCCCATGGCCTCGCCCGCCTCCTTGTAGCGGGCGAAGGTGGCGGGCTCGACCCACCGGGCCACCGGGAGGTGGTGGGTCGTGGGCCGCAGGTACTGCCCGATGGTGACGATGTCGACGCCGATCGCGCGCAGGTCGGCCAGCGTGGCGACGACCTCGTCGTCGGTCTCCCCCATGCCGACGATCAGGCCCGACTTGGTGGTGAGGCCGGCCTCCTTGGCCCGGGCCAGCACGGCGAGGCTGCGTGCGTAGCCGGCCGACGGGCGCACCGCCCGCTGCAGCCGCGGCACGGTCTCGACGTTGTGGTTCAGCACGTCGGGCCGGGCGGCGAAGATCGTGCCCAGCGCCTCCTCGTCGCCCTTGCAGTCGGGGACCAGCACCTCCACCTGCACCCCCGGGGTGCGCCGGCGGATGGCGGCGATGGTGGCCGCGAAGGCGCCGGCGCCGCCGTCGGGCAGGTCGTCCCGTGCCACGGCGGTGACGACGGCGAAGCCGAGGCCCATGCGCTCGACGGCCTCGGCGACCCGCTCGGGCTCGCCGGGGTCGAGCGGCTCCGGGTGCCGGGTGTCGACGAGGCAGAACCCGCAGGCCCGGGTGCAGCGCTCGCCGTTGATCATGAAGGTCGCCGTGCCGTCCGCCCAGCAGTCGAAGATGTTGGGGCAGCCGGCCTCCTCGCACACCGTCACCAGGTCCAGCTCGCGCATCGTGCGCTTCAGGCGCAGGTACGAGGGGTCGGTGCGGAAGGTCGGCCGCAGCCACTCGGGCTTGCGCTCGGCGATGTGCAGCCCCTCGGTGACCCCGGCCGCCGCCAGCCGGCCCCGCAGGCGCACGGGCACGCCCTCGTCGGGTGCGCCGGCCCGGTGGCCGTCGCCGCCGGCGACACGACCCGACGCGGCGATCGCCCGCCCAGGGCCCTCGCCGCGGCTGAAGGCGGAGAGGTCCTCGGGCCGGTGGCGCCAGGCGACGTCCTGGCGCTCGACCCCGTCCCGGCCCCACAGCGCCGTGGCCCGGGCGGCGACGGCGTCGACGACCTCGCGCATCGGGACGTCGACGCCCTCGTCGGCCAGCGAGGTCACCCGCTTGTCGGGGATGCCGCAGGGGACGATGTAGCCCCAGTACCGCATGTCGGGCGCCACGTTGAGGGCGAAGCCGTGCATCGACCGGCCCCGGGAGAGGCGCACGCCGATGGCGGCGATCTTGCGCGGGTCGTCGCCCTCGGGGTCGACCCACACGCCGGGGTACCCCGGCAGCCGCCCGGCGTTCGGCAGGCCGACGTCCGCCAGCGCGTCGATGACCAGCTGCTCGACCGACCGCACGTAGGCGACGGTGTCGGCCTTGCCGTGCCGCACGCCGTGCTTCGGCGGCAGCGACACGATCGGGTAGCCGACGAGCTGCCCCGGCCCGTGGTAGGTGACGTCGCCGCCCCGGTCGGTGCGCACGAGCTCGGCGCCGACGTCCTCCGGTCGCACCAGCACGTGGCGCATGTCGGCCCGCACGCCGAGCGTGTAGACGTGCGGGTGCTCCAGCAGGAGCAGGTGATCGTCGGGCGAGGTGGTGTGCAGCGCCCGTTGCAGGGCCCAGGCCTCCCGGTACGGGACCCGGCCCAGCCAGCGCACCCGGAGCGTCATCGCTACGCCAGCTCGGCGGACCAGTCGCGGGTCTCGAGGACCTCCTTCACCTTCCGCAGGAAGGAGGCGGCGTACGCGCCGTCGAAGGCCCGGTGGTCCCACGTGAGGGTCAGGTTGCCGGTCGCGTGGATGCCGATGCCCTCGCTGCCGTCCGGCAGCTCGACGACGACCGGCCGGCGCTTCACCGCGTCGGTGGACAGGATCGCCACCTGGGGCTGGTTGATGATCGGCATGGTGAGGGTCGTGCCGAACGGCCCCGGGTTGGTGATGGTGAACGTGCCGCCGGCGATGTCGTCGGGGCTCAGCTGCTTGGCCCGGGCCCGGCGGGCGAGGTCGGCCACCTCGCGGGCGATCGCCCGCAGCCGCTTGCCGTCGGCGTCGCGGACGACCGGGACCATCAGGCCCTTGAAGTCGAGGTCGACGGCGATGCCGAGGTTGACGTAGTTGTGCACGATCAGCTCGTTCTCGCCGAAGGTGGCGTTGACCTCGGGGAACTCGCGGATGGCGTCGACCACGGCCCGGCTGATGAAGGGCAGGTAGGTGAGGCTGAAGCCCTCCTCGGCCTTGAACCGCGCGCCCTCGGCCCGGCGCACCTGCTCGACCGCCTCGTAGTCGACCTCGATCGACGCGTAGACGTGGGCCGAGGTCTGCTTCGAGCGGATCATGTGCTCGGCGGTGCGCCGGCGGATGTTGCTGTGCGGGACGACCGTGTCCCGCTCGCCGGCCCGGGCCGCCGGCTGGGGCGCCGGCGCCGGCGCCGGGGCCTGGGGCGCCGCGGGCGCCGCCGGCGGGGCGGCGGGTGCCGCCGGGGCCGTCGCGGTGGCGGCGCCCTTGTCGAGGACGGCGAGGACGTCGTTGCGGGTGATGCGGCCGCCGGGGCCGGTGCCCCGGATCTGCGACGGGTCGAGGTCGTTCTCGCGGATCAGGCGCCGGACGACCGGCGACAGCAGCCGCTGCTCGCCGTCGGTGCTCGGCTGGCCGCCGGCGACCGCGGGCTGCTCGGGCGGCGTGGGCTGGGCGGCCGGGGCCGGGGGCTGCTGGGTGGTGGCCGGGGCCGGTTCGGCCCGGGGCGGCGCCTCGGCCTCGGCGGGTGGGGCCGGTGCCGGTGGCGGCGGGGTCACCGCCGCCTGCTGCTCGGCCGCCGGGGCGGCCGCGGGCGCAGCGGCCCCGTTGGCCTGGGCGGCCTCGGGCGCCTGCTGCTCGGCCGCGGGCGCCTCGGCCGGCGGCGCCTCCTCGGCGGCGGCACCACCGCCGTCGGCGGGCGCGTCGCCCACCCGGGCGAGCACGGCGCCGACCTCGACCGTCTCGCCCTCCTGGACGAGGATCTCGGACAGGGTGCCGCTCACCGGCGAGGGCACCTCGGAGTCGACCTTGTCGGTCGAGACCTCGAAGAGCGGCTCGTCCTCGGCGACCTGGTCGCCGACCTGCTTGAACCAGCGGGTGATGGTGCCCTCGGTCACGGTCTCGCCGAGCTGGGGCATCTGGATGTCGACCATCGGGACTCGCCCTCCGTGTCAGCGGGTCGCACCGGGGGCCGGCCCGGTGCGGGGTGCGGGATGCGGGGTGTCGAAGCGGTCCATCAGTGGAGCCGGCGGCCGGTCAGGTCCTGCACGGTGTCGCCGAACAGCTCGGACAACGTCGGGTGCGGCTGGACGAACGCCGCCACCTCGTCGACGGTGGCCTCCCAGTTCACGGCCAGGTAGCCCTGGCCCAGCTGCTCGGTCACCCAGGGGCCGACCATGTGCACACCGAGGATCGTGCCGGCGCGACCGTCCGGCGTCCGCTCGGCGATCACCTTCACCAGGCCCTCCTGGTCGCCGATGATCTTGGCCCGGCTGTTGGCGCTGAAGCGGTGCTTGGCCACCACGACGTCGTACCCGGCCTCCTTCGCCGACTCCTCGCTGTGGCCGGCGAAGGCGACCTCCGGGCGGCAGTAGATGCCCCACGGCACCTTGCCGTAGTCGATCGGCTGCGGGTCCTCGCCGAGGATGCCGCGGACGGCCACCATGCCCTCGGCGAACCCGACGTGGGCGAGGGCAGGGGTGTTGATGCAGTCACCGACCGCCCACACGCCCTCCTCGGCCGTGCGGCAGGTCTCGTCGACGACGATGAAGCCCCGGTCGTCGACCTCGACCGCGGTGCCGTCCAGGCCCAGGTCGTCGGTGGCGGGCTTGCGGCCGACGGACACGACGACGACCTCGGCCTTGACCGGGTCGCCCTCCTCCAGGTGGACGACCGTGCCGCCGTCGCCCGGCTCGTGGCCGGTGACCTTGACGCCGGTGCGGACGTCGATGCCCCGCTTCTTGAAGGAGCGCTCCACGACCTGGGAGGCGTCCTTGTCGACGCCGGGCAGGATCTTGGGCAGGGCCTCGAGGATCGTCACCTGGGTGCCGAGGTCGCTCATCATCGAGGCGAACTCGCAGCCGATGGCGCCGCCGCCGATGACGACCGCCGAGCCCGGCACCTCGGGCATCGACAGGACCTCGTCGGAGGTCATGACGATGCGCCCGTCGACGTCGAAGCCCGGGATGGTCCGGGTCTCCGAGCCCGCGGCGATGATGACCGCGTCGGCGGTGAGGGTGACCTGCTCGCCGCCGTCGTTGGGATCGACGGTCACGGTGCGCCCGGCGTGCAGCCGGCCGTAGCCGTCGTAGACGGTGACCTTGCGGCCCTTCAGCAGCATGCCGACGCCGGCGACGAGCTCGTCGACGACGGCCTGCTTGCGGGCCTGCGTGGCGGCCCAGTCGATCTCGGGCCGGCCGGCGCGGACGCCGAAGTCGCCGGCCGAGGCCACGGTGCGGAAGACGTGCGCGGTCTCGAGCAGCTCCTTTGCGGGGATGCACCCCACGTTGAGGCAGGTGCCGCCGAGCCAGCGCTTCTCGACGAGTGCGATGTTGAGCCCGGCGCTGGCGCCGTAGAGGGCCGACGCGTAGCCGCCGGGGCCGCCGCCGATGACGACGACGTCGTAGTGCTCGGCCGTGGGGACCACCTCCAGGGAGAGTCGGGCGGGCCGGTGTCGGTGCCGACTCTACCGGCCGTGGCCCGGCACCGTCGGAGGGTGCGGCCCCGTTCGCGGCGGCGTCAGCGGGCCAGCACGAGCTGCACGCTGAAGGCCACGAGGATGGCCAGGCCACACAGGAGGGCGGCGACGATCAGGCGGCGCGTGCTCATAGGAGGGGGCCAGGCTACCGACCCCGGCGCGCCGCCCCCGAGCCGGGCGGCCGGCCCTCGGAGCCCCGGGCCGTCGGGCCGGGCTACGGTGCGCGGGCGCATGACCGATCTCGCGTCGTACCGACGCCGGTTGCAGAGCCGGCTGGCCGAGCTCGCCGCCGAGCTGCGGGTGCCGGGCGCCGCCTGCGGCGTGCTCGAGGGCGGGGAGACGGTGGTCGCGACGACCGGGGTGGCCAACGTGGCGACCCGCGCACCGGTCACCCCCGACACGCTGTTCCAGATCGGGTCGATCACCAAGCTCTACACGACGACGCTCGTGATGCAGGCGGTCGCGGCCGGGGTCGTCTCGCTCGACGACTCGGTGCGGTCCCAGCTCCAGGAGTTCACCGTGGCCGACCCCGCGGCCACCATCGAGATCACGCCCCGCCACCTGTTGGCCCACTCGAGCGGCCTGGAGGGCGACCACCTCGTCGACACCGGCTGGAACGACGACGCCCTCGCCGCCTACGTCTCGACGCTCGCGGGCCTGGGGCAGATCCACCCGACCGCCGCGGCCTACAGCTTCTGCAACACCGGCTACGGCGTCCTCGGCCGGCTGCTCGAGGTGGCCACCGGCGAGCACTTCGACCGGGTGCTGCGCCGCCGGCTGACCCGGCCGCTGGGGTGCCGGGCGACCGTGACGCTGCCCCAGCACGCGCTGCTCCACGCCGTCGCGGTCGGCCACGAGCAGGAGCCGGGCGGCGAGCCGGTCCGCCAGCCCCGGTGGGCGCTGACCCGCTCGAACGGCCCGATGGGCGGGGTGCTGGCACCGCCGGGCGAGCTGCTGGCCTTCGCCCGCATGCACCTGGAGGGCGGCGCGGGGCCGGACGGCACCGTGCTGCTGGCGCCCGAGGCCGTCGAGGAGATGCGGCAGCCGCAGATCGCCTCGCCCATCCCCAACGAGGCCCAGGCGCTGGGCTGGACCGTGCGGCACTGGGGCGACCTGACCTGCCTCGGCCAGGACGCGGACACCTTCGGCCAGCGGGCGGTGCTGCGGGTCGTGCCCGAGCGCGACTTCGCCGTGTGCGTGCTGACCAACAGCCCGGCGGGCGCCGTGCTGGCGCAGGCCATGCTCGAGCTGGTCGCGGCCGATCGCCTGGAGGTGGCGCTGAACCCGACCGACCCGGTCGCGGGCGGCCGGCGCGACCTCGTGGCCGTGGCCGGCGGGGCCCGGACCGGCGCCCCGAGCCCCGCGACGCCGGCCGTCGACCCGAGCGCGCTCGCCCGGTGGGCCGGCACCTACGAGCGGCTGCACCACCGGGTGGTGGTCCGCCCGGGCGGGCACGGCCTGGAGCTCGCCACCGAGCCGTCGGGGGTCCTGCGGGCCCTCGGGGTCCGGGACGCCGTGCTGTCCGTGCAACCGGTGGGCGCCGGGGACGACGGGTCCCTCGTCGTCGCCGGGCGCGACCCGGCGACAGGGCTGCGCGAGGTCGCCGTCCTCGTGCCGGGCGACGCCGGCGGGGCCCCGGGCCTGTACCTGGCCGGCCGCCTCCACCGCCGCCGGAGCTGAGCCGCCTCCCGGCCGCCGGCGGCGGTCAGTCGCCGGTGAGGATGGCGCGCACCCCGTCGATGCTCTCGGCGGTGACGAGCACGAGCACCTCGTCGCCCACCTGCAGCGAGGTGTCGCCGCGGGGGACGACCACCCGGTCGCCGCGCAGCACGGCCACGACGGTCGAGTCGCGGGGGAAGCCGAGCTCGACGATCTCGCGCCCGGCCGCCGGGCTGTCCTGGGCGAGGGTGACCTCGATGAGCGTCGCCCGCCCACCCTCGAACGACAGCAGGCGCACGAGCGTGCCGACGCTGACCGCCTCCTCGACGAGGGCGGTGAGCAGGTGGGGCGTGGACACCGCGACGTCGACGCCCCACCCCTCGCCGAACAGCCACTCGTTCTTCGGGTTGTTGACCCGGGCGACGACGCGGGGCACGGCGAACTCCTGCTTGGCGAGCAGGCTGATGACGAGGTTGTCCTCGTCGTCGCCGGTCACCGCGGCGACGACGTCGACGTCGGCCAGCCCGATTGCCCGGAGCCGGTCGACCTCGCAGGCGTCGGCCTCGTGCCAGGTGACCCCGGGCGGCTCGCCGGCGTCCCGCATGCGGGCGACGCGGCCCGGGTCCTGCTCGATCACGAGCACCTCGTGACCCGCCCGCCGCAGCTCGCCGGCGATGAACGTGCCGACCGCCCCGCCGCCGGCGACGGCGACCTTCATCGCAGGCCCAGGCGGCCGTCGACCTCGTCGACGCGGCCGCGGTCGACGGCCAGGTGGAGGACGTCGCCGTCCTGGACCACCAGCCCGGGGTCCGCGACCCGGGCCACCCCCGCCCGGCTCACCGCCACCACCCGGGCGACGCCGGGCAGCTCGAGCTCGGCCAGCGGCGACCCGGCCCGGTGGGCGGGCACCGGCCTCTCGACGACCGCCACCCGGGCGCTGGGGTCGACCCAGTCGTCGCCGGCGGCGTCGGGCAGCAGCCTCCGGAGCACCCGGTCGATCGCCCACTGGACGGTGGCGATGGTCGGGATGCCGAGCCGCTCGTAGATCGCCGCCCGGCGCGGGTCGTAGATCCGGGCGACCACGCGCTCGACGCCGAAGGTCTCGCGGGCCACCCGGGCGGTCACGATGTTGGAGTTGTCGCCGCTCGTGACCGCGGCGACGGCCGCCGCCTCGCGCACGCCGGCGGCCTCGAGGCGGTCGCGGTCGAAGCCCACGCCGACGACCGTGCGCCCGCGGAAGCCGGGGTCGAGGCGGCGGAAGGCCGTCGGGTCCTTGTCGACCACGGCGACCGAGTGGCCCCGTGCCTCGACGATGCCGGCGAGGCCGGACCCGACGCGGCCGCAGCCGACGATGACGACGTGCACCGCCGCGCACGCTACCCCGCGACCCGAGCCGGGGGTGTGGCGCGCGCCACGCGCACAGGTTGACCGGCCGCCCGATGTAAGGCAGTCTTACCGAGGCATGGCTGGCACCGTTCTCGGCACGCTCGTAGAAGCTGCGCCACCCCGTGGCACCAGGTGGGACCTCCCGTGATCGTCTGCCACTGCAGGCGGGTGAACGACCGGGCCGTCCGGGCGGCCGTCGAGGCGGGTGCCCTCGACGTCGAGGACGTCGGCGCTCACTGTGGGGCGGGCACCCGGTGCGGATCGTGCCGACCTACCATCGGGGTGCTCCTCGCCACCCTCGGGGAGCGCCAGCCCGTCGACACCGCGGCCTGACCGTCGGGGCCCTTGCCCCGGGACGGCCACCGCTGCCGGAGGTACCGCCATGCCCCAGGGTCGCCCCGAGATCATCGAGCTGCTGAACGACGTCCTCACGGCCGAGCTGACAGCGATCAACCAGTACTTCGGCCACTACCGGATCCTGGACAACTGGGGCTTCGACCGCCTCGCGGCGCGTGCCCGCGAGGAGTCGATCGACGAGATGAAGCACGCCGACGAGGTCATCGACCGCGTCCTCTACCTCGAGGGGCACCCGAACCTGCAGCGCCTGGGCCCTGTCCGCCTCGGCGAGGACCCGGTCGAGACGCTCCGGCTCGACCTCGAGCTGGAGCACGAGGCCGTCGACCGGCTGAACCGCGGGATCGCGCTGGCCGTCGAGCTGGGCGACCACGGCACCCGGGAGCTGCTCGCCGGCATCCTCACCGACGAGGAGGAGCACGTCGACTGGCTCGAGACCCAGCTCGACCTCGTGGAGCGGCTCGGCGCGAACGCCTACCTGGCCGAGCAGCTCCACGACGACGACTGACCTCGCCGGGAGGGCCGGATCAGATCGGCGGCGAGCGGGCCGGCGGCACGTCGCCGGTCCCGCCCGCCTGGGCGCGCAGCAGGTCGCGGATCTCGGCGAGGAGGACGGCCTCGTCGGACAGCGTCGCCTCGTCCACCGGCTCGGCGCCCCGCCGGCGACGCTCCTGCAGGATGTTGATCGGCTTGACCACGAAGAGGAACACGACGGCCGACACCAGCAGGAAGTAGATGACGGCGTTGATGACGATGCCGTAGCTGAACGTGCTGTCGTTGACCGTGAAGGTCATCTGCCGGAAGTCGGTCCCCCCGATCATGCCGACGAGCGGCGTGATGAGGCCCTCGACGACGGCGGTGACGACGGCGGTGAACGCCGCGCCGATGACGACCGCGACCGCCAGGTCGACCACGTTGCCGCGGGCGATGAACTCCCGGAACTCCTTGAACAGTGCCGCCACGGCGACGTCCCCCTTGGTTGCATACCGTGCTGGACCACCCGCGGCGCGTACGGTACCGAAGCGCATCGGGCTCAGGAAGGACGTGCAGTGCAGGTAGCGATCACGGGCGCCAGCGGGTTCCTCGGCACCGCCATCGGGCGGGCCCTCGCCGCCGACGGGCACACCGTGCGACCCCTGGTGCGGCGGCCGACCGACGACCCCGCCGAGATCCGCTGGGACCCGGCAGCCGGTCACCTCGACCCCGACGACCTGGCCGGGATCGACGCCGTCGTCCACCTCGCGGGCGCGGGCATCGGCGACAAGCGTTGGACGGCCCGCCGCAAGCGGGAGATCCTCGGGAGCCGGACGACCGGCACCGCGCTGGTGGCCCGCACGCTGGCGGCCATGTCCGATTCGCCCCGGGTGCTGCTGTGCGCGTCGGGCATCGGCTACTACGGCGACGGCGGCGACGCCGTGCTGACCGAGCAGAGCCCGCCTGGCGATGACTTCGTCGCCCGCGTGGTGGTCGCCTGGGAGGGCGCCGCCCGGCCCGCCGTCGAGGCCGGCGTGCGCACGGTCTTCCTGCGCACCGCTCCGGTGCTGGACGGGCGCGGTGGCCTGCTGCCCCGCATGGCGCTGCCGTTCCGCTTCTTCGTCGGCGGCCGGCTGGGCTCGGGGCGCCAGTGGATGAGCTGGGTGTCGCTCGAGGACGCGGTCCGGGCGTACCGCTTCGCGCTCGAGGCCGGCGACCTCGCCGGGCCCGTCAACCTCACCGCGCCCGAGCCGGTCACGAACGCGGAGATGGCGGCGGCCATCGGCCGGGCCCTCCGCCGCCCGGCCGCGGTCCCGGTGCCGGCCGCGCTGCCCCGCCTGCTGCTCGGGCGGGAGATGGCCGACCTGCTGCTGTTCGTCAGCCAGCGGGCGCGGCCGGCCGTGCTGGAGGAGGCGGGCTTCACCTTCCACCACCGCGACGTCGACGCGGCCCTGGCGACCGCGTTCGGGGATCGCCGGTGACCGCCGCCGACCGCCGCGACCCGCCGGTGCCGGACGGCGGGTCCAGGTCCGACCCGGCACCGGAGGCCGCGCCGGCCGGGCGGCCCGGCGTCGCCGCCTTCGACTTCGACGGCACGCTCGCCCGGCGAGACACGCTCGTGCCGTTCCTCCGCCAGGTCCGGGGGACGGCGCGCGTCGCGCTCGCCGTCGCCCGGGCCGCGGCGCGCACCCGGGACCGGGACGAGCTGAAGGTCGCCGCCATCGGCCACCTGTTCCAGGGCGTGGCCGCCGCCGACCTCGAGCGGTGGGGGCGGAGCTACGCGCCCACCCTGCTCCCGCTGCTCCGCCCCGAGATGGTCGCCCGACTCCGCTGGCACCAGCGCGAGGGGCACGCGGTCGTCATCGTCTCGGCCTCGCTCGGCGCCTACCTGCGACCGCTGGCCGAACGGCTCGGGCTCGACGCCGCGCTGGCAGTCGAGCTGGCCGCCGACGCATCGGGCCTGCTCACCGGCGAGGTCGTCGGCGACCTCAACAACCGCGGCCCCGAGAAGGTCGCCCGCCTGCGGGCCTGGGTGCGGGACCGCTACGGCCCGGCGACCGACGTCGAGCTGTGGGCCTACGGGGACTCCGCCGGGGACGAGGCGCTGCTGGCCGCGGCCGACCACCCGCAGTGGGTCGGCCGGCGGGCCCGGGCGGCCCGCTAGCCCGGCGCCCGGGCCGGCCGCGCCGGGCGGCGCGCCGTCCGTCGCGGTCGGTGGCCCAGGGCCAGGGCGACCGGCACGCCGCCGAGCCCGGCCATCCCGAGCACCACCCGCAGCACGGTCGACCACCCGGACCGGCCGCCGCCGGCGTCCGCGGGCCCGGTGGTGCCGGCCGGCTCGGCGCCCGCCGCTCCGGCACCCCCCTCACCGTCCCCGACGGGCTCACCGGTGATGCCGTGGGCCCGGGCGGCCTCCTCGAAGATCACCGGCGCGTCGGCGAGCGGCGCCGCCGCCGCGAGCGGCGCCAGCGGCGAGACGGCGGCTCCGCCGGCGCCGGTGCCGCTGGTCAGCGTCCCCGACCCCCCGGCTGCGGCCGCCCCGGCACCCGGACCGGGGACGGCCGGGGGTCCGGCTCCTCCACCCCCGCCGGCGGGGGTGGCGGTGCCCGGACCGGCGGCCCCGCCGCCGGCCTGCGGGCCGCGGGCCCGCTCGACCGTGATCGTCGTGGTGAGGAACAGGAGGCGACCGTCCGCGAGGCACAGCCCGGACACGGCGTGGCGCCCGGGGCGGAGCGCGCGGCACCGTGGCCGAGGCCCGGGCGGCGCCGTCGGGGCCGACCGTGGGTGCGGCCACGAGCCACAGGTCGATGCCGAGCAGCGCGACGGTGCCCGGCGTGCACGTCCGCATCGCCACCGTGATCGCCTGGCCGGGCGCGGGCGTCGGGTCGTCGACGGTGATCGACCGCACCGGCGGCGGGTAGGCCTGGGCGCCCGCCGGC
>Ga0079224_100010225_pt1 | contig 12861 bp, 8 predicted proteins | sample Stecom2015_FD_80414 | JGI IMG/M metagenome (GOLD analysis project Ga0079224, IMG submission 80414) | Agricultural soil microbial communities from Utah to study Nitrogen management - Steer compost 2015 | ecosystem: Environmental > Terrestrial > Soil > Agricultural land | place: USA: Utah...
CGACCTTGCCGTCGATCAGGTGCGCGCGCGAACGCTGCTCCAGCAATTGCATGTCGGGACCTTCGTGCTCCCCGCCGAGCGACACGAGCTGGTGGTAGGTGCACACGACCTTCCAGTCCGCGGTCGACTGCCGGACGGCGTCGAACAGGCCGCGCATCGTCGTGCGCGAGCGCGAATCCGAGATCGACAGGGTCAACAGGGGCGAGTCCGCGCCGAACACCGCGAGCCGCTTGCCGCGACACGTGAACTCGACGCCGAACCCGGTCGGTCGGCAGGTCCAGCGCTGGTTGGTGACGCCGTACGCCGCCGCCGCGGTCCACTTGCCGTGATGGTCGGCCGGCCCCTGCACCACGTAGAACGGCACGTTGAGGCGCTTGCGGTCGTAGACGTCTTCGAACCGGCTCTCGAACAGGGGATCGCGCTCCGACTCGACCCCGCGCGGCAGGAAGTTGTTGCCGAGCAGGACGACGAAGTCGAGCGGACCGGTCGGCGCGAGGCGCGCGATCGCCTCGGCGACCTGCCGCTGCCCCGGCAGCCCGGTGCCCGCGTTGCCGAACGCGCAGAACACCACGTCCTCGCGGTCGGGCTCGTCGTCGGCCGGCCGCGGCTCGGCGGCCACCACCGGCGCGAGCCGGGGCACATAGAGCGTCGGGCGCAGGTCGACCTCCACGTGGTGCTCGCCGGTCGGCGTGTGGCCCTTCACGGTGAACGCGACGTGCTCGTGCGTGAAAGTCGTCACGCGCAGCGTGCCGCGCACCTCGTCGCCTTCCTCGCCGCGCCTGGTGCCGAGCCACGCGCGCACCTCGCCCGCGCCGAGGGTCTGCTCGCCCGACGGCCACTCCAGCGGCGGAAAGCGCAGCTTGAAGCCGGCGTGCCCCTCGTCGCCACGGCGCCCGGTCACCTCCAGCCAGCCGAGCGCACTGACGACGGCCGCCGGCTCGTGCAGCTCGACGCCGTCGAGGCGGAACCCGGGATGCGGATCCTGGACGAACCAAGCCGAAGCAAGGAGTAGGGCGAGCATCGCCGGATCTTCGCCGACCCAGCGAACCGCGCAACGAGCGCTGCGGGCGCTGTCCGTGGGCGGTCGGACTGCCGGGGAGCGTCCTGCGGCGCGCGCCTGTGCCCGCGACGATGGTCGGATCGCGCCGGCGAGCGGTGTGGGATCGACGGCGATGCAACCGAAGGCCCCGGCGGCGACCCGGACCCCAGCAGGTCCCGGCTGCGGGCCGGCGACCCGTCCCGGGTCGTGATCTACCGGGCACGACTCGTCGGGGTGTCGTCTACCGGGGGGTGGCAGGCCACGCCCGACGCCCACCGTCGTCCGCTGTGGCGCCGCCCCCGCTACCGTCGCCGCATTCCAGCGCGGCGGGCGGACGCGCCGATGAGAACGAGGCCGCGTCCCCATGCCCGGCCTCACCGCCCCGACGTGCCCCGCCTCCCGGACTCCGGCCCGGACCGGAGTCGTGGCGGCCGTGGTCGTAAGCCACCACAGCACGCCCGAGGCGGCGCGCTGCGTGCGCGCGCTGTGGCGCGACGACCCCGACCTCGCGGTCGTCGTCGTGGAGAACAGCGGCGACCCCGCCGAAGCCGCCGCGCTCGCCGCGGAACTGCCGCGCGCCACCGTGCTGGCGACCGACAACCGCGGCTTCGGCGCCGGGTGCAACACCGGGATCGACCACGCGCTCGCGCACGTCGCGCAGCTCGACGCGGTCCTCTTGATCAACCCGGACGCCGAACCCGAACCCGGCGCGCTGGCGCACCTGCGCGCGACGCTCGCGCGCCACCCGGACGCCGGCGCCGTGGGCGCGCGCCTGCTCGCACGCGACGGCCGACGCGTCCTCTTCGAGCACGGCCGCGTGCGCCGCTGGACTCTCGCGCGCAGCCACGCCCGCTGGCCGCGCACCGCGCCCGGCAGCGAGTGCCCCACCGAGTTCCTCACCGGCGCCTGCTTGCTGGTCGCCGCCGACCTCCTGCGCGCCGGCCTGCGCTTCGACGAGGGTTACTTCCTCTACGTCGAGGACCTCGACCTGTCCTGCGCGATCGCCGCACGCGGCCGCACCCTGTGGGTCAACCGCGACGCCGTCGTGCGCCACGACGAAGGCGGCACCCAGCGCGAAGTCCCGCTCCCCGGCGGCATGCGCGCCCGCCAGCTCTACTGGCTCACCAAGGGCAAGGTCCGCTTCGCGCGCAAGTGGCTGTCACCCTTGCAGCGCGCGTGCTTCCTGGCGGTCGCGTGCGTGCTCAAGCCGATCGCAGGGGTGGTCGCGTGGCGCAGCGCGCGGTTCCTGGGGCCGTACTTCGCGGGGTTGCGCGACGGGCTACGCGACAGCGCACGGAAGCCGGCGTGACCGTACTTCAGGCAGGACGGCGCAGCCCGCTGATCGACCGGTCCCCGAGCACGCGCACACGCTCTATCGCGCCGTCAACTCCACATACCTCCGCAACAACCGCGCGAACTCCTCCGGATCGCGCGTGCCGCGCTCGGGCTCCGCCACCGCGTAGTTGAACTCGCCCGCGTTCGCGATCACCACCCGGTGACACCGCGAGTCGTCCAGCGTGCCGGTCTCCTCCACCGTCACCGGGTGCGGGCGGCCGTCGCGCGGGTCGAGGTGCCAGTCGAGGATCGCGACATCGCGCGTCTCGGCGTCGTAGCGGATGCCCTTGACCTTCATGACGACGCCCTCGAAGCGCAGCCGGCACTGGATCAGGCACGGCGCCTTGCGGCCCCCGATCTCCACCCAGCCGGGCCCGTAGTGCTCGGCGTGCCGGCCGATCTCCTGGCGCAGGCGCACCAGCTCGGCCGACGCGTCCGGGGGCAGCACGGCAGGCGCGGCACCCTGCCGACCCTGGTGCCAGCCGCGCTCGTGCTCCTCGATGCGGCGCTCCTTGGCGGGATGCGAGTGTGACGCGGGGCCGCCGTAGGCGCGGACCGCGGCGGTGCACTCCTCCAGCGTCGCGCCGAGCTTGCCGAGCACGAACCCCGCGAAGTAGTCGGCGTGCAGCTCCTGCTCGTGGTTGCGCGCCGCCGGCCGGCTCCGGTAGTCGCCGGCGCGCGGCAGGGTGTCGCCGTTCAGGTGGTGGCCGATCTCGTGCGCGAGCACGGCGTACATCGCCCACTTGGTCTGCACGGACTCGCTCAGCTTCCGCAGCCACTCCTTGCTGTAGACGATCACGCGCTCGCCCTCGTGCAGGAAGGCCGACGCGTTGGCGACGTCGCCGCTGAGCACCTTGAAGTTCGGTTGCAGGCCCGACTCGGCGAGGATCTCGCCGACCGCGCGCAGGCCCGCGGCGTCCGGCGGCCCCGTCCGGATCGTGCGCGGCACCGCGGTCGCCCCGCCTGAGTAGTTGCAGGCGAAGGTGCAGCGCGCCTCGTCGAGCAGCCCGGCGACGAACGGCTGCGCGAGGCGGGCGTGCAGGGTCTCCTGCGCGTCGCGCAGGTAGGGACGGACGAGGGCGCGGAAGCGCGCGAACAGGCCGTCGGGCCGGCCGCGGTAGGCGGACACTGCGAGCGTGCCGAGCACCGCAGCAAAGACGAACAGGACGAGCCTCTTCATCGGACGGGGCGATTATGCGCCGGGCCACGCGGGAAGCGCGCGCCGCACGCCTTGCAGAATCCGACGCGGAACCGCGCGCGTTCCCGCGCCTACCAACCGCGCCGCGCGCGCAGCTCGGTCACGTGCGCCACGTGGTGCCGGCCGTGCCACGCGTACAGCGCGAGCAGGAAGTCGAGGTCGAACGTCTTGCCGCGCTCGGGATGGAACCACGCGCGCGCGAAGTCCTCCGCACGCAGGCTCGCGAGCACGGCCACCCACCGCTCGTGCACCCCACCGAGCAACGCGAGCGAGGGCGCGACCGGCAGGCTGGAGTCGGGCAGCGCCGCCCAGGTGTTCTCGTCGTACGCCTTCACCGCCGGCCGCTCCTCGGTGAGCGCGTACTTCGTGCGGCAGTAGGCGTGCAGGTGGCTGTCGGCGAGGTGGTGCACGACCTGCCGCACCGTCCACCCGCCGTCGCGGTAGGGCGTGTCGAGCTGCGCGTCCGACAGGCCGGCCACGGACGCGCGAAGCGCGTCGGGCGTCGCGCGGATCGCGTCGATCCAGCCGGCGCGCAGCTCGGGGGTCACGGTGGTCGGAGGATCGAACGGGCCGATCGGATAACGGGGGTCGGTCTGCATCGGATGCATCAGGCGAGATGGAAACGCACGAGAAGCGCGCGGCTCACGGCAACGCCGCGAGGATGCGGCGACCATCGCGTGGGCGTCGAAGTCGCGCTCGTTCTTGGTGCACCCGAGGCGCACAACGACCAGCCGCCGCGACGGGATGACGACCAGCGTCTGCCCCTGGAACCCGTTCGCCGCGAACATGTCGGCGGGCAGGCCCGGCGCGGCGCGCTGTTCCGGGTGGCCGGGCGGCCCGGCGTTCAGCCACCAGTGCAGGCCGTAGCGGCCGCGCGGCGCTGCCGGCGCAGGCGTGGTCGACTCCTCGACGAAGCCTTCGGGCAGGATCCGTTCCCCCTGCCACACGCCGTCCCCCAGGTAGAGCAGGCCGAAGCGCGCCCAGTCGCGCGCGGTCGCGAGCAGGAACGACGAGCCGACGAACACGCCGCTCGCGTCGGGCTCGAGCACGGCGCTGCGCATGCCGATGCGCGCGAACAGCTCGCGCGAAGGGAACGTCAGGTAGTCGGCGCCTTCTTCGAACGTCGCGCGCAGCGCGCGGCACAGCACGTTGGTCGTCCCGCTGGAGTAGCGGTAGCGCGTCCCCGGTTCGACCTGCAGCGGGCGGGCCGCGGCGAAGTCGCCGGCGGCCGGCTCGGCGAACAGCATCCGCGGCACGTCGCCCGCGGGGTCGACGTAGCTCTCCTGCCACGCGAGCCCCGAAGACATCTGCAGCAGGACGCGCCAGGTCAACGCCGCGCGCGGGTCGCCCTCGCCCTTCCACGCCGCGATCGGCACCGGGTCGTCGAGCGCGATCACGCCCTGTCGCACCCGGATCCCGACGAGCGCGCCGACCACGCTCTTCGCCATCGACCAGCCGGGCAGCGGCATCGTCGCGTCGAACCCCTCGGCGTAGCGCTCGTACAGCAGTCGGCCGTCGAACACGACGACCACCGCGCGCGTGCGCACCGGACGAGGTCCGTCATCGGCGAACGCGTCGTCGACCGCGGCGCGCAGGGCCTTCGCGTCGACGCCTTCCGGCCACGGCTCGTGGGGCAGCGCGTCCCCGGCAGGCCACGGTCGCGGATCGGGCGCGCGGTCGTACGCGGGCAGCGGCACGGTCTGCCGCGCGAGGTCTTCCGGCTCGATGCCGAGCGCGAGGGTGCACCCCAGTCCCGGCCGGAACACCGCAGTGCGCTGCACCCCGCCGGCATGCACCGTCAGCGCGCGCGCCGCCTCGTCGACCTCGACGCGCAGGAGCGGACGCAGCGCGGCCTCGATCGGCGTGTCCGGCGCGAACTCCTCGGCGAGCACCGACGCGACGCTGCGGCCCGACACGAACACCGCCGAACCGATCACCTTGGCCGCGTAGCCCGCGCCGGTCTCGAGGAGGGCGATCGGCGGGCTCGCGGCGACGCTCTGCGCCGGCACGAGCGGCGCGAAGGCCGCGACGCCGGCGGCCCAGAGGAACGTCCGCATGCCGTCATCCTGCCACGCGCCGCACGGCGGCGCACGCCACGCCGGGGCGCGCATCCGTTCCGCGCGACGCGCCGCGGTCCCTCGTTTCTCGACGCCGCCCGGCGCGTTGCCGCGCCGCCCGCTGCCGAGGCCGGACCGGGGTCCGATGGCGCGCACGACCAGCGCATGCCGGTGCGCGGCGCCGCCCGCTGCCGATCCTCATCGCCATCGGCTTGCGCCGCGGCACGATTTCTCGGCTCGCGCACACGCGATCGACGACCGCGCGCTGCCTCCGCGCACGGCGTCGGCCGTGCGTTCGTGCCGCGGCCCACGCCGGTGGAGCGGTGACCGACCGCGGTGCCTGACACCGCCGGGGCGCTCGCCGGTCAAGGCGACCGTGCCGCCCGACGGGTCGCCGCGCCTTGCCTGCCGTGCGGAGGAGCTGCGCCGACGCGGACCTCCCGACGAACGAACCGCCACGACCTCGCCCGGCATCGCGCAACGTCCTGCCCGCGGCGCCCAAAGCCCCGTGCGTGCGCCCCACCGCGTTCCGTGGCGATCCCCGGCAATGCATCATCCGGTCGGCCCGGGTCGATCCCCGGCCGCGGCCGATCGGCGCACCGCCGGCGCCGCCTTCCATCTTGGCCGGCTCTCTGTCATCGTCAGCGTCGGGCCGGCGTTCCGGCTCCTGAGGCGCGACATGAACCTCTCGGCCTACCTGCGCGACGTCAAAGACTTCCCCAAGCCCGGCATCGTGTTCAAGGACATCACGCCGCTCCTGCAGAGCCCGGCGGCGATGGACGAGACGGTCAGGCAGATCGTCGGCCGCTTCCAGCACGACAAGATCGACAAGGTCGCAGGCATCGAGTCGCGCGGCTTCATCTTCGGCGCGCTCGTGGCCCGCGAGCTCGGCGTCGGGTTCCTGCCGGTGCGCAAGCCCGGCAAGCTCCCGTGGCGCACGCAGAGCGTGAACTACATGCTCGAGTACGGGTCGGGGACCCTGGAGATCCACGAGGACGCGATCACCAAGGGCGAACGGGTGATCGTCGTCGACGACCTGCTCGCGACCGGCGGCACGGCGCGCGCGGCGTGCGAACTGGTGGAGCGCCTGAACGGCAAGGTCATCGGCTGCGCGTTCGTGATCGAGCTGGCCTTCCTGCCCGGGCGCAAGAAGCTGACCGGCCAGCGGGTCGAGAGCCTGATCCGCATCGATTGACCTCCACGACCGGTGGGGGGGCGCGGCGCCCGACGGCCCCAATCGGTCGGGCCTTCCGGCGCGCGCAGAAAAAATCGCTGCATCGCTCAAGTCCGCGCGCCTTCCGGCCGATCACCGTTCGCCGGCGACGCCGGCCGCTCTTTGCAACGTGTCGCTTCTCGACAAAGGCAAACCCGCCGAAAGGCGGGGACGCAAAGCCAAGGGCCTACACGGTTCCCCACCGTATCGGCAGCCGGTTCCCGAACTGAAGCGAGGGCAGCGATCGCAGCCGCAGCGCTGGCCTGCCCGCATACGACGAGCCTGGGATATCGGAGCCTCCGCCCGCGGCCGGCCTGGTCGACAGCGACCCGACGCCCGTTCCTGCGTTGCATCGTGCTCGCGCACGAGGCAGGGACGGGCGCGCCGCGATCCCACTTCGCTCCATCAAGCTGACGCTACCCATGGCTCGTTCCGCCGCCGCTCGCTCGTCCCGCACGCAGTCCGCCGTCGCCGTCGCCGAGCGTCCCTCCGCTCCGGCCGCGAAGAGTGATTCCCGGACGACGCGCAATCGTCGTCCTGGCACCGCCGCGCCCCGTCCGGCATCCTCCCGCATCGTGGAGGACGTCAGTGAACAGATCTGGCTCACCTACAAGAAGACGCGCGACCAGAACCTGCGCAACACGCTCGTCGAGCGGCACATGCCCCTCGTGCGCGTGATCGCCGAGCGCCTTCTGCAGACCCTGCCCAAGTCGATCGAGCTGGACGACCTGACCTCAGCGGGCACGTTCGGCCTGATGGACGCGATCGACGGGTTCGACGTCACCCGCGGCATCAAGTTCAAGACGTACTGCACGACGCGCATCCGCGGCTCGATCCTCGACGAGCTGCGTTCGCAGGACTGGGTGCCGCGCCTCGTCCGCCTCAAGGCCCACCGGCTGGAGCGCGCGCTGCGCCAGCTCGAAGGCGAGCTGGGCCGCGACCCGAACACCTTCGAACTGGCCGAGGCGATGAACCTCACGCTCGCCGAGCTGCAGGCGACCGAGGCCGAGGCGAACGCGAAGACGATCTTCTCGCTGTCCGACAAGTGGGACGACTCGGACGACGAGAAGGAGATGGAGAAGGTCGAGATCCTCGCCGACAAGAAGGGCCAGGATCCCGTCCAGACCATCCACCAGAAGGACATCCTGGAGTCGATCACCCGCAACCTCACCAAAAAGGAGCGGCTGATCATCATCATGTATTACTACGAGGGGCTCACGATGCGCGAGATCGGCGAGATCATGGAGCTGACCGAGTCGCGCGTGTGCCAGATCCACAGCAACGTGATGGCGCGCCTCAAGGCGCAGATCGACCAGGCGCAGCTCGGCTGAGCGCGGCCGGAGCGCGCGCAGCGATGCGATCCCTGCCACACGGCAGGACGGCAAAGAAGTGATGCAACGGCGCGCGCGCGGTGCGTTCGGTCCGGTGAGAACGCGCGCGCATCGCCTGCGCCCCGGCAAGCGTCCGCGTCGTGGCCGTGGCGCCGCAGTCGCGCCACCGTGCGCCGATCCACGCGCCCCTTTCGATCCCATCGGCTGCTGCTGACGCTCCCGGCACGCCCCGCTTCGCTGCTCAAGGCGGGACGAAAGCCGGCCCGCGTGCCGGTCGATACATCGCTGTCCGACGCGCTCGCCCGACATGGCGGAAGCATCTAGCAACCACGGGCTCATGCCGCTCCTCGACGCCTGCTGCGCGGCGTTGCAGGAGGCCCTGCGCTCGCTGACCGGACGCAGGGTGGATGTCGCTCGCGGCGCGCTGACGGTCCCGTCGCCGGCCGAGGCCGCGGCGTCGTGTGTGCGCCCGACCACCATCGTCACGGCCGCGCTGGACGGAACCGACGCGGGCGCATCGCTCGTGCTGGCGCTCGACACCGGAGAGGCGGTCACGCTCGCCGGCTCGATGCTGATGACGCCCGACCAGTCGATCGCCGAACGCCGCGCCCTCGGCGTGCTCGAAGGCGCCGACGCCGAGGCGTTCGCCGAGATCTCGACCGCAGTGTGCACGGCGCTCGGCGGCGTGCTCGGGCCGCGCGTCGGTTCAGGCCTGCGCTCGCTCGGCGCCACCAGCGTCGCACCCGGCACGGCGACCGCCGACGACTTCGGCACCGCACCGCTCGTCCGCCTGGCGCTGGCCGTGCAGGTGCAGGGCTTCTCGGCGAGCCAGACGAGCCTGTTCGTGCCGCGCGCGACGGCGGAGCGCTGGAACGGCGGGCCCATCGTCCTGACCGAGCGCGACCCGGGCGACGACGACGGCCCGGCGGCGCCGATCCGCGGCCGCATCGCGGCGTTCCTGTGTGACCCGCAGACGAGCGCCACGCTGCGGCGGAGCTGCCGCCGCGTCGGCCTCGAGGTCGACAAGCGGCCGCGCGGCGAGGTCCCCAATCCCGCGGTCTACAAGGACGCGCTCGTCCTGATCGAGATCGGTCCGGGCGAGGACCGCCGCTTCGACTGGATCCGGCGGCTGAAGGCGTTCGAAGCCAGCACGCGCGTGGTCGTCGTGCTCGCGGTTCCCTCGCGTCAGTCCGTCCTGCACGCCGCGCGCGCGGGCGCGGACGTCGTCGTCGGCCACCCGCTCGACGTACGGCTGCTCGCGCAGAAGCTCGAGCAGCTCCTGGACCCCGCGCCGTCGACCAGCGGCAGCAACGAGACGGCGTAGCGGTTCGTGCCGGCGCGCCATCGGCGCCACGCAACCCGGCGCAGGGCTGACGACCGCAACGAGCCGCCGCGCGGCCGTTGATCGCGCGGTTCGCCGCGCGCACGAGGGCAAGCGGTGCGGCGACCGCGCCGGCCGACGCGCCCGCCGACGACCTGCTAGGCTGCCGCGCTCGATCCACGCGGAGTCATCATGCGCCCGACCCTGACGCTTGCCGCCTTCTTGTTCGCCGCAGCGCCGAACGCGCAGCAGCCCGAGTCCACCGTGCCGCCCGCCAAGCTCGCGCTCGTGCATCAGGTGCTGCGCGCCATGCTCGCCTCGCCGGGATTCACCTGGGACAGCAAGATGCGCACCGACGCGCAGTACACGCGCGCGATGCGGACCGACCGCGAGGTGGGCGAGGCTCGCGGCCATTGGGGTCCGGACCGGATGCTCGTGACCCTGCGCAACGCCTCCGATGCCGGTGATGAGGAGGTCCTGTTCGCCGGCCGACAGCAGCTCGCGCGTGCCGCCGGCGGCGCCTGGTGCCGCCGGCAAGGCAAGGCGAGCAACGGCGTCCAGTTGCCGCACGTGTTCGAGCCCGAGGTCGCGCTGCGCGCCCTGCTGGAGGCTCCCCTGGACGTCGTGCACCACGACATCGGCACGCTCGACGACCGGCCGGTGGAGATCGTCACCTGCCGGGTCTCGGGCGATCCGGCGAACGACCTGCTCTGGAGCGGCTGCCTGCCGGACTCGTCCTTCGGTTCGCCGATTCTCTTCCGACTCGGCGCGAAGATGCCCGCGCCCGCCAAGCGCAACGTGGAAGTCGAGCTGGCGTTCTTCATCGACCCGGCGAGCAAGCGACTGCTGCGGCTCAACACGCGATCGTGGACCAAGAACGCCGTCTTGGGCGGCGGCATCGTCAGGGTCGCCGTCGGCGGCGCCGACCCCGACGACGATCGCAAGGAGAACGAGGACGAGGGCGAGCCGGGCGAATGGCGCGATGGTCTCCAGGTCCGGGAGCTCGAGAACCCCGACGAATGGGTCGTCACGTCCTACGACGTCCGGTTCGGCAAGCACGGCGAGGCGCCGCCCGAGCTGGACGAGCGCGCGCGAGCGCTGCTCGGGCGCGACGCGCCGAAGTGAACGGCGCGGGCCGCCCCGGTCGGCCCGTCGCAAGAGACGTCCGCACTCGGGCGGAGCACGAACCACGGAGCCGTCGGGCGGAACGTCTGGCGCGCAACCCGACCGACACCGAGCCTTGCCCAGGGCAGCCATCTGTCCGGGGCAAATGCGGTGGCAGCCACCGGCGAGACGGACGGGCCACCCGCGTCCGGCGTGCGGCGATCGGTTCGCCCCGCCGACGCTGAACTCGTGCAACGGGCAGCTATCGTCGGCCGCGATGGGTCCGACGTTCGACGGCCGCCCGCGTGCATGGTCCTCGCACTGCTGACCGCCCTGCTGTGGGCGTGCGCGGCGCTCGCGTTCGCGGCCGCGGGACGCCGGATCGGTGCCCTGGCGGTCAACCTGCTCCGCATCCCCGTCGCGCTCGTGCTCCTCGGCGCGCTGCACGCCGCCGCGTTCGGCACGCTGGTGCCGGCGAACCTCGACGCCGCGCGCACCGGCTGGCTCGCGCTGTCGGGGGTCGTCGGCCTGGCGCTCGGTGACCTGTTCTACTTCCACGCGCTCGCGGTGCTCGGCGCACGGGTCGGCGCGCTCCTGCTTTCGACCTGGCCGGTCATGAGCGCGTCGTTCGCCGCGCTGCAACTCGGCGAGCTGCCGACTGCCGCCGACCTGCTCGGCATCGCGGTCACCCTCGGCGGAGTCGTGGTCGTCGTCACCGCGCGCGCCTCCCCCGCTGCTCCGGCGCACGCGTTCGCGCCGCACGCCCGCTGGCTCGCGGTCGGCGCCGGACTCGTCGGCGCGGCGGGCCAGGCCGCCGGCATGGTGATGAGCAAGATCGGGATGGCAGCAGGCGGCGGCGCGCCGGTCGATCCGCTGGGCGCGACGCTGACCCGCATGCTCGCGGCACTCGTCGCGCTGTGGGGGTTCGCCGCCCTCGCCGGCCGCTTCGATGGCACCCGCGCCGCGCTGCGCGACCGCCGCGCCCTGCTCCTGCTCGCCGCGGGGGCACTGTTCGGGCCGACGCTCGGCGTGTGGTGCTCGCTCGCTGCGCTGATCACGACCAGCGTGGGCGTGGCGGCGACGCTCATGGGCACGGTGCCGGTGCTGCTCCTGCCCCTGACGTGGCTGCTGTACCGCGAGCCGATCGCATTGCGCGCAGCAGCCGGAACCGCGTGCGCGGTCGCCGGGACCGCGATCCTGTTCCTCGTCCGCTGAGGGCGGTTCACGCGGCGGGCAGGCCGGGGGTGTGCGCCCGGCTGCGGCGATTGTGGAGCAGCACCTCCATGATCACGCCACGCGCTCCGGCGCGCGTGGGTGGGGTTTGCCGCGCCTTGCGGCGCGCTCGCGGGGCATCCTGCTTGCTCAGAGGCGAAACAGCAGATGGCACAGCCGACGGAGCACGCGGCCGGCGGCGCCGCAGCGCCCCGCCTTTTTCTGGATCTACTTATCCAGTTATAACTGGCGGGCCGCCTCGCTCATCGCCGCACCGCCATGACCTCGTCCCTCGGCTCTCGCTTCCTGCTGCTCTGGACCGCCTGCAGCCTCGCGCACGCGCAGGGTCTGCCTCCCATCAGCGCGCCCTTCGAGAACCCGATCACGCCGGCCAAGGCGGTGCTCGGCAAGATCCTGTTCTGGGACGAACAGCTCTCCAGCGACGGCACGGTCGCCTGCGGAACATGCCATCAGCCGCGCGGCGGAGGCGCGGACTCGCGTGAAGGTCGCCACCCCGGCTTCGATGGGTCGTTCGGCAACGACGACGACGCGTTCGGCTCGCCGGGCATCGTCCGCTCCTCGCCGACCGGCACCTACCTGCCGAGCCCGCACTTCGGTCTACGCCCGCAGGTCACCGGGCGCGCGGCACCGACCAACATCGGCGCCGCGTACTTCACCGCGCTGCGCTGGGACGGACTGGCCGGCGAGACCATCGTCGATCCGCAGACCAGGCAGGCGCGCATCCTGCTCGGCGGCGCGCTGGAGAGCCACGCCGCCGGCCCGCCCGTGGTCGACGTCGAGATGGCGTACGCCGGGCGGACCTGGGACGACGTGGCGGCGCGGCTCGCGACGGTCCGGCCGCTGCGCGTCGCCACCGGGCTGCCGCCCGATGTCGCCGCGGCGCTCGCCGGCGATCCGGACTACGGCGAGCTGGTGCGCCGCGCCTTCGGCGACCGGCAGATCACCGCGGAGCGCGTGATCTACGCGCTCGCGACCTACCAGCGGACCCTGGTCCCCGACCGCACGCCGTGGGACCGGTTCGTCGGCGGCG
>Ga0079224_100010226_pt1 | contig 12861 bp, 10 predicted proteins | sample Stecom2015_FD_80414 | JGI IMG/M metagenome (GOLD analysis project Ga0079224, IMG submission 80414) | Agricultural soil microbial communities from Utah to study Nitrogen management - Steer compost 2015 | ecosystem: Environmental > Terrestrial > Soil > Agricultural land | place: USA: Utah...
ACACAAAGGGATGGCAGGCCACAGGCTGCAAAGGCGACCGCGCGGCCCTGCTCAAGGGCCGGGTCTCGGCCGGCCTGGTGAAGGTCGGCGGCAGCTCCGCGGCCGGCCTGGCATCGGCCGCGCTCCTCGACGCCGCCGCCGACCGCCGCCCCCCAGGACCCTGGGCCCGGCTGTGGAACATCGGCGTCGGCGGCGGCGTCATCGCCGGTGCCGCCAATCTCCTCAACCTGTTCGACCTGCGCCCCGGACGCGCGCTCAAGGTGGCCTCCGCGGTCGCCGCGCCCCTCTCCCGGCCCGCCGGGCCGGAGGCCCGCAGCACGGCCGCGAGCGGCGCGAACACCGCCCTGGCGGTCTCGGCCGCCGCGGCCGCCGCGATGGCCGACGACCTCGACGGCAAGACCATGCTCGGTGACTGCGGCGCGAACGCCCTCGGCGCCCTCCTCGGCCTCTCCTACATCGCCCGCACCGGGCCGGTGGGCCGCCACGTCGCGCTCGCGGGCATCGCCGCGCTCATCGCCGCGAGCGAGCGCGTCAGCTTCACCCAGGTCATCGCCGATACCCCGGTGCTGCGCGAACTCGACGAAATGGGCCGGACCAAGGCGTGACCGACACCCGACGCGAAGTCGGTCGTGCCGCCACCCTCATCGGTACGATCACCGTAGGCTCCCGCCTGGCCGGATTCGGACGGATGCTGGTGTTCACCTGGGCCGTCGGCTACGCCTCGCTCGGCACCGCCTACCAGAACGCCAACACCATCCCGAACCTCATCTTCGAACTCGTCGCGGGAGGAGCGCTGGCGGCGCTGGCGGTACCACTGCTGGCGGCGCCCCTCGCACGCCACGATGCCGACCAGGTCGACCGGATCGCTTCGGCCCTGCTGACCTGGGCCCTCACCGCGCTCCTCCCGATAGCAGTGGCCGTCGCGCTGCTCGCCCGGCCGCTGGTCGAACTCGTCGCCGGCGACAACGTCACCGCGGCCACGATCGACACCGGCACCGAGATGCTGGTGCTCTTCGCCCCCCAACTGCCCCTCTACGGCATCGCGGTCGTCCTCACCGGCGTGCTCCAGGCTCACCGCAGGTTCGCCTGGCCCGCCCTGGCGCCATTGCTGTCCAGCCTCACCATGATCGCCGTGTACGTCCTCTACGGCGTGCTCACCGACAGCCAGGGCGACGCCGAACGGGTCTCCCAGAACGACCTGCTGCTCCTGGCGCTCGGCACCACCCTCGGGGTGGCCGTGCTGGCCGGGTGCCTGTTCGTCCCCCTGCGCCCCCTGGGGCTGCGCCTGCGGCCGACGTGGAAGTTCGACGCCGGAGTCACCGCCAGCGTCAAGGCCCTCGCGATCGCGGGCGTGATCACCCTAGGCGCCCAGCAGCTGTGCCAGTTCGTGCTGCTGCGCTTCGCCAACAACGCCGGCGACGGCCCCGTCGTGGTCTTCACCGTCTCCCAGACGTTCTTCCTGCTGCCCTGGGCGGTCCTCGCCGTGCCGTTCGCCACGGCCGCCTACCCGAACCTGTCCGAGGCCCACGCCCTCGGCGACGCCCGCGCCTACCAGCGCACCATCGCCTCCGCGGGCCGGGCCGTGCTGGTGCTCTCCGGGCTCGGCGTCACCGCGCTCGCGGGCGTCGCCGAACCGATCGCGAACGTCTTGGGCCGAGTCCAGCTGGACACGCCCGAAGCCGAGATCAGCGCGACCCTGACCGGTCTCGCCTTCGGCCTGTTCGGGTACTCGATGTTCGCCGTCCACTCCCGCGGCCTCTACGCCGTCGACCGCGCCTACGCTGCCGCGGCGGCCACCGCCGCCGGATGGGCCACCACCGCGGTCGGCGCCGTCGTCCTGTCCATGGCCATGCCGCTCGAGCACCGGACCGTGGCACTGGCGATCAGCTGGTCGATCGGCATGACCGTCACCGGCATCGCGCTCAGCGCCGCCGTCGCCAAGAACACCGGCGTCGAGAGCCTGACGGGCCTCGGCCGCTCCCTCGCCGCCGCGCTCTCCGCTACGGTCGTCGCCGTCGCCGCGGCGCGGGCCTTCATCGACTGGTGGGGGCACACGGACTCGATCGCCTCCACCGTGGCCGAAGGCATGGCGGCCGGCGCCCTCGCCGCCCTCGTCTATGTCGGAGTGGCGGTGCTCGTCGACCGGCAGGCCGTCCTCCGGGCGGTGCGGCGCAAGGCTGGCACAATACGACCGACCGAAGAAGCAGAGCAGAGCGGAGAAGACCAGTGAGCCACCGACGCATCGCACTGGTGCTGGGGCCCTCGACCGGCGGCATCGGCACGCACGTCGCCTCCTTGGCGTCCGGCCTGGTCGAACGCGGCGATGCCGTCCTCGTCGTCGGGCCCCCCGAGACCGAGGAGCGTTTCGGCTTCCGCTCCCGGGGCGCCCGCTTCGCGCCCGCTCCGATCACCGCCAAGCCCTCGCCCGAGCTGCCCCTCGCCTTCTGGGCCGCCCGCGGCGCCCTGCGAGGCGCCACCGGCCGCGGCGTCGACCTCGTCCACGCCCACGGCCTGACCGCGGGCATCACCGCGCTGGCGGCCCGGCCCGCGCAGGCCGCGCTCGTCACCACCTGGCACAACCAGCTCATCACTTCGGGGATCAAACGCAAGATCTCCGATCAGATCGAGAAGCGCCTGGCCCGCGGTGTCGACGTCGCCCTCGCCGCCTCCTCGGACCTGCACGACCACCTCGTCGCCCTCGGCGCGGCCGACGCCCGGCTCGCGCCCGTCGCCGCGCCGCCGCGGCGCCCCGCAGGCGGGGGCGACGCCGTCCGCGACGAACTCGGCCTGGGCGACCGACCCCTGCTCCTGTCGGTCGGGCGCCTCCACGCCCAGAAGGACTACGACACTCTCATCAGCGCCGCGAAGCGCTGGGGCGCCCTCGAGCGGCCCCCGGTGGTCGCGATCGCCGGCGACGGGCCCGACCGCGAGCGCCTCCAAACCCTCGTCGACGCCGCCGAGGTGGACGTGCGCCTGCTCGGCCACCGCACCGACGTCGCCGACCTGCTCGCCGCCGCCGACCTCGCCGTGATCACCAGCCGGTGGGAGGCCCGCCAGCTCTTCGCCCAGGAAGCGCTCCAGGCGGGCGTCCCGCTCGTCGCCACCCGCACCGGCGGCATCCCCGAACTGGTCGGCGACGCGGCCGTCATGTTCGAAGTCGGCGACGTCGACGCGTTCGACGACGCCGTCCGCTCCCTCCTCGCCGACCCCGAGCGGCTCGCGTCGCTGCGCGAAGCGGGGCGCGCCCGCGCGGCGACGTGGCCCGACGAGGCGCAGATGCTCGACTCGCTCGACGCGCTGTACCTCGAATTGACCGGAAGATAGCCGACCAGTGCTGGAGAAGTTCGAACCCGGGCGCCTCGTCCGCCGGTTCCTCAGATCCGCGGCCGACCACCGCGCGACCGCGGCCGCCTGGGCCGTCGTCGCCGTCCTCGCCGCCGTCGCCGCCTGGCAGGTGCTGCCCGAACCGCCCGAAGAGCGCGTCCCCGACGCCGTTGGCTCCGTCGTCGTCCTCGGCGTCGGCGGTCTCGCCTGGACCGACATCGACCCCGAGACCACCCCCCACCTGAGCGCCCTGGCCGAGAGCGGATCGCTCGCCGAACTCAACACCGACTCGGCCCGCAATTTCACCTGCACGCTCGACGGCTGGCTCACCCTCTCGGCGGGCGCGCCCGCCCTCAGCACCCCCTTCGGCGAGACCCCCGAATGCGACGGCGTCGACTCCGAGCAGATCGTCACCGAGGGCGGGGGCGCCAACGTCGAGGGCCTCACCGAGCTCGTCGCGCTCAACCGCGACCTCGACCAGGGCACCGAACTCGGGATGCTCGCCGCCGGCACCGCCTGCGCCACCGCGATCGGCCCCGGCGCGGCCTACGCCGCCGCCAACTCAGTGGGCCGAGTCTCGGAGTACCGGGCCGACGTCCCCGCCGGCGAGGAACTGGTCGAGACGCTCACCGAATGCCCGCTCACCGTCGTCGACGGCGGCATCCTGCCCACCGGCGAATCCCAGCGCGCGATCACGTTGGCGGCCCTCGACTCGACCGTCGGCGACCTGGTGGAGGCCCGCGGCGAGGACACCGCCCTCATCGTCACCGGCATGAGTCAGACCGTCGAGCCGGACCGGCTCCTCGCCACGGTCGTGAACTTCGGGGACGGCGGCGGGCACGACCTCCTGGACCTGCCCGCCGAACGCTCCGGCTACCTCCGGCTCACCGATCTGACCGCGACGATCCTGACCCTGCTCGACGCGCCACTGCCGGAGAACGTCGTGGGCGTCTCGGCCGACGCCGTCGAGGACCCGCTGCCCTACGACGCGCGCCAGGCGATCTTCGACGACACCGACACCAGGCTCATCGCCGCAGCCGAGGCCGCCCCCAACACCCAGTGGCTGCAGGTCCTCCTGTTCTTCGCGTTGACGTTCGTGGCCTGGCCGCTGCTGCACCTGCTGCGCCGGGCCGGGCAGCCCGGGGTCAAGGCCCCGCCGCTGTGGCTCATGCGCGCCAACATCCTCCTCGCCCTCGTGTGCGCCCTGTTCGTCGCGGCCGCCATCCTCGCCGACTTCTTCGGCTGGTGGAACGCCGACCGGCCCGGCCTGGTCGGTCCCGCCGCCGCGCTGGCCGTCAGCCTCGTCTGCGCCGTCGCCGCCATCACCCTGCCCCGGCGCCACAGCCCCGCCGGGCTCATGGTCGTCGTCTCGGTGTTCGGCCTGCTCGTCACGGTCCTGGCCATGCTCACCCACGCCTCGGCCCCGCTGGGGACGCTCCTGGGGGACTACACCGTCGTCGACTCGGCCTCCGGTGAGCTAGGGCCCGTCGCCACCGGCATGTTCATCGCCTCGCTGTGGCTGCTCGCCGCGACCGCGGCCTGGCGGCTGCCGCGCCGCTTCCAGTCCCAGGTCATGGCGGGGCTCGGCTGCCTCGGCGTCATGGTCGTCTCGGTGGGGTTCCTCGGCGACTCCGTCCCGGCCGCCGTGGCCCTCACCGTCGGCACCTGCCTCGCCGCGGCCCTGGCCACGGGCGGCTGGTTCACCCTCGCGCGCCTGCTGTGGTCCGGCCTGGCCGGCGCGGTGGTCCTGCTGGGCCTGTCGTGGATCGACTACCGGCGGCCGCTGGCGGACCGAGGCGAGCTCGGCTCCTTCCTGGCCGATCTGATGGGCGAGACGCGCGGCGTCATCGGCGCCGGGGTCGGCTCGAACGTCGTCGCCGTCTTCACTTCCCCGCTGAGCGTCCTGACCGTCATAGCGGGCCTGTACTGCTGGCTGGTGCTCCTGCGCCCCGGCGGGGGCCTGCGGCGCGCCTACGGGCTCTACCCGCCGCTGCGGGCGGCGTTCTCGGCGGCCGTGGTCGGTTCCGCGATCGCGGGGCTCCTGCTGGGCAAGGGACTGATGAGCCTGGGCGCGGCGCTGGCGGTCATGGTGCCGCTCGCGATCATCATGAGCCACCGCGTGCTGGCTCGCGCCCACGTCAAGGACGGGGAGTACTCGGCGATGATCGTCGACGCACCCTCGTGGGTCGACGAGGAGAACAACGGGGAAAGTGTTAGTGTGGAATCCCGTGGATGATGCGATCCACCGGCGGCTTTCCCCGGAGGCGAGCCGCTCGATCGACACGAATAAAACCACGGGAGTTCGCTTTGGCCAGCGCCGCCAACGGTCAGGTCCGTTCCACGAAGCACCTCTTCGTCACCGGCGGGGTCACCTCCGCCCTCGGCAAGGGCATGACCGCCGCCAGTCTCGGAAACCTGTTGACCGCGCGCGGCCTGTACGTGGTGATGCAGAAGATCGACCCCTACCTCAACGTCGACCCCGGAACGATGAACCCGTACGAGCACGGCGAGGTGTTCGTCACCGACGACGGCGGCGAGACCGACCTCGACATCGGCAACTACGAGCGCTTCCTCGACCGTGACCTCTCCAAGCGCGCGAACGTCACCACCGGCCAGGTGTACTCCGACGTCATCGCCAAGGAGCGCCGCGGCGACTACCTGGGCGCCACGGTGCAGGTCATCCCGCACATCACCAATGAGATCAAGGCCCGACTCGCGGCGATGGCCGACCCGGACCCCGAGACGGGCCGCGTCCCGGACGTGGTCATCACCGAGGTCGGCGGCACCGTCGGCGACATCGAGTCGCTTCCGTTCCTGGAGGCGATCCGCCAGTACCGCCACGACATCGGCCGTGACAACTGCTTCTTCCTCCACGTCTCCCTCGTGCCCTACCTGGCCGCCTCCTCGGAGATGAAGACCAAGCCCACGCAGCACTCCGTGGTGCAGCTGCGCAGCATCGGCATCCAGCCCGACGCGATCGTCTGCCGCTCCGACCGGCCGGTGTCCGAGGGCCTGAAGCAGAAGATCGCCGGGTTCTGCGACGTCGACGACGCGGCGGTGGTCTCGGCCCCGGACTCGCCCTCGATCTACGACATACCCAAGATCCTGCATTCCGAGGGCCTGGACGCCTATGTCGTCCGCAAGCTCGATCTGCCGTTCAAGGACGTCGACTGGGCCGCCTGGGACGACCTGCTCGACCGGGTGCACAATCCCGCCTCGACCATCGAGGTGGCGGTCGTCGGCAAGTACGTCGAGCTGCCCGACGCCTATAAGTCCGTGGTCGAGGCGCTGCACGCGGCGGGCCTCGCCCACCGGGCGGAGGTCAACGTCCGCTGGGTCGTCTCGGACCGCTGCGAGAGCCCCGAGGGCGCGGCGAAGGCCCTGTCCGGTGTGGACGCCCTGCTCGTGCCCGGGGGCTTCGGCGAGCGCGGCGTGCCCGGCAAGATCGGCGCGCTCACTTACGCCCGCACCAACCTCGTCCCCACGCTCGGGCTGTGTCTGGGCCTGCAGTGCATGGCGATCGAGGGGCTGCGCGAGCTCGCCGGCCTGACCGAGGCCGATTCCGAGGAGTTCAACGGCAAGGCCGAGCACCTGGTGATCTCCACGATGGCCGATCAGACCGACATCGTCGCCGGACGCGGTGACATGGGCGGGACGATGCGTCTGGGCACCTACCCGGCCCGGCTGGTCGAAGGCTCGCTGGTGGCCGAGGCCTACGGGACCACCGAGGTCGCCGAGCGCCACCGGCACCGCTACGAGGTCAACAACGCCTACCGCGACCAACTGGTCAAGGCCGGTTTCGTGATCTCCGGGCTCTCTCCCGACGGCCGCCTGGTGGAGTTCATCGAACTCGATCGCGAGCGCCACCCGTATTTCGTCGCCACTCAGGCCCACCCGGAGCTGAAGTCGCGTCCGACCCGCCCGCACCCGCTGTTCGACGGGCTCGTGGCGGCCGCTCTCAAGCGAGCCGCGGCCGAGCAGCTCGACCTCGAGCCGGAAGCGGCCTGACCCGAAGACGCCGGAACGGGCCCCTCCGCATCGGAGGGGCCCGTTCCGTATGCGTCAGGCCGGGATCAGGGGGCCTTGGGGTCGGGCCCGTACCGGTTGGGGCCCCGGTCGCCTTCGCTCGCCAGGAAGACCAGCATCATGATGGGGCCGACCAGGGGAACGAGACCGAAGAAGTACCACCAGCCGGATCGGTTGGTGTCGTGCAGCCGACGCATGAAGACCGCCAGGTGCGGCAGGAAGGTGGCGAGGCCGTAGGCGGCGTAGGGCGCGATGAGCAGGGGCTCCTGCGTCACGATGAAGGGGATGTACAGGATGGCGTACACGAGGATCTGGATCAGGGTGAACATCCAGTACTCCTGGCGGCGGGCACGGCCGCTGAATTCCGCATAGTTCTTGAGCACGCTGAGATACCAGCTCATCGGGGGTCCTTTCAAAATGCTCCGCTGCGGAGCGAGGGGATGGGCGAGAGGTGGCCTTGGGCAAAGCCGAACATGAATATATCAGAGAACACCGAGAACATGTGACCCCTGACACCCTCTGCCCTCTCGTGGTCACCGGGCTCGCGGGCGCAGCGCACGGCCGACGGCCGCCAGCGCCACGGCCACCAGGGCGGCGCCGATGAGCGAGGTCGCGCGCAGCCCGTCGGTGAACGCTGTCCGCGCCGCCTCCATGAGCGCCTCGCCCGCCTCGGCGGGCATCGCGGCGGCCACGCGCGCCGCCTCGCCGAGCGTCTGCCTCGCCGACTCGTCCGCCACCTCCCCGAGCTCCTTGCGGTAGATCCCGGTCGCGACGCTGCCGAGCACCGCCACGCCCATCGCGCCTCCGAGCTCGTAGGCGGTCTCCGAGATCGCCGCCGCCGCTCCGGCCCGATCGGTGGGCGCCGCGGCGATGATCGCGTCGTTCGTGACCGTCTGGACCAGGCCGGAACCCACGCCGATGAGTGCGAACGCGGCCACCACGATCGCCGCGCCCGAGTCGACCCCGATGAAGCCCAGGGACGCGAAACCGGCGATCACGAACGCCAGGCCGCCGACGATGATCGTCATCAGGCCGAACCGCTCGGACAGCCGCACCGCCACCAGCCCCGCCGCGATCGACACGGCCATGCCCGGCAACAGCAGCAGCCCGGCCCGCATGGGGGAGTGGCCCAGCACCAGCTGGAGATACTGCGTCAGCAGGAACAGCGACGAGATCAGCGCGAACACGATGGTGAAGTTCGTGGCGATCGAGGCGCTGAAGCGCCGCAGCCGGAACAGGTCCACATCGATCAACGGGTGCTCCAGCCGCCGTTGGCGGCGGACGAACAGCCATCCGGCGACACCGCCCGCGAGCACCGCGGCGACCGCGATCGGCGAGAGGCCGTGCTCGGCGAAGCGCTTGACGCCGTACACGAACGGGAACATCGCCAGGAACGACAGCGCCACCCCGCCCCAGTCGGCTGGACCCGGCTCGGCGTTGCGCGACTCGGGCAGCAGCAGCGGGGCGGCGATGAGCACCGCGATCGAGACCGGTACGGCCATCAAGAACACCGAGCCCCACCAGAAGTGCTCGAGCAGCCAGCCGCCCAGGATGGGGCCGGCCGCCGACCCGGCCGAGAAGCCGGTGCCCCACACGGCGATGGCGAACAGCCGCTGCCGGTCGTCGGTGAACAGGTTCCGCATGAGCGCCAAGGTGGTCGGCATGAGCGTGGCTCCGGCGACGCCGAGCAGCGCCCGCGCGGCGATGAGCGCCTCGGCGTTCGGGGCGTAGGCCGCGAGCGCCGAGGCGACCGCGAAGGCGGCGGTGCCGACGAGGAGGAGCCTGCGGCGTCCGACACGATCGGCGATCGAGCCCATGGTGACCAGGAGGCCCGCCAGCACGAACCCGTAGACGTCGACGATCCACAGCAGCTGGGCGCTGGTGGGGGAGAGGTCCTCGGACAGGAACGGGACGGCGAAGCCCAGGACCGTCATGTCGATCGAGATGAGCAGGACGGGGAGGACGAGGACGGCCAGGGCCGCCCACTGGCGGCCGGTGAAGCGTGCGCGGGCGCGCGCGGGGTGCGTCATGGGCGTCTCCCTCACTGCGGGGATGGCGGGCTGGAACAGAGGAGACGGGGCCGAATCGCTGTACCGTCCGGACGGTACAGTACCGTTCAGGAGGGGTCATGACGCCGCCACAGCACACCACCCGTGATCGAATTCTCAATGCGCTCCAGCGCCTTCTCGTGGAAGAGGGCAGCGCCGCGGTGACCTTGGAGCGGGTGGCCGCTGAAGCCGGCGTCTCCAAAGGCGGCCTGCTCTACCACTTCAGGTCCAAATCCGACCTCTACGACGGCCTGGCCCGCCGATTCCGCCTCACGGAGGAGGACCGCCTGGCTCAGGCCCGCCGTACCGGTGTGGTGGAGGCCTTCATGCGCGCCTCGCAGCTCGAATCCGCCGAGTCGGAGGCGGCCCTGTGGGCGATGCTCACCGCCCTGCGGGGGGTCGAGGCGCTCTCCGAACAGGCCAGAGACGACCTCATGTTCATCTTCCGCGGTTGGTCCCGGGCCCTCCACGAGGAGATCGAGGACCCGGTGACCGCCGAGATCGTCCGGCTCGTCGGCGACGGCCTCTTCCTCTCGGCCCTCTCGGGCCTGCCGCTGCCCCGCCCGGAGGTCGTCGAGGGCATCCTGGAACGGCTGCTGGAGGTCTCCCGCGGCCGGTCGCCGAACCATCCTCCGATCGGCTGACCTCACCGGCGGTGGCCGGAGGCGCCCGGCGCCGTTAATGTGGGCGCCGTGCATGAATACCGAGTCCTGGACACCGAGCAGATCCACCGCGGCTGGTGCTACGACCTCGTCGCCGAGACCGTCGCGATGCCCGGAGGCGAGCGGCCGTCGGACGGGGCGACGGAGCAGACCGCCCGCCGCGAATTCCTCGACCATTGCGGCGCCGTCGTCGCCGTCCCCCTCGACGAGGCCGGACGCGTCGGCCTGATCCGCCAGTACCGGGTCCCCGCCAAGGAGGTCCTGTGGGAGTTCCCCGCCGGCCTGCGCGACGTCGAGGGCGAAGCCCCGGCTGCGTGCGCCGCCCGCGAACTCGCCGAAGAGGCCGACCTGCGAGCCGAGCGCTGGACCGAACTGGGCCGGTACTACACCACGCCGGGCATCTCCAACGAGATGATCCACTACTACCTCGCCTCCGGGCTCACCCGCGTCCCCGAGGCCGAACGGCACGAGCGCACCGACGAGGAGACCCAGATCGAACTCGTGTGGTGGGACCTGGACAAGGCCCTCGCCGCCGTGGTCGACGGCGAGATCCGCAACGGGGTCTGCGCACTCGCGCTCAACCTCACCAGGCTCCACCTAGAGGCTTCGAAGTGAAGGCGACAATGTTTTCAAAGGGGTCTTCTCGTAGCCAAGACGGGCCTCGCACCGATACGATCATCGGCGAAGGCGCCACCCGACGACGCGCGGCCCCTCACAAAGGAAAGTCATGGGTCCGGGCCCGGCGCGACATAGACTGCCTCTACGAGTCGCAAACCGGCTGGTGGACAGGCTCAACGTTTCGGAAGGAACCCGTGCCGTGAAAGTCGCCGTCCCTCGCGAGATCAAGAACAACGAGTACCGTGTCGCACTGACGCCCGCCGGCGTCCACGAACTGGTGGCCGCCGGTCACGACGTCGCCGTCGAGACCGGCGCGGGCCTCGGCTCGGCCATCACCGACGACGACTTCCGCGAAGCCGGGGCGTCCATCCTCCCCGACGCCGACGCCGTCTGGGCCGCGGGCGACCTCGTCCTCAAGGTCAAAGAGCCCGTCAAAGCCGAATACCACCGCATGCGGCCCGGCCAGACCCTCTTCGCCTACCTTCACCTCGCCGCCGACGCCGAGTGCACCCACGCGCTCCTGGAGCGCCGCGTCACCGCCGTCGCCTACGAGACCGTGCAGACCGCCGACGGGCGCCTGCCGCTGCTCGCCCCCATGAGCGAGGTCGCCGGCCGCCTCGCCGTCCAGGCCGGCGCCCACCACCTCCAGCGTCCCGAAGGCGGCCGCGGCATCCTCATGGGCGGCGTGCCCGGCACGCGCCCGGCGCGAGTGGTCATCATCGGCGCCGGAGTCTCCGGCATGAACGCCGCCACCGTCGCCGTGGGCATGCGCGCCGACGTCGACCTGCTCGACCTCGACAGCGACAAACTCCACGTCGCCGACGACCTCCACCAGGGCCAGCTTCGCACCGTCGTCTCCAACCGATTCGAGGTCAAGCGCGCCTGCCGCGAGGCCGATCTCGTCATCGGGGCCGTCCTCGTCCCGGGAGCCAAAGCCCCCACCGTCGTCGACGACGAGGTCCTCGCCGACATGAAGGAGGGCGCGGTCCTGGTCGACATCGCCATCGACCAGGGCGGGTGCTTCGCGCGATCGAGGCCGACCACGCACGACGAGCCCACCTTCACCCATGAGGGCAAGGTCTTCTACTGCGTCGGCAACATGCCCGGCGCGGTGCCGAACACCTCCACCTACGCGTTGACGAACGCCACCCTCCCCTATGTCATGAAGCTGGCGGGCCTCGGCTGGCGAGAGGCGCTCAGATCCGATCCCGTGCTCGCCCGGGGGCTGAACACACACGACGGCCGCATCGCCAACGAGCCCGTGGCGATCGCCCACGAACTCCCCGTCACGCCCGTGGACCGGATCCTCGCCGCCGACTGAAACCCCTTGCTCCCACGGCGAAACCGAGAGGACAGCGGGCGATCTCACGCCGGGTGCCTTGGAGTCTCCCAAGCCGTCGACAGCCTAGTTACACTGACGTACAGTCGAGTAACAGGCAAACGGTGAGACGCCCGGCACCCGGTGCCGTCCTTGCACCCGGAGGCGTAAGAAATGAGCAGTGTGGACAGCAATGACAAGTGGGAGGCCCTGCGCTCCGCGCAAGTGCCGCCCGCTGACTCGGACGGCGACTTCACCTCGCCCGACCCCGAGACCTACACGGGCAAGCGCGACATTCCCCAGCCCCAGCCGCTGGAACGCCACGGCCCCGCTCGCGTCATCGCCATGGCGAACCAGAAAGGCGGCGTGGGGAAGACCACCACGACGATCAACCTGGGCGCCGCGCTGGCCGAGTACGGCCGCAAGGTCCTCCTGGTCGACTTCGACCCGCAGGGAGCGCTGTCCGTCGGCTTCGGAACCAACCCCCACACGCTCGATCTCACCGTCTACAACCTCCTGATGCAAGAGGACGTCGACATCGACGACGTCATGATGAAGACGAACGTGGCGGGCCTGCGCCTCCTCCCCGCCAACATCGACCTCTCCGCGGCCGAGATACAGCTGGTCAACGAGGTCGCGCGCGAGCAGACCCTCGCCAGGGTGCTGCGGCCGGTCATCCCCGACTTCGACTTCGTGCTCATCGACTGCCAGCCCTCGCTGGGCCTGCTGACGGTCAACGCGCTCACCGCGGCGCACTCGGTCCTCGTCCCGCTCGAATGCGAATTCTTCTCCCTGCGCGGTGTGGCGCTGCTGCTCGACACCGTCGACAAGGTCCGCGAGCGGCTGAACTACGACCTCGAACTCG
>Ga0079224_100010228_pt1 | contig 12860 bp, 3 predicted proteins | sample Stecom2015_FD_80414 | JGI IMG/M metagenome (GOLD analysis project Ga0079224, IMG submission 80414) | Agricultural soil microbial communities from Utah to study Nitrogen management - Steer compost 2015 | ecosystem: Environmental > Terrestrial > Soil > Agricultural land | place: USA: Utah...
GATCCCCCGGGCGAGCGTGCGAGCGACTCTGACGCGAGGCGATTCGGCGACGGGGGCCCCGGCGGTCTCCGGATCGCCGCCGCGCGACCTCTGGGCCGAAGGCACGCCGGTTGCACCGGGTCCGACCATGCTTCGCATCATCGTCACCGGAGCCACGGGGAACGTGGGAACGCGGGTCGTCGAACGCCTCTGCCGATCCGAGCAGGTCGGGGAGGTGGTGGCGCTCGCGCGGCATCATGCACCGGCGCTGCCCGACGGCGTGCAGTTCGTCGCGGCCGATGTCGCCCGTGATCCGCTCGAGCCCCTGTTCCGGGGGGCGGACGCGGTGATCCACTTGGCGTGGTTGCTCCAGCCGTCGCGCGACGAACGCAAGCTCCACCGGGTGAACGTCGAGGGGACGCGCCGGGTGCTCGACGCCGTCGTGCGGGCGGAGGTCCCCCATGTCGTGGTGGCGTCCTCGGTGGGTGCCTACAGCCCGGGGCCCAAGGACCACGGCGTGGACGAATCGTGGCCGACGGACGGGATCCCCACGTCGCTCTATTCGCGGCAGAAGGTGATGAACGAGCGCATGATGGACGGGTTCGAGCGCGAACATCCGGGTCTCGTCCTCACGCGCATGCGCCCGGGCCTCATCTTCCAACGGCGCGCGAGCTCGGAGATCAAGCGCTTGTTCGTGGGGCGCCTCGTCCCGCGCTGGCTGTTCAAACCTTCGCTCGTCCCGTTCGTGCCGGCGCTGCCCCGGTTCCGGTTCCAGGCGCTGCACAGCTCGGACGTCGCCGAGGCGTTCTGCCGCGTGGTCGAGCGAAAGGCGGGCGGTGCCTTCAACCTCGCCGCGGGCCCGGTGCTCGACCCGAGTTCGCTCGCCGAGACGTTGCACGCCAAGCCGCTGCGGATCCCCGCCCCCGTGCTGCGCGGGTTGGTGTCGGCGTCGTTCCGCCTGCACCTCCAGCCGACCGATCCCGGGTGGATCGACATCGCCCTGCAAATCCCGATCATGAGCACGGCGCGGGCGCAACGCGAGCTCGACTGGGCGCCCTCGATGACGTCCACGGCCGCGTTGCTCGAGCTGATGGAAGGCATCCGCGACGGCGCCGGCACGGCGACCTTCCCCCTCCGGCCCTCGCGGGTGACCTAGCCGCCGCCGTTCACCGGACGGCGAACGTCGACGAGGGCATCTGCATCGCCGCGCCGGCATCGCTCGGGCGCACGTAGATCCGATGATCGCCGGGCGGGAGCGTGATCTCGGTGCGGTAGGGCGACGCGACCTCGGCCACGACCTCCCCATCGACGAGGATCGCCACCTCGCCCGGACGCAGCGCGGGCGGGCCGAGGTAGCGCGCCTGCACGGGCACCCGCCCGTCGCGGCGATACACGGCTCCCGCCGCCGGCGTTTCGACGACGAGCGTGGGCGCGTCCGCCTCGACGGCGACGCAATGGTCGGTCGCTCCGGCGGCGATCCACGGGAGGCCGTCGGCGTCGCGCCCCGGAGCGCCAGGCGGGAGCTCCTCCATCCATCCATCGAACGCCGGCGGCAGCACGACGATCCGTTCGCCGTGCCCCGCGGCGCAGCGCCAGCGGTCGCTCGCCGCCGCCGGAGGCGTGGCGAACTGGTGCAGGGGACACGTCCCGGGATCATGTGCATCGGCGGGGACGCGCCGCGCGACGGCGTGGGGGCACGCGGGGCCCGGCGCGGCCCCGCTCAGCGGACAGACATGCACCGTCCGCAGCAGCGCCGCATCGACGAGCGGCGCGGGCTGGAGGTCGCGCATGGCTCGACGCATCACGTCGGCGAACAGCGGCCCCGCGCCGCTGCTGCCCGTGACCTCGAGCATCGAGCGGCCGTCGGCGTTCCCGACCCAGACCGCGACGGTGCGCTCGCGCGTGTAGCCGATGGTCCACGCGTCGCGATGCCCCGACGAGGTGCCGGTCTTGAGCGCGACGTCGAAGCCGAGCTGGAACGGGCTGCGCCCCTCGCCGAGCAAGCGGACGCGCGCCAGCGGGTCCGCGAGCGCGTCGGTCACGGCCGCAGCCGCGGTGGGCGAGAGCACCGGGCGGGGCAGGGCAGGGGGGGCGCTCGCGGTCCGTCGCAGCGCGATCGCCTGTCCGTCGCGGGCGAGCGCGACGTAGGCCGCCGCGAGCTCCTGCAGCTGGACTTCGCCGCTCCCGAGCGCGAGCGCCAAGCCGTAGTGCTCCGCGTCGCGATCGAGGCTGGCGAACCCGAGCGCTCGCAGTCGTTCGAGCAAGGCCCCGGGCGGCAGTTCGGCCGCCAAGCGGATCGGCGGGACGTTGAGGCTCGCGGCCAACGCCTCGCGCGCGGGGATCGGGCCCACGAAGCCGCGGTGGTAGTTCTGCGGCGTATAGGCTTGGCCGGGGCCTTCGCGAAACGCCGTGGGCACGTCGGCGAGGGCGGCGTGCGGCGAGACCCCGCGCTCGAACGCCAAGGCGTAGACGAACGGTTTGAGCGTCGATCCGGGTTGGCGTCGCGCGGTGACCATGTCGACCTGTCCGGCGATCGCCTCGTCGTCGAACGCCGCGCTCCCGACGTGGGCGAGCACGTCCCCGGTGGCGTTGTCGACGACGATCACCGCGGCGTTGCGGGCGAGCTGCGCGGCGAAGGTCGTGAGGTGCGTGCGGACGAGCCCCTCGACGTCGTACTGGAGCGCCGCATCCAACGTGGTCGCGACGATCGCCGGATCCGCCCCCGCCAGCCCCGAGACGAAGTGCGGGGCGAGGAAGGGGCTCGCGAACGGCCGCAGCACGATCGGCTCGGCTTCGGCGAGCGCACGCTCGTGCGCGTCAATCACCCCGAGCGTCTCGAGCTGCGCGAGCAACACGTGCTGGCGGGACCGCACGCGATCGGGATGGCGATACGGGTCGAGGTACGAGGGCGCGCGCGGGAGCACGGCGAGGAACGTGGCCTGGGCCCAGCTGAGCCGATCGCTCGAGACCCCGAAGTACGCGCGCGCGGCCGCCTCGGGCCCGACCCAACCGCGCCCGTACGGCAGGCGGTTCATGTACGCCTCGAGGATCTCCGCCTTGTCGAGCGTCTCCTCGAGGTTCTGCGCCCGCGCCCATTCCCACAGTTTGGTCGCGACCGTGCGCGGTGAGGCTTCGCCTCGGGTCTCGAGCAGCTTGACGAGCTGCTGCGTCACCGTGCTCGCGCCCGAGACGGTGCGGCCGTGGCGGAGGTTCTGCCCGATCGCCCGCAGCAGCGCGAGCCGATCGACGCCGTCGTGGGCGAAGAACCGCTCGTCTTCTGCGGCGAGCGTGGCCAAGAGGAGCCGGGGTCCCATCGCCGAGAGGGCGATCGGTCGCCCGCGCTGCCCGAGCGCACTCGGTTGCTCCCGCAGCAGCACGCCGTGGCGATCACGGATCTGTCGACCCTCGAACCAGCGCTCCTGCAGCGCCGCTTCGGGGCTGCCGACGTGCCTCCGCCAGTGGTGCCAGCCGGCGACGCTCAGCACACCGAGCGCGAGCGGGGCGAGCCACCGCGCCCACCGGCGGCGCCGCGAGGTCACGGGAGGACCTCGACCGTCAGCGCGTCGGTGTAGGCCGAGCTGTCGGGGGTGTACATGAGCTCGGCCGCCGCCGCGGGGGCGGTGAAGCGCCCGGGCGTGGTCGCGCGCATGAGGTACGTCGCCGCGGTGTACTCGTCGTGGACCTCGTCGAAGTAGAGGTACACGGCGTCGTCGCGGATCTCGAAGTGGCTCGCGTCGACGCCTCCCCAGCGCAGCATCGAATGCAGCGGATGCGCGTCGGTCAGCTGCGGCGCGCGAGCGACGGTCCAGAGGTCCGTCTGCACGGCTTCGAAGCCCGCGGGGATCCGATCGGTGATGGCCAAGTGATGCGGTGGATCGTTCCAGTGGTACTCGGCCAGGCGCGCGAGCAAGGCCACGCGCACGACTTCGCCGGCACGGATCGCTTGTCGATCGATCGGATCCCCGGCGGGCGTCGTGTACATGCGGTAGAGCTCGGGTCCGTTCGTCGCCGAGGTCGCGGCCATGCTGCCCGCGGCCGAATCCGGCCGAACCCAGCGGCTCTGCAACGCGAACATGACCGCCGTGTCGTCGTCGCTCGTCAGCGTGAGCAGCCCCGTGCGACCGGCGACCTCCGACCACGGGATGCGGTAGCGCAGACCATGGCCTTCGAGGGCCGCGCTCGACGGATCCGGCGGCCACGCCACGCCACCCACCTCGACGCGCCATCGACCCGGTCGCGCCGGCGCGGCGACCATGCGCTCGCGCAGCGCGAGCAAGCCGAACGCGGTGCTTTGCGTCGTGTAGTTCGAGGTCTGCTCGAGGAGGCGCTGCTCGAGGATCGGGGCGAGCGTCGAGTCGGGCGCGATCCGGGTCAAGGCGAGGAGGGCCTGCGCCTGCGTGCGTTCGAACGAGCCGTACGGCATCGCGTCGTGGGTCGGGCCGAGCGCGGAGCGCCCCTGGCCATCGAATTGCCGCTCCAGGGCTCCCACGAGCTCCCTGGCGCGCGTTTCGTGACCCGGGAGGGCGGAGAGGGCCAGGGCGAGGCTGGCGAGCCCGAACGCGTTCTGGTGCGCCTCCGTGTCGAGCAGCATCGCGGCGCTCGAGGCCGGCAGGCGCCCCGCTTCGGCGAGCGCGAGCGCGACGTTGGCCTGCATGTCCGGCGCGAGCGAGCCGTCCTCGAGCAGCGCCGCTTCGAGGTATCCGGCGACCTCGTCCAGTAGGCCGCGCGGCGGCGCGATGCCGGCACGTTCGGCCAAGGCGAGCGCCCGCATCGCGTACGCGGTGGCGTAGAGGTTCGGCTCCGTCTGCCCGGGCCAGTACGCGAGGCCCCCGCTCGGCGTCCGCATCGTGTGGAGGCGTTGCAGCCCCGCCTGCACACGCGCGTCGATGTCCTCGCGCGTGAACCTCACGAACCCGAGCCGCGGGAGGATGTCGCGCGCGACGAGTAGCGGCAGCAGCCCCGAAGTGGTCTGCTCGAGGCAGCCGTGCGGGTAATCGACGAGGAACTCGAGCCGGCGCCCGAGGTCGGGACGCAGATGCGGGCCCACGGTGAGGAACAGCGCCTCGTCGTGGCCGCGCCACGGCTGCAACCCCGCGGGGATCTTCAGCGTGATCGGTTGCGTGCCGCGGAACGATCCGAGCAGCGTCGGATGCTCGTCGATGCCGGGCGCCGCGACCGGGACCACCGTCTCGACCTGGTCGCGCACCTCGCCCGCGCCATCCTGCAGCGCGGACGTGAGGCGCTCGTCGCCGGCGCCGGTGGGCGTCCACGGGAACCCGACGCGCGTGCGGCCATGCGCGGGCACGGTCACCGTGCGCCGCTGCCCGTTCCAGAGCACCGTCGCCTCGCGGTCGTCGTCGTGTTCGTTGTGCACGAGCACCGCGGCCTCGAGCGTGTCGCCGACGAGGGCGAAGCGGGGCAGGGCCGGGATCGCCATCCACGGCTTGCGCACCTCGAACCCGGCTTCGTGCCGCCCGCCGCGACCGACCGCGTCGAGGACGACCGCCATCATGCGGAACTCGGTGAGGTTGTCGGGCACCTCGAACGCGACCGTCGCTTCGCCGTTCGCGTCGCTGCGAAGGTCGGGGCGCCACAGCAGCGTCTGGACGAAGTCCTTGCGCGACGACACGAGGCTCGATTGGCCCGCGGCCGCGCCGTCGCCGGGGCTCGAGCTGCGCTCGAGCAGCTCCGCGAGCTGGGCGCGCGTGTCGGCCACGTCGAACCGCAGCGCTTGTCCGGGGCGCAAGGCGGCCACGGGATCCGGCGCGTGGAAGTCGGTCAGGCGCAGCACGCCTTCGTCGACGATCGCCAGCGTCACGTCGGCGCCCGCCACCGGGGCCCCGTCGCGGGTGACGTGCACGGTGACGCGGGCCTCCTCGCCCGGCTCGTAGTGCGGACGATCGCTCGCGACCGCCACGGTGACGCGGGCGTCGGCCGATTCGACCGGCAGCCGCACGGCGCCGAAGCGCCAATCGGGCGGGACCGCGTCGTTCGACCACGTGGCGCGCGGGAGCAACGTGACGGTCGCGTAGACGTGGGGCGTGTGCTCGCCGCGGAGCGTCCAGGTGAACGTCTGCGGCCCCGCCTCGAGCGTCCGCGTCACCGTCTCGCGGCGATCCCCATGCTCGAGCGTCGCGATCGCCGTCGCCTGCGGGAAGGGGTTGTGGAACCGCACCGTCGCGGTTTCCCCCGGATGGAAGGTGCGGCGCTCCGCTTCGAGTTCGAGGCGGTGGCCCTGCGCGGGCATCGGCTCGGCGTCGCCGTCGTCACCCCACGCCCACGCGGAGTCGAGGCCACCCGGGCGTCCCCCGACGCCGACCTCCACCTCGTAGGAGCCCGAGCGCTTCGGCACGAGCGGGCACGAGACCGGCGTCGTCGCGCTCGTGACGGTGCAGCGATCGACCTCTTCTCGCTTGCTCACCCACGTGAGGTGCATGGCGCCGCCGGGCCCCGGTTGCCGCACGGTGTCCCAGCGGACGTGGTAGAGCTTCGCCGCCAGAGGCTGTCCCGCCACGGCCACGCCCTCCGGATCGATCGCGCCGAGCTCCACCGCGAGCGGTTGATGCAGCGACGCCCAGCGCTCGACCACCCGCACGCCGGCGTAGACCCTCTGCGGATGCACCACCACGCTGTCGCGCCCGGCGATGGCGCGGTGCGACGCGTCGCGTACCTCCGCTTCGAGCGTGAAGCGCTGGGGCCCGCCCTCGGGCAGGACCTCGAGGGCGGTCTGGAGCCGGAGCTGACCGTCTCCATCGAGCACGCCTTGGCCCGTGCGACTCCACGGCGCGCCGTCGTGGTGCCCGCGGAACTGCAGACCGCGTGCGACGAGGGGCCCCACGGGGAGTGGTTCCGGTGCGCGATGCAGGGTCCACCCGACCTCCGCGGCTTCCATCGCCGCGCCGAACAGATAGCGACCCTCGATCTGCGCGCGGAGGTCCGTGCCCTCCGCGTCGGCGTCGACGTCGACCTTGAAGCGCGGCGGTTCGAACTCGGCGACCTGGACGAGCGTCTCGGCCAGCGTCGTCGTACCGAGCAGGGGTTCGAGCACGACGCGATAGCGGCCGAGTTCGGCGGTGGGGTCGACGGGGTACGTCGCCGTGAACGCGCCGACGTCGTTCGTCCACCCGGCGTGGCCGAACACCTCGCGCCCGCTCGGCGCGAGCACCCGCACGCGCACCGGGAACAACGGCACCGGGCCGAGCTCGGCCCCCTGCGGATGGCGGACGATCGCCTTGACCTCCATCGTCGCGCCCGGGCGGTAGATCCCGCGGTCGCTCAGCACGAGCGCGCGCACGAGCCCCGGCGGCTCGGCTTGGCCCGCCGCGAGTTCCGGGGCGATCTCGTTTTGCGTCTGGATCCGGACGCCGAGCGGGAGCTGGGCGGTCCGGGTCTCGTGCTCCACCCGCAGCACCGCGTGGCGCAGCGTTCGATCGGGGAGCGGGAACGTGGCCACCCCCTGGGCGTCCGTCGTCACGCCGGGCACCGGCGCCCCGTCGAGCCACAGCCGCGCGTCGGCCACGGGCGCGCCCGTCCGGAGGTCGGCGACGTGCACCACGGCCGAACCCGCGGTCGTGCGCGCGTGGACGGCCAACGCATCGGCGGGGAGCGACGTGACGATCGCCATGGGCGGGCGCGCGGCGAAGCTCCACTCCGGATGCTGCGGCAGCGGAGCGGAGAACGCCGGCCGATGGATCTCGGCGGCGACGACGAAGCTCTGCCCGGCGGGCAGATGCGCGGTGAGGTCGACGTGCGCGTCGACCATCGCGTTCTCGACCGGGTCGAACTCGACCGGGACGATCACGAGCGGTGCCTCGGGCGGGAGCTCGCGTCGGGCGAGGCGGCCTTGCGCATCGTTCCACGCCGCCTCGGATTCGGGGATCGCCCACGCCTTCAGCTGCGCGCTCTTCAGGTTGCGGCCCTGAATGGTGAAGTTCGCGAGCTGCGAGGGATCGAGCGCGAGCCAGCCCTCGCGCATCACCACGCTCGCGAGCTCCGGCAGCGTCTCGATCGCGAACTCGACCGCGTCGCCGCGCGACCCGTAGATGTCGCGCAAGCCCGCCATGCGGACCTCGTAGCGCGTCGACGGAGCGAACGCGGCATGGAGGTGCGCGCGTCCGTCGGCGCTCCAGCGATCGACCCACACCGAGGCGTTCGCCACCGCCGGCGTGATCCGGATGGCGCGCGCGATCTGTTCGTCCGTGCCCCCGAGGACGTTGTTGAAGCCGAGGGTGAGGCTCGTGTCGCCGAGCACGACCAGGTTCGACGCGGGGTTCCACACGCACGTCGGCGAGGTCCCGCACTCGACGCGCTCGAACCGGAGCGGGTCGGCGACGTCGAACCGATCCGGCTCTCTCGGTGTCCACGTGTCGTCGCGCACCGTCAACGCGATCTCGGCTCCGGCGGGCAACGGCTTGCTCGGGACGATCTCGACGACGTGGCGGCGCGGCACCACGGCGCCGCCGTAGCGCCCGTCGCTCGGGTAGCGGAGGCGGAACGGGATCGCTGTGCCGTCCTGCTCCAGCGCGATCCAGGGCTTCACGGTCGCGAGCGCGACCGGTTGATCCCACAACACGCGCAGCGCCGGGCGTGGACCGATCTTGCGGCCATGGTCGTGGGCCACCACCCGCGGCGTGCCGGGCTTGGGCACGTAGGACAGCACCTTGGGTCCCACGTGGACGCGTGGATCGGCGCGGAACGTCGCCGTCCAGCGCGGCACTTCGGCGCCCGTGGCCTCGGTCAACGGCCCGACCTCGAGGCGGTAGTGCGTCTCCGGATCGAACGGCGCGTCGGCTTCGAACGTGACCCCGTAGGACCCCGTCCAGCGCGCCTTGCCCGGGACCGCCGGAGTCACCGTGATCGGCGGCACGGCGGGGCGCTCGGGTGCGGCTTGCAGCGGGCGGTTGAACCGGATCGTCAGCGTGGCGCCGGCGAACTCGAAATGCCCGTTCGCGTCGAGGACGGGGCTGTCGACGCTGATCGGCTCTTGCACGGCCGCGCGCCCGAGCGGCGCCGGCAAGGGCCTGCGCGGGCGTCGAGACGGCTCCGGCGGAAACTCGAGCGCCGTCGTCTCCGGGCGAGGCATCGGCAGTGACGGCGTGGCGGGCTCTTCCTGAGCGGTCGGAGGCGCGTGCGAACCGTCGACGCACGAGGAGAGGGCGAGCACCAGGGCAGCGAGAGCAGGGGCGCGCATGAGGTCTCCGGCGAGTCTGCACGGATCCTGCCGTGTGCAGTCTCGCCAAGTTGGCATCGCGTGGCGCTCGATGACGCTACGAATCGTAGATTATAAGCTATGAATCGTGTATTTTGCGCCGCGGAGCGGTTTTCTGCGTGGCTCCAGGGGCGCGCCCGGGAGGCCCCCACCGCCCCGTTCCAGGGTTTGCAGACGCGAACAAACGCCGCAAGCTGCAAGGGTGCGCGGTCAACGGTATGACGAGCTCTTCCACCCGACGCCGGAGCATCGCCTCTTGCGCGAGACTCTCGCCGAATTCGCGCGCCGCGAGGTCGCGCCGCAGGCGGCGGAGTTCGACGCGCGCGGCGTGCTGAACGTGCCGCTGTTCCAACGGCTCGGCGAGTTGGGCGTGCTCGGGGTGACGATCCCGGAGGAAGACGGCGGGGCGGGGGTCGACGCGGTCGCGGCCGTCATCGTCCACCACGAGCTGTCGAAGTACGACCCGGGGTTCTGCCTCGCCTACCTCGCGCACGCGATCTTGTTCGTCAACAACTTCTATCACTGCACGAACGAAGAGCAGCGCGCGCGCTACCTGCCCAAGGTGCTGAGCGGCGAATGGATCGGCGGCATGGGCATGACCGAGCCCGGGGCCGGCACCGACGTGATGGGCATGAGCACCGTCGCGCGGCGCGACGGCGACGGCTACGTCCTGAACGGCACGAAGACGTACATCACGAACGGCTGCGAGGGGTACTGCTTTCTCGTCTACGCCAAGCTCGACGGGCGCATCACCGCGTTCGTCGTCGATCGCGAGTGTCCCGGCTTCAGCACGCCGGGGCACATCGACAAGCTCGGCATGCGGGGTTCGACGATGTCGGAGCTCGTGTTCACCGATTGCCGCGTGCCGCGGGAAAACCTGCTCGGGCGCGAGGGCGAGGGGCTCACGCACATGATGCGCAACCTCGAGATCGAGCGCCTGACGTTGGCGGCGATGAGCGTCGGGATCGCCGATCGCTGCGTCGAAATCATGGTCGACTACGCGCGCGATCGCCGGGCGTTCGGGCAGTCGATCGCCGAGTTCGGGCAGATCCAGCGCTACATCGCCGACTCGTTCGCGCAGGCCGAGGCCGCCAAGTGCCTCGTCTACAACGTCGCGCGCGACATCGGTCCGGAGATTCGCAACCGCGTCGGTTCGGATGCGGCCAAGCTGTTCGCGGCTCCGGTCGGGAAGCGGGTGGCCGACGCCGCGATGCAGGTCATGGGCGGGGCCGGCTACTGCCGCGAGTATCCCGTCGAGCGCTTGTGGCGGGACGCCAAACTCCTCGAGATCGGCGGCGGGACGCTCGAAGCCCACCAGAAGAACCTGGCGCGCGACCTCTGCCGCCCCGCGCGTCGCTGATCCGGGCCGCTCAGGGACGGCGCGCCGTCGCGGCCTCTTCGGGCTCCGACGGGCGGATGCGGGAGAGGAAGTCCGCCGCCATGTCGCCGATCGCTTCGCTGCTCAGCTCCTCCTCCGCGCGGATGTCGTAGAGCCGGATCTGCGACTCGGGGAGCTCCTCGATGAAACGGCTCGGCGGGCGGGGGAGCGAGCGCCCACGGTCGGTTCGCGCCGCCGCGCGGGTGATCCAGAGGCGCTCGCGCGCGCGCGTGATGCCGACGTAGAACAGCCGACGCTCCTCCTCGATGTCGCCCGAGATCGCGTCGCTGACCCGCGGAGACGACACGCGGCGATGCGGCATGGTGCCCTCCTCGACCCCGATGATGAAGACGTAGCCCCACTCGAGGCCCTTGGCGCTGTGCATCGTCGCCAGCGTCACCTTGCCCCGTTGTTTCTCCGGATCGTCGTCGTTCTTCGAGTTGTCGAGGTTCATCGAGCCGAAGTACTCGGACCACTTCGGCGCCTTGCCGCGATCGCGGCAGCGCCGTTCGAATCGCCCGACGCTCTCGACGAACGACTGCACCGCCGCCATGCGGTGCTCCGTCGCCTGCTCCGAGCCCGTGTCGTGGCGCACGTGGTCGCGCAGGTTGACCTGCTCGAGCACCTCCTGCAGCGCCGAGGCGGCGTCGTTGCGCTCGCGCGCGCGGGCCTGCGCCGCGCGGATCATCCCGCTGAAGCGCCCGAGCGCCTCGACGGCGCGCCCGGGGATGTCCAGGATCTTGTCGTGGCGGAACACCGCCTCGAGCAGGCTGATGCGGTTGAGCTCCGCGTAGCTCGAGAGCCGCTCCATCGTCTTGCGACCGATGCCGCGCGAGGGGGTCTCGAGCGCGCGCCGGACTGCGAGGTCGTCGCGCGGTCCGACGATCGTTTTGAGGTAGGCTATCGCATCCTTGACCTCCTTCTTGTCGAACATCGACTGACCCCCCAGCACGCGGTACGCCAACCCGTGCTGCTGGAGCTCCGCCTCGATCGGCTTGACCTGCTGCGCGGAGCGGTAGAGCACCGCGATGTCCTCGAGCGCCACGCCCTCGCGTTGGTTCAAGTTCCAGATCTGCTTGCCGATCCACGCCGCTTCGTCCGCGCCGTCGGCCGCGAGCACCACGTCGACCTGGTGCCCGGTGCCGCGCGTGGGGATGAGCGTCTTCTCGTGGCGCGTCCGGTTGTTTCGCACCACCGCGTTCGCGCACGCCAGGATCGGCTCGCGGCAGCGGTAGTTCTCCTGCAGCTTGATCGTGACGGTGCCCGGGAAGACCTTGTCGAACCCGAGGATGTTCTCCACCTTCGCGCCGCGCCAACCGTAGATCGCCTGGTCGTCGTCGCCGACCACGCAGAGGTTGAACGGTGGCGACACCAGCTGGCGCAGGAACTCGAATTGCGCGTCGTTGGTGTCCTGGTACTCGTCCACCATCACGTAGCGGAACCGAGCGCGCCACTGCGCACGAAGGTCGTCCTGCTCACGGAGGCGGCGTGCGACGAGGCAGACGAGGTCGTCGAAATCCACGGCGCCGAGCGTGCGCAGGCGGTCCTCGAACGCGCCGTAGATCGACGCCGCGACCACGTCGTACTCGTCGACGATGTGGCGCTCGATCGCGTCCGTCTCGATGAACGCGTTCTTCCACAGGCTCAGGCGCTGGACGATGCCGGGGATGTCGTAGCGGCGGTCGTTGGCACCGTGGTGGCCGTGCTCACGCAGCAGGCCGCGGATCATCCCGAAGATGTCGCCCTGGTCGAGGATCGAGAAGCGGCTGCTCGGGAGGCCGAAGCCCTGCGGCGTCTCCCGCAACATCTGCGCGCCCAGGCTATGGAACGTGGCGAGGTGCAAGGCGGACGCGGTCTTCGAACCGACCATCTTCGCCAAGCGGTCGCGCATCTCGCCGGCGGCCTTGTTGGTGAAGCTGAGCGCCACGATGTGGGAGGCATCGACGCCTTGCTCCAGCAGGTGCGCCACGCGATGCGTGATCACGCGCGTCTTGCCCGAGCCCGCCCCCGCCAGGACGAGCAGGGGACCTTCGGTCGTGAGCACGGCGCGGCGCTGGCTTGGGTTCAGATGGCTCAGATCCAAGGGAGGCCGGTTGTACGGACAGCGGGGACCGGGATCAACGTGCGGATCTCGCGGGCGCTCGCGGCACGTGGAGGCACCTCCGGGAGGTGTTCTCGAGAAAAGTTCAGGGTGCGATTCGGGCACGGCCGCGCGACGGAGCGGAACTCGCGCGTGCGTCTCGTTCCGAGCCGTGCGAGGCCCGGCGAACCTCGCGTGCACGAAGTCGAGGGATC
>Ga0079224_100010229_pt1 | contig 12860 bp, 6 predicted proteins | sample Stecom2015_FD_80414 | JGI IMG/M metagenome (GOLD analysis project Ga0079224, IMG submission 80414) | Agricultural soil microbial communities from Utah to study Nitrogen management - Steer compost 2015 | ecosystem: Environmental > Terrestrial > Soil > Agricultural land | place: USA: Utah...
AAGTATAGGCGGCGATGCTAATGTGGTAGATGATAATGTTGTTTTTAATAGTCAATCACCTTCTTCAGATGAAACGGAGGCGCACATGGCTTCGCAGTCTATCACTATGTCTCCTGGTTTTACGGGTAAACCTGGATTCTCGGCGAGTATAGAAACTTTTGATAGAGAGTTAATAGCCTATAATACTTACGATGAATTAGGGAAATTAGTGAGTAAAAAGATAGGTGGAGAAGCAGATCAAATTATTGCCAACAGCGTAGGGTTGCAGACTATAGATTACAACTATGATATTCGTGGTTCGCTTAAAGCAGTGAATGATGTAGATAATTTAGGTACAGACCTTTTTGCCTATGAATTGAATTATGAAACTGGCGAGGGCACCAATTACAATGCGCCACAGTATAACGGTAACATATCCCAAATGGTTTGGAAGTCTGCCTATAACAATACAAAAAAATCGTATTTCTATGATTACGATGATTTAAACAGACTGTCTAAGGCACGTTATGGAGAAGGTTCTAGCTTAGCCACGAATTGGGCAAAGTTTGAAGTAAGTATTAGTGGTTACGATTTTAACGGAAATATTAAAGGCGTAACGCGAAGAAATACAACGTCGGGGAACCCCATAGACAATCTTACCTATACCTATACTGGTAACCAACTGATGAAAATTGAAGACGCTAATGGTGCGACGGGCTTTAATAATGGAAATACAGGTAGCGATGATTATGATTATGATGATAACGGCAATTTAACAAAAGACCTCAACAAAAATATATCGTCTATTGAATACAATCATTTAGATTTAGTGACTAGGGTAAATTTTAACAATGGTTCTAAAATTGAATTTTTATATGATGCATCCGGTGTAAAATTGCAGATGACATATACGCCCAATGGAGGCAGCCCTACCACAACAGATTATTTGGGTGGTTTTCAATATTTAGGTGGTACGCTGCAGTTTTTCCCAACGCCTGAAGGCTATGTTAAAAATACGAGTGGAACATACAGTCATGTATATACCTTAACGGACCACTTGGGTAATAACCGGGTGAGTTTCGAAAATAATGGCAGTAATGTAATAGTTTCCAATACAGATTATTACCCAATGGGTATGATTCAAACTGGGGAATTTGTATCAAATTCTAATTATAACTATAAATACCAGAGTAAAGAACAGCTTACGGCCAACGGTTATAATATGTACGACTTTGGTAGCCGTATGTACGATGGTTCTGTAGGCCGCTGGTTTAATACCGACCCACAAAACCAGTTCGGTAGCCCTTATTTAGCGATGGGGAATAATTGGATGAATGGTATTGATCCTAATGGTGAATTGTTTGTACTTGATGATTTGGTAGCAGGGCTAATAACCGGTGCAGTAAATGTGGTTGGTCAAGCCATTGCTGGTAATATTGATAGTTGGGGAGATGGTTTTGCTTATTTTGGCATTGGTTTTGGGGCAGGTTTAACAGCTACGTACACTGGTGGGTTTGGTACGGCAGCCATATTAACTGCAGGTAACAGTGCCTATGGACAATGGGATAGAAATGGTTCGGTCGATTTAGGTCAACTAGTTACAGACACAGGATTAGGAATAATAACTGCAGGTATTGCAGCACCTTTATCTGGGGCTATTAGCTCTCAAATGTCTGGGCTATTTAAAAATATTGGTAGCCCATTGCTTAAAAATATGCTTACCCAGTCTAGTACCCAAGGATTGATAGGTTTTACTCTAGGTACTGGATTTTCACTGGCATCAGGTCAAAGTTTAGATGAGTCGCTAAAGGCAGGGGCAAATGGCGCTGCTAGTGGATTTGCTACTGGAATTGCAACAGCCTTTGCTAATAATGCTATTTATAATAATAAACAAAAAAGACAAGAGAATCTTGACAATTCGTTTGAAAAACAAAAAGCCATAACAAAAGAGTTAATTTCAAATAATAAAACGGAATTAGCTAGTCCCTGGCCACCTAATGATGGTGCTTTATTGGGTACGAAAAAAATGGGTACATTGAAAAGTGGTATAATTGATAGATATGGTCCTTCAAGTGGTAATTATACTTCACCAGCAGGCACACCTCTTGAACAACGTTCTTTAGCACCCTGGAGTGATAAAGATATTTATAATAGATATGAAGTCATTAAACCAATAAGGAATGTGCAACAGTCTGTTATAGCCCCTTACTTTGGGTTGAAAGGGATGGGTATTCAATTTAAACTGCCTTATAGTGTTGAGTATTTAGAAGCAAAGGGGTATCTTAGAAACCTAAATATTCAAAAATAATTTAAATGAAAAATATAGATTTAATAGATAAAATTCAGTCCTTAGGTGTAAATAATAAAGATGTTTCAATTCAACTTTCTAACCCCTACGCTCATTTTCACTTCAATAAAGGAATAGGAAAGGAATGGGAGGTTTATTATAAAGGAGATAGAGGTGAAATAAAATTTAAAAAAGTCTTTACAGATGAAAATGTAGCTAAAGAGTATTTTGTTGATTTTATTAGTGTTATGAAGGGTGGTAAAACTATTTACAATGTTATTGATTCATTTCAAAAATTTGAAGATAAAAAAAGCGAAGTCCTAAAGGGTTTAAAAAGTAATAGAAGCAATAATAATAAGTTAGAATTACAAAAGCTAAATGAGTTTATCTTAAAATTTGATTACAAAAACCCATGTAGTATGAAAGACAAAATAGAAGAATTTTTAATAGATAATTCGCTTTTATTAGGGGATGATATTTCCCAAGAAATTATGTTTTTTGTTAATTCTGTAAAAGGAAAATAGAATTTAATTTAATAGCCATTGAAAAATATTATATAAACAGAAGGTTAAAAAACTATTAGAACATGAAAAAACAATATTATTTCATTTTTATGCTTTTTTTCATTTTAAGCGTAAATTCTCAAGAAAAATTTGATGTTGGGTCACCAACTAATTCCCCATTCCAACATGGTGTTAATATTGAGGGTGATATACAAAATACTGTAAACGAAGTAACAGGAAAAATAGCATTTTCCACTCCTTTGGGATCCGTATTTTCGGGAGTTGTATCCCACAATTTAGAATTAGTGTACAACGGGCAAAATGCTTTTAAAAATGGGCAGCAAACTAATAAATATAACCCAACAAGTGTGGTTGGGGTTGGTTGGTCTTTGAATGTTCCAAAAATTATTGTAGATAATAAAGATACAGGAACACGGGATGATGATGAATTTTATTTACTTAACGGTACTACAAATACAAAACTTATTTGTACTGCAAGGGGAAATACTACTAATGGAAGCGTTTGGGAATTTCAAATGGAAAAATATGCCCCTTGGAAAATTAGTTTTTACTATAATGATTCTTGGGGAGATTATTGGAAAATAGTTGATGATAAGGGTTTGACCTATTATTATGGTAACCCAAGTGCCGGTCAGGCAAGGGATTTTGCTATACGCTTTGGCAATTGGATTGGTAGTACAAAACAAAGTGGTGCTGCATCGCAACAAACCATTCAGTGGAATTTATACAAAATGGAAGATCAATGGGGTAATAATTTAGTGTTTGAGTATGATGTAGTATCGCAAACCATGTCTGGTTTGTCCCAAACGGAAGCATCTTACCTTAAAAAAATAACTTCTTCAAATGGCGCAAATATTCAGTTGACCTATGGAACTAAAAATAGTGATGAATATTTCGAACCCCATCAAGAAGCTTCGGAGCCCGATGCGTACCAAGAACGCTATGAAAAGAAATATTTGCAAAGTGTATCCTCTTACAATAATTCCAACGTGTTGGTTTCAACTTATAACTTAGGGTTTACTTTGAATGGAACTTCATTAAATAAAAAGCGGTATTTAACCAGCTTGTCACAAACCGTTTACAATAATGGATTAAACGAAACGTTGCCCTCACAAACATTTGATTATTATTATACGGGTGATTTTAAAGGCGGACTTAAAAAAATAACCTATCCTACAGGTGGGTCTGTGGTATATAATTATAATAACAAGTTTTTATTTGATAATACTTCAAATCTTTTCGAAACAACTTTTACAGTTCCCAGTGGATATTTTATTCATAGTTCATTTGTAAGTGATAAGTATGCAATACAAGTTTTAAGAACAAATAATACAGTTATTGGTAGCAAATATCAATTTATTTTTAATAGATTTTGGTGGAACGGACAAAAATGGGAATGGGAAAGTTTTACGTTTCCTCATTTAATGGAAGATAATAATCCTACCAATCCGTTAATAGATTTCCAAGTCGTGTTTGGTGATGATTATTATGGTTTTACCTATGATAAAGGAACTACAGCAGATGTTTATTTATTCCATTTAAATGAAGACGGTAGAACATGGAACTATTATACCTCCACAAATAAAAGCATAGGCAGTGACAGTCCAGCTTTCATATCTGGGAATGAATTTGTAGCATTACAAAGTCACAGAGGTGGGCAACTTTACACTTATGTATGGAATGGGACTTCTTGGAACTATAAACAAATTAGTCAAGGAGCGGGACAGTATTATGTGGCTGCAGCAAATAATTTTATAATCTCTATGGATGAAGATGGAGGTGGGGATATGGTAACAAGTGTTTCTTATGAAGATAATTACTATTTACATTATTTGGACGCTTCAAAAAAATGGGTAACTAAATCTTGGTCAGCAACAGCAGATCCATATATAGCTGGTGTATTTAATCCTAGTTATTTTTATCCTACCAATTCCTTTATATGGTTTATGGCTGATGGTAATCCAGAATTTTTATTACGATGGGATACAAATTATAACTTAACCAATATTGATAACGTAGGAAGTTTTAATGATAATTTTCAGGTTCATACTTCACAAAATAATTTGTTTTCCGTAAGACATTACCAAAATGGCCAGCCAACACATAAAACAGTAAGATTTAATGGTCTTGGTTGGAGCACGTCAAATTTGCCCATAAGCACCTCTTACAAAATAGCAATGCAAAGTTTTGGTGAAGATATAGTTTTGTTTCAAAATCATTCATTATATAGTACTACAAATACCGAAGCAGTGGGTTATAATTTGTATGACCCAAATACAAATTCATGGGTCTATAATCCATTAAATACTTATTCATCCTTTGACTATCTTAATAAGATGAACGCTATTAATTATGAATTCATAGTTGCTGGAAATAAGTTGTATAAAAGATCAAATCAAGGTTCTCCAACAATACCAATGTTAGAAATTGGTACCCTTCAGTATGATAATTATTTTAGTTATTCTGATGGGCTAAGCCATACTTTTGTAAAACAAAGGTCAAGTGCTACAACACTGCGGGATGCTAGGTATTATTATGTGAGTAAATATGATGGTTTATTAAAATATTTTAATTTTGGGTTAAAGTCAAATTTCAGTCATGTTAACCCTGTTTTTGGGGGCTATACGCCTTTTATGTCACCAAATGCTATTTGGTTAAAGAATGACGGTACATCTCAGAATTACTATAGACATAGGATAATAGACGATGAAGTAAATAATACTATTTATGATATAGTTGTGAATAATATTGACATTAATGATGATAATGGTAGTTTAAGAAAAATACAATACACATACAATAAACCAATATCAGCACCAGATAATAGTACGACATTTTATGGTGAGGTTATTATAGAAAACAAAGGTGCAGGAAATGGAAATATTGGCAAAGTAGTAAAGATTTTTAACGATGGGTCATCAGATTTGTCAATGGTAGGTCTTCCAATTGAAGAAATAGTTGTAGACACCAATAATAAAATGGTTAAAAAAACGGTAACCACTTGGCAAAAGTACATAAAGGGTTATTCGAATGGTTCGGAAAGTTTTTATGATAATTATTTTATAAGACCTACAGTTGTAAAAGAAGAACTGTATTTTGAGAATAGCCCTACAATAACAACAGAAACTACAAACCAATATAATATTTCAAACGGGTTGAAAACACAATCTTCTACAGTTGATAGTAAAAATGTATATAAGGCTCAATCATATACCTATGCGTATCAGCAATATAGTTTTGTGAATGATAAAAATATGTTGTCATTCCCTTATGAAGTGAAGGATTATGTTAGCCAAGGAACCAGTGGGGTTGCTAATGTGGAACAATCCAAGTGGATCAATGATAATGGTAAAGTCTATATGAATGAAAATTGGTCGGGACCAAATACAAGTAATTTGAGGCTAAACAGCAAGATATCAAAAGTGGAATCCACAACAGGCAATGTTTTGGAAAACAATAACGGTAAAGGGCTTTATAACTCTGTGTTGTTTGGTTACAATGATTTATATGAGGTAGCAACCATTGGTAATGCGAAATACCAAGATGTAGTAAACCAATTGGATGTGACTTACTCGCAATTGCAAAGCTTGAGTACATCTAGTTTAAAAACAGAATTGTTAAAGTTGTATGATAGACTACCCAATGCTAGTATTAATTTAACTTTTTATGATAGTAATGGCAGAGTAATAAGTCAAATTAATGAACGTAAGGAAGAATCATTTATTTATTATGACACGCTGGGAAGAAAAGATTATATAGCAGATGCAGATGGTAATGTATTGGAAAAGAAAAACTACCATTTTTCTAATTAACTGTTTATCGGTTTAATTGAACAAACAAAGAGGTTTCTTTAGAAACCTCTTTGTTTGTTTGTGAAAAGTATTAGATTTGATTTGTAAATATTTATTGATAAAATAAATTGCTTTAAAGCCAATTAATTAATAATTAAGAGTATTGTTTGTTACATCTATCCAAAATAGCATTAAAGTTTGAACGGATGAAAACATGGTGCGTTATATTTTTTGTAATTACATCTGTGGCTTATTCCCAAAAAGAAGCCAATATTTGGTATTTTGGGGAAAATGCAGGTTTGGATTTTAATAGTGGGATGCCTTTACCACTAAATAACAGCACACACACAATAAGTGAGGGGTGTGCTACCATAAGCGATTCTAATGGAAATCTTCTTTTTTATACAGATGGTACAAAAGTTTGGAATAAAAACCATCAAATAATGCCCAATGGGAATGGCCTGTTGGGAAATACAAGTAGTACACAATCAGCTATTATAGTTCCGCATCCTGGAAATCCAGACAAGTATTTTATTTTTACCACCATGTCTAATTATCATTTTAGCTATAATGAAGGGTTTAATTATTCAGTAGTAGATATGGCCTTGGACTCAGGTAATGGAGATATAATGTTAGGATCTAAAAATACAGAACTTTTAAGTATTTCTGATGAGAAGTTGACAGCCATAAAAAAATCAGATTCAGAATATTGGGTTTTAGTTAGGTACAATGATAAAGTTTATTCATATCTAATTGATCCAACAGGTATAAGCATGAATCCCGTTGTTACTGTTATTGAGCCAACAATAAAAGGAGCTGAAAACCTAGATGGATATAATAGTTGTATTGGTAGCATGAAGTTTTCACCAGATGGTTCCAAATTAGCTATGGCTTTTTTTGATTTTGTGTATGACCAAACCTATCCGGGGGCACTTTATGTATATGACTTTAATTTATCCACTGGGGTTGTTTCAAATCCAATACATGTTTCAGACTATATAGACCCTTATGGTGTTGAGTTTTCTCCAAATAGTTCTAAGCTCTATTTGACTACAGGATTTGGTACCTATAGACAAAATCCTAATGGAGGGATATTATATCAATTTGATTTGGAATCAAATAATATTGCCCAATCTGAAAAAATAATTTCCAAATTATTACCAGATTATTATTATGGCGCTCTGCAACTGGGACCTGATGGTAGAATATATACTAATAAAGTTTATGTAGATCGTTTTACAGGAATCTCAACAGGAACAGAATATCTATCAATAATTGAAAACCCAAACGATTTGTCAAGTAATGTTATATTTAGGAGTGACTATCTCTTTTTAAATGGTGCTAAATGTAATTATGGTTTACCGCAGTTTATCCAATCTTATTTTAATGTAGGCTTGTTATATGAAGATATTTGCTATGGTGACACTACCACCTTTGAATTACAAGACACTGTTGATTCGGCCATTTGGGATTTTGGAGACCCGGCTTCTGGAGCCAACAATGCGTCGACAGATATACAACCAACCCATGTGTTTTCGGTTCCAGGTACTTATGAAGTATCTGTAACCGCTACTATTGGTTTGGAATCTGCTACAGAGACCATTTCTGTGACCATTTACGAGCCACCGGTAGCGACATTGCCTCCCGACATCATATTATGTGATTTTGCGGGCGACCTTTACATTGACCTTGTAAACCACTCGCCCCATATATTGGGGACTTTGGATCCCGATATTTTTGGCATCAATTTTTACGAGGGTTTGGCCGATTACAATAATGGCATTATGATAAGCAACCCGATATCCTATCAAGGGCCTTCAAGCTTTTATATACAGGAAATAGTTGCTGAGGTGTACAACAAAGGGAATCCGGCCTGTACCGATGTGGTCACCTTTAACGTAGGTATAGATAGAAAACCCAAACTGAAGCCAAAAGAAGATATACAAACTTTGGTTCTCTGTGATGATTTGGATACGGGTTCGGATACCGATGGCAGTTCCATATTCGACCTCACCCAATTGGAAGATACTTTTTTGGCAGAACCCATGGCCGGGGTGGTCTATAAATATTATCTGGATGCAGCCTTTACCCAGCCTATTGCAACACCAGAGGCCTTTGCCAACAAACAGAACCCCCAAACGATATATTTTGAGGGCATCAATACCAACAGTGGTTACTGTAGGGATGTCTCCTCGTTTACGGTTGAGGTCATAAGCTTGCCACAAGTTGTAAGACCAGTCACCTTAAAACAGTGTGATGATGATCTGGACGGTTTCAGTGCTTTCAATCTCAACGAAGTAATTCCAAAGATAACAGCCAATGCAACTAGCGAAACAATCAATTTTTTTGAAACACAATCGGATGCAGAAAACAATAACAATTCCATAACCAACCCAACGGCATACATAAATCAAGCCGTCAGTTCAGATACCGTTTGGGCAAGGGTTGAAAATGAAAACGGTTGCTTTAGGATAAGTGAAGTAGCACTTTTTGTGACCACCACACAGATACCGGACAACTTTGTAAGGGATTTTTATGTGTGCGATGATGACTCCGATGGTATCTCAACTTTTGATTTCAGTTCTGTACATGAAGAAATTGAAACTATATTTCCCATGAACCAGCAATTGGTGATTGCCTATTACAGGAATGAGGCAGATGCCCTGGCCGAAATGAACCCAATTTTGGACATTTCTAATTACCAGAATATTGGATATCCAAACTCACAACAAATCTATGTTCGGGTGGATAGTGATCTGGACAATGATTGTTTGGGGCTTGGAGCACATATTAATTTGTATGTAGAGCCAAGACCAGTGGCCAATCCTGTAACCATGGAGCGGCAATGTGATGATGATAATGACGGTATGTTCCCGTTCGATGTGTCGCAAGTTGAAGCAGATGTGTTAAGCGGACAGTCATTAAGCGATGTATCTGTAAGCTATTTTGATGAAAACAATAACCCATTGCCAAGTCCACTGCCAAATACGTTCTTGACACAAAGTCAAACCATAACCATCAGGGTCTCCAATAACAGAGTGACTGATGGTAGTTGCTATGCAGAAACCACTTTGGAATTTATTGTGGACGCTCAACCCATCGCCAATGCCGTTCCAAACCAAATTGCCTGTGACGATGGCTTGGATGATTCCGATGGTTTCCATGAATTTGACACCTCATCTATTGAAAGCACAATTTTAAACGGACAGACAGGAATGGAAGTGCATTATTTTGCTGAAGATGGGGCAGAACTGCCAAGCCCTTTACCAAATCCATTTTCAACAACAAGCCAAGCTATAGAAGTCCGCGTGGTCAATCCAATAAATAATTTTTGCTATGCGACTACCAGTTTCGACTTTATTGTGAACCCTTTGCCTGAGTTTTCAATAGATACGCCACAGATTGTTTGTTCTTCGGATCCATCTTTTACGGTTGTACTGGATCCTATTGAAGAAAATCCTTCGGAAGTCTTTGATTATGAATGGACATTTGAAGATGGCGCAGTTCTCTCCAATGACCCGACATTGACGGTCTCGACACCAGGAACCTATACCATCACCTTGACAAAAACAGATGGTACCGGTTGTTCAAGGACTAGGGAGATTTTTGTAAACGCATCTGAATCACCAAACATAACAGAGGATGATATAACTATTACGGATATTTCCAATAACAATAGCATAACTATCAGTACTACAAATCTTGGGCAGGGGGAATATGAATTTTCTTTGGACAATGAGTTTTCCAATTATCAGGATGATCCTTATTTTTCTAATGTCAAAGAAGGTATCCATACGCTTTTTGTAAGGGACAAAAAGGGGTGTGGAACAAGCTCCATAGAAGTTTCGGTCATTGGCTATCCAAAATATTTTACGCCCAATGGCGATGGGACCAACGATTATTGGCATATAAAAGGTGTCAATGGTGCATTCCAGACCAACAGCGATATCTTTATTTACGACCGCTATGGAAAACTGTTGAAACAACTGGCCACAACCTCACAAGGCTGGGACGGCACCTTTAATGGTGGAATGCTACCAACTGATGACTACTGGTTTAGTGTTACACTAGAAGATGGCAGGATATTCAAAGGTCATTTTGCTTTGAAAAGGTAGTCAATAAATTTTAAACTTTACCCTTAGCAATCACAAGGTTTAACCTTACTTTTTTTCTTTAGGATTGAAATATATTTATCACTAAACTATTTTATGATAAATATGTTCAAATTATTTGCAATACTTTGTAGTTGTGCCATGTTTTTAGCAACAACAAGACTACATGCCCAACAAACACCTTCAAAAAAAACCACCCAACAACTGGCTTTAGGCAGTATCGGGTTGGATAAAGAGTTTATACTTCAAACAGGATTTAATAGTGCTGCCCTGCCAACCTATAGTGCTCCAATAAAGGTGTCGGTAAGGGCAGTGCCTTTTACAAAATCTAAGTACAAACAATTTTTAAAAGCTAATAAGCTTCAGGCTTCTAATGTAACTATAGGTGCTACAGATTCCATTGTTAAAAAGCCTATGTACATAGAATTTAATGTGGCCGATAAAATAGCCTTGTTGACAGCTTTAAACCAATCGGAAAATACGAATGTTAAAACCTATTTAAAAAACAACAAAAGTTCAAATGTTTTAACCAGTGTGGCCATGGCTTTCAATCCAGAGGATTTTGAAGCCATTATGACTGCCGATGCCGTTTTTTTAGAAGAAAGCAGTTTAAAAACCTATGCACTTCAACTTTACAAGGATGGAAATAAAACAGCGTTAATAAAATTCAACCAAGGTACGGTGTTTGGCTTCGATACCTCCAATTGTTGCTGGCAAGAAAATAACAAGCGACAACTCACCATTGTCGATTTGGTAAATGGGTTTAGTGCTTGCCCTAATGGTACTTACAAATCCGCCAACAGGGCTAATAAAAAAGTCAACTATTTTAAATTATAGGTATGAAATTTCAAAAATTGGTTTTGGTGATGTCTTTGTTTTTCAGTTTAGTGGCTTGCGAATATATTACCGAAGTTGGAAACATATCCGATAAAACCATAACGGTACTGGCACCTAAAAATGGCACTGTAATCGATAGTATTGCCATCTTTACATGGGAAGCCTTAGAGGAAGCGCAAAATTACCATCTACAGGTCGCTAAACCTTCCTTTGAAGATGCCTCACAAATAACCATAGATACTTTATTAGAAAAAACCAATTATACCAAACAATTAGGCTCGGGAAATTACGAATGGCGTATAAGGGGTGAGAATTCTGGGTATGTAACAGCTTATAGTAAACAAGATTTTATAGTAGTTAATTAAATTTTTTTAGAATTATGAAAAAGTCATTTATTCATTTCTTATTCTCTATTTCATGTTTGTATGGATTAAACGCACAAACAAATACTTTTCCTTCTAGTGGCAATGTAGGGATTGGAACTACTACACCCTCTGAAGAATTAGAAATTAAAGGTGGAGATGGTGTTGGTATTAGTTTATATAATGACCAAGCAAATTATTGGGATATCATAAATTCTCAATATGGTAAGTTGGATTTTGTAAGAGGGAAAACCAATACTTATATGAGAATAGACCAATCTGGAAATGTTGGTATAGGGACTACTAGTCCAAGTGAAAGACTACATGTGAACGGATTAATACGTATCCCTGCTGCTACCAGTGAAGACAATAACTCACCAGGAATTACTTTAGCAAGTAATGACGATTTTCTATATGATAACCAATATATAAATCATTACGGTTTTGGATTTCATGGTTATCAGGATGGATCAACTTATCCTACAGAACCGATGAACAGCTATATGTCTGGCTATTTTGGAATAGATTTTTTTACAGCAGGTCAAAATAGGTTAAGAATTAGTCATTTGGGAGAAGTATCAATAGGTACGGCAACTAGGCAACCAGGCTATAAACTTGCTGTAAATGGAAATATAAAAGCAAAAGAGATAAAGGTTGAAACTGGTTGGAGCGATTTTGTTTTTGAGGAGGATTATGATTTGCCAACACTTGAAGAGGTAGAAATACATATCAAAGAAAAAGGGCATTTAAAAGATATTCCGTCTGCAAAAGATGTAGCAGAAAACGGCATCTTGTTAGGGGAAATGGATTCCAAATTGCTTCAAAAGATTGAGGAGTTGACGCTATATACTATCAATCAGGAGAAACGAATTGAAGATTTGGAATCTAAAAACCAAAAATTAATAAAAATTGTCGAAAAACTATTAAAAGAAAATTAGTTTGGTTTTTAAAAATCCAAAAAAGTAAAG
>Ga0079224_100010230_pt1 | contig 12859 bp, 12 predicted proteins | sample Stecom2015_FD_80414 | JGI IMG/M metagenome (GOLD analysis project Ga0079224, IMG submission 80414) | Agricultural soil microbial communities from Utah to study Nitrogen management - Steer compost 2015 | ecosystem: Environmental > Terrestrial > Soil > Agricultural land | place: USA: Utah...
AAAGGAATACTTTCCGAATAAAAACTTACGTATTTTAAAAATCTGTTTTTTAGCTTATCGCTCCAAATTTTGTCCATTTTATTTTAATTTTTGGTAAAAGTAGGAAATTCTATATCTTCGAATGGTAGAAAAACGTTCATTTCTCGACATAAATTTTTCTTAAAATTAAATGAATTCATTTCAGAATAAAATTAATCAAAGTAGAAAATAGACGAAATACAACAAAACAGAAAAAAATGACTCAAAAGATAAAGATAATTGATTGTCCGCGCGATGCGATGCAGGGAATGCACGATTTCATTGCTACGCAGGACAAAATCGACCATCTTCAGAAATTATTGAAAGTCGGATTTGAAACCATTGATTGCGGAAGTTTTGTTTCGCCTAAAATCATTCCGCAAATGGCTGATACGCAACACGTTTTGAGTGCGGTTGACAAATCTGGTTCTCAAACGAAATTATCGGTCATCGTTGCAAGCGAAGGCGGCGCGAATCGTGCTTTGGCGCATGAAAAAGTAGATATTTTGGGATTTCCTTTTTCGATTTCGGAACAATTTCAAAAAGACAATACACATAAAAGTCGCGAGGAAGCATTTCAAGCCATTCAAAACATTCAGAAAGCAACGGAAAATTCGGATAAGACTTTATGGATTTATTTTTCGATGGCATTTGGAAATCCGTATCAGGAAGCCTGGAACGTGGATTTGGTAAAAGAATGGGCAGAACGTTTTGCAGAAATGGGGATTAGAAAAATCAATTTATCGGACACGACTGCGGTGGCAAATCCGGAAGATGTGCGCGAATTATTTGAAACTTTGATTCCGAAATATCCGGAAATCGAATTTGGTGCACATTTTCATTCGGAATACAACGACTGGTTTCCTAAAGTCGATGCGGCTTACCAAAGTGGCTGCAGAAGTTTCGACGGTGCAATCAAAGGATTTGGCGGTTGCCCGATGGCGAAAAGTGATTTGGTGGGAAATACACCGACCGAGAAGTTAATTACGTATGCAGAAAGTGTTGGAGCGGAACATGGGTTGAATTTATTTGCGTTTGAATCGGCTTATAATTCAGCTTTGAAAGTGATGGGATAATGAAATTAGAATTATTCCGTTAAATCAAAATAAATTGAATGAGAAAATTAACCATAAGCATATTGATAATTGGAAGTTTTTGGAGCTGTAAAGGAAAACTCGAATTCTCTAAAAAGAAAGCGGAAGACGAAAAAATAGTAGTACAATACGGCGAACATTTCCTTACGGACAAAGACATTCGTTTGATTCTTCCGCAAGATTATACGACGGAAGACAGTGCGCAATTGGTAAAAACTTACATCGAAGAATGGGTGAAAAAGAAAGCAATTGTGGACAAGGCAGAAGAAAACATTGATGAATTAACTTTAAAAGAAATCGACAATAAAATGGTGGAATACCGCCAGGACTTGCTCATCAATGCGTACAATAATTATTTAATCGAAAAAAATCTCAAAGATTCAATTCAGGACGCAGAAATTCAAGCTTATTTTGACGAACACAAAGAAAGTTTTCCGTTGAGCAAGGATATTGTCCGTTATCGTTCTGTGGTAGTAGATAAAAAAGATGAAGCACGCGCAGAAAGGTTGTTCAATTCAGGTCGGGATGAAGATTTTGACGAATTGATGAAAATAGTGCTGGCTGCCGGGACCTCTTATCACGACAAAGACAGTATTTGGTATTCCACAGATGTTTTGTCGGGGCAGTTCCCGCAATTAAATCAAAGTGATTATTTAAACCAGCTTCTTAATCGAAGAAGGGTGAAAATGGTTGAAGATTCTACGGTAATTATGATTCGTATTCTTAATTTTAAGCAAAAAGGAGGAGAAGCCCCCTTCGAATTTGTTAAACCTACCATAAAAAATCTTTTACTAAACAAAAGAAAGTTAAATTTGCTGGGTGATTTACAAAATCAATTGTACAAAGAAGCAATCAATAAAAATCAAATCAAAATAAATGAAAATTAATACTTACGTTCTACTGCTGGTTATCAGTGTTTTCCCTCTGCTTATAAATGCCCAGTCAAAACAGAACAATCCGCAAGATCAATTAAAATTAGATGGTGTGGCAGCAGTGGTCGGTGATGAGATCATTCTTGATTCCGATATTGAAAGGGATTATATTCAGGCCAAAATGCAGGGATATGAAGTAGAAAACGAATGTGACTTTTTGGAAAACATTTTGGTAGAAAAATTACTACTAACGAAAGCCAAAGAAGATACACTCATTGTTATCACAAATGATCAGGTGGATCGACAGGTAGACGGAACCATTCAGCGTTTTCTAACACAAGGGAGTGAGCGGGAAATTTTGGATTATTTCGGCTATAGTACGATGGCCGAATTCAAACAAGAATTAAGAGGCATCATGCGTGATCAAGCCTATGCGCAAGAAAAGCAAACCCTTATCACAAAGGGGATAGATGCCACACCTGAAGAAGTACGCGGGTTTTATGAAGAATTTAAAGCGGAATTGCCGGACATTCCCGAAGAGGTAGAAGTAAGTCATATTGTGATTGCGCCGGAAATATTTCCCGAAAATGAACAAAAAGTAATTGATGAATTGAATAATTATAAAAAGGAAATTGAAGAAGGAGCTAGTTTTGCGACTAAAGCAATCCTATATTCTCAAGATCCCGGTTCGGCCTCCAATGGCGGTTTGATTCAAAATGTGAAAAGAGGTCAAATGGTTCCCGAATTTGATGCGGTGGTATTTAACCTTCAGGAAGGAGAAATTTCAGAGCCTTTTAAAACCGATTTTGGCTACCACATTGCATTTTTAGAAAAAAGAAGAGGACAGGAATTAGATATTCGTCATATCCTGATTCAGTTAAAACCTACACCGGAAGAAATTGCAATAACCCAACAAAAATTGGACTCTATCATTCTTCAGATTGAAGCAGGTGAAATGACCTTTAAAGAAGCCGCTTTTCGTTATTCAATTGATAAATATACTAAATTCAATGGTGGAAAACTCATGGACAGTAATTCAGGCGAAGACAAGATGGATCGTTCCAAACTGCCGACCAAAATGTTGTTGGCGATTTCAGGTCTTAATGATGGTGATATTTCTGAACCTTTTGAAGACGAATTCAACCGTCAGCCTGTAATTCGTGTAGTAAAATTAGAGAATACCATTCCCGCACACAAAATCAACCTGGAAACTGACTATGCCCGTTTGAAAAACCTGACCATCAATACAAAACGTCAGGAAACCGTGATGGAATGGGTGGGTGAGCAAATAGATGATACTTTTGTCAATATTGACAGCGACTATGATAACTGTGAATTTCGTTTAGATTGGCGAAAGACAGAATAGTCATTCAAAAAAATATAAAACTAAATGAAATGCATCTTTTAAGATGCATTTTTTTATGGGAAGAATCATACAAATTATTATTAAATAAAAGCACAGGAAAAATCCCCTTTTATTTTAAGGGTTTTTCCTCTGGTTTGAATAGAAAGGAAAAGCTAATTTCGGCATTCCAATTAGGCCTATTAGTAATTGTCTGTTTTCAAAGTGTGTGTATAAATATAAACTCAATTACTAACTCTAACCTAACTAAAAATAAAGACCTTACCTCTTCCTTCCGGATTCTCTACTTTCGGAAGGTTTTTTTTTATGTATATATGGAGAATTTATCAGGTATTGAAGAAACTGTCTACAAATTCAAATTTGTCAAAAGGTTGTAAGTCATTCACACCTTCGCCAACACCGATATATTTCACCGGAATCTGAAACTGGTCAGAAATCCCGATGACAACGCCGCCTTTTGCCGTTCCGTCCAATTTGGTAACAGCCAAAGCAGAAACTTCGGTTGCTTGCGTGAATTGTTTCGCTTGTTCAAAAGCATTTTGCCCCGTAGAACCGTCCAGAACCAATAAAACTTCGTGCGGCGCATTCGGATAAACCTTTTGCATCACGCGTTTGATTTTGGAAAGTTCATTCATCAAATTAATCTTATTGTGCAAACGCCCGGCAGTATCAATCAAAACCACATCTGCACCCTGAGATTTTGCGGATTGCAAAGTATCGAACGCCACAGAAGCAGGGTCAGAACCCATTGCTTGTTTCACAATCGGAACGCCCACTCTTTCTGACCAAATCACCAATTGGTCAACCGCCGCCGCGCGGAAAGTATCGGCAGCGCCCAAAACCACTTTTTTGCCGTTTTGCTTGAATTGATTGGCTAATTTTCCAATCGTTGTCGTTTTCCCAACACCATTTACACCCACAACCATAATTACATAAGGTTCATCTTGTTGTGGAATTTCATAACCTTTTGCTTCGTTGGAATTATTTTCAGAAAGCAATCCGGCGATTTCTTCGCGCAGGATTACATTCAGTTCGCTGGTGTTGAGGTATTTGTCACGTGCTACGCGTTCTTCGATTCTTTTGATGATTTTCAAAGTCGTTTCAACACCCACATCGGAAGTGATGAGAACTTCTTCCAAATTATCCAGAACATCGTCATCCACCTTGGATTTTCCGGCAACCGAACGGCTCAATTTGTCAAAAAATGACTGTTTGGATTTCTCCAAACCTTCATCTAATTTCTCTTTGCTTTCCTTTCCTAATATTTTTTTGAACCAACTCACGTCTAAAAATTTAGATACAAAAATAAACTATTTTGTCGGTTTAGTTAAGTGAAACAAATGAGATTCGTCGGGAACACCGAACTTTTCCCTTTCAGCTTCATTAAAATACTCGTAAGAATGAACGGTTTTGACTTCAAATCCTGCCTTTTTGAAACGTTCGCTGATGTCCGTTCCATAATAACGAACGTGGTCCCATTGCCCGAAATGCTTTTTTCGTTCTTGGGGCGAAATGATGTCGTAATCTTCGTAAGTGGGTAAATTATCAGGTAAAATCGGAACACTGACAATGGCATTTCCGTTGAATTTTAATAATTTATACAAATTTTCAATTGCTAAATTGTCATCAATGATGTGTTCCAAAACATGGTTGCAAATGATGAAATCATATTTTGCTGATTCCAAATTCTGGCTCAGCAAATCAAAATTTTTTGTCAGGGATTGATAATCATAACCCGGTTCGAATTTATCAACGGGAAAATAACGGATGTTTTTTTGAAGTTTTAATTTCTCATAAAAACAAAATTCGGGCGAAATATGAAGTAGTTTTATTTGATTATTTTTGAATAAATCGGTTGCTGATTTTAAATAATGCCAGATGAAACGATGCCTTTCTCTTGCGCCTAAGTCCAGAGAAAGTAAGAGTTTTCCATCTTTTATGAAGGTTCGGTATTTTTTTTCATTGACTGGACAATAGTAATTCTTTTTCAATTTTAACCCGGAAATACTTTGTAAGGTATATAAAAAAGAGCGCCTTAATTTCCTCAGATAGAATCGAAAGCTTTTGGGCGTATATTTCTTAAAAATGAAAATTGTCGGGTTCACTTACTAAATATAAAAAAAGTCCACAAAACTGTGGACTTTTTATTAAATTTTAAAACAATTTCTTTCGAAAGTAGCTTATTTGAAGAAGTCACTCACTTCGTCAGCGCTCACTACTTTTTCGTCAAAATAGTAAGCACCTGTTTTTGGCGATTTTACCATTTTGATAACTTTCGTCATTTTCTTTGATGCACCTGTTTGTAAGGTTGCTACGGTCTTTTTTGCCATGGTTTACTATTTATTTAATTTCTTTGTGAACAGTATATTTCTTCAAAACAGGATTGAATTTTTTCAATTCGATTCTGTCAGGTGTGTTCTTTTTGTTTTTGGTCGTAATGTAACGAGACATTCCCGGCATACCGCTTTCTTTGTGTTCGGTACATTCCAAAATTACTTGTACTCTGTTTCCTTTCTTTGCCATGATGAATGCAATTAATCGATTAATCCGTTTTTACGTCCTCGTTTTACAGCCTCTTCAACACCAATTTTGTTGATGGTTTTCAAACCATGGGCAGATACTCTTAATGTAATCCACTCACCGGTTTCGGGCATAAAAAATTTCTTTTTAAACAAATTCACTTCAAAAGTGCGTTTTGTTTTATTGTTGGCATGAGAAACATTGTTTCCCACCATTCTTTTCTTTCCAGTAATTTGACAAATTTTCGACATTTGTTCCTGATTTTTTTCGGACTGCAAAGATAGGAATTAAAATTTCAGAAAAGCAAGAAATTGCAGCTTAAATTTTATTTTTCTTTTTCTTCCGGTTTAAAATCTCCCAAGCAATGGTATATCCCAAAATAATTCCGACAAGAACTAAAGCTATTTTTGCCAAATAATCACCGTGTTGGGTGTAAAATGTGATTTCTGAATTCAGTTTGGCTTTTCCTACCAACGCACTTTTTGTTTCATAAGGAATTAAAGAGGTAATTTCTCCTTTTTGATTGATAAAAGCTGAAATTCCCGAATTGGCAGACCGTATAATATCGCGTCTTGTTTCTATGGCTCTTAAATTCCCAAAAAGCAATAATTCTTTATGTCCGTCCGAATCGCCCCACCAGGAATCATAGGTCATGATAAATAAAACATTTGCACCATTTTTCACATAATCTGTGGTGAATTCTCCATAAATAGATTCATAACAAATAATTGGAGCGATGACGGCATTGTTAAAAGAATTCTTGAATACAGATCGGTGTTCTTGTGTCAAATGAGTCCTTACGGTTCCGCCGAAATTCAGCATGATATCACCCAAAATGGGTTTCAGGTATTTCATATATGGAAAATGTTCCACGCCGACCACCAATTTGGATTTGTGGTAATATTGAATGCTGTCTTTTTGGTTCAATTGTATTCCGGAATTGGTGACATCCACCCACATATCGGAATTGCCAAATTTGGAAGCAGTTTCTGAAGCGAGTTTCTGATAAGGATAATAACGCATCATTTCCGTCCCGGAAACAAAGGTCATTTCAGGATATTTTTTGAATCTTTCCTTAAAAGTTCTTACCAAAAGATCGGAATCGAGTTTGTCTATGTTCAATCCCGGCGCATTTCCCGGAAAAGCCGTTTCGGGTGCGACAACGAATTGAACTTCCGGTGTGATGTTTTCATCGGTTAATTGAATTAATTCATCTACGATTTGAAATGAATCTTTGCTGTATTTTTCTGTATAAGGATTCAGTGCCGGCTGTAAAATCAGTGCAGTAATTTCTTCTCCTTTTTCTTGGTATGAATTATAAATTATATAGGAAATTCCGATGGGAATCCCAATCCAAAGTGCGGTAAAAAGAATTAATTTATTCAGATATTTTTTCTCTTTAATATTCAAGTAAGCATAAAGGAAATAAAAGACTATGATGTTTCCGAGGAGAATCCAAAGGGTTCCGCCGAAAGTTCCGCTAAATTCATACCATTGAATCCATTTGGGGAAATTAGCGAATCCATTTCCGAGATTGAACCACGGCCAAGTCATCTCCCAATTGAGATGAAATTTTTCAAAACACATCCAAATTGCGGGGAAAAATGGAATCCCATAGAAATTTCCGGCTTTTGATTTTACCCAATGATACAATTGGAAGACAAGGCTCATTAATAAAGCATTCGCCAAAACAGGAAATAGATATGAAATCCAAGAATTGCGCAAACTCCCGTCAGGAGCGTATTCCTGCGCATAATGCAGCCACCAAATGCCGATGGCATTCCAAATGAAGAAAGCCAAATAAGCCAATCCGAAAATCTTCCAACCTTTTCGTTTGACTTCTTTCATTTGTGCAATTTTGTTTTCTGCAAAAAGGAGGGGAACAAATCCAAAGAAAAGTAAAATAGGAAAACCCTTAGATGGCCAGCCCATGGCTAAAATTAATCCAGATGCGATAGCATATAAAATATATCTCAACATGAGACAAAGTTAATCGAAATCAAATTGATAGCGTTGAAAATCCTTTCTATACTGATTTATTTCATATCAACTAAACGTTATATTTTTTGGAGAAATCAAAATTGTTGTACCTTTGCAGCGGGCAAGTCCTACACAACCAGCTCCTGGTCAATCCCCCAGGGTGGGAACACAGCAAGGGTATCCGGTCGTAGCGGTGTGATGTAGTAAGCTTGCCTTTTTTTATTTCTTTTAAATTCCTTTGCGAAATTCTTTATTTAATTTTTTCAATTTAACGCTTTTTTTTGTTCTAATTTTTTAAGATGATAAATAACATATTGCCTTAAAATCGAAATTGTTAAAAATCGATATTCAATATGTTGTAAATTAATTATTTAAGTTTAAATTAATTCAAACTGGAACTATTGAAGTTTAACTCAATAATTTGACGTAAATTTGCACCCATTGAATTTAAAAGTCAATGAAACCAGAATCTGCAAAATACATCTTTGTTACCGGTGGTGTGACTTCTTCACTCGGTAAAGGAATTGTCGCTTCTTCGCTTGGTATGCTTTTGCAGGCAAGAGGATATTCGGTAACCATTCAAAAACTGGATCCATATTTAAATGTTGACCCCGGAACTTTGAATCCCTATGAACATGGTGAATGTTACGTGACCGAAGATGGCGCCGAAACTGATTTGGACCTCGGGCACTATGAACGTTTCCTCAATCGCGCAACCTCACAAGCAAACAGTGTGACGACCGGAAGGATTTATCAAACCGTTATAGAAAAAGAAAGAAGAGGTGATTATTTAGGGAAAACAGTCCAAATCATTCCGCACATCACAAATGAAATCAAAAGACGGATTCAGCTTTTGGGTAGCAGTGGAAAATACGATATTATCATTACCGAAATCGGTGGTACCGTAGGTGACATTGAATCGCTTCCCTATATTGAAAGTGTACGTCAGATGATTTGGGATTTGGGCGAAAAAAATTCAATGGTCATTCATTTGACATTGGTCCCTTATCTGGCTGCCAGTGGCGAATTGAAAACAAAACCTACCCAACATTCTGTACGTTTACTGATGGAAAGCGGAATCCGGGCAGATGTATTGGTTACACGTACTGAACACCATCTGCCAAAAGATGTTCGGGAGAAATTGGCATTGTTCTGTAACGTAAAAAAAGGAAATGTGATAGAATGTATAGATGCAGACTCCATTTATGATGTGCCACTTTTATTATATGAACAGAAATTTGACGAGGTGGTTTTGGAAACCCTTGATTTAGCAACAGACCATAAACCGGAACTTGAAAGATGGAAAAACTTTTTGGACCGACATAAAAATCCTTCCAATCAGGTGGAAATTGCATTGGTAGGAAAATACACTTCCCTTCAGGATTCCTATAAATCAATTTCAGAAGCACTTACACATGCCGGAGCTGAAGCTGATACAGGTGTGAAAATCCGCTGGATTTATTCCGGGGATTTAACGGAAGAAAACATCGGTGAAAAACTGAAAGGCCTTGATGGGATTTTGATTGCACCCGGATTTGGTGACCGCGGAATCGAAGGGAAAATCATCGCTGCCAATTATGCAAGAAGAAATAAAATTCCAACTTTTGGAATCTGTCTGGGGATGCAAATTATGACCATTGAATTTGCCAGAAATGTTTTAGGATTTTTAGATGCTGACACTACAGAAATCAACAGTCAGACAAAAAATCCTGTCATCAATCTGATGGAAGGCCAGAAAAACGTAACCCACAAAGGTGGAACCATGCGACTTGGAAATTGGAAATGTCAATTAGATAAAAATTCCAAAACCTATCAATTCTATGGTGAGGAAATCATCGAAGAACGTCATCGTCACCGTTACGAATTTAACAATGAATACCTGGAAAATTTTGAGAATGAACAATTCTTGCCGGTTGGAAAAAACCCGGACACCGGATTAGTTGAAATTTTAGAATATCAAAATTTACCTTTTTATATAGGCGTACAGTTTCACCCTGAATACAGAAGTACGGTTGCCAATCCGCATCCGTTGTTTGTGAAATTTATCGAAGCCGCTTTAATGCAAAAACAAAACGAACTGATTCATGCAACAAGAAAGAAAATTTGATAAAAACACCTTAGTTGCCTTCATCTTGATGGGGTTTTTATTATTAGGCTATTTTTATTTAAGTCAACCCTCTGAGGAAGAATTAAAAGAACAAGCAAGACAAGAACAATTAGCCAAAGAAAAAGTTGAAAATGAAAAAGACAGCTTAATCGCAATTCAGCAAAGTGCCGATACGATTGCAGCTTCAGATTCAACCGTATTAATTGCCCAAGCAAAAGATCTTGAAACTGAAAACGCCAAATTCAAAGTGAAATTTGCCGGAAAAGGTGGTTCCATTTCTGAATTATTATTGAAAGAATTTTCAGCTTTTGATGAAAATGGCGAAGATCACAAAAAACCTTTGTATCTGATTAATGACGGAAACAATGAATTTAATCTGAAATTCAAAGACAAATCCGGAAGAGAAATTCATACTTCACAACTGGCTTTCTCGCCTTCGGTTCAAAAATCCGATTCGGTTTCAATCATTACGATGACTGCGCCTGTAGATGGCGGGAAACTTCAATTTATTTACACCGTTGGAACGAATTATACCATTGGGTTTGAAGTAAAGTCTGAAGGTATTCACCAAATTACCAATGACAAAAATATAGGTGTTACTTGGGGTTTAAAAGCTTCATCTCTTGAAAAAGGAAAACAGCAAGAACTTTATTGGGCACAAACTTATTACCGTTTTAAAGGAACCAATGATGTAGAATACGAACTATTTGGTTCAGATGAATGGACCGAAAAAGAAAGCATAGACTGGGTCGCATTTAAACAACAATTCTTTTCATCTGTACTTTCGTTTCCGGAAGGATTTCAAAATCCGACAGGTGGTTCAACGCCTATTGATCAGGAAGTAGATCCGCTTCATAGCAAAGATTATCATTTTGCCGCGTCTATGCCGGTTTCTGGAAGTGAATTAAATTATAAAATGCAATGGGACTTCGTTCCGTTGGATTATAAATTATTGTCCAAAAACCAATATGAAGGAACCAATTTCGATGAAATAATTCCATTTGGTTGGGGTTTTTTGGGGTGGATCAACAAACATTTCTTCCTGAATATTTTCCAATGGATTGCGAAATTTGGAATCAATTATGGTTGGGTAATTTTCTTGATGACCATCGTTGTAAAATTGGTTTTATCGCCCATCATGTACAAACAGTACCGACAAAGTGCAATGATGCGTATTTTACGTCCGGAACTGAACGAAATCAACGAAAAGCATAAAGGAAAAGATAACGCCATGAAGCGTCAGCAGTCGACCATGGAATTGTACAGAAAAGCCGGTGTAAATCCACTTTCAGGATGTTTGCCTGCTTTGATTCAAATCCCGATTTTCTATGCATTGTTCCGTTTCTTTCCAAATATCATTGACCTGAGGGGAAAACCATTTCTTTGGGCAGAAGACTTAACAGCTTTTGATTCACCCATATCTTTACCCAGCTGGGTTCCTTTTATGGATGGGCACTTGAGTATTCTGGCACTTTCTTATATCATAGCGATGGTAGTTTATTTCCGGGTTTCCGGTTCTATGGACAGTTTCAACCAGCCGCCACAAGAAGGAATGCCTGATATGCGTATGATGAAATGGATGATGTACCTGATGCCGGTTTTCTTCTTTGTATTCTTAAATAATTATGCATCAGGTCTTTCCTGGTATTATTTGGTTTCCAACGTGATTAACATCGGAATTGTTATGTTCATCAAAAACGTGATGATTGACGACAAGAAAATCCATGCAAAAATCCAGGAAAACAAAGCAAAACCCAAAAAACAAAGCAAATGGGGTTCCAAAATGCAACAATTGATGGAACAAGCGCAGGAAGCTCAAAAACAGCAGGAACAAAAAAAGAATAGAAAAAGATAAATTCTTTGATAAAACAGAAAACCGGAATTGAGAGATTCCGGTTTTTTTGTGGATAAATTCAATACCAAATTCTATCTCAATTCTTATTCATAACTTTGAATTCAAAATCAAAACAATGGAACATTTACCAGAAACTTTCATCCTCATTATGTTGGCAATCGTATTTCTTCAATCCGGAATTGACAAAATTACCGATTGGAAAGGAAATCTCGGTTGGCTGAAAGGGCATTTCGCCAATTCTCCCTTCCGAAACATAGTTCCGGTTTTGTTGTTTGTTTTGACGATTTTTGAAGTCATTTCCGGATTGACTTCCGTAGTCGGCACCGTGGCACTTATAACTTGTGGCGGAACTTTTTTTCCATTATTAGGCGGAATTTTTTCAGCCTTAACTTTTCTGATGTTGTTTCTGGGACAGCGAATTGCAAAGGATTATCCGGGAGCACAAGGAATTGTCGTGTATTTCATCCCGACTGTTTTTTTGCTTTATTTATTGCTAAATTAATTTTTCTCAAATGGTTGATTTGTGAAGTTGTAGATCTGTAAAGTTTTTGGTTCGAATTGATGACTCTACAAATTAACGAATCAATTCTCTACAATTCCGCCAAAAAATCTTCGACCGAATCATAATTTTCTTGCTGCAATTTTTTCTTGAGCCGCAATTTGGTTACTCTTACGCTTTGCGGCGAGATACCTAAGGTATTGGCCATTTCTTTAGGTGTAAGCTTTAACCTGAGTAGAACTAAAAACCGTATTTCTGCTTCTGTAATTCCTGATTTCAGCAATTTGATTTTTGAAAAAAAATTCGGATAAATCGTTTGAAATTTTGATTTGAATTTCTCCCAATCTTCATCGGTCAGAATTTTTTGGTTGATCAATTCCGCGACCTGACTTTCATAGTTTGAATTTTCATTATGGAGTTCCTGCTGGAGTTGTGCAATCAATTGATTTTTTTGCGTAAGGTCGACGATGTAATTCTTGAGTTCTTTCTTTTTGATTTGTAAGATTCTGTTTGAATTTTCGAGTTCAAATTCAAGTCTTTTTTTCTTTAGC
>Ga0079224_100010231_pt1 | contig 12859 bp, 9 predicted proteins | sample Stecom2015_FD_80414 | JGI IMG/M metagenome (GOLD analysis project Ga0079224, IMG submission 80414) | Agricultural soil microbial communities from Utah to study Nitrogen management - Steer compost 2015 | ecosystem: Environmental > Terrestrial > Soil > Agricultural land | place: USA: Utah...
ATATTTTCCCTTTGACGTTTAAGCTCACATCTTTCTTTTGCCCTATTAATAACGTCTTGTGTTATCGCACACATGTTATTCGGCAAGTTTGAACAATAGTCTGTTGTTGTTGCTGGGGGCAGCGGAATAGATATGAACTCCTGCCCAACACCTGAAGATACGTACATCTGTTACCTCACCTCTATAGGCCCATGACTGGGCAATTCATCGCAACTCCACACTTGATATGTTGTAATCCTGTCAAGCATTGCCCCCACCTCAGAACCAGCGACAGGATCACAGACAATCCACTCCCCAGAACGAGGATCTAAAACCCTCGCAAAAACATGAGAATAAGAACCTGGTGCGCCAAAGCCCGCCACCACGAACTGCGCGTGTCTTCCCAATTGCAACGCCATGGTTGCAATCAACACCGCAATGTCGTCACAATCCCCCCGTGCGATCCCCCTCTCCAGAACTTCTTCGCACAGACGCTGCGGATCTTTCAGCAGCTCTACGTGCATCGGGTCATTCAGATACAAAACATGCTCTGAAACCCACGCGTTTATAGCGATAATCTCACCTAAGTAATACTTAGGCCAAATTCTGCCGACGACTCGTTCGGTAACAGACCGAACAAGCATCGATTTTTCCCCTCTAGGACCCTGCGCCGCTCTAACCATTTCGGCAAGCGTATCAGGTGGTCCTTTAAAGCCCCGAATCTGATGTGGTGGATTCAATAAAAGCATAGACGAGTCCCTAGCCGGAGCGTCGGACTCGTCCTGCAGCCGTAATCCTACCTAATACTTAGGTTACACTCAAGGTACACTAACTAGCTTTTTCGCTAACTTTCTTCCGAAGGCTCTTCCAAAGGGCCTGGAGCCACTTTCTACCATCCCTACGAAGGATTGGAGACTCCTCCTTAAAGCTCTCCACCACGGAAATGATATCTTGAGGCTCGAACTTCGTAGCTAGCACTTCAGCCGCATCCGGGTAAGAAGCAGTTAAAAGGTCTGAAAAAACGAACGCCTCAATCTGATTCTGTATAGCGCCTTCCGTTTGCTCCAAAAACGCAAGCATTACTTCAGGTTGAAAGTATTCAGTAAACTTCTCTGGAAATTCAGGTACTTGCATGGATTCAACATGCAATGACTCAGGATTTTGTTCAACCATTCTGGGTGGTTGAATCGTCTCAGACGTTGCTGTTGTCTCAACTACGGACACATCTTGTGTAGGTATTGGTGGTGGAGGTGCTGTCTGGAACCCCAATGGTTCCCGAGAGATTACCTGCGTTTGACCCACCGGCCGCCTTCTTTGAATGGGCGAAGGAGGTTGAGGCGGCGGCGGAGGGGGTGCCGTCCTACGTACGGCCTGTTGCGCCACCATTTGCTGTTGTTGTAATAGTCTAGCCTGTGTCGCTTGCACCTCTGCCCGCTTCGCAAGCGCAGCAGGAAGCCACTGATCTGCTGAAGCAAATAGCTGAGAAACACCTGCGCCTGCAGTTGCCGCAAAACGCTCCAATGCATTCTTAGGCTCCGACGCGTCTTTCTTCTCGTACCCTAGGAGCTCCGCCTGTCTCTCCATCTTCTCTAGCTGAGTGGATATATCCTTAGCCTCTTCCAACTCCTCACGGACACGGTCTGCTTCCTCCTTTGCATCATGCAAACGTTGCTCCACCGATTCCAACATGATCTTGTGCGTACTATCTTGCACCGTCATCTTAACTTCGGCTGATTCCTTTAGAGTACGAAGTTCTCTCTCGTGGGCACGTTCCATCTGTTGAATCTCTTTGACATGCTGCGCCTTGAGATCCTCGATGCGTTTTTCAGCCATAGTGCGTTCCGCAGATGTCACATCTCTCATCTGCTCTCGCAATTGAGACTCCCGTTGAGCCCACTGTTGCCGCTCTGTATCTAGCGTACGAGCAGTAGCGGACCTTTCCTGCTCCAACAGGAGTCGGTAATTTGACTCCACTTCCTTAACTCGGTTTTCCAACCGATCAACCACTTGCTTATTACTCTCCAGAATTCGATCTAGAGTTCCTTGATGCGATTCTCTCAAGTTCCGCAATTGATCCTCATGCGATCGTCGCATAGAATCCACTTGCATATTGTAATAGTCTTGAAGTCTTTGAATCTCCGCTTGTTTATCCGGAGCAAGTTGCTGCACGTATTCTAAAAATTTTGCATTTGACTCGTCTTTGGCGCGAGCCACTTCAGCAGCAATAGAACCCTTAGCACTTTCGGCTTTTTCTAAACGATTCTCCAAAGACTTAATAGTCTCTTGAAGAACCCGCTCTCGTTGCTCACTTTGCTCTTTGAGCAACTGCATTTGAGTCTCCTGATTCTTAGTCATTGCACTAAGAACGGTGCTCGTAATGTGTGCATTCGCCATATTGCTCTTCTGCAACTCAGACGTTTGCAACTTCATCGCATCCGAGAAAAAAGATGCATTCGCTTTATGAATCGCGGCATCCCCCTGCGTTGTAGGAGCCGCAACTACGCCCCCAAATGGATTCATTGGATTCATCGAAACTCTTCCTTCTTCGTCTTCCTCAATTGCTTGAATAACGGGAGGGTAGACAGGAACCGCAAGTAAAACGGGCTCCGTTAACGCTTTAACCTTAATATTTCCATTGCCGTCCATACGACCGCGCGGGTCTGGACCATATAAAGTGATCTTATATTCATTCCCCCCAAATCTCCGTGCGATCTCCGCCTCAGAATATCTGCGACCCCGCAAAGTACCAACAAAGCCCGCTGTTTGTACCCCCTGATACACTTTAGGCTTCGTTCGCTCAATCCGCAGATAAAATTGCGGATCTTCTTCGATAGGCCACCTTGCATATAAATCCGCAAGGGTTTTCGGAGGTCTGTCTCCTACTAAATCTGCGGAGATTCCGTCATCTCTTTTAGGCTTGTGAGGGGGTTCTTCTAATTCAATGATCTGTCCCACCGTCAACCCCTCTCGCTGGTTTACATCATGAATAGGTTCTCTGATTGAACCGCCCTGATGGTATACCTTAATGCCATCTTGGATTTCGAAAGAGTCATCTTCCTCATTTAAATGAGCTTCTTCAGCATATTCTTCTTCATCCTCTAGAGAATCTAGATCTTCTACCTCTCCTCGGAGTTTTGTCTTTTTTCGAGGTGGTTTTTCTTTCTGTTTCTTCTTCTCTCTAATTTCTTTGGCATTCGTTTTCACAATATGAAGATCTTCTTCCTTCTCAGGAAAATGCGCCATGCGATTACGAATGTAATCCTCCAAAGATTCTTGACTCTTCTTCACCTTCCACTGCTTCTTGAGCTGACCTAAAAATTGATCTTTTAGATCTTCTCTTAACACGTCCGTCCCTCGGACGTAGATCGTAGGATCTACGCCGAGAAGTGTTGCTTGTGCTAACAGTAGTTCTTTAGATGGCACTCGCTTGCTCCATCAACTTCATTGCACGATTCCGCAATTCTTCAGCAGAGAACTCTGATTCGAGTAATGCCATTGCAGCCTCCTGCATCTTGATCAAACCATCACAGGCAGCCTTATCTTCATCAGAGAAGCTCTCCTTTTTCTTGCTCAAGAATTCAGATGTCGCAAGCAACGTAGTGTAGACCTGGACCGTATCATCCCCAATCCCCACATCTGCCTCTTCCTTTTCTTCTAACTCTTCGTCGTCGTCTTCTTCTTCAGTTACTTCAACGAGTTGCGTCAAAGTATCTCCAGTGGAACTGGTAATGTCCCCAAGCAAGTCCAAGATATCCCCCGCCAATACATCCAAAATACTAGCAAGCTCTTCCTTCGTCGCTGGCGTCTTAGGATTACCTCGAAGCTTATTCGCCCTCTGACGAATGTTCCTCTTAATGTCGTCTATGTTCGCGAGATATCCCTCGAATTCTTCATCAATGCTCACCTCTTCGACTTCTTCGACTTCTTCAGTCTCTGGGGCATCCGTTCCTTCAATAATACTCTCGGCAATACCTTTTTCCATTTTCTGTCCTTACTTCTGCTTGGGGTCTGCACCCTTAAAGAGTGAATAATGTTGTCTGTTTTTGCCTTCTTGAATCTTGCGATCGTCAAACGCATCCAAGATCCGAAGGCTTACCAGGTCCTGAGGGCTGCGCAGGTCACAAGCATAAACCGCACGATCCCGAACCGACATAATGGATCCTTGCTGACTCCGGGCAAGGCAAATGCGACTGACCATTTTTAGCTCGGGATTTAGATCGCTCTGGATCATCTGACGAGCATAGTGCTTACAGGGCTCCCGATAGGGAAAAACACGTACTTTCGGAGAGCCTTTTAAAAACCAGCCTCCCTCATCTCTATCTACTTGAGAAGGAAGGACTTTTTCTTCTTTTGAACCTTTTTCAAAAAGATAAAAACTATAGTCACCCATACATAAAAATGTGTCTGGATTTAAAGCTGGAATATCAGATTCACCGCTTTGATCTGATACTTGCATCGGAAGGCCGTCTGGACCAGTTATTTTAGGTATTGGTCCAGGTTGGAATTCTTCCTGTAATTCATCAAAAGGAGAAAATTCTAAATCTTCTTTTTCTTTACCTTCAGAATCATTGTCTAATAATTCTTCCAGAGAAGGTTCTTCTTCTATCATTTTATAGATCTTCCGGAGTGTGTTCTTTTTTAAAGTTAGACAGCAGTTCTTTCAGCTTCGCATTTACTTCTATTGGAGATTCTCCTTTTTCTGTCCTGTACTTATTTATTAAGGCGACAGCCCTCTCCAATTCTCTCAATAACCAGCTCTGCGCGCTTCCGGCGGAAAGACCTGCTTTTTTATACATATCCCAAGCCTCTCGGGATTGTTTTTCAAACTCTGCATTTTTAGACATGTGGAGGGTCGCTAGCTTTTCAGCCCTCTCCAAGTCTGCGGCTAGCTTTTTTGACTTGTCCTTCTCCGAAGTGATTTCCTCAAGAAGTTTAAAATGAGTGTCTTGGATCTCGATAACAAGATCTTTAACTCTACGTCTTAGCGATAAAAGATACAGAAGCCCAGATACAAACCAAATGATCGAAAAAAAGATTACAAATTCACGGGTCATTCTATTTCACACCCTAAGTAATTAGCGGTTCCGCATTTCTTAACCGGGCAATCCAAGTACAGAAGTCCCTCGGTTTTCCGAAGATCAGAAGGTAGAAACTCCAACAGCTTCTGGCAACCGACGCAAAAGATCCTCTTCGATCTGGGCTGTCTTTCTCCAACAACGATAATCACTGGAAGCCTAGTTTACTCGAAATAGCTAGCAAAAGGGAGCGCTTCTTTTCAAATAGGCCTTCAGACCAAAGATTTTGTGCCGCTGTGCCAGTAGTACCCTTTGGGTTTACGAAACACTGGCACAAAGCCGAATTTGGCTCGTTTAGTGCCCTAAAACCCTTGTTCCACTGACCCCCCTTAGGAGATGCTATTCAAACTGAAAATATATGATAATATGATCATAACCATAAAAAACCGATTGCTATTAGGGAAAAAGATCGGACCCCCCTCTGGCACAGCAAAATAAGCAGCTGATCCAGCCTAAAAAGGCTTGTTCCACTGTTCCACCCCCCCTCGCGGCACACATGGAAACTCCGGCACAAAAGACTTGGCAACTACACATCCCCCTTGACGATCAAACCAGAGCCTACTGGAAAAAACGCGCGAAATTATTGAACATTTCGCCGGCACAGCTTGTTGGACTTGTGCTTTCTGTCGCCAAAGATAGTAATTTGGTTTTAGACGGTAGGCGAGAAGTCTACAGAGAACCCATTGTTGCAGACATCCCAAATCTACGAGGTTTGTTTTTTAAGGGCCCCCTGGATGTCCCCCCTCTTTCGGATTCAAACGTAAAAGAAAGAGTATTGGAAGAGATTCCACAAAATAAAACAAAAGATGTTTTAAATGGATCCTCTAGAAGGGTTAAAAAGATAGACTTTTCAGAATGTCCTGAGGCGAAGATAGAAACAATAGAACTGAAAAAGTCTAGAAAAGAATCTTTTTCAGAAGTTGTTACAAAATATCTTTTCCCCGGAGATTTTTTAGAGGAAGATTGCTTATTAGCCTTCGGAGATTTTATAGAAAGGTACAGGTGGCTTTCTACTTCAGAAGAAATAGAATTACAGGAAGCTAAAGAACAGAGAAAAAAGATACTAGATTCTTGGGTTTCTCAGAGGAATGCTATTTTGCAAACAATAGGAGACCTAGAAAGAGACGCTTCCGAACAAGAAGGAAAACAACTCCGAGTTTCAAAAATAAAACTCCGTTCTCTTTACTCGGAACTTAGTAGTTTCGAAGAAAAGACCCGTTGGAACTTGAGAGATTGGTGAAATACAAAAAGGCGCCCCCCTCGTTGGAGGAGGGCGCCTCGCGCCTCTTCTTCTCTTCCACCAAAGCCTTCCGGAGCTTCTGGCTTGCATCGAGAATAGTTCGGCCATCAGATTTGTCAACAGAGATCTTGACTAAAGTGGGTGCGATTCGTCAAACAGGAAGGCTCTCTTCTTCGTCCAATCAGGATCTTCTGTTTTTATCATGTCAGATGAAACTTCTCGTGCTGTAGATAAGTTAACGGTCAAGTTTGTACAATATGATAGTGCACACTCTACTGAGGGAGATGCCGTAGAAATACCTTGGAAGTCTTTTTATGGATATATTCTAGAAAAAGGCATTCAGTATTATCCTGACAAAAACAGTACTGAGCTATTAATACCAGTAAGCTTTAAGCAAGGTACGAATACCAAAGAACTGAAGCACGTAGAAAAGGTCTATTTAGCACTGCTAGACTTTGACGGGCTGAATCAGGAGGAATACGAGTTTGTAATATCTCGAATTCAAGAGGAGAAATTTGAAGCACTTGTATACTCTTCTTGGGGACACTTTGCGGCGAGACCTAATTACAAGTTTCGCGTAATTCTGCCGCTTTCCGAGCCGGTAAATACAGGAGATTGGGCACTTCTTTGGAGTCAACTACACCAGATTTTTGGTGGTTTGCCAGATACTAAGTGTAAGGATTGTTCTCACGGATACTTCATGCCGGCAGCGCCGGAAGGAACTCCGCGCAAGAAGTTAATCTTGGATCATTATGCCGGTGATCCGGTAGATGTAGATTCACTGCTAGACAGCATGCTCATGCTGGATGCCTCCGATCAGGAAGAATATAGAGAGGCTTCTGGTGGAGAGATTATCCCAAGAGACAGAATCAAAGCTTTTGCGAAGTATCTTTCTAGATCTAGAAATCAATACAAGGCCTGGATGGGAGGCCTTCTTCATAAGGTTTTGGACGGGGAACCTTTTGCGGAGAGGGGAAGTCGAGATGATACGCTCTACAAGATTGCGGGAGATCTTGGTCAGGAGTTTCCCGAAGCGGATGCGGCTGCACTTGCAGATTTATTTTCTGCAAGTCTTAGCAACATGGGTTCGGATTGTCCGACAATAGATGTTGTTCGAGACAAAATCAGAAGGACTCAGAAAAGAGCACTCGCTGAGAAAAGGAAAGAGCAGAGACTAAAAAGCATCCACGAAAAGAAACAAAAAGAATTTTTCGGTGGGGATTATACAAAAGAAGATATTGAAGAGTTTTGCAAGGCTACCAACAACAAGTCTAATCCAGAGCTATTTGTAAAGAGATTAATTGTCCAGAAAAAGAATAGATATTATGTATTCTTTCAAGGAAATTACTACCCTTTCACAGATGCAGAGCTTGTAAATGCTTGTAGAGACCGATTGCTACCTGCAATAGATCTGTACAATGTAAATCTATACAATGTATCAGACAAAGGGTTTGCAATTCCGAAGTCTGTCATTCAATTAGTACACGACTATGGTGTCGTTGCGAGAGATGAAATCGTAAGTTTCAAAGCAAGTGCAAGCTACTTTGATGAAGAAACATCCATTTTCTATGAGGCTCCATGTCCCATCCGTGTGAAACCCAAGAGACACGCGAAGGTTGACAAGTACATAGACGAGATTTGCCCGAGTGAGAGGCTTGCCGAAGCCCTGAGAGACTGGCTCGCTGTTGCCCCGGACTCTAGCCGTGCGTTGTCCATGCTGGTTCTGTTGGGGTCATCCGGTATTGGTAAGTCTTCTTTTGCAGAAGGCGTGGCCAGAATCTGGCGCAAGGAAGGTGCATCTAAGATGGCTACCGCGCTGGGGATCGGAGTCAACTACAATGGAAGTGTCAAAAAGTGTCCTTTGTTGTTGGCGGATGAGGCATTGCCTACAGACGGCAATGGGCGGGTACCTTCTGACAAGCTTAGATCTTTAATTTCGTCGAATTCTCACGAGATCAATAACAAGTATGGGGGCATGCAAGAAGCTGAAGGATACTTTCGGCTAGTCGCTGCATTGCAAAATAGGTCTAAGCTGCGCTTTGGTAGAGTCGAGGACAATGACGATATTGTAGCAATTCAACAACGCATGTTGTTCATACATAGCGAGATTTCGTCTTCTAAACATTTCGACTATGATTTGTTTGTTTCAGGAGATGCAATTGCAGAGCACGCACTCTGGTTAATGGAAAACAGGGAAGTGGAGGATGCGCGCTTTGGCGTACCTGATGTAGATAGTGGTAAAGATATCGTATCTATTTTTGATGACGCTCGTATCGTTCAAGTTTTAGATTGGCTTCTTTGGTATCTTGACACTCGAAAGTACGATCAATCTAAAGAGGAGTCTCCTGCTTTTGTAGGAGCAGGTAAGTTGTACTTTAACAGCGAGCTTGTTTTAGACGCATTAGACGCTCCTTTAAAGGGAGCAAAGTCTAAGAATGAGATGAAGTGGACTCGATCAGACATGAATCGAGTAATAAAGTTGGTATGTGAAAAGGCTGATAGAGATTCGAGCATTCGTGTTCGAGATACTGCTAATAGGAAACAACGAAGGTATGTTCCGTTAGACAAGGAAGTATTGATTAAGTACTTGCGAGAAATTGGAAGAGATGAAGATATAAATGCATACTTGCTCGAACTAGTTATTCCTTCGAATAAAGAAAGTTTGGCACCGTTTAGAGTAGATGGTGTAGAGCAAGCGGCTGCTAGACAAGCAGAAGAGCTTCGAGATAAGATCCGTCTCGGTGAGACAATCTCTTCGGAGGAGCAGCGTAAGCTTCGAGGACTCCTTGAATTTCACGATTGATCTTTTTTGGGCTTGATGTCTTAGGTAAAGAGGAGTAATCCTGCTTCACCTATGAGTAGACAGTTCGTCCCTAAGGTAGATCATCCTTATGTGTTCAGTGTCTCACAAGTAGAAACTTTTGCGCTCTGCAATAGGAAGTGGGCTTTTGAGAAGATAGATAAGCTTGAGAGGCCTTCTAGTCCTGCCGCAGTTTTGGGGCAAGAAGTTCATGCAGATATTGAGAAGTACCTGTTAACAGGAAAGCCTATAGATAGGAGCTCCAAAACAGGAAAGATTATTTTCCCAGGATTGAAGTACTTACCTTTTCCTAAGACTAAAGGAATGTCTGTAGAGAAGTGGTTTGTAATTAAGTTCGGAGTAGCTGCATATCGAGGGTTAAAGGATATTTCCTTTGAGAAAATCGGGAGGCCTCGCATTCTCGATAATAAGACTACTCGAAACTTCAAGTGGAAGAAAACAAAAGAAGAACTCCGCAAGAATAAACAGGCGGGTATATATTCTGCACATTCGATGGCTTTAGCTAAAGCTGATACTGTTGACTGTGAATGGGTTTATTTCAAAACAGAGGGAAAACCTTGTGCAGACAAAGTCAAGGTTGAGATGCATCAGACTCAGGTCGAAGACATTTTAACAGATATAAATGATATCGCAGAAAAGATGGTTCACACGATCCGGACTTGTAAGAAAGCAATGGACGTAGAGCCAAATTATACTGCATGCGAGGCATTTCGGGGATGTCCATTTAAAGATAGGTGTAAACCCAACGGAAGTAAGATACTACGGAGTATTATGTTTCAAAAAAGAGAAGAGAGACTTAGGGATAGCACTTCTGCATTTCTAGAAGACATAAGGAATAGAAATAATCAGAAGAAGACTGCTAAAGAGAGAGCAGAAAATAGAATAAAAATCAAAGACGTGGAAGTAATTCCTGTAAACCCTCCTGAAAGAGAAACAGTGAAAAGACCCAGACCTCCGGCAGCGAAAGAAGTTAATGGCGAGTGGGAGAGTCCTGTTTGGGATGACGTAGAGTTTCAGTGGTTCTTCCCTAGTGAACAAAAAGAAGCCAAGAAAAAGAAACTAGTAGAAGACATAGAGAAGGAGAAAGACAGCGTGACAACGAAGAAGAACAAGAAGTCTAAGAAGTTTGAAGATGTAGAAGATTTAGATTCTGAGGATGAGGAGGACGAAGAGGAGCTTCCTAAGAAGATCAAGAAGAAAAAGACTTCTGACGAAGACGATGAGGATGAAGATGATCTTCCTAAGAAGAGTAAGAAGAAAAAGTCTTCAGATGATGATGATGATGATGAGGACGAAGAGGATCCTCCTAAGAAGAGTAAGAAGAAAAAGGCTTCTGCCGAAGACGATGAAGATGAAGAAGATCTTCCTAAGAAGAGCAAGAAGAAAAGTTCTTCTGATGAAGAGGATGATGAAGAGGATCCTCCTAAGAAGAGTAAGAAGAAAAAGGCTTCTGATGAAGACGAAGACGAAGACGATGAAGAAGATCTTCCTAAGAAGAGCAAGAAGAAAAAGTCTTCAGATGATGATGAGGACAATGAGCAGGTTGTTAGAATCAAAAAATCAGATTTTGACTCCATTAAGACAGCTCTTCTAGAAACTATTCAATTGCTAAAGAAGATATCGAACATCCTCTGATGAAAGATAAAAAAGCACATAAAGTAGAAGATGTGCTTGAGGAGGTGAGAAAGATCCGTGAGCGCCGCGACAAGGAAGGAGAGGCCCGCGGATCTGGCTCGCCCTTTAGGGCTCCTGAAGTGCAAATGACACAGGATTTTATTCGAATTTTCTCAATACCGACAAGGGATTGGGAAGATATTGGAGAATATCTTGCTGAAGAGTTAACAGCTTTGCTTAAGACACCAAATGGCACACAAAAGCTGTTTCCCACGCAGGCAATGTATTTACATGATTTATACATGTATGATGCAGCGTTGGGAATTATTCGTGTAGGTGGAGGCAAGAGTCTTTGTACGTTCCTAGCACCCTATATAAAGAAGTCTTTTAGACCAATGTTAATAGTTCCAGGCAACTTGGTTGAAAAGACTAAGTTGCATATGAAAAGGGATAGCTATCATTGGGAGATTCCTACTTTCATGCGAATTGAAAGCTACGAGAAAGTTTCGAATCCAGAAAAAGGGCACCTTTTATACAACTTCCAACCTGATCTCATTCAGATGGATGAGATCATGAAGTGTAAGAATACCAAGACTACAACTACTAGCCGCATAGAGTACTATTTTGAAGATTGCAAAGAGGGTTTCTATTACGACCCAATTAAAAAGGAAAAGATAGAGATTCCAGGAGGGCTCCCGGCGAGGGGGGGTCTTTCCGGAACTCTGTTTAATCGGTCTTTGCAGGAGGCATGGCACATTTTACGTTGGTTCTTGCCGGACGAGCGCTTCCCTTTGCCGCTATCTGATGCAGATCTACACAAGTGGTGTTTGGCTTGTGACTCAAAGGTAGGAGTCATGCAAAGGGCTAAGCCAGGTGCCATTTTGCAGATGTGTAATGAAGAAGAATTGGAGATTGCTAAGACAGATGCTCGAAAGGCAGCAAGACAAGTAGTAAAACGCAGGATCGTAACCACTCCGGGAGTGGTCTCTTTGTCCACGCCATTTTTAGGAGCATCTTTGGTCGTTAAAGCGCTGGAGGTGATTCCTCCTAAAGATGTCCAAGCGTACGTAAAAAAGATTAAGAAGTTCCAGACACCAGATGGGGGTGAGATCCAAGATGCGCATGTAGCTGCAATGCGTTCTAAAGAGATGGTAAGAGGCTTGTTTTATCGGCCTAATCCCGTTCCGCCGGATGAATATTTAGAGGCGGAAAGAGCCTGGAATAAGGCATGTCGTAGGATCATTTCCAGGAACCAGCGACGGATCACATCCGAAGGTCAGGTAATTCGAGCGATGAAAGAGTTTGGGCTCTATTCTGATCGAATGAAGCTGCTAGAGGAGTGGGAGTATTGGCAGAAGGAGTTTGGTAAAAAAAGGACTGAAACAGTTTGGATCTCTGATTATGCAGTAGATTTCGCAGCAAAGTGGATGAAGAAGCACAAGCGAGGGATCGTTTGGGTAGGACACAAGGGCTTCGGGAAGAGGCTCGCGAAGAAGACAGGTGTATCTTACTATGCTGCAAACAGTTTAGATTCAAACGGCAGATATATTGAGAACCATCCAATGAACACACCTATGATTGCTTCGATCAAAAGCAATCTGGAAGGGAAGAATTTACAATTTGGGTGGAGTGACAACTTGATCGTGTATCCTATCGCTTCAGGTGAGTGGTACGAACAGTTAATCGGTAGGACGCATAGACTTGGGCAGCCAGAAGATGTTGTAAATGTGGACATCTTCATGGCGTGCATAGAAGACTATGCAGCATTCTGGAGTGCTGTAGAAGACCAAGAGTTCTCGCACGACATTGAGAGTTCTAGGAAGCTTCTATATGCAGATATTTTGGTTCCAAAGCTGTCTGAGCTAGAAGACAGAAAAGGGATCCTTTGGACAGAAACGAAGATAGAGGATAGCGAAGATGGCGTTGATAAGAGTAAAACCAAAAAGAGCGGAAACTGTCTTGTTGACAGACTTAGAGACCACGGGACTTGATCCCAAGAAAGATATTCCGATTCAAATTGCTGCGGTTAAGCTAGTGCACAGCATAGATGATTTTACGGACATTCACATGTCTTGTAAGATGGAATATAAACTAGCAATACCTAAAGGGAAAGAGATACCTGCTGAAGTA